>Ga0187765_10000457_pt1 | contig 15015 bp, 11 predicted proteins | sample 0216_QUI02_MP05__3_FD_133018 | JGI IMG/M metagenome (GOLD analysis project Ga0187765, IMG submission 133018) | Tropical peat soil microbial communities from peatlands in Department of Meta, Colombia - 0216_QUI02_MP05_10_MG | ecosystem: Environmental > Terrestrial > Soil > Wetlands > Peat ...
CCGATCCGTGGGTCACCGCGGCTTTTGCATTCCGCCGCTGCGTTGCGCCGCTCTTCAAATCGGCGGCCATAACATAGCCCGACCGGCCATCGCCCAGCTTGACGTGATAATAAGGCGTGCCGTATGCGCCTTGTTCGAGACTATCCGTCTGCAGCTTTGTGTTTGTAAGGATTGGGTCGCAATGCGCACCGGTCCTGGCTGGTGTATCGCAGAGGAACGCTATTGTTTTGATCCAGTAATCTTTCCCAACATTGGGTTCGAATTCAGCTTTCTCGCGGAGAAAAGTTTCATTTTCGCTCGATTGAATGTTTACGGTTGCTTTGGTCGCACAACCCGTCAACGCTACCAGCGCGGCGACGCCAAAACACAATCGCGTTTTCAAAATAGCTCTCCCAGCCTGCGGGCGAAATTACACGCAGCTGCAACGGCTGGTCGAGTGAATGATATTCAACGCTGTGCGCTGGAAACGGTGATCGGCACGAGAGCAGCAAGGCAGCGGTTAGTTGGGGCTTTCGATTCTAATCGCGGCCCTTCACGTAGCTTCCCGGCGCGTCCTCGATCGGCTTGAGCACGCCGCCACCCGGCACGCGCGCTCCGACTTGGGTCGGGCTCTGCTTTTTGATCCAGACAAGCCAATCCGGCCACCACGAACCGGCATGTTCCTTGGCCTTGGCCAGCCAGCGGTCGATATCGGCGCTGCGCGGTTTTGGCCCGGTCCAATATTGATACTTGTTCTTTCCCGGCGGATTGATCACGCCGGCGATGTGGCCTGAGCCGGCAACCACGAATCTGACGTCGCCGCCGAAAAACTTGGACCCGAACATCACCGATTTGGCCGGCGCAATGTGATCCTCACGGGTAGCCAGATTATAGATCGGGATCTTGACCGCTTTCAGGTCGATCGGGGTATCGCCGATCGTCATATTTCCTTTCACCAGCTTATTATCGAGATAGCAGTTGCGCAGATAGAACGAGTGATTGGCCGCCGGCATCCTTGTTGCATCGGAATTCCAGTACAAAAGATCGAAGGGGAACGGCGCCTTGCCCTTCAGATAATTGCTGATCACGTAGGGCCACAGCAGGTCGTTCGAGCGCAGCAGGTTGAAAACCGTCGCCATCGAGCGGCTGTCGAGGTAGCCGCGCTCGGCCATCCTTTTCTCCAGCGCCGACACCTGCTCCTCGTCGACGAATACTTTCAGATCGCCGGCATAGGTGAAATCGACCTGCGCCGCGAACAGCGTCGCTGAGACGATGCGCTTATCGCGGTGCGCCGCCATCGCCGCGAGCGTGATCGCAAGTAGGGTGCCGCCAACGCAATAGCCGATGGCATGGACTTTGTCTTCGCCGGTTGCTTGTTTGATGGCGTCCAACGCTGCGAGCGGTCCTTGACGCATATAATCGTCGAAAGTCTTTTGCGACAGCCGTTCGTCGGGATTGACCCATGAAATGCAAAAAACGGTCAGGCCCTGATCGACACACCATTTGATGAAGGATTTTTCCGGTGTGAGGTCGAGGACGTAAAATTTGTTGATCCACGGCGGCACGATCAGCACCGGCCGCTTAAGGACGGTCTTGGTCGATGGTGCATATTGGATGAGCTGCATCAGCTCGTTCCGATAGATGACCTTGCCGGGCGTGATCGCCAGATTTCGCCCGACTTCGAACATCGAGGAATCCGACTGGCGGATTTTTAAATGGCCGCCGCCGCGCTCAATGTCCTCGGCCAGCATGTGCATGCCGCGCACGAGATTGTCGGCATTGGACGTGAGCGTTTCGCGCAGAAGCTCGGGGTTGGTCAGAACAAAGTTGGTCGGCGCCAGGGCATTGGTGATTTGGCGCACGTAAAACTCGGCCTTTTGCCTGGTGTGCGGATTAAGGTCGGCGGCATCGGCAACGAGCTTGTCCGCCCATTGCGCGGTCAGGAGATAGGCTTGTTTGAGAAAATCGAAGAACTGATTTTGCGACCATTCCGGATCGCTGAACCTCTTGTCCGTTGGCGCCGGTACGGCCACCGGCGCGGCCGGTTCGCCGGCGAGCCGCTTGATGGCCGAGGCCCACAGATCGAGATAGGCCTTGCCAAGGCTCGTTTGCAGTTCGACCGCGCGCTGCGGATCGGACAGCCAATATTCCGCGACCTCGCCCAGCGTCCTAACCACTTCGGTGACCTCGTCGGCCAGTTCCTTATCGTCGCTGCCCTCCTCGCGCGGCTTGAGATAAGCGGCCAGCGCCCGGCCACTTTCCTCGACCAATCGCGCCAGATTGTGTGAGAACCGCTCAATATCGACGGTCCCGATCGTGGTCGGGATCGGCGTCAAACTCTGCTTTTCCGCCGCCTTGGCGGATGGCAGCTGGCCACCGGGGGTCTGCCGCCGAGTCGTCTCCTGCTCAGTCTCCTGCGATGGAGCCCGCACCTGCGTTTCCTCTGCGGCCGAACTATTCTGCGACCCTTTAGGCAGAAATGGTCCGCTCATCTGCGGCCTACAAGTGAGCGTTCCACCGGACGTACGGCGCTCGTCGTATCGGTCGGAAATGCCCCGTCCAGCTTTGGACATATTACCAGCCTAGCTTGACAGCTCGTCTGGGCTCTGAGTTGATGATCGTAAATTATTGGGGCAACGGGCATTTCTGCGTCAAGTCTGATGACTGGGCGTTGTACCGGCGATTGTTTAGTCGCCGGTTAAGGCCGTTTCGGAGAAGGCAAAGGTGCACGGCGCAACCCTGATTTCGCGCATGGCAGTGATTTATGCTGCGCCGCGCCGCGTCCCCGCGCGTTTGGCACTCGCGGCCGCCACTTGCCTGATCCTCGCTGACTGCTCGCCGGGCGTCGACTACCCTTCGTCCCCTTCGCTGTTCCCGGCGGTGCACGACATCCCGCCGCCGCGCACCGACACGCCGCTTGACGCTAACCAGGTCCAGCAGGCGACGGAGGATCTGATCACTGCGCGCGATCGCTTGAACACTGAAGCGCAAAGCGGTCAGGGCAAGGCCTCGGCCGCTGCGCCGGCAAAACCCAATGCGAAAGCTTCGACTAATGCTGGGGACAAGTTTTCGGGGGACAAGTCTTCAGCGAACAAATCTTCAGCCCAAGCGGCAACCGCGCCAGCCGCAGCCAAAAAGCCAAGCACGCAGGTCAGCGGGCGCGAATTCCCTAAACAAGTCCCTGGAAGCGACACCGCGCCGGCGGACGGCACTGAAACTAAGTGATAATGGTACACGCATAGTGTAGTGAAAGTGGTTCATCGACGCGTCGGTCTTGGTCATGGAAGATTTTTATCGCATCCGCCGCCTGCCGCCTTATGTCTTCGAGGAGGTCAACCGCGCCAAAGCGGTCGCCCGCAACGGCGGCGCCGACATTATCGACCTTGGCATGGGCAATCCCGACCTGCCGACGCCGGCGCATGTCGTGGAAAAGCTGAAAGAGACGGTCGGCAAGCCCCGCACCGATCGCTATTCGGCCTCGCGCGGCATTGCCGGCCTGCGCCGCGCCCAGGCGGGCTATTATGCGCGCCGCTTCGGCGTGAAGCTCAACCCCGACACCCAGGTCATCACTACGCTCGGTTCGAAGGAAGGCTTCGCCAACGTAGCGCAGGCGATCACGGCGCCCGGCGACATTATCGTGGTACCGAATCCGACCTATCCGATACACGTCTTCGGCTTCTTGATGGCGGGCGCCGCGATCCGCTCCGTGCCGGTCGAGGCCAATGACACCTTCTTCGCGGCCTTGGAGCGGGCGATCGTGTTTTCAATTCCGCGCCCGATCGCGGTCGTGGTGTGTTACCCGTCCAATCCGACCGCTTGTGTCGCCACGCTCGATTTCTATCGCGAGCTGGTCGCATTCGCGAAGAAGCACTCACTGTTAGTGTTGTCGGACTTGGCTTATGCCGAAGTCTATTTCGACAAGAATCCGCCACCCTCGCTGCTCCAGGTTCCTGGTGCGATGGATGTGGCCGTGGAATTCACGTCGATGTCCAAGACCTATTCGATGCCGGGCTGGCGCATCGGCTTCGCCGTCGGCAACGAGCGCATCATCGCCGCGCTTGGCCGAGTAAAATCCTATCTCGATTACGGCGCCTTCACGCCGGTCCAGGTGGCCGCGACCGCGGCGCTCAACGGTCCGGACGATTGCATCAATGAGATGCGCGCTACCTATCAGCGGCGGCGCGATGCTTTGGTGGAATCCTTTGGCCGCGCGGGCTGGCCGGTACCGCCGCCGGCAGCTTCGATGTTCGCTTGGGCGCCGATACCCGAACCGTTCCGCACCCTCGGCAGTGTGGAATTCGCGACGCTTTTGGTCGAGAAAGCGGGAGTGGCCGTTTCGCCGGGCGCCGGCTTTGGCGAGCACGGCGAAGGTCACGTGCGCATCGCGCTCGTTGAAAACGAACAACGCATTCGCCAGGCCGCCCGCAATATCCGGCGCTTTCTTGAAACCGGGCCGGAAATGCTGCACAACGTCGTTCCGTTAGCGACGCGGCGCTAGCTTCACGCTGGCCTGCGTCCTTTTCCATCTCATCCCGGGCGACGCGTCATGGCGCAACCGCTGAAAGTCGGTCTTGCCGGTGTCGGCACGGTCGGCAGCGCCGTCGTGCAGCTGTTGGAGCGTGGCCGCGACAAACTGATGGCGCGTTGCGGCCGCGGCATCGAGGTCGTCGCGATCAGCGCGCGATCCCGCAGCAAGAAGCGCGGCTTCGATGCCGGGAAATTTCGCTGGGTCGCCGATCCGGTGTCCCTGGCGCGCGACCCCGCGATCGACGTCATGGTCGAAGTGATCGGCGGCGCCGCCGATCCGGCCAAGCTCGCGGTGGAGACCGCGCTCGCGGCCGGCAAATCCGTCGTGACGGCCAACAAGGCTTTACTCGCCGCTCATGGCCAACGCCTTGCCGCGCTCGCCGAGCGCCATGCGGTTGCGTTGAATTTTGAAGCCTCGGTCGCCGGTGGCATACCGATCATCAAGACGCTGCGCGAGGGCCTCAATGGCGCGACCTTCACGCGCATCTACGGCATCCTCAACGGCACCTGCAATTATATTCTTACCCGCATGGAACAGGAGCGGCTCAGCTTTGCCGATTGTCTCAAAGAAGCGCAGCAGCTCGGTTACGCCGAGGCCGATCCGAGCTTCGACATCGAGGGCCATGACACCGCGCAAAAACTCGCCATTCTCGCGAGTCTCGCCTTCGGCACTAAGATCGATCCACGGGCGGTCTATAGCGAGGGCATTGCTTCGATCGCCCCTGCCGATCTCAACGCGGCGGCCGAACTCGGCTATCGGGTCAAGCTCCTGGGCGTCGCAGTCAAAACCCCCGAAGGCATCGAACAGCGCGTGCACCCGACCATGGTGCCGAAAGATTCGGCGATCGCACAGGTCATGGGCGTGACCAACGCCGTCACGATCGATGCCGACGGCATCGCCCCCATCACCCTCGTTGGACCGGGCGCCGGCGGCGAAGCCACCGCGTCCGCGATCATTGCCGATCTCGCCGACGTCGCCCGCGGCGTGCGCACGCCGCCATTCGGACGGCCGGCCGCGCGCATGACCGCGGTCCGCAAAGCGCCGATGCAGCATCATGAAGGCGGCTATTACATCCGGCTCCTTGCCCGCGACCGGCCGGGCACGGCGGCGACGATCGCGCGACGCCTGGCGCAACAGAAGATTTCGCTGGAGTCGATCGTGCAGCGTCACGACGCCGGATCGCGCGGCCCCGCCCAGCGGGGACGCTCCGAGCAAGCGGTGCCGGTCATCTTGATCACCTATGCAACCAGTGAAGACGCCGTCCACAAGGCCCTTGCCGCGGTGCGGCGCGATCGGGTTGTTTATGGGCGGCCGCAAGTCATCCGCATCGAGCGTGCCTGACGGGCTTAAATCGTGGCCGCATTTTTGCGACTGGAGATAACCTCATGTCCTCGAAGCCGGCCGGTCAGTACTCAAGCCAGCACACAGCTCGGCACACTGGGCTTGGGCGCGCGCTGTCGCTCGAAATCGTGCGGGTGACGGAACGGGCGGCGGTCGCCGCCGCGCGGCTGCGTGGCCGAGGCGCCGAGAAGATGTCGGATCAGGCCGCGGTCGACGCCATGCGGCGCGAACTGAGCCAGCTTGCGATCGACGGCACGGTCGTGATCGGCGAGGGCGAAATGGACGAAGCGCCGATGCTGTTCATCGGCGAAAAGGTCGGCACCGGATCCGGACCGAAAGTGGACATCGCGGTCGATCCGCTCGAAGGGACGACGCTCTGTGCCAAGAACATGCCGGGCGCGATCGCCACGCTCGCCATGGCGCAGCACGGCACGGTCCTGCACGCGTCCGATATTTACATGGACAAAATCGTCGTCGGGCCGGGCTATCCCAAGGACGTGGTCGATCTCGACGCGCCCGCGGAGGAAAACATCCTCAATCTCGCCAAGGCCAAAGGCGTCAAGCCGGAAGCAATCACCGCGATGATTCTCGATCGGCCGCGCCATGCCGATTTGATCGGCGCCGTACGCAAGGCTGGCGCCGCCGTCAGCCTGATCACCGACGGCGACGTCGCCGGCGTCATCTTGAGCATGATCTTTTCCGAAAACCGGTGTCCACTTTTCGGGATCATGCTCTAGTAGCCCAGACGATTTTGCCTACCCTACGCAGAGGCAGGCAGAACATTGCTGGGGATAACGCGCTTTGACCCCGATTCCCTGAATCAGATAGCGTTCCGGATTCGCCGCGCCGCAATTGCTGCGTTGTAGTGCGGCGCTGGAATCGCGGGATGCCCGAACAACGTCTATTCCTCGGCGTCGAGAATTCGGCGACCGGGCGCGCTTGGCGCGACCGGCTCGACGAACGCGGCGCTGCGCGGGCGCTCGCGATCGCGCAGCATCACGCACTGCCGGAACTGTTGGCCCGCATTATTGCCGGCCGCAATATCGAAACCGACGCGGTCGAGGCCTTTCTCGATCCGACCGTCAAGCGCGCGATGCCCGATCCGCTCGTGCTCACCGCGATGAAAGAGGCGGCGGCACGGATTGCCGACGCGGCGATGCGCGCCGAGACGGTCGCGATTTTCGGCGACTACGACGTCGACGGCGCGACCTCGGCGGCACTGCTTGCCTGTTATCTCCGCCACTGCGGCGTCGAGCCGATCATCCATATTCCGGACCGCTTGTTCGAGGGCTATGGTCCGAACGTAGAAGCCGTGCGCGCGCTTGCCGAGCGGGGCACGACGCTGCTCGTCTGCGTGGACTGCGGCACGACCAGTACCGAAGCGCTCGGCGAAGCGAAAACGCGCGGTCTTGATGTGGTCGTCATCGACCACCACCAGGCCGATGAAGAACTGCCGCCGGCGCTTGCCATCGTCAATCCGAACCGGCGTGACGACCTCTCCGGCTTGGGCCATCTGGCGGCGGTCGGGCTCACCTTCATGACGGTGATTGCCGTCAATCGCGCGCTACGCGAGCGCGGCTTTTGGGGCGCCGAGCGGGCCGAGCCGGATCTGCTTGGCTTCCTCAGCGACGTGGCGCTTGGGACGGTTGCCGACGTGGTTCCGCTCATTGGCCTCAACCGCGCCTTTGTCGCCAAAGGGTTGATCGCGCTGCGCCGGCGCGAGCGTCCCGGCCATATCAGTCTGATGGATGTGGCGCGGCTTTCCGGGCCGCCGGAGGCTTGGCATTTGGGTTTTCTCTTGGGCCCGCGGATCAATGCCGGTGGCCGCATCGGCCGCGCCGATCTCGGCGTCCGGCTCCTCCTTGAGAATGATCCTGCGGAGGCGGCAAAAATCGCCGCCGAACTGGATCGCCTCAATCGCGAACGGCAGACGATCGAACAGGCAACGCTGGCGCAGGCCGAAGCCGAAGCGGACGCCGCGCTTGGGCTTGAGGACAAAGGCGCGGTGATCGTGACCGCGGCGGAGGGCTGGCATCCGGGCATCGTCGGACTTGTCGCCGCGCGCCTGAAGGAGAAATTCAGCCGGCCGGCTTTTGCCATTGCGCTCGAGCCCGGCGGGATCGGCACGGGCTCGGGGCGGTCAATCCCCGGCGTCGATATTGGCCGCGCGGTGCGGCGGGCGGTCGCCGAGGGGCTGCTCATAAAAGGCGGCGGGCATGCCATGGCCGCGGGCGTGACGTTGCGAAAGAGTGCGCTTGCGGAATTGCGCGCGTACCTCGAGGCAAGTCTTGCCGTCGATGTCGAGAAGGCGCGGCGCGCCAGCGGGCTGTTGATCGATGGCGCCGTGACGGCGGCGGCCGCGGACAGCGAGCTTCTGGCCATGATCGCGCGGGCCGGACCGTTCGGCTCCGGCAACCCCGAGCCGATCATCGCGCTGCCGGCGCATACGATCAGTTACGCCGAAGAAGTGGGACAGTCGCATATGCGCGTGCGGTTGAAATCGGGCGACGGCGCCGCGGTGAATGCCATCGCATTTCGCGCCGTCGGCCAGAAGCTCGGTCTCGCGCTGCGCAACAGCCGCGGCCGGCAAGTCCACGCCGCGGGCTCACTTGCCATCGACCGCTGGCAGGGCGAAGAGCGGGTGCAGTTCAAATTGACCGACGTCGCGGCGGCGGAGCCGTTCCCCGGCCCGTAACGCTGCGCAAAAGCGAAATAATTTTAGATTGAATCGACATTTCGTTTTAGCTGTTGTTTGAGCATGATCTTGTCCGAAAACCGGTTATCCACTTTTCGGGATCATGACTCTAAGGCTCGCCTTCGCACCACGTGCCGTGTGCCTGACGGATCAACTCGTCCCGATTGGCAAATTCGCCGAGCGGACCAATTTGTTTTTTGCCTGTCGTATCGTAAAGCCAATACCAGTCATAACTGCCGCCAAACATAAAATAGCGGTGCTGCTCCACGATGAGATGATCCTTATACTTGCTGCGGCAGAAATTGAGGACCAGGACATCATTGGCGGGGAGGAGGAAATGCTCCTCTCCAGCACGCATGTCGTAGATGTGCAGCGCATCGGAGGTGGCCCAACCCGCCGTGAGAAAATAGAGCCGCCGGCCATCGGAGCTGAATTGCTTTGTTTTAAAATCGCACAGCTGACCTTCGGCGTCGCCGCGGCGGCCCTTCAGCAAGAGCTGATCGCCGCTGCCGTCCACATCGATGCGCCGCAGCTCGTCGGGCCGCGGGTCGGTGGGGCAGTACTGGTCCGGCCCGCGCCCGAGACTGCGGCCGCGGCCTTGGCGTGTGTAAGCGACGAAGGCGCCGCTCGGTGCCAGCACGGGATCGAGATCCATCTCCGACCCGGTGAGCTTGATGGTTTTGCCGCCGCGTTCGAGGACAATGTTGCCGGCATCGCTGTAAACGCGCGCCGCCTGACCATGCGCGGCGAGCGTGCCCATTAGCACTATCAGTAGGACCAAACACGGTTTCATGTTTCGGCTGGACGAGAATCGAAGAATGCTTCGTGCGGCCATCTTGGCACGACCGGCGCGGAGCGGCTATCAGAATGCGGATAATCTTCCCAATGAAGGCGAGAGGGCATGGCCAAGCTCAATCTTTCGATCGCTGTCGGCGACTACGATCGCACCCGGGCTTTGATCGATGGCAGCGTTGCGATTGACGGGGTCGATCCAGTCTATATGACGCTCGTCCCCGAGGAGATCTTCTTCCGCGCCTTTCGTGCTGCCGAGTTCGATATCTGCGAATTATCGCTGTCGAGCTATACGATCAAAACGGCGCAAAGCGACTGTCCCTATATCGCGGTTCCGGCCTTTGTTTCGCGCGCCTTTCGGCATACCTCGATTTATGTCCGCACCGACCGGATCAAGAAGCCGCAGGACCTAAAGGGTCGCAAAGTTGGCGTGCCGGAATATCAACTCACCGCGAATGTGTGGGCGCGCGCTTTTCTTGAAGACGATTATGGCGTCAAGCGCTCGGATATCCATTGGGTGCGCGGCGGCATCGAGCAGGCCGGCCGGCCGGAAAAGATCACCGTCAAGTTGCCTCCCGGCGTGCGGCTCGACAATGCGCCGGAAGGCGCGACCATTTCTGCGCTGCTCGAAGCCGGAGAGATTGACGGCTTCATCGCGCCGCGGCCGCCAACCCTCGTCGAGCAAGGGCATCCGCATATCGGCTGGCTGTTCCCCGATCCGATCGCGGTGGCAAAAGACTATTTCAAGCGCACCGGCTTCTTCCCGATCATGCACGTCCTCGGCATTCGCCGCGAACTGGCCGAAAAGCATCCTTGGCTTCCCAGCGCCGTGTACAAAGCCTTCGAGCAGGCCAAAAAGGCCGGGCTGCAAAAGCTGTCGGACACTTCGGCGACGAAGGTCACCTTGCCCTTTGTCGAAGAACGCCTTCGCGAAGCGCGCATGCTGATGGGGCACGATTTCTGGTCATACGGAGTCGAACCTAACCGCAAGGTTCTCGACTATTTTCTGGCGCAGCACCACAGTGAGGGTTTGTCCTCGCGGCGCGTTCAGGTGGATGAACTTTTCCACCCGGCGACTTACGAGACGTTCAAGTTGTGACTTGCTGGTCATTGCGAGCGAAGCGAAGCAATCCAGGATTTTATCCTAAAAGCTGGATTGCTTCGTCGCCCCTGCGGGGCTCCTCGCAATAACGAACGATCGGGTCAGGGGTGCCTCAACCCCCGCCGCGCGTCATCGCCGCGGTCATCGCCGCCGTGTAGCCCGGCTCGACACGGACATCGATGACGGCGACCCCTCCCGCATCGACGGCTGCAATCGCTTTCTCCAAAACGGTTGGAAGATCGCCAGCTTTGGTGACCGGACCAAATCCGGCCGCGCCTTGGGCGCGGCCCATGGCGGCAAGATCTACTTCCGGATCCGCCATGCGCTGGCCGATCCATTTATTTTCGATCGGCCGATTTCGCGCGCGCGCCATCCGCTCCTGATGCAGTTCGTCATTGTAGAAGGAGCGGTTGTTGGCGAGCACGAACAACAATGGAATCTTGTAATGCACCGCGGTCCATAGCGCGGTGACGCCCATCAGGAAATCGCCGTCGCCGCAGATCGCGACCGGCAACCGTCCCAAACCTTTCAGCGCCAGCGCCGCGCCGACGGAAATGCCAGGCCCGCCGCCAACCCCGCCGCCGCCGTCCGAGCCGATGTAATCGAGCGGGTGGCGAAAGGCGAGCCAGCTATCGTCCCATGACAGCGGCAGATGCGTGTAGGTCACCGGCCGCTCGCCGAGCGCTTTGCGCAAAGCCCGGGCGATATGTTCGTTGGTAAAACCCGATGGCTCTTTGTTTGTTGTGGCGCGCGGCGAAGGCACCGCATGCGGCTTTGCGCTTTGGCCGATCGCCTTGACGAGTTCGGGCACCACGAGGTCGGGATCGGCAGACAGCAAAAGATCGACCGGCGGCAGCCCCTGGTAATCCATGCTCCAGCCGTTGTGAATGCGGTGATCGAGCGAAATCTGAATCACCTTCACCGAAGGCGAGGGACCGAATGCGCGCAACGCGCCGGCGAGGTCTACCCAATCAAGACTGAGAACGATGTCGACGTTTTTCAATCCTTCGACGCTGTCGGGCGTGATCGCCCGCGGCGATCCGCTATAGAGCGGGTGGTCGGTCGGAAAGCTCGCGCCGATCTTCAGATCGGTCACGACGCGCGCATTCAGCGCTTCGGCGAGCGCGACGCGCGATTGCCAGGCATCGATGCTGCGCGAGGCGCGGCCGGCTAGCAGCAAAACCTGTTTTGCGCCTTTGAGCATGTCGGCTGCCTGGCGAATCAATTCGGCAGGCGCCGAGGTCGTCACCTGCGGCATGTAGCGCGCCACGTCGAGCGGCGGCAGCGGTTCCGAAACTTTCATTTCCTGCAGTTCGGCGTCGAAGTTGATGTAGACCGGACCGCGCGGCGCCGTGTTCGCGATCCAAGTGCCACGCAGAAGCGCTTCCCGCGCCGCCGCCGGCGACGATGGCTGGTCGTCCCATTTGGTGTATTCGCGGACCAAAGCGCCTTGATCGCGCGCGGTATGGATCCAATCGATCCACGGCCGGCGCTTGGCGGCGTCGACCGGTCCGGTGGCGCCGAGCACGATGACCGGCATGCGGTCGCACCAGGCATTGAACATCGCCATGGTCGCATGCATCAGGCCGACATTTGAATGCACGGCGGTGACCATAGCTTTGCCGGTGACCTTGGCATAACCCTGGGCAATGGCGACGGCAGCTTCCTCATGCAGGCAGAGCAGCATCTGCGGCTTGGTATTGCCGAGATAGTTGACGATGCTGTCGTGCAGCCCGCGATAGCTCGCGCCGGGCGTGAGCGCGATATAAGGAATGTCGAGCGCGCGCAGCGCGTCGGCGATGAAATCACTGCCGAAACCTGGCGCATTGACCCCCGCGGGGGTCGGACGCTCGAGACCGGCCACGGCGGGGTCTGCATCATTGGCTTTGGCGCGAGCGGTTGCGGAAACGGGCGGCGTCATGGCTGATTTCCCTCAAAGAACTTGCTTGCCGGTGGCCTCTTAGACGAAGGCTGTCGATCGGCGGCGTCATCCAACCGGATCGCTGCTCAATGCACAAGACGCCTCGAACGGGTGCAAGTCATGATGTGCAAGTCACGACCCGTGCACAACTGCGCGAGCGGTTCACGCCGGCACACCCATCCGCCGGTTCGATGCTGGTTTGCGCTGGTAATCGAGCGCGGCAAGGTTCGTCGCATCGCCGCTGCGGCGGTTGTGCCGCATCGGATTCGCTATTGCCTCTGCACTTGAACCGCGCTGCCATGCTTCTCCGGCGTACCAGGAAAAATGACCAGATACCGACGTGGGGTCTGGTCTTCGCCGCCCACCAATTGGCGGATCGGGCCAATGGTATTAACGACGGCTGCGCCCGCAGGGTTGGTCATGAAACCTTGCAGTGGCTGTATAATGCCGGTACCCGATGGTTCACTCGCAAGCGCAAGCAGATATCGTTTTCCCGGCTCGAGGCCAGTGACCGCAGCCTCTAATACTTGCACCAATCCCTGATCAGAGAGCGAAACGCTCGTTGGTGCGTTCGCCTCGTTGTTTGCACCGGGCGGCGAGAGCCACAGCTGCACCGATTCGCCAGCTATGCCGAGTGGCTGCAAATTGCTGGTCCCGAGACCTTCGGGGGCGACCGTCATTCTGGTCATCGCCGAGTTGTGGGTGCCGCTTACGGCGGGTACGGACGGTACGGCATCGGGCACATAGACGAGGGCTTGCGGAGCCTGGCCGATTGGACTGGTTGCAATGACTTCGTTCTTCAATGTGTCAAGTGCGGCTACTTTGTCCTCGTTCTCAAGACCGACATAAACCCGCGTGCCGTCCCCGGACGGCCAGATACCGTGCGGTAGCTTGCCCGTTGGAATGATCGCGACCTGCTCAAAATTGTCAGTGCGAAACACTTTAACTTCATTGAGCCCGCCGATCGTGACGTACGCGAACATACCGTTGGCATTGCGCACAATATTGACGTGGTTGGTGATTGGACCGGTATCGATGGTCTTCAAGAGCGTGAACGGCGGTTGTCCATCGAACACTTGAGTCTTGCCGGTATCTTTTAAGGTAAACCACACCTGTTTGCTGTCCGGTGTTGCGGCAATGTTGGGACAGAACGGGCTAGCTTGCGCAACGCTGCCGACAATTCTGTGATCGGCGACAGCAATGACTTCGGTCTGCGGCGTAAACGAGGAGCAAACGTAGCCGTATTTGCCGTCGGGCGAGAAAATCGTCATCCCTGGACCGTTAGGGACGGTAATACGCGTCTTCTCCTCGTAGGTCGCGCCGTCGAGTACGGAGACGTAGTTCTCGCCGCGCACGACCACCCACACTTCCTTGCCGTCCATCGTAAAGAACGCTTCATGCGGGGAGCGGCCGACATAAGTCACATGCTTCACACTATTTGTTGCAGTGTCGATGAAATTCACCGCGTTCGAGCCGATTGCGACAACCGCGATGGTGCGATGATCGGGCGAAAACCCCATGCCGTGCACCAACAATTGGCCCTTGTAGAGCGGACTGAGATTGGCAGGCAGCGGATCGCCGAGGCGGATGGTGCCAATGAGCTTGTTGTCGACGGGATCTGTGACTGAGACGGTGTTCGAGTACTGTTCGGCGGAATAGACGCGATCTTGATGGCTGATCGGAATATCGGGGTCGGACGCGGCCGCCGGAGCCTGTCCGGCGGCGGCATAGCGGATACCAACAAGACCCGTTGCGACCAACAGAACGGATAGGAGTACGTTGCGTCGCATATCACGGCTCCTTTATCAGGGCGGCATTGCCGGATTTCGTATTGCTCGTGACCGCCGGCGGAATCTGATCGGGCGATGGCGCAGAGGGTGGCAACGGTTGGCCAAGCGCCAAGCGCATTGCAGTGATCTCTTCCGTCTGGGTGACAATAATTTCCTGCGCCATTCGCCGCAGAGGCTCATTGCGTCCGTAGCGCAACTCTGCTTGAGCCATCTCGATGGCGCCCTGATGATGCGGCACCATCATCGCTACAAAATCGGTGTCGACGTCGCCCGACGGGCTGATACCCATGTCGATCATCATCTTTGTCATGGCGCCGACATTCTCGGCGAGGTACGAAGCCTCCGCGGCAGGGGCTGAACCGAATGCCTTCGCGCAGATCGCTGAGATGTAGTCTGCGAGCGAATGCGGATTGGCTGAATTTCCGCTCAGATATACCGTCGCGGCAAAAGCGCCAATCGCAATCGCTGCGAGATGCGAGGCGACTGGTAGCCGAAAAATGGGCGACATAGCTGCGACTCCGGTGCTAGCCGCGGACAAGGGCAAGCGTGTCAATAAGAATGGCAGCGATCAAACGTCAGGCTACGCTGACGGCAAAGGAGGCTGTTCTGTCATCGGGCGAGCCTTCAACTCTCCCGATTGTTTAGGGGGCCTCGCCTTGTTTCGCCATACACGCCACGTAAAGGTCAGAATCGAATTTGTTCTGATCGGTGCATTTTTTGAGGGCGGCCGCGCGCTTCGAATTGAGGATCATCTTGTCGCCGACATAATAATCGCCCTGCGGGTTTCGTTTTAGATCCGCAGGGTTTGCGCGTAGCGGCGTTGTCGGGCCGGGTGCATAGTAGTCGCCCTGGGGCGGGCTTTGAGCC
>Ga0187765_10000459_pt1 | contig 14997 bp, 13 predicted proteins | sample 0216_QUI02_MP05__3_FD_133018 | JGI IMG/M metagenome (GOLD analysis project Ga0187765, IMG submission 133018) | Tropical peat soil microbial communities from peatlands in Department of Meta, Colombia - 0216_QUI02_MP05_10_MG | ecosystem: Environmental > Terrestrial > Soil > Wetlands > Peat ...
CCGACGACATGTTGGAGGCGGCGACCGATGCCTTGGTCGAGGAATTGCGCGGCTTCTCGCCGCTTGCTCAGCGCACCGCCAAGAAACTCCTGAACGACACCGAGGATGCATCGCTCTCGACAGCGATTGAGCTGGAAGGCCATTGTTACGGCCGGTTGCGGCAATCCGACGATTTCCGGGAAGGGGTCGAGGCGTTTCACGGCAAACGTCCGGCAAAATTCCGCGGTTCATGACGGAGACGAAGGCCGATGCGGATCATTCCAGTGGGCTTGCGTGGCACTTATGCGATGACGGTGAAGCCCGAGCACCTTGCCAGCCAATTCAAGGATGCGATCCTGCCGCCGGTGCTGGCAACTCCGATCATGGTCCTGATCATGGAGAATGCGGCGCTCAACACCATCCGCGACTATCTTGAACCCGATGAGGCGGCAGTTGGCACCAAGGTCAATATCAAGCATCTCGCCGCCACCCCGGTTGGACACCGGGTCGTGGCCGAAGCCGAGGTCATCGAAGTCGATGGCCGACGCATTGAGTTCAAGGTGACCGCGCGCGACGAGAGCGAAGAGATCGGGGCCGGCACACATCAGCGAATGGTTGTCAATCTCGGCCGCCTGAAAAGCCGCTTAGCAGCCAAGAGCCAAAAATGACCGGGTCGAGCGATACGCCTGACCCGAAGCCATGAAGATCAAATGCTTTGATGTTACGGTCCCTTCCGATCGGTTGCGAGCGGAAGAATTTTGAGCCTTGGGGACTTGTACGCGCCCAAGAGACACCGTAAACGGAACCCTTCGAAGATCGCCCGTGTGATCCGGGCAGAATTTTCGTCACTCTCCTCACCACCCAATAGGATGGGTTTGGGGAACACACCTGATAGGACACGATCCACGACAGACGAGGCCGATCCATCCGAAGAGCGACGGCGATAAGCACTTACAATGCCCGAACGCAAGTAAACGCTGTAAGCTTGTTTGTGGTCGCTTGCGGGGAGAGAAACAAACTACCATCATTGGTACGTGTTGCATCGCGCATCATGTTTCGGGCGCCCGTTGGCGTGTCGAGCCGCCTGAGGCCGTACCCGGCATGCTTGAAATAATTGACACATTCGCTGCGGCGATGGTGGCGCAGCAGTGTGCCGATCCTGTGCTGAAGCGCGGGGATCGTACGTCGAGCTGCCTTCCAGGCCCTTAAGTTTAGCGAAAAACAGCTCGGTCGGGTTGAGATTGGCGAATACCGGGGAAGGAACAGCAATGTGGCGCCCGTTGCTTTGATCGCGTCTTCTACCCCGTCAACTTTGTGGACGGGAAGGTTGTCCATGACGACGATTTGGCGGTGTTTGAGCGTGGGACTAGAACCTGTTTGACATAAGCCAAGAAAGGCGGTCCATCCATCGCACCCCCGGTCACGAAAAGAGCGACCACTCCATTGCATCGCGAGCCAGCCATGAATGTGAGCGTTTCCCAGCGCCCTTGCGCTACGTCGCCTCTCCCACATAGCCAGCGGCCCCTCAGCCGAACCATAGGGGTGCTGGTTGCGGCTTCGTCGATAAACGCCAGGCGGGTCGGGTCGAACATTCCTTGCGGCCGCATCCAGCGCCGGCGCGCTTTGCGACATCCTCGCGATCCTGTTCGCTCGGATGCAGGCTCCTCTTCTTGACCGCAACACGATGCCTCTCACATGCCTTAAGATTAGGTGTTGTCGCTGGTGGAAGACCAAGCGCCTTAATTCTCGAAGAGTGCCACTCACAAACCATTGCGGGCATGTTTGCTTCATCAAAACCAGCGATGGATTCCGCCCCCGCTTGCGCCGAGGTGCGGCCTGACGGCCCCGCCCGGGTGAGCAATCGGTATCAGGGTGCGCGCATCGCAGCGCAGGAGAAGATCTGAATCGGCCGCTGCCCGATTTCTCCGCGCCCCGGGGCGAGGGTTCAAACCCGGAGCGTCGGCCACAATCGCCCCTCCTGACCGACCAAAGACTTGATTTTTTGCCAAACGACACCATGTGGGGTACTGGGTGGGATCGTACCGCTTATGCGCAGCGCGCAGGCGGAGGCCCACGTTATTCCCCGATCCGTTGTGCCCAGCTTGAGCCGGTGCTGCTTGCGCACTGCGGCTCTCCGGCTCGGTCTGCAGGTGTAGAGAGGCACACAAATTTCATGGAATCGTCGCTGAACGCTCGGATTGACGAGGACGCCGAGCCTGGCGTTTTGGAGCGCCCTGCCCCTGCGACGCATCGGCTCGAGACCGAGACCCCGGATCCTGAACTCGAGTTCGATCGTGACGGGCTTGCCATTCCTGATGAGGCACCCCGGTCTGCGGCTGGATTACCGCGGATGGGTGCGGACGACGAGGTTTCCCACCAGGAATCCCCGTCGGGCAACGACCCGGCGGTGGCGCATAACGGCAATTTGACAAGCAATGCCGGCTTCTCTCGGGATCTGCTTGACAGCTACTTTCGCCATCTTGGCGAGCGCGAGTTGGTCTCCCGCGAAGGTCAGATTGAGCTCGCCAAGCGGATCGAGGGCGGTGAGCGGACCGTCTTGGAACACCTTTACCGCGTACCCCTGCTGGTCGAGCGCCTGGCATCTTGGGGCCGCGAACTGGGCGATGGACGGCTCCGTCTGCGCGATCTAATCGATCTCTCATTGTCCGATGCGGCGCTTTTGGGCTGCGAGAGCCACGACCCGCCGAGCGCTGACATGACGCCGGCACGCCCCGTGCCGGTCAGTCCGGGTCCCGATGGTCCGGACGCGCCGGACGGCGAGGAACAGGGTTTTGAGAGCCTCGTGGACCGCGAGGCCCGCCTGCTGCCAGCGGTCATGACCCGCGTGGTGGCTATGTCGGGGCTTGCTCAACAGTTTGTTGCGTTAAGCCGCCTGCAAATTGCGGCCCTGGCCCGGGGCCGGGAATTGTCAAAGCGCAATCGCGCCCAGCTTACACGTGTGATCTCCCGCTGTGGGACTGAGCTGCGAGGCTTGCCCCTGCATCCCGCGCGGGTGTCCGATCTAGTGGCGGAACTCAACCGGGAACATTTGCGGCTCATCGCCAGCGATCGAGAGCTGCTGCGGTTGGCGGAGGGCTGCGGCATCGAACCGGGGCCATTCCTCGACCGCTACCTCGGGCGCGAGCTTGATCCGACATTCATCAAGGTCATTGGAGCGCTTGCAGAGCCGCGTTGGCAGTCGCTGGTGCGACGCCATGGCGCCCGTCTTGTCGAGTTGCGCGCCGAGGTCTTAGAACTGGCGCAGGGCGTCGGATTGCCGCTGGCGGCCTTTCGCAACCTCGTCGCGGAAGTCAAACGCGCTAAGCAAGATGCCGACCAAGCGCGCGAACAAATGATCAGGGCGCATCTGCGCTTGGTCGTGTCGATTGCCAAGAAATATCGCCGTTTCACGTCTCTTCACCTCCTCGATTTGATCCAGGAGGGCAATCTGGGTCTGATGCACGCGATCGAAAAGTTCGACTATCGCCGCGGTGTCAAGTTTTCGACCTACGCCGTCTGGTGGGTCCGGCAATCGATCACCCGGGCGATTGCCGACCAAGGGCGCACGATTCGCATCCCTGTGCACATGACCGCGACCGCCGCCAAGGTTTCGCGCGAACGCCGCCGGCTTTATCAGGAGCAGGGACGCGACGCTGGCTCCAAGGAGATTGCAACCCGCACCGGAATTCCCATCCCGCAAGTCGAGCGGGCCTTGTCGATGGTGCAGGAGCCAATGTCGCTTGACATGCCGATTGGCGAAGACGGCGACGCAACGCTTGGCGATCTGGTGGAGGCGCGCGACGGCTCCGATCCCCACATGGCGGCCGAGGCCAGCGCCTTGCAGGACGTGGTCGCCGATGCGCTCGCGAGACTCACGCCCCGAGAGGAGCGGATTCTGCGCATGCGTTTTGGCATCGGCGTGACCGACGAGCACACGCTCGAGGAGGTCGGCAAGACCTTCGGGGTCACCCGGGAGCGGATTCGGCAAATCGAGGCCAAAGCGCTGCAGAAACTGCGTAACCCGTCGCGGTCGCGGATCCTTGCGAGCTTCGTCGAAGATTGACGGGACGGACGCCTGGTCGCGGACGCTGCGATCAGCGAACTGTCTGCCGGAAGCAAGCGAACGCTTCCGGCCGATGGCGCACCGAGTCTCGCGGCTGCGAGGCACCTGCAAAAACGGGACCGTCACACCGTTCGGCCACCGTCCACTTCGAGCACGACGCCGGTGATGAACGCGGCCGCGTCCGAGGCAAGGAACAGGCACGCATTGGCGACGTCGAGAGGCTGCGACATCCGGCCGAGCGGGATCGTCGCAATGAATTTTGCGCGATTTTCCGGCGTATCAGGCAAGCCCATGAAGGTTTCGAGCAATCCCGTCTGGCCAATGACCGGCGCAATGCAGTTGACGCGGATCTTGTCGGGCGCCAGTTCGACAGCCATCGATCGCGACATCAGATTCACAGCCGCCTTGGATCCATTGTACCAGGTAAGGCCAGGACGCGGGCGAATGCCTCCGGTCGAGCCGATGTTTATGATGCATCCGCCGGACTGACGGCGCATCACCGGCACGACCAGTCGGGCCATATGGAATATGGATTTCACATTAACGGCGAACACGCGATCAAATTCGGCCTCGCTGACGTCAAGCATCGACTTGTTGCGATGGCTCCATCCCGCGTTATTGACCACGATGTCGATCCTGCCGTGGTGAGCTTCGGTACTTTCGACCGCTGCCGCGACCTCTTGGGCGACTGAAACATCGCCCCCAAAGGCCATCGCCTGCGGCCCAATGGACGCTGCGACCGCCTGTGCGCCCTCAAGGTTAAGGTCGATGATGGAAACCTTGGCGCCTTCACGCGCGAAGGTTCTGGCGATCTCGGCGCCGAAGCCCGAAGCGCCCCCTGTAATTAATGCAATCTTTTCAGTCAGTTGCACGCGCACCTCCCTTCTATCTTACGTATGTCTCATAAACCGACACGCACATTGTCGCACATCCAACGCCCCGTATGACCATCAGGATTCTCCTCATCTTGGTGTCGGCGTCGTCTCTTGTCAGTTGCGAGCGCGACCGCCTTCGCTTGCGACTCTTGCATTACCCAAGACGCGGCGACAGAGGTCAAACCGCCGATGAAGGATCCTGCCGACGCCGCGAGCGCAGAAATGGATGCCGCATTCGTGCATGGTATACTGCTACGCCCAAACCCGAAAATCGGTTGGGTTGATGATGTAAATGTAAAGCCGCTCGCCCGCGCCCCGAGTGATGCGCCGATCAATACCCTTGAGATCGTCGCGGACCTCCGCCCCCGCGCGTTGAGCTTTCCCGTCGATCTGACCTGCGGCGAGGGCCAAGAGATCCTTTCGCGCCGCACTATCGCCGCCTGCGCTTGCACCGTGTTGCACGAAGGGCGCACGATTTGGCGAAATCAGTCACCCAGATAACAAACGCTGATTGCGAGCCTCTGGCCCGCTCTTGCCCCGGTCAGGACTGGCTTGATCTGCCGATCAGCGGGTCGTTTTTGGCTCAGCCAAATTGGTAGCTGGTCGGCAACTGACGGCCGCTCAGTCGAGACGTTCGACGATTGGGGGGAACGCGGGATCGGCCCAGCAACCGGAGCGAGAAGAGAGGTGGCGAGCATGAATACCGCGAAGCAAGCCCGATGCTTGCTGCCGGCGCCGATTCGCACCGCTTACCAAGGCGAAACAGTCGGATTGCCGATCCGGTGGAGGAACAGCGCACGAGCCGGCTCGCGGCAGGAATAAGTGGCTGTGTTAAAAGCATCGAGGGACTCGTGAGCCACGGCGTCTGACATTGATCGCGTCCTTCGTGCAAGGTTGCCCCAGCGCCGCCCCCTTCATTGCGCGCGATGACCCGACAGGTCCACAGCCACTCCACGCCATGTGGCGTTAGAGCTTCTGTCTTCCCATTGTCCGGATTGGTTGCGGATCAACGACGTCGGATGACGACAAGCGTCCCGTTGAAAAAGCCAAGGACGCGGCCGCGATCTGCGCGGTTCCGTGCGCTCGTGCCTTCGCGAGCCGGGCAGAAAGAAGGGCCCGCTCAGCTTCGAGCGCGGCCGTGAACGTGCCCGCGCCGCTCTTATAGGCCGCAAGAGCCGCATCATAGGCCGTAAGCGAAGCCGACACGAGGACGGTCGCCGCCCGATTGGCCTCAAGGCTACTGCGAAGTGCATCGTCGGCCGTCACGATCTCCATCGCGGCGGCGTGCTCAAGACGCAACACCGTCGATTCGGCGGCATCAGTGCGCGAGCGCGCTTCACGTACGCGTGCGTCGCGGACCCCGCCATCAAAGAGGGGAACTGCAACGCCGGCGAGGACAGTGGTATCGGTCCGATTCAGCGAGAGGTTGCCGAGCGTTGAAGAGAGATTGGGGATGGAGGTGGTGGTGGGAGTCGGAGCCGGCAAGCTCGGTAGCGATGTGCTTATCGAGCCCAGTGAGGGGACGCTGGGCAAGGAGGTAATGTCGAGCGTGCCTGTCGCGTAAGTATCTGAGGCGGCGACGAAGACCTTGGGGAGGAAATCGGCTTCCACGGCGGTGACAGCGGCGCGGGTCGCGCGCGCCGCGGCATAGCTCGCCTGGATGTCGGGACGGCGTGCGATCGCCTCGGCGATAATATGCTCGACAGGCACCATCGAGTTCGCCGGCAGGAGCCGTCCGGACACATCCTCAATCCGCAAGGTCGCGAGCGGTGATATACCAACTGCCGCCAACAGGGAATGGTAGCTGTCGCGCTCGGCACCGCGAGCCTCGACGAGGTTGAACGCCGCCTGGGCCAGGAATTGCTGGGCCTGCGCCGTCTCGACGGTCGTGCCGATGCCCTGCTTGCGACGATCTTGCGCTGCATCGAGGAGATGTGCGCTTTCCGTCTTCGACTGAGCGGCAATCGCCACCCTCTGGCGGGCGGACGAGTAGTCGTAGAATGCGCGGCTGACGTCATAGATGATTTTCTGGTGCGTGCCATTGAAGGCGACATTGCTGGCGAACGACAAGTCGGTGGCGGCCCGCTTGAGCGCGTCCCTTTGGCCGAAGTCGAAGATCAGCCATTCCAAAGCCACACTCCCCACGGTTCCACGTAGATCGTTGTTCACGGGGAGGGAACCCAGAGCCCCTTGCGACGAGCCAGAGTCATGCTGGCCGCCGCTCACGGCCGTCGCGCTCAGCACGGGAAGATACAGCGCTTTGGCGATCCCGACCGCGAGCGCAGCCTGGCGGGCATGCTCCCAGGCTGTGCGCGTCTCGGGGTTGTTGATCTGCGCCAGGTCGATCAGCTCGGCGAGCGAGTAAGTGTGCGTCGGGTCAATCGCTGGCGGCGGGGGGACGAGCGGCAAGCCCTCCATCGGCGGCAAGCCGAAATCGCGTGCTCCCGACGTGGTCGTTGGCGGTAAGGACGACGGGCGGACCTCTCCGTCCGGAACCGAGGCGCTCGCCGGCTTAAACGGCGCGTCGGGCGCCTCCGGAGCCAAGACGAGCGAAGCTGAGGCACAGCCCACGAGGCCGGCGCCGAGCAGCCATGCCGGCATAACGATGCGGATAAAATCAGGCATGCGCGTTGGTCTCGGCAGCGAGGAGCCGGCGATAATGGGACAGGATCGCAGCGAGGCTGTCGAGCCGATCCTGAAGGGCCAAGAAACCCGCGATCCGGCCCGACCAGGCCGGCTCGGCGCCACGCAGGTCGACAGCCAGTGCTTTCAGTGCGAAACGATGCTCCTGTCTGCCGCCGCGGCCCTGCTGGCCGGACAAGGTTACGGCCAATTCTTCGAGTTGGGCCTCAATGTCGAGGCTCATCCGTCGCAGGGCTTCCGAGGCTTCCGCCGTGATGTCGGCAGGCGGCGGATAGGCCGCGACCCGGCCGAGATCGTCGACGAGACCGCGGAGGGCCTTAAGGCTCAGGCGGCTGGCTTGAGTTTGGAGGCGGCCATTGCGCGATCGCAGAGCTTCATAGCCGAAGGCAGCCGCGCTCGCTTCGACGTTTTCGAGCCTGGCCTGGATGTCGGCCACCTGCCCGGCCGTTACGGTGGTTGGCCGTCGGTTGGACACGGCCTTCAACACCACGCGGCATTGATCGATGAGGAGAACGACATCGCGTCGGAGTCGCCCCAGCATCGAGACCGGGAACAGGCGCGTGAAGATGACGTACACCACGATGTTGCCAAACAAGATACCGAAAGTGCGATCCCGAGCGATTGTGAGGTCGAATTTGGGCTCCGGACCTTGCAGAATGCAGAGATAGAGTGCGAAGGCGGCCTGGAACCCGATGTAAGAAACCGTCGGTTTGCCCACCGCCACCCAGGCGGTCGGCAAGGTTACGAGACCGATTACCACGGCGAGTGCGGTAATCGAGGTGATATTAGGAAGGATATAGACGATCGCCAACAACCCGAGTGTGGCGCCAACGCAACAGCCGACGATGCGAAGAGAAAGCTTCTGCATTGTTTCGCCAACCGTGGTCAGCCCAACGATGAAGCAGGTCAGCATGCAGGTGTGAATGCCTGGCCAGTCCAGCAGCGTAAAGGTCAGATAGCAGATCATCACCGCAGCAGCGCCCTTGCCGCCGAATCTGACGTGATCCGGATTTGAAAAGGCGTCTGGCACGAAGAAGCCGGACTTCTCCTTCTTCTTGTCCTCCTTTTTCGGTGCCGTATCCGATCCGGCTTCGGGGAGCGGGCGCCCGGTCACGACATCTTCGGCGGCGGCGACAAGACTGACGGCCTGAGCTGCCAAGCCCCCCACCGAGATAGCTTGTTGAGTTTCCTGTTCTCCCGCGGGTGCGAACACAAGGCGAGGCATGTGCTCTACCGCACGGGCGAGCGCGTCCACGCGCGCTGGGAGGTCATGGTCAGTGGCGCCGGCGGCCGCATCCGTGTCGAAGGCGGACACGGTCAGAGCAAGGCTATAGGACAGCGTCACCAGCGCGCGCAGCCTCGCCGTCGTATCAGGGGGTTGGAGCCGTAGCAACGCGAGCATCCCGAGCGTCTTTAGGAGCTCGGCATTGCCGCCCTCGAGGCTCGCCATCAGGCGTTCGCGGCCCTCTTCGTTCCTCTGGCGCAGGGCGCCCGCGACGGCGTTGAGCCGCGCCGCTATCGCTTGGCGCAGTAGCGCTTGGGGAGCTCGACCGAACAGTGCGCTGTAGGCGACGAGAACCAGCATGGGCATGGCAACGAACAGCCAGGCGTAAAGCAGGCCCCGGGTGGCGATCTCTCCCAGGGGGCTGCTGCCGAGAAGGTCGAGCGCATAAGCGACGATCAGACCCATGGTGCCGGCAAGCGGCGCCAGCTTGCTGGCCGTTGCCAGAAAGAACGCCCCGAAAGCCACCGCAGCGATAAGCACAATACGGCCTTCAGGGGCGTTGAGGGAGAGCAGTGCCAGCCCGAAGGAGACGGCCACGACGACGGTGACCACGATGATCAGAATGATGCTGGTCAAAATGTTGGCGACCGAATTCTCTTTGGCGGCAAAGAAAACCAAGTAAGTGCTGACCGCGGGGTCTGGGATTTGGAACATCATCGAGACGATCACCACGATCATGCAGACGAAGCTGATCTCGAGCGTCCGCGCCAAGCGCCCCGCGTAGGGCTCGACAAGATCCGCTGCCAAGCCCAGCCCGCGCATCAGCACTTGTCCCCGCGCAGGATCTGGACCACCGCGGAGGCGCCCAAGCGCATGAGGTTCTCCGGTGGGTCCTGCAAGCGTACGCGCACGGGAAAGCGCTGCTCGACACGGACCCAATTAACCGATTTCGCCACATAAGGAACGTCGTGCGGGATGTTGATGCGTTCCTGATCCGTCACCCCCCACCCAATGCCCTCGACCCGACCTCTGATAGGGACCCTGCGGTCGATCAAAGAATAGGCCACCGCGCATGAACCGACCGCAATGTGACCGAGCTCGGTCTCGCGGAAATTGGCCGAGGCGAACCATTCTTCGGTGACGACAAGGGTGAACAGTGATTGGGCGACGACGACATATTCCCCGCTCTTGACGCTCAATCCGGTCACACGGCCATCGTGCGGTGCTCGTATCGTCGTGTTGCGCAGATCTCGCTCGGCTAGAGCCAAGGAGCTGCGCCGCGCCTCGACCTGAGCGGCGGCGTTATCGGTCGTGCCGATCGCGGTCTTCGTTGCGGCCGCCTGTTCGACGGCTTGCGTATAGGCGGTTTGCGCCTTGCTCTTCGCGGTTCGCGCATCATCGACCTGTTGGGCCGACACATAGCCCTTGCCGAGCAGGGGCTCCAGACGGCCGAGCGTGCTGCTGGCTAGCTGCAGGCTGTAGCGCGCCTGAACGACCTGGTCAGCCGCAATGCTGGCGTTCGAAGTCTCGGTCGCGACCGTGCGCCTTTGCGAGTCGAGCAGGGCTTGCGCCGACTGCAGCTCAGCCGACGCCAGCTCGACACGCAGGCGGTACGGTTCGGGATCGATCTCGAACAGCACATCGCCGGCTTTGACCAGTTCATTCTCGCCGACGGCGAGTCGTACGATATGGCCCGACACGGAGGCCGCAATGTGGACCACGTCGGCGTCGATACTGGCATCGTCGGTATATGGGCTGACTTCCCGGTTGCGTACAAAGAGCAAGACGCCTGCCATCGCCGCACCGATGATGACGAAGGCGAGCAGTTGTGCCAACCGCTTCCGCACCCCTCGTGAGCGCGCCACCTTAGCGTTCTCCGAACAGAGCGAGCCAGAGCCATAACGCCACGCCGGTCGCGAAGGCCGTGTAGACCAGCAGCGGCCATGGAAGCGCCTCCTCGAAGCCGAGGGCAATGACGACAACGCGCAACACAACGGATCCAACCAGGCCGATTCCTGCGCACAACAGCCAAGCCGGGAAGAAGGCTCCGAAAATGCTGTAGGATGGCGCGCCTCTGAGGCTGCAGGCGCTCAGACCCAGGCACGCGATACAGAGGCAGACGAACCTTACAAACGTCCCAGCCTGCCAGATTGTCAAACCGCCGCGCCGACCTTCACGCATTGGCACTCGGCCCGATCCGATAAGCGCCCCACGGGCAAGCCTCGGCCAGCGCAAGCTAGGCACCGCGGGCGAGAGCGCCCGGTTGGTTGTCCTGGAGGCGCGGTCGTTGTAGGCCTGTTTGGCAGGGATCTGCGGCATGTCGGCGGTTCGGCCCGGTCATCAGGAGCACAAGTGGCAACATCCAAGAATGATTTCATTGCGTCGCCGATAATGCCATGCAGACCGGCCGATTTGCAAACTGGTTTAGCTGCAGCGGGATGCCGCCGCATCGCGCGCCACGCGCGTCGCAAGTTGCGGCTGATAGGGAGCACCGGCTGTCGGATATTTCGCGTCTGACTTTCTGTCGAGAATACAGACCCAGTCGGCCGCGGGCGGCTCGATGCGTCCACACTTGGTGCGGAGGGCGCCTTGACAGTCGAGAAACCGCGTGACCATTGCGGCCGAGAGTTGATCATTTCGTTGCAAATCCCGCGGCAGTCAGGGTCAACCGACGGAAATGATTTTCCTGCTACGAGGCCGGTTGTGGCGGGTTCTGGCTGCAGCATTCGCTCGAAGGGCATGGAAGGCGTGGGGCCCGGAGGCCTGGCGCGCGCCGGCATCGCCGAAGGGAGCACCGTCGGCCGCGCCCCGCGTGCGATCGCCTCATCAACGAACGTGTCCGGCACGTCAATCGCGTCCGGGGGGTTCGCGCGCCGACGCATCCGCAGAGAATCGAACTCCTGACCCGGAATTCGGAGAGCGCCAAATGTTGCTGCGGTATCGTCACGCCGCGGGGCTCGTTCGCTCGCGCGCGCAGATGTGCGAAGGGGAATGTAGGTGGCGCGCGACGCCGCGCGCCAGCGCAGTTTCCACCCACGAGGGTTTGGATCGACGCAACAGCTCCCGGGCGCTGTCGACACCAAGGCGCATGAACCATTGGCCCAATCCGTTGCCTGCCGATTGACACCAATGTCCGAGAAATGCCCTGACCCGACAAGTGGCATTCTTCTTCAGCCATTTGTGAGATAGAAATGTCGCCATCAAGTTTGTTACGAGCCTCTCTTTGACGCTGTTCCAGACACCGAAGCAAACGGTTTGAGCGAAGAGATTTTACCGAGGACGTAGCTCTGAAGTATGTAGGCGGTTGTGGCGGGGTTGCATGATCAATTGACTTCAGTGGGAAGCTCGAACCAGGCAGCGCGTGCGGCCGTCGATGATCTGATCGTTGGCCGCGCGCCCCGGATTGCAACGCAGCGTTTGCCGTGCTTATCGACGACCAAATTAAGTACTCCGGTTGACAACGAGAAAATCTGCTGGTGAAACGCGTCTAGGCTTGGCGATAGCATTAGGCCGAAGATCGCGAACGCTGATTGCTGTCACCTTAAGCCATCCTGGCTCGAGCGGCCGATCATGGCGCCACCATTCGGGTTGGGCATTCGTGAAGCAGCCGTGTTGCGAGCAAAGCATCCTCGCGTGAAATCGGTTTGGTCAATCCATCGTTTCCCACGCCGCGCTTGATTTCGGCGACGGCAATCCGGGCCACCACAGCATTCGCGCCGTAAATGCCGACGCGCTTCTGAAGTGGAAGATAGCTCCGAGGCGCCGATGATACATTCCCTTTGCCTGAGATGACTGACGGTTTATGCGAAAGAAGCGGCTTTATTGGCCACCACAAGCAAATGTTACAATACAATCCCATAGCACCGGCGCCTAAATGCTTGATGTCTAAATCTGTCTTTTGGCAAAAAAAGCAGATTTGTGACGACATCCCTCGTGGTATTTTTGGTGTGTCTGGTGTATCGATCTTATTCGCTCGCTTGACCCTCTCACCAAGCCGAGCTTCGACGTGCGGTCTTGGGATATGGGCGGAACCCATGCTTACGGGCGAAGGCGAGATCGGTTTGGGCGCGACGTGGCGCCGACGCTGGCTGCGCGCACGCTGCGGGGGGCCGAGATCGGTGCGACGCAGATCAAATGTGCCGCTCCCAGTCACGAACTAACGACGTCCATTCCTTGTCAAAGATGCTTCCTGGTTGCAAGGCGACTTGGCGATGTGCCCGTTCGCCAATCCTGGGAGGATGGCAGGCCGCGAGCACCGATCAGACCGCCAAAGTGGGCGAGGTTGATGCGCTGAGGGATTGATTCGGCGGCGTCCGTCACGCCGCGGGAACAAGGAGGATTGATGTCCTTTTGGTCACTCGTTGGCTGCCAGAACCTGATCAACCCCGGATGCCCAGCACGCCTGGGTCGGAGCATCGTCGTGGTTACCCTCACGTTCTGCTCGGCGTCCGTGCCGTATGCGCAGCCGACCGCTCACCCGCCCGATACGATAGAGGCTCGCCTGCTCGCCTGTGCGGCCTGCCATGGGCCCCAAGGCCAGGGGACGAACAATGATTATTTTCCTCGCCTGGCCGGCAAGCCGGCGGGCTATTTGCTGAACCAGCTCGTTGCATTTAGAGATGGCCGCCGACGCTACCCGCCGATGAACTATCTGCTCGAATATCTTCCCGACGCCTATCTTCGGCAGATGGCGGATTACTTGGCGGCCCTACGCCCGCCGCCGCCGCCGCAGGCGGCTGCCGAGGTCAGTCCGGCGCTGCTGACGCGCGGACGCGAGCTTGTGACGGAGGGCGATCCGGCGCATGGTGTTCCGGCATGCGCGCGCTGTCACGGGCCCACCTTTACAGGGATGGAGCCGGCCATCCCGGGCCTTGTGGGGCTACACGCGAGCTATATCAGCGCGCAACTCGGAGCCTGGCGTTACGGTACGCGGACAGCCGCCGCGCCCGACTGCATGCAGATGATCGCGGCCGGTCTGACCGAAAACGACGTTTCCGCCGCGGCGGCCTGGCTTGCCTCGCTGCCGATTCCACCGGACCCATCACCCGTTGCGCGCGGCACGCTATCGATGCCGCTCCCCTGCGGCAGTGAACCAAACTGAGAGGGCGACGGAGCTGTGCCAAGCATCTGCCAAACGTTGTCGCTGGCAATCCTTCTTGCCTTCGGACTCCTCACCAGCCTGCCCCTATCAGCACGTGCCGATCAGGCGCAGATTGCCGAGGGCGAGTACCTTGCCCGCGCCGGCGATTGCGTCGCTTGCCACACGATCCCTGATGGCGCGTTGTTCGCCGGCGGCTTGCCGATGCTTACCCCCTTCGGCACGCTCTACTCATCCAACATCACGCCCGATCCCACAACCGGCATCGGAAAATGGAGCGCCGATGACTTCTATCGCACGATGCATCAGGGACGCTTTCCCGATGGCGGCCTCATCTATCCCGCCATGCCCTTCCCGTCCTACACCAAAGTCACGCGGAAGGACTGCGATGCGATCTACGCGTATCTGCGTTCCGTTCCCTCGGTGCGACAACCGAATCGACCCAACGATCTGCGCTTCCCGTTCAACAATCGGTCCCTCATCCTGGGCTGGAGAACCTTGTTCTTCCAGGAAGGCGAGTACAAGCCCGACCCGTCCAAGTCGGCCGAGTGGAACCGAGGCGCGTATCTCGTGGAGGGCTTAGGCCACTGCGCGATGTGCCACTCGCCAATCAACGCGCTGGGTGGCAGCTCCGAATCCAAGGCGTTCCAGGGCGGCCTCATTCCGATGCAGAACTGGTACGCCCCCTCGCTCACCTCTAACAAGGAAGCGGGCCTCGGCGAGTGGAACATCAAGGAGATTACCGACCTGCTGCGCACCGGCATATCGCATCGTGGGGCGGTTTACGGACCCATGGCGGAGGTCACGTTCGACAGTCTGCAATATCTCAACGATGCCGATGTGCACGCCATGGCGATCTATCTCAAAGGCCTATCCGAGGGCAGCCCGCCCGCGACGGAAGTTTCCAACATTCCGGCACCCGAAAGCAGCCTGCTGCTCAATTTTGGCCAGACCACATACCAAACGCACTGCGCGAGCTGCCACGCATCGGACGGTCGCGGCATGCCGCCAGAGTACCCACCGCTGGCAGGCAATCCGTCGATCCAAATGCAATCGGCTGTGAATCCGATCCGCATGGTGCTCAACGGCGGCTTCCCCCCCGGTACGGCCGGAA
>Ga0187765_10000460_pt1 | contig 14987 bp, 14 predicted proteins | sample 0216_QUI02_MP05__3_FD_133018 | JGI IMG/M metagenome (GOLD analysis project Ga0187765, IMG submission 133018) | Tropical peat soil microbial communities from peatlands in Department of Meta, Colombia - 0216_QUI02_MP05_10_MG | ecosystem: Environmental > Terrestrial > Soil > Wetlands > Peat ...
GATCTTCTACGGGCCGAAACTGCTCACCACGCCCAATCCCGGTCGCGACCGCGACATGGCGCTGCTCGACAAGCTCGGCCTGCGGCCAATGGAGTGAGGCCTGCCGCGCTAGGCAAGATTGCGTACGAGTGCCAATCCGGCAAACAGCCCGCCAATCGACAGCGCAACCGATAGCAGCACATACAGAGCCGCCAATCCGAGTTCGCCGCGTTCATAGAGCACGGCGACGTCAAGCGAGAAGGTCGAGAAGGTCGTGTAGCCGCCGAGAATGCCGGTGGTAAGGAAGAGCTGCCAGTGTTGAGGGATACCGCTCTTGAACGCGAAAAAGGCGACCAGGCATCCCATCACGATCGATCCGGTCACGTTTTCAAACAGGGTTGCGTAAGGAAAGGCCGTACCCAGCAGCCGCGCGAAAACAAGATTGAAGCCGTGGCGGAGCGCGGCGCCAATCCCGCCGCCGATAAACACAATAAGAAAACCCATCATTCATCCCCAAGGTTGGGCAAATGAAAAACCGTCCTGTGGCAGACGGAATCCCACCGCCGTGTGTCGCGGCAGGAGTCATCAGCCCCAAAATTTCCTAACTTGCGGGCGGTTGTCGGGGGACCCCATCCCCATCGCGCCGAAACTACCGGCGGCACATAGCAGGGTCAACGGGGACGCGGCAGACATTTCGCACGCAGTCGTTTAGTGTTCGCGCCGCTTTGACCATCGCCGCTCCACCCCGCCGCCGCCGCCGCGCATTCGACTGGTCGACCGCAGTCATTGCGGCAATGGCCGTTACCGCCGCTGTCACGGTTTATGTGCGGGACGGACGCGAGCATTTCTTTGCAATCCTGCTCGGCGATGTGACTCTGTTCACGGCGATGCTGCCCAAAGTGCTGGCCGGCTGTCTGATCGGGGCTTTCGTGACGCTGCTGCTGCCGCGCGAAATGGTGGCCCGCTGGGTTGGGCACGAATCCGGGTTTACCGGGCTGCTGATTGCGGCGTTTTTCGGCTTCCTGCTGCCCGGTGGTCCGATCACGATCTATCCGGTCGCCGGTGCTTTCCTTGTCATGGGCGCGGATGCCGGCGCCGTGGTCGCATTCATCGTGAGCTGGACACTGGTTGGATACACCCGCGCGCTGGTTTGGGAATTGCCGTTCTTCGGATCGGACTTCGTGCTCTGGCGCATCATCGAAGCGCTCCCGCTGCCAATTATCGCCGGTTTACTGGCGCGGATCGCCGCGCGTGCAGGATTCAAATATCGCGATAACGATCAATGACGCTCGCCATCAACATTCTGCTGTGGCTGGTGGTTGCCGGCCTTGCCTTCATCGCCGCCACGCGCGGCCAGGTGCTGCTCAAGGACGGCGCGCGCGGTGGCGCGATGGAGTTCCTGCTTCTGTTGCCGCGCATTGGTATTGGCGTGATTGGCTCCGGATTTCTCGCCGAGGCTTTGCCGAATGAATGGATTGCGCCCTGGCTCGGTCCGCAGTCGGGCTTTTTCGGCGTGATGATCGCGACAATTGGTGGCGCGTTGACGCCAGGCGGGCCGGTGGTCGGCTTTTCGATCGGTGCTGCCGCGCTGAAAAGCGGAGCGGGCGCGCCGCAGGTCATCGCCTATTCGACCGCGTGGGCTTTGTACGCAATTCACCGGCTGCTGATCTGGGAGGTTCCGCTGATGCCGGCGCGCGTGGTGTGGCTGCGCGCGATGGTGTCGCTGCCATTACCGTTTCTGGCAGCGGCACTCGCGATCCTGCTCGGGCGGCCTTAAGGCAGCGCTTTCTCAGGTATTCCCACCGCTGCCGCCCATGCTAGCCTTCCTCCCAGAAGGCGGGGCTACACCGCCACCGGGGTGAGGGAACGATGGCGGAAGAAATCAAAGCCGGCGCTGAATCGCAGATTATTTCCGAAGAACAGCTCCGCAAGGCGGAGGAGTACGTCCAGCAGGAAGAAGGCGCTGCCAACCGGCTCGCGGGCTGGGTCGGTGTCGCCGTGACCGGTATCGCGGTCGTCATGACGCTGTTCCACCTTTATGCGGCCTACGACATCGTGCCGACGCAGGAGCTGCGCTACATCCACGTCGCTTTCGTGTTGCTGTTGAGCTTCCTGCTCTTTCCGCTCGCTTCGCGTTTCCGCAACCACGTGCAGTGGTTCGATATCATTCCGGCGCTGGCGGGAATTGCTATTATTATCTACGCGCTGTCCGGCGGGGATGACTTCCTCGACCGTGCCGCGGTGCCCGACCGCTGGGACGTGATCTTTGGCGGGATCTTTATTGTTCTCGTGCTCGAAGCTGCGCGCCGCACGACTGGCCCGATCATGCCGATCGTGGCGATCCTGTTTATCGCCTACGCCATGTTCGGCCCCTATTTGCCGCCGCCGTGGACGCATCGCGGCTTCGACATTGCGCGTCTCGTGGGGCACCTTTTCATCACGCTCGAAGGCATTTTCGGCGTTGCGGTCGACGTCTCGGCAACGCTGATCATCATGTTCACGATTTATGGCGCCATTCTCCAGCACTCCGGCGCGGGAAAGTTCTTCATCGATTTTTCGCTGGCCGTCATGGGAGGCAAGCCGTCAAGCGCCGGCCGTGCAGTGGTTGCATCCTCGTTCCTGCTTGGCGGACCGTCCGGCTCCGGCGTTGCGACCACGGTGATGATCGGTACGGTCGCATGGCCGATGCTGAAAAAAGCCGGCTTCCAGCAGGACGCAGCGGGCGGGCTGCTCGCTGCTGGCGGACTCGGCGCCATTATCTCGCCGCCGGTGCTTGGCGCTGCTGCTTTCCTGATCGCCGAGTTCCTGAAGATCAGCTATCTCGATGTGATCTGGATGGCGACCATCCCGACCTGTCTTTACTACCTGTCGCTGTTGTTCATGGTCGAACTCGACGCGATGCGGTTCGGCGCGCAGGAGGTCGTATTCAAGCAGGAATTGACGATCTGGGGGATGACCAAGCGTTACGGCTTCCATTTCGTGTCATTGGTCGCGGTCGTCATATTCATGGTGATCGGCTATTCGCCGATGCTCTCGGTTTTCTATTCAACCATGCTGGCGTTCACGATGAGTGCGCTGGCGCCGGAGACGGCACTTGGTCCGCGCCAGTTATTGATGCCGTTGCTGGCAATCCTCGCGGTTACGGCGGTGATCGGCGTCATTCCCGGCTTGGGGACGTCAGCACCTGCGGTATTCGTCCAGACAAACTTTCCGATGCTGATTTTGGTCGTGATCGGCGTTCTGGCGATCCTTGGCCTAACGCCGGCAGGTCAGCGCGCCATACCGTCAAGCAAGAAGCTTACCGCTGCGCTGGCTGACGGCTCGATCGGAGTTCTCAGCGCTGCGACGACCTGTGCTGCAGCCGGCATTATCGTGGGTGTTGTCACGCTGACCGGTCTTGGCTTGAAGTTCTCTGCCATCGTCATCGATTTCGCGGGCGGCAGCCTTCTGATGACCGCGATATACACCTCGCTGGTGGTGTGGATCATCGGCCTCGCAGTTCCGGTCACGGCATCGTACATCATTTGCGCGGTCATCGCAGCGCCCGCATTGATCAAGCTGGGTGTGCCTGATTATGCCGCGCATATGTTCATCTTCTACTATGCGGTCCTGTCCGAAGTGTCTCCGCCGACCGCGTTGTCCCCCTTCGCGGCCGCCGCGATCACCGGTGGCGATCCATACCGCACCACGATGCAAGCGTGGAAATACACGCTGCCGGCATTTCTCGTCCCGTTTGTGTTTGTGCTCGATCCGCTGGGCATCGGCCTGTTGATGAAGATTCCGAAGGACGGGGCGATTTACGACATCATCTGGATCACGGCCGTAACCGGCGCGGGACTTGGCGCGCTCTCGGTGGCAGCGCAGAACTGGGCAATCCGGCGCACGACACCGGTCGAGCGTGGCTTGTTCCTGCTGACAGGGCTGCTGCTTGTGTTTCCAAGCCTGCTGGAGGCCATGATGGAGGGCATCACCGGTCTCGACATTCCGCATCCGGCACCTTTTGGCCTCGCGCTCGGTGCTGGCTTGCTATTATGGCAATGGTTCAGCCGGGAACCTGCGCCTGCTCGCGTTCCTTAGCTGGGTTAAGAACAAGGAGGGAGGAAAACAATGAAAAGAGGATTCACACTGGCGTTTGCGGCTGTAGCGGCCGCGACGATTGCTTTGGGTGGCGCCATTGCCCAGCAACGGGCGATCGCAATCGGCACCGGCGGCACCGGCGGCGTTTATTATCCGATCGGTGGCGCGCTTGCGAACCTGATCTCTAAGACCTTTCCGAACATGCAGGCGACCGCACAGGTCACCGGCGGCTCGGTCGATAATCTCAAGCTGATCAATTCAGGACAGAGCGAACTGGCCTTCTCCATGGCCGATGCGGCGCTCGATGCATTCAACGGCGTCGACAAGTTCAAAGGCACAAAGGTGCCGCTGCGGACATTGATGGTGCTCTACCCGAACATCATGCATGTGGTGTCAATTGAAGGCACCGGCGTCAATACGCTCGCCGACCTGAAAGGCAAGCGCGTTTCGACCGGCGCGCCCGGCAGCGCCACCGAAGTCATGGCGTTCCGCGTCATCGAAGCGGCCGGACTCGACAAGGACAAGGACATGAAGCGCGAGCGCCTGTCGGTCGCCGAATCCGTGAACGCGATCAAGGATCACAAGATCGATGCATTCTTCTGGGTTGGCGGCTTGCCGACAGCCGGCGTCACCGATCTTGCCGCAACGCCGGGCACGAAAATCAAGCTGATCGATCATTCCGACGTCGTCGCCAAGATGAACGCCAAGTATGACAACCTTTATTCGACTGCCGTCATCAAGGCTGGCACCTATCCGGGTCAGGACAAGGACAACCAGGTCTCCGCGGTGTGGAATATCCTGGTCACGAACGACAAGATGTCCGATCAGGATGCCTACGACATCGTCAAGCTGATCATTGAGAAGAAGGCCGATCTCGTCGCCGTGCATAAAGATGCATCGAGCTTCACGGTCGATAACCAGGTGATGGCCAATTCGCCGATCCCGTGGCACCCGGGCGCCGTGAAGTTCTTCAAGGAACACGGCGCGAAGATGTAAGTTCGCAGCTACCAGTCCAGGTTCGCGGCGGCCCCGCTTCGGCGGGGCCGTTTGCATTTCAGCTCGCGTGAAGGTGAGATGCGCGCGCGGGCAATGCGACACAAATAAAATAGCCGATTGCGCTGAGACACGCGATGCAGAAGCTCACTGGCCAGTCTGTGTAGAAGGCCATGGTGAGGCCGAGCCAGGCATCGGCGAGCGCAAGTCCTGCCGAGACGAAGAGGCCGCTCCATAGGCTGCTCGCAAGGCGTTGCGCGGCGGCCGGCGGCCCCACCATCAGGGTGAATACCAGAAGCACACCGACGATTTGCGCGCAGGCTGACACTGCAATTGCGACGAGCGCAAGAAATGAAATCGATACGAACCGCAGTGGTACGCCCTTGGCTTCGGCCAGTTCTGGCTGAAGACTGGAAAACATGAGGGGGCGCATGATGGCCGCGAGCGCGACAAGCGTGACTGTTCCGAGCACGGCCAGCGTCACGATCATCGTGTGATCGACCGCCAGAACATTACCGAACAAAATCGCCGTCGCTTGCGTTGCGAACGATGTGTAGTAGTGCAGGAACAGGAGACCAAATCCCAGCGCCAAAGACAGTACCACGCCAATCGCAATATCCCGGTTGCTGATGCGCTCGCTGAGCGCACCGATCACAATGCCGGCGGCGAGCGTAAACCCGAGCAGGCCCCAAAGTGGGGCAAGTCCGATCAGGCCGGCGCCGGTGGCGCCGGCAAAACCGATATGGGAGAGCGCGTGGCCGGCAAAAGTCTGGCCGCGCATGACCAGGAAATAGCCCACAAGCCCCGACACCACCGCGACAATGCCGGCGGCGGCGAAAGCGTTGATCATGAATTCGTATGCAAACATGTCAGTGATGATGATGCTGGCCATGCTCATGGCTGTGGTGATCGTGCAGATGATCGGTGCGTTCGACGTCGCGGCCGCGCGACATCACGAAAATATGGCCGTCGGCGCGCACCACATGGATCTCGGTGCCATAGAGCCGGGAAAGTACTGGAGCGGTCACTACCTGCTCGACAGTGCCGAGAACGGCCTGACCGCTGCCGAGATAGAGCACGCGATCGAGCGTGCCAAGCAGTTGGTTGAGTTCGTGTGCGCTGAACAGCACAGTAATCTTGCGCTCGCGGCAGACCTTGCGCACAACATCGATTGCCACCTCCTGATGGCGGGCGTCGAGGCTGATTAGCGGCTCATCCAGCAGCAGGAGCTTGGGTCGCCCGATCAGGGCCTGCGCCAGCAAGAGCCTCTGGCGTTCGCCGCCGGACATGTCCGATAGCGGTCGCGCGGCAAGATCGCGGGCGCCAACGGCCTCGAGCGTCTCCTCGATTGCACCACGATCACCGCCGTTGAATGGAGGCAGGCCCCAGCGCTCGCCATTGAGCGAGCTTGCGATGAAATCGCGTCCGCGCACGCGCAAGTCGGGCAGAACTGTTCGCAGTTGGGGAAGGTACCCGATATCCGCGCTGCCCCGCCGCGGGTTGTGGCCGAGTACCGTGATGCTGCCTTCGCTCGGCGTAACTAGGCCAAGAAGCGCCCGCATTAATGTGGTTTTGCCGGCGCCATTGGGGCCGAGGACGCCAATGAACTCGCCCGCTTCGATCGCGAAGCTGACATCCGACAATACCGCCCGGTCACCGACCTGAAGGGTAGCGCGATCGAGCGTGATCACGTTCACGAGTTCGGCCCGCTCAATGCTTTGTCGACAGCGTTCAGCTCGCCGAGCACCCAGTCTTGAAAAGATGTATTCGCGGGCATCGTTTCGGTGACCGCGATCACGGGGACCTTGGCCGCGCCGGCGATTGCACGCATCCGTTCGGTCAGCTTTTCCGAAACCTGGCTGTTGTAGATCAAGGCCTTGACCTTGTGCTCTTTCAGATCGCTCTCCAGCGCAGCGACATCGCGCGCGCTCGGTTCAGTGTCGTTCATCATTGCAAGCTGAAAATGCTGATTGCGCATGGTGAGCCCGAGCGCGTCGACCATCAGGCCGAATACCGGCTCGGTTGCGGTCACAGCGATGCCAGCATGCCTGGCCTTAATCTGAGCAACGCGTTGCGTGATTCGTGCAAGCGAGTCGAGCGTTACCTTGAGCCGCGTGGCATAGTCCGATGCATGCGCGCTGTCGAGCTTTTCCAGTGCATCGGCAAGGGCGGTTGCCACCGCGGGCATTGTTGCGGGGTCGTACCACACATGCGGGTTGTCGCCCGGTTTCCGTCCGTTGAATTCTGCCGCATTGATCACGATGCGCCCCGAGCGCGGCGCGACCGTCAAAAGCTTGTCCATCCAGGGATCGTAATTGGCGCCGTTGAGGATCACGACCTGGGCATTGGCAAGTTGGCGCACGACAGCCGGCGTTGTTTCGAACAGATGCGGATCCTGATCGGGATTGCTCATGATGCTGACGACCGCTACGCGGTCCCCGCCGACCTGACGTGCGATGTCGCCATAGAAGTTTTCTGCGGCAACGACGGCGATCTGCCGATCGGCCGCAACGCCGTATGTCGGTAGGCCGGCGGCTAGTCCGGCGGTTATCAGCAATCCCGCGACCGCTCTCATCCCAAAAACCCTATTTTGGGCCACTTCCAAGGTTTATACTGTAACATTATAACATTGCAAATGACAATACGGGCTCCCGGATGGAAGGCCGGCAGGTAAGGGGTAAGGATCAGGCGTCGGCTTTTGCCAGGCCGCGCACAAGCCAGAAGCGGACCATCCTGCGTGCGGTCGCCACCGATAGTTTGATAAAATCACTGCGCGCTTGCGCTGCGTCAGTGGCGGGCACCTCATAGGGCGCAAACCGCAACTTCAGGATCGCGCTGAAGGTTTGCCAGCGCAGTTCGGCGGCCTTGCAAGCCACCAGGATGCCGTCATAGCGGATATTTTGCATCAGCCGCTCGATCAGTTCGACTGGCGCCGCGCACATACGGGCGAGGCTAACGACCGTTTCTTCGTAACGTCCACCATCGGCAAATCCGATGATTGCCGTTTCGTTGAGTTGGCCGGCGCCCTGCAGTTTGTCGACCAATGCCGTTGCCTGACTGAAGTCGCGAGGCGCGCCCGCTTTACGCAGGACCTTGTCCGACACCGAGAAAAGAACCTGCTGGATCGCCGCCCGACCTTCCGGCGGCACTACTGCCAGCAGGCGCGCGCGAACGGTTTCGGTTGCTTTTGAAACCAGGTTCTGGAGCAATTGCGGCGGCATATCCATGCGCACACCGAGATTTTCGGCAAGCCGTTCGTCGCTCTCGGCACGATGCGCAAGCTCGACATAGCCGCCTTCGGAAAAGCTCGCGCCCTGATTCTGCGAAAGCTTGTGCACCACGGTGGTGTCGCCACGCTGTATCAGGATGTCGGTGACGGCTGCCGCGAGACGCTTGCGTTCGGAAATGGCGCCGAGATGCCCCTGGCCTTTTTCCGCCGCGATTTCGATCAGATCGTTGTCGGTGAGTTGCGTCGATTGAGCCAGCACGGGCCCGGCGACCGCTATTTCATCATGATGCGCGAGAGTGCGGATAACGCCGGTGGGGGCATTGTCGATCGGCGCGAGCTTGGCGCCAAGTTCGGCCAGCGCCTTGGTTTCAACCTGCCGCACGAGGTGGGCGAGTACGTCGTCAAACAAGCCGACCTGCTCTTGATTGAAAGCCGCAGCGTCGCCCAGGAATAAATCGGTCACGCGCCTGAGGATCTCGGTGCGTCGGTCGCTTGAGCCCGCGGTCAGGACAAGTTCGAGTTCGTCGATAACGGACGCGGCCTGCGACATTTCTTGTCTTGGGCGGGATTCTTCCCGCCGCCTTCCACTGACTGCCGCGGGACATCCCCAGCGAGCCAGCGCACCATATCGGCGGGCCGTAAAGCTTAGGTAAAGCCTTGCTCGCGCCGCGAGCGGAGCAATTCCCTAAATATCACAAGGGTTTAGTTTTGTGCTTATTGTGCGTGAATGTTGCCCTCTTTGACGACGCGAGCCCATTTGGTGATTTCCGTCTGGATGTAGTCGGCGAACTGGGCCGAAGTCATCTCGACGGTCGCGGCACCTTCGCGGTCGAAGGCGGCCTGCACTTCGGGCGATTTCAATGCCGCCTGAGTTGCTGTGTAGAGCTTGTCGGCGATCGGCTTGGGCAGGCCGGCGGGCGCGGCAAGCCCCCACCAATTATCCGCGACGTAACCGGGGACACCCGCCTCGGCAATGGTTGGCACATCGGGTAGCACGGGGCTGCGCTTGGCGCCGCCCGTGCCGAGCGCAATCAACTGACCGGATTTGATGAAAGGCGTAGTCTGTACCAGCGACGAGAACATGATCTTCACGTGACCGGCGATCACGTCCTGCATCGCTGGTCCGCCGCCTTTGTATGGGACGTGCACGAGATTGACGTGAGCCTGCAGTTTGAACAACTCGGCGCCCAGATGCTGGAAGCTGCCGACGCCAGCTGAGGCGTAGTTGAGTTCGCCTGGCTTCTGCTTGGCGAGTGCGAGCAGATCCTTCACCGTTTTGAACGGAGCCGTCGGATGGACCACCAGGACGTTCGGTCCTGTGGCGAAGATTGAGATCGGCGTGAATGATTTGATGGGGTCGTATTTGAGTGTGTAGAGCGCCGGGTTGACGGCATGCGCGATCGATATCACGCAGATCGTGTAGCCATCGGGCGTTGCAGTCGCGCAAGCCTCGGTACCGATCGTGCCACCGGCTCCGCCACGATTGTCGACGTATACTTGCTGTCCCAGTTTTACGCTGAGCTGCTGCGCGACGAGCCGTCCGACCACGTCATTGCTACCCCCGGGCGGGAACGGAATGATCAGCCGGACCGGCTTGCTCGGGTAGTCCTCGGCAAAAGTCGCGGGAGCGAGCGCCAGCAACAAGGCCGCGGCGGTGATCCATCGTGGCAGCAATTTCGTCATGGTACCTCCCAAACGTCGCATTTTATTCAGTGCCAGTAAGGCGGGTAGTCGGTGTTCTTTTGCTCTGCATCGAGCCGGCGGAGCATGGCGGGCCATTCAAGAATCCCATATGGCCGGCGCGTGCCCGGCTGATAAAGGTCTGCGGTATGGGCGAGCACATTTTCGCCGGGCATTGTCAGCTCGGTGCGTGCAGCCATGGCATCGACTTGCGAGCGGCAGGACATTTCGAGTTGATACATGGTATTGAATGCCTGCTGGACCGTCGCGCCGCAGGTCAGCAGACCATGGTTGCGCATGATCAGAGCATCGTGCGGGCCGAGATCGCGCACCAGCCGCTCGCGTTCGTCGAGTTCGAGCGCCGGTCCCTCATACTCGTGGTAGCCGATGTGGCCAACGAAGCGGATCGACGTTTGCGAAAGTGGCAGCAGCCCGCATTTCATCGCGGCGACCGCCATGCCGGCGCGGGTATGCGTGTGCAAAACACAGGCGACATCCGGACGGGCCTTGTGGATCGCGCCGTGGATGACGTAGCCGGACTTGTTGATGCCGTAGTCGGTATCGGGCTTCCAGATGATTTCGCCGTCGACGTGAATCTTCACCAGACTGGAGGCAGTTATCTCCTTGTAAAGCAGCCCATACAGATTAAGCAGAAGAACATCGTCCTCGCCGGGAACCCGCGCAGTGATGTGGTTGTAAATCAGGTCGGTCATTCCATAGGTATCGACCAGCCGGTAGCAGGCGGCGAGATCGACCCGTGCGCGCCATTCGTCCGGCGATACGTGGCTCTTGATTGACGGGAAATCGGTCGAATAATTCATGGCGTTTCCCTTTTTCGGCGGGCGTTGGTCGCCCTGCCCATGCTTGCCGCAACCATATCCTTGGGGGTGGGGTGATCAATAGCCTGTGAAGGGGGTGTTCATGGCAGGCCAAATCGCTACAGTCCCGCCGGAATTAATCGGGGCGAGACAAATGCGTCGTTTATTCGCTGTATTGATTGCGACCACCGTGCTTGCACCGGTCCAGAGTATTGAGAGCGCATTGGCTGCGGATATTCCGGTCAAGGCTCCAATTCCCAAGGCTGCCAAGCTTCCATACGATTGGTCCGGCCTCTATCTCGGCGGCCATATTGGCTACCTGTGGGGTCGCACGCGCGTCGAAGAAGACGGCGTCGTTACCGAACCCAATGCTGCGACGAATGGCACCATCGGGGGTGCATTGCTTGGTTACAATTGGCAGAACGGTCCGGTTGTATTTGGCGTGGAAGGCGACTTCGGTTGGACGAATGCCCATGGCACCGGTACAGCCGTCATCACTCCGACGACAATCCAGGCACCTAACATTTATGACGTGAACTGGACATCGCACGCGCGCGGCCGCGTCGGCTATGCACTCGACAACTGGCTCTTTTTCATTGCCGGGGGACTCGCCATCGCCGATTTCGACTTCCACGAAGGAGCAATCACGACCACGAATATTGTGGGTGCGAAATACACCGGTTGGTCAATTGGCGGCGGAGCCGAGCTGGCCATCACGCATAACCTCGTCGGCCGCGTGGAATATTCATATGATAACTTTGGTCATAAGGATTACATCGGCGCCACCGGCGATCCCTACCGCGTTTCATTCCGCGGCCAGACCGTGCGCGGCGCGCTCGCATGGAAATTTGATCCGTTTGGCATGCGGCCCTAGTCGCCGGTTCACGGACCTGAGCTAAAATTATTGGGCGTGTGGGCGGTAACGCGATAGGGCGCGCCCTGTATTTGCACCGGATCGCGGATCCAGATTCACAAAATTGGGTGCGTGTCCTTAACGCACCGGCAGATATTTTCTGGCAACGTTTGCCGACCGAGAACGGGGACATCCTCCAGTGCCGGCACAACGCATCCAGCTTTTGGGAAAGCCCGGCTACCAGCGCGGCGTAGTGGCGTGCCGGAAGTGCAAGGCGCTCATTCCGGTACAGAACTTTAATGTGCTGGCCGACGAATTCTCGGTGCGTTGCCCAAGCTGCGGCGATCGCGCTTTTTACGCCAAACGCGCCGTTGCGATCCAGGAATTGCCCGAACGGCGGAAAAAACCGCGGCGCTAGGGCTGCCAAACAGGCGCGTTTAGGGCCTTTTGTAATCACCCTCGGGATTGCCTATATCTCCGTCATCACGGAGCTCTCATTTCCATGTCTGCCCCCCGGTCCACTGACAAAATTCCAGTAACCGTACTCACCGGCTACCTTGGCGCCGGAAAAACCACCTTGCTCAATCGCATCCTGTCCGAGCCGCACGGCAAGAAATTTGCCGTCATCGTCAATGAATTTGGCGAAATCGGCATCGACAATGAATTGGTGGTGAATGCCGACGAAGAAGTGTTCGAGATGAACAACGGATGCATCTGCTGCACCGTGCGCGGCGATCTGGTGCGCATCATCGATGGTCTCATGCGGCGCAAGGGCAAGTTCGACGCGATCATCGTCGAAACCACTGGTCTGGCTGACCCTGCGCCGGTTGCTCAGACCTTCTTCATGGATGAGCAAGTTGGTGCCCGGACAAAATTGGACGCTGTCATTACGGTCGCCGATGCCAAGTGGCTCAGCGACCGGCTCAAAGACGCGCCCGAGGCCAAGAACCAGATCGCCTTTGCCGACGTCATCCTCATCAACAAGACCGATCTGGTTGATCCGCAGGAACTTGGCGAGCTGGAAGCCCGTATCCGCAGCCTGAATCCTTACGCGCGGCTGCACCGCACCGAGCGTGCCAAGATTGATATCAATGAAGTCCTCGGCCGCAATGCGTTCGATCTTGATCGCATTCTCGACATCGAGCCGAGTTTTCTCGAAGGCGAGCACCATGACCACGATCATCATCATGAGCATAGCCATGGCGATCATGGCACCCATAATCATCATCATGGGAACGGTCTCAAGCACTATCACGACGAGGACATGCAAAGCGTGTCGCTCCGGAGTGATGCACCGCTGAATCCCGACAAGTTCTTTCCATGGATCCAGGATCTGGTAGCGACCGAAGGCCCCAACATTTTGCGCAGCAAGGGAATCCTCTCGTTCAAAGATGATCCCGATCGCTTTGTGTTCCAGGGCGTACACATGATTCTCGACGGCGACCATCAGCGTCCGTGGCGCGCGGACGAGAAGCGCGACAGCCGGATTGTATTCATTGGCCGTAACTTGCCGGAAGACAAAATCCGCCAAGGCTTCGAAAGCTGCATCGCCTAACGTGAGCGACCCGCAGGCCCCAATTCCTTCGCTTGCCGACCGTGTGCGCTCCATCGATATGGGCACGCCGGTTGTCGGCGCGCATTTCCTGGGCCAGACGCCGGTGTTTGTGCTCGGCGAAGACGCATTGCTTTTCGCGGATGAAGCTGAACGTCGAATCCCGATCCATGCAGGCGGGATTCTGGCGAGCGTCTGTGATGGCGAGCGTATCGTCACTGGCGGAGACGATGGCAAGCTCGTCGCAACGGGCGTGGACGGGAAGTATCGCGTGCTGGCTTTCGACGACAGGCAACGGTGGATCGACCAGATCGCACTGGGCCCGGACCATGCGGTGGCTTGGTCCGCGGGGAAGACCGCGCATGTTCTGACGAAAAAGGGCGATGAGCGCCTGTTCGAAGCGCCCTCGACTGTGGCGGGCCTTGCTTTTGCCCCGAAGGGGTTTCGCCTTGCTATCGCGCACTACAACGGTGCCACGCTCTGGTTCCCGAATGCTGCCGGCGCAAAGCCGGAGCGGCTCGAATGGAAAGGTTCACATCTCGGCGTTACCGTCAGCCCGGATGGCAAGTTCCTGGTTACAACCATGCAGGAGCCGATGCTGCACGGCTGGCGCATTGCCGATGCCAAGCACATGCGCATGTCGGGTTATTCGGCGCGTGTCCGCTCTCTCAGCTGGAGCGCAGGTGGAGCGTTCCTTGCAACTTCGGGCTCAGAACAGCTCATCCTTTGGCCCTTTGACGGCAAAGACGGCCCGATGGGCCGCCAGCCGAAAATTCTCGCGCAGTCGGACTCGCGGGTCGCTGTCGTCGCCTGTCATCCGAAGCAACCCGTGGTGGCAGTGGGCTATGCGGACGGCGGGGCCAAACTTGTGCGCATCGATGATGACGCCTTGATCCTGGTTCGCCGTGGCGACGGCCAGCCGGTGAGTGCACTGGGCTGGGATCGCACCGGCCAAACTCTGGCCATCGGCACGGAATCGGGCGAGGCCGGGGTTCTCGCCCTGTGATCGCCGCAATAACACGTCTCTCTTGCCGGATTGCCCGTCTTCCAGTGACGGCACTAACCTGTAGGTCACGTGATTCGGAACCAATCCCAGATGCCGCAACTTATCCCGCCTGCGGCCGGACGAGCCTCGACGGGCAGGGGAACAGTCATGCATCTCACTCACCAATTGCGCCGTTTTGCTTCCGCCGCCCTGATTGTCAGCGGCATAGCCTTTTCAGCGATCTCTGCTCCGATCGTGCTCGGAGCGCTCACGCCGGCTGCAGCGCAGATTTCGGAAGACGCTCAAATCGCGCTTGAGCAATACGGCAGCTGGCGTCCGCATCCGCGATTCGGCGAGGTCTGGGTACCCGCCGATGTGCCGCCGGACTGGCGTCCCTACGCCTATGGGCATTGGGTCTATACTGATGAGTGGGGCTGGTACTGGGTCTCTGATGATGTCGAGGCCGATTGGGGCTGGGTCGTCTACCACTACGGCCGTTGGGCATTCGAAAGGGGCTTCGGGTGGTTCTGGGTACCTGGTGAAGAATGGGCGCCGGCCTGGGTCGATTGGCGCTACGGTGACGACTACTCCGGTTGGGCACCGCTGCCGCCGGACGAATTGATCGGAACCTATGAGGTTGAGCCGACCTATTGGGTATTTGTGCCAACCCGTTTCATTGCTGCGCCCCGCTTGCGCATTTACTACGTGCCCTTTCAACGCCGGGCGGTGATCTTGCGCTCGACACACATCGTCAACCGCACATTCGCGGTGCGTGGCGCGCGGCTCGCGGTCAATCCCGGCATCTCGCCGGCTTTCGTTGC
>Ga0187765_10000461_pt1 | contig 14976 bp, 6 predicted proteins | sample 0216_QUI02_MP05__3_FD_133018 | JGI IMG/M metagenome (GOLD analysis project Ga0187765, IMG submission 133018) | Tropical peat soil microbial communities from peatlands in Department of Meta, Colombia - 0216_QUI02_MP05_10_MG | ecosystem: Environmental > Terrestrial > Soil > Wetlands > Peat ...
CCGCTGCCCAGGTACTCCTCCAGGCTCTGGCCGGTGATCCAGCGCCATTCCTGGGAGTCCTCGGCGATCTGGCCCGTCGGCGTGGTCACCCAGACGACCTGCGCCCCGGCCTGCACGAGGGAACGGTAGCGTTCCTCGCTCCGGCGGACCGCCTCCTCGGAGTTGCGGCGCTCGGTGACGTCGACGGCGATCAGGGCGACCCCGGAGATGTCGCCTTCGGGGTCGTGGGAGGGGAACCAGGAAAATGCCCAGTGCCGGGCCTGCGCCGCCGCCACGGGATCGGCGCCGGCCTCCGCACCGGCCGCCCCGCCGGTGTCCGCCGACGGCCCGCCGATGCGCTGGTCGGGCTCGAAAAGCGGCTGGTCATCAGCTAGAACGTGGTGGATGGCGGCCTCGGCGCGTGAGGCCAGCGCGTAGGGCCAGACCTGGGAGGGAAGCAGGCCGAGGTGATCGGACCCGTTGCGGCCGTGCAGCCGGGCCAGGCTGCGGTTGATCCGCCGGAACCGCAGGTCGGTCCCGAAGAAGGCGAAGCCGATGGGCGCCTCACGCAGGAGCGTCGCCAGCAGCGCGGAGTCAGAGACATCCAGGCCAGCCATCCGCGGCTGCGGCACGGATGTGTCTGTGCTCATGGAGCGAACACCCGGACCGTGAGTGAGCCCGCCATCCCACGGCTCCTTCCTGCTCACTGCGGACATAAGCAGGCTAGCGTCAACAATGCGGTAGCGGGGAACCATCGGTGAGCACCGCGCCGGCCCCTCGGTACCACACGCCGGCCACCGCGGTCGTCACGGTGGCCGTGCGGTAAACCCCCCACATCCTAAGCCAGATCGCGCCCGGAGGCTGACCCGACGGGCACCATCGGCCGGCCAGAGGCGGAGTATCGGGCGGCCGGCGGCCCGATCGTCGCAGCCCGGAGCGTTCGGGGCATTTTGCCAAAATCGGTCCGGATCGTACGGAACGTGCGCGCCACGGTACAGATCTGGGAAACTGTGCCTTGTGAGTTCGCAGGGCCGCCGCAGGAATCCCGCCGGAGGCGGGGGCCGCCCGGGTCACCACCGGGCGCCGGCCCCGGCGCGTGCGGATGCCCCGCCGCCCAATGCGCTGTTCGCGGAGATGCTGCGCGCGGCGCGCGAGCTTCTCGCGCTGCGGAGCCCACTGGACGCCGAGCTCATGGTCAGCGAGATGCTCGGCACCTGGTGGGGCCAGCGTCCGCCGGACAATTCCGCGCACCGGTCCGCCGACCTGGAGGAACTGATCGGCGAGGGGCTGGTCGGGTACGCGGGCCAGCACGCCAGCCCGGCGGCCCTGGCGCTGCTGTCGGGAATAGCGTGCCTGGGCACGTCCCGCCAGGCGGCGCTGGCGGAGAAGGCCGGGCTGACGATGATCGAGCGCGGGGTGAAGCGGCCCGCCTGGTCCGAGCATGTCGGCGCCGTAGCGGCGGCCGAATGTTACGTGAACTCCGACGTCTTCGGGGATTCCGACGAAGCCGTCTGCCTGTTCAGCTACGCGGGGACCGAGCCGCACGCCCTGGTCATGGTCGTCGACTACAACGCCGGCGGCGTGCTGCGCGACGGCTGGGTGACGGCCAAGGTCGACACGCTGCTGGAACGCTGCCGGCGGGTGGATGACTGGCCGCCCGACCGCCCGGTGCGGGGCGCCTTCCGGCCGGTCACCGCCGCCCAGGCGCGGCGGCTGCTGGAAGCGGCCCTGGCCGCCACCAACGCCGCGGTGGATCCTCCGGTCAGCGAGTCCTTCCCGGCCTACCACGCCTTCATCCGGGCCCGGGTCCGCGCGCTGTCGCCGACCGAGCCAGCCGCCGAGCTGGACCGGCCCCCGTTCGGCGGCCCCGCCACCGCCCTGGCCAGCCAGGACGACGCGCCGGGCTGGCTCGGCGCGGCGGCGCGGCGGCTGGCCTGGAGCGATGACCGCCGGGCCATGCTGGTGGTGGAGTTCCTCGCCTCCGACGAGGCCGAGGACCTGTCCGACCGCAAGGCGGCCAGCCGGTGCGCGGACCACATCATCAACTACGGCTGCAGCCAGGACTTCGGCCGGCCGCTGCGGATGAGCCCGGCCAAGGTGGAGACGTTCCTGCTGGACTGGCTGCCCCGCAAGATCATGCTGCTGCCGTCCGAGCAGCACGCCATGCCGCACGTGCTCGCCGCCTGGGCGCGCTGGGCCGGCCGGCGCCGTGAGCTGCCCCAGGAGGCGATCGAGCAGACGGTCGACGCCGTGTACGACTCGATGGCCACCTTCACGCGCGTCTACCGCGACCCGACCACGTTCGGCCTCGACACGGAGCTGGTGGCCAGGCTGCTGCCGGACGCCGACCTGGAGGCACTGCCCCGGCGGGCCTTTGCGTTCCCGCTGCTGCAGGGGCACTTCGACGGGGTCGATCTCGGCACGCTGGATCCCTCCCAGCCGGAGGCGCGGCGCACCCTGCTGGCCGCCGACCACGACGACGCGCACGGACGGCCCGCCAACGAGCAGCACATCCGCCACCACCTGGCCCTGGCCGACCGGCTGTGGCGCGGCGAACCGCCTGAGCTGTGGGAGGCGGCGCAGCGCCTGCTGGACCGGGGCCAGCACCGGCACGCGGTGCAGCACACCCTCATGTACCTGATCAGGGATACCGGGAACGACTGCACCAAGCTCGCCGCCGAGCTGGCCAGCCTGCCCTGAGCGATCCCGGCCGGGGTCTCGTTCCCGCGGGCCCGCGCCGCGGCCGGAGTTCCTGCCGCCCGTCCGGAGACCTCAGCGGCGGACGGCGAAGAACACGTGCGCCGCGTATGGCGACTCGATCACCCCGGTCCGTTCGAGTTCGGTCGTCTTGCTGCCGGGATGACCGAACAGCCGCTGGCCGGTGCCGGGCAGCACCGGCGGGCTTCTAGTGCGGCCCGGGCTCCCCGGTGAGCTCGGCCACCGCGGTGGTCAGGTCGGCAGCGCTGACGATGGTCAGGTCGGCCGCGCTCGCCTGGTCGCCGAGCTCGGCCACCCGCAGGTCGCGGGCGGCGCACGCCCGCTCGAACAGGGACCGGGCGAACCGGCCGTTGCCGAGCTCGTCGATGTGCCCGGCATCCCAGGCCCGCTGGAAGATCTCCTCCAGCACGGGCAGCGCGTCCGGGTCGAACGAGTCCCCCGCCTGCTCGGCGATCACCTCGGCGATCTTGGCCAGCTCGCCGGGAGTGTAGCTGGGGAAGGCGATCCGGACACCGAACCGGGAGGACAGCCCGGGGTTGCTGCGCAGGAAACGGTCCATGTCGGCGGTGTAGCCGGCCAGCACGATCACCAGCCGGTTGCGGTCGTCCTCGGCCCGTTTGAGCAGCGTCGCCACCGCCTCCGCGCCGTAGGCGTCGCCACCGGCGTAACCGGGGCTGTAGAGCGAGTAGGCCTCGTCGATGAACAGCACCCCGCCCAGGGCGGAATCGATCAGCTTGCCGGTCTTGATCGCGGTGGAGCCCAGGTGCTCGCCGACCAGGTCGGCCCGGTGCGCCTCCACCACCTCGGGCCGGACCAGCAGCCCGAGGGCGGCGAAGATGCGCCCCAGGATCCTCGCGACCGTGGTCTTCCCGGTGCCCGGCGGGCCGGTGAACACGAAGTGCCGGGCGGGCGGCTGGCTGGCCAGGCCCTGTGCGTCCCGCAGCCGGGCCACCCGCAGCTGCGCGGCGATCTCGTGCACCTGGCGCTTGACCGGCTCCAGGCCGATCAGCTCATCGAGCTCGGCCAGCGCACTCTCCAGCGTGGGCGCCTCGGCGTAGCCCCGGAACCTCGACGTGAGCTCGGCGAACGCGCGTTCCAGGTCGGCCGCCTCCAGCGTCATGAGGTCGGCCGCGGCCGGCTCAGCGCCGTCCACCATCACCCGCACGTCGCGCGCCTGTCCCGCCTTCTCCATCAGGCTCCGGACAAACCGGCCGTTGCCGAGCTCGTCGGCCAGGCGCCGCCGGCCGACGTCGTCCATCATGCGGGCCAGCGCGGGGCCGGCGTCGGGCGCGAGCGACTCCCCCCGCTGCGCCAGCGACGCCTGGGCCAGCGCGAGCAGCTCGGCCGGCGAGTAGCCGGCGAACCTGATCCTGATCGCGAACCTGGAGTTCAGCCCGGGGTTGCTGGCCAGGAAGTCCTCCATCTGCCGGTCGTAGCCGGCCAGGATGACGATCAGCCGGTCCCGGTCGTCCTCGGCCCGCTTGAGCAGCGCCTGGACCGCCTCGTTGCCGAACCGGTCGCTGTGTCCCTCACCGTCGTTGACCAGGCTGTAGGCCTCGTCGATGAACAGCACCCCGCCGAGCGCCGCGTCGACCAGCTCGTTGGTCTTGATCGCGGTGGCGCCGAGGTATTCGCCGACCAGGTCGGCCCGCTGCGCCTCCAGCACGGACGGCGAGTCCAGCAGGCCGAACGCGTAGTAGATCTTGGCGATGATCCTGGCCACGGACGTCTTGCCTGTTCCCGGCGGGCCGAGGAACACGAAGTGCTGCATGGGCTTGTCGGTCTGGTACCCGGCCTGCGCGCGCCTGCGCGCCGCCTCCACCGACGCGGTGAGCTGGTGGATCTGGTCCTTGACCCCGGCCAGGCCGATCATCGCGTCGAGTTCGGCCACCGCCTGCTCGACGGTGATGGTGGGCAGGACCGGGTCGGGGGCGGGGCGGTCCGGGAGGCCGGTGGCCACCTGCTGCACCCGGGCGCCGTCCGGGGCCTGGACCGCCCGCACCGCGCCAGCCGGATGGTCCGCCCGCGCGGCGCCGGCCGGCGAGGCGGTGCGGCCGGGCGGGTCGCCGGGCGGCCCGGGCGCTGGCGGGCGCGCCTGCTGCGGGCTGTAGCCGCGGCCGGCCTGGAAGGTCCGGGCGAAGCGCCAGCCCAGCACCACCAGGGCGAGCAGCCATCCGATCAGGTAGCTGATGACCGGCAAGCTGTGGCCGAGCCGCCAGGCCAGCATGGCGGGCGGCACGGACCACAGGAGCGTCCAGGCCACGGTCCGGCAGGGCACGAAGCTGCGGGCGAGAACCGGGGCGTGCGCGGCGGCCACCACCGCGAACGGGAGCAGCAGCAGCGGGACGATAGCGAAGGTGAGCGGGGGCGTCAGCGCCGCCACGAACAGGATCGCGGCCAGCCCCCAGGCGGCCACCCCCAGCGAGGCGAAAATGGAGCGCTGCTTGCGCCAGATGGCAATGGGCCCGTAGCACAGCGCCAAAATCAGCACCAGATCGCCGACCCGGGCCGGCAGCGCTGACGCCACGACCGCCGCCGCCAGCAGGGCCAGGACCAGCACTATCTTGACCGGGAGCGGAGCGGTGCGAACGGCGGCACGGACGCGGTCAAGGCGTTGCCGCGCCATTTGCCTGTCCGGCACAGGTCCGTCGTCTGACCGCATGTAACTCCCTCGTGCTGATCCCTGTATAGCGCATCACCCCTCGCTTACGGCGATACGCAATCAGATACCACCGCGCGCGGGCCAGGGACACCCGCCACGGGTACCCACCGGCCGGCCGCCGCCGCGGGCGTGGACGGGCCGCCGTTGCTGGCCTCATGATGTCAAAGGCACCACCGTCCGCACCGCTTCGCACCAGGGAGAACCGCATGCACAGGATCGAGGCTGACCTGCTCATTCCGGGCCGTGGTGAGCCCGTCAGCGACGGGGTGGTGGTGCTCGACGGCGACCGGATCAGCTACGCGGGGCCGGCCGCGGGCGCGCCGGACACGCCGCACGCCGGCCGGCACCGGGCCGCGGCCGTGCTGCCCGGGCTGTGGGACTGCCACGGGCATTTCCTCGGCACCCGCACGTTCGACCTGGCCACGCTGGTGCAGGTACCGCTCGCGCAACGGGCGGCCCGGTGCGCCCGGGATCTGCAGAACGCCATCGACGCGGGGTTCACCTCCGTGCGCGAGGTCGGCGGCCTCGGGGTGGACCTGGCCCGGGCCGTCGCCGAGGGGGTGCTGGACGGGCCGGCCATCTACGCCGCGGGCGCGATCCTGTCCACCACCGGCGGCCACGCGGACATGCACTCCTACCCGCTGCCCTGGATGGAGGACCAAACCCAGCTGGCCGGCACGTCCCGCCTCGCCGACGGGGTGGCCGACTGCCAGCGGGCGGTGCGCGAGCAGCTCCGCCGGGACGCCCGGCTGATCAAGATATGCGCCTCCGGCGGCGTGCTGTCGGAGCTGGATGACCCCATCCACCAGCAGTTCACGGCGGCGGAGCTGAGCGCCATCGTGGAGGTCGCGGGCCTGGCCGAGCGGCCGGTCGCCGCGCACTGCCACGGCAAGCCGGGCATCATGGCCGCGCTGGAGGCGGGCGTGCTCACCATCGAGCACGGCACCTACCTCGACGACGAGTGCTGCGCCGCCATGCGGGAGACCGGCGCCATCCTGGTCCCCACCCGCACGATCGTGGAGGACATGCTGGCCAACAGCGCGGACGTGCCCGACTACGCGATGGCCAAGCTCCGCACCATCGCCGATATCCACAGCGAGGCCATCACCCGGGCACGGGAGCAGGGCGTCACCATCGCGGCCGGCACCGACATCGCGCTGACCGGCATGGACCTGCCCAACTCCTGGGGGCAGAACGGAGGCGAGCTGACTCATCTGGTCAGCCACGGCATGACGCCGCTGCAGGCCATCGAGGCGGCCACCGCGACCGCACCGGCCACGCTCGGCGCGCAGGCGCCGCGGTCGGGCCTGCTCGCCGCGGGCTACGACGCCGACGTGATCACCGTGGACGCCGACCCGCTGGCCGACATCACGGTGCTGGCCAAACCCGCGCACGTGACCGCCGTGTGGAAGGCCGGCCGCCAGGTCAAGGGCTCCGTGTCGGCATAACGGTGGCGGCGCCGCGGCCGCGGCGCCGTGTGGCCGGCCGCCGCGGCGATGAGCTGGCGTGGAACGGCGCGGAGTACCGCCGTTAAGCAGCCGGCACAGCCGTTAAGCAGCGGGGCACAGCCGTTAAGCAGCTGGCGGGGCCGGGAAACCGCCGACGGCCGTCTCGAACGCCTGGGCGGCTTGCAGGCAGGTCGCGTCGCCGAAGTGGCGGCCCACGATCATCAGCCCCACCGGGAGCCCGCCGGCCAGGCCGGCCGGGACCGAGGTGGCCGGGTGGCCGCTGACGTCGAACGGGGCGGTGTTGACGATCATCTCGGTGGACCGGGCGATGCTCTCCTCGCGCGCGCAGCCGGCCGGGGGGATCGCGGTGGCCACGATCGGCAGCGTGGGCATGACCAGGACGTCCACGCCGGCCAGGGCCGCGTCGTAGGCGCCGGCCAGCTCCCGCGCCAGCTCGCGCGCCATCGCGTAGTAGCGGCCGTGGTAGGTGTCGATCGCGTAGCGGCCGGCGAAGATGGTCGCCTTGACCGTCTCCGGCAGGTCGTCGGCGTGCTCCCGGCGGCCGCGGGCGTAGTGGCCGATCAGGTCCGGGTCGTAGCGGCCCGGCCAGTTCATCCCGAACCCGTTCCCGTCCACCATCTGGGTGACGACGCCGTCGGTGGCGATCACGGTCCAGACGGGCATGGCGTCGCGGTGCCAGGGGATGCTGACCTGGCTGACCGCCGCGCCCGCCCCGGCCAGGGTGCCGATCGCGGCGCGCACCGTCTCGTCCACGGCGGGCTGGGACAGGCCGGGGAAGCCGAACCCTTCGGCCACCACGCCGATCCGCAGGTCCTTCACGCCGGCGTCCAGGGCGGACAGGTAGTCCGGCGGCGGCATGGCGGTGCGCTGGCGCGGGTCGAGCCCGTCGGGGCCGGCCAGCACGCCGAGCATCAGCGCCGCGTCCCGCACGGTCCGGGTTATCGGGCCCAGGTGGTCGAGGGTGTTCTCGATCGGGAACGCGCCGGTGTAGGGGACCAGGCCGTGCGTCGGCTTGTGCCCGACGGTGCCGCAGAAGGCGCTCGGGATGCGGATCGAGCCGCCCTGGTCGCCGCCGAGCGCGAGGTCGGCCTGGCCGGATGCGACCAGCGCCGCGCTGCCGCTGGAGGACCCGCCCGCGGTCCGGGAGCGGTCCCACGGGTTGCGCACCGGGCCGGTACGGGAGGTGTGGCTGCCGCCGGAGAAGCACAGGTCCTCGCAGACGGCCTTGCCGGCGATGGTGGCGCCCGCGTCGAGCAGCCTGGTCACCACGGTGGCGTCCCGGCGCGGGATGAACCCCTCGATGGTGGCCGAGCCGTTCATCATCGGGACACCGGCCAGGGCGATGTTGTCTTTGACCGCCACCCGGCGGCCGGCCAGCGGCCCGTCCGGGCGGGTGGTGATGTCGGTGGTGACATACCACGCGCCCAGGTCGTTGCCGCCGTCCTCCGGCCATTGGTAGCGGCGTTGCGGCGGCTCGGGGGCGCCCGCCGCGTACAGCCGTTCCACCTGGTCGTAGGAGGCGAGCAGCCCGGCGGCGAGCATCCGGTACGACTCCAGGTCCTGCGGCGGCACGTGGAGGCCGTACCGTTCCGCGATCGTGGCCAGCTCGCCGGTGGTAGGCGGGGTGACGGGCATGACGACCTCCCTGACGGCCAGGCCTGACAAGGCCAGCAGGACCTGAGAATCCAGCGGGACTAGAAGCGTCTCACGGTCGGGCCGCGCTGCCCCGGCGGCGGCACCCGCGCCGTAACCTCGGCCGCGTGCCCTCACGAGGGCTCGCGCGTCCTAGAGCTCCACCCCGGGCGGCCCGCTGTGGTCGGGGCGGGCTGCCAGCGAAAGCACACAGGGACGCAGCAGCCGGATGACCTGCGCCGGGTCGGCGGTGGCGAGTTGGTCGGCTTTGATGAGGTGCCGGGAGACCGTGATGCCGAGGGTGATGGCGCTGATGATCGCGGCCCGCAGGTCCGCGTCGTCGGCGGGGATGGCCTGGGCGATCTGCGCCTCGTAGCGGACGATGCCAGCGCTGGCGGCGCTGGCAGCCTCGGGATTGGTCAGCATAGAGCGGAAGAGGGCCAGCGACGCCACGGGCGGGCTGTCTAGCCGGTCAGCGAGTGCGGCCAGGATCTGCTCGGCTGCCTCAGTTGGCGTCCCACTGACCTCGGGTACCGGGGCGGCGTCGATCACTCGCCGGTACAGCTCCTGTTTGGACCCGAAATAGTGCATGACCAGGCCCGCGTCGACTCCTGCGGCCGAGGCCACAGCCCGGATGGTGGTCCGGTCGTACCCGGCGCTGAAGAAGACCTGGGTCGCGGCGTCGAGGATGCGTGCTTCGGTGCGGCGGCGCTGCTCGGCGCGCGAACCAGGCCGGGGAGTGGACATTGTTTCATTCTACGGGTGTTGACCGGAGGCCTCATTAGATTCTACGCTTGTTCAATGAACACTCGTTGAACGAACTCCCGAGCGAAGGGAAGGCCTCATGTCATCCGCCACGCCCGCCGACGTCCTGGCACAGCGCCGCCACCTGACCCTGAACGGCGATGCCGATGGCCTCGCTGACCTGTTCGCGCCCGATGCGGTAATCGAGTTCTCCTTCCATGGGCCGCCGGGCACGCCCGTGCGCGTGGAGGGCCGGGAGGCGATCCGCGAGTACTCGCGCCAGGTCATGGCGTCGCCGCTGCGGGTGGAGGACTACGAGGTGGCAGAGCTTTACCAGGCCCAGGACCCGGAGGTGGTAATCGCGGAAGTGCACGCGAAGGCGACCCTGACCACGACGGGCCGGTCGCTCACGACGACGTCCATCCAGATCCTCCGGATCCGGGAAGGTCACATTGTGCTATGGCGCGACTTCGCCGATCCCCGGGTCCTGGAGGCCATCAACGGGGAACCGCATCCGGGAAGCTGACGTGGATCCCGCTCAGGAGGGATGCAGCCAAACGGCCTCATCCCTCCTGAGCTGCGACATCACCCGATGAAGCTACCCGTTTTCAGCTGCAGCCGCTGGTCGCGCCGCAGCCCTCGCAGACATAGCAGCTGCCAGCCGGGCGCATCTTCGTGCCACAGATCAGGCACAGGGGTGCGTCCGCCGTCCGGCCCTGCTGCGCCTCCAGCACCTCCACCGAACTGTGCGGCCCCGGCTGGGCCGGTGGCTGCTCTGGCTTGGTGGCCGGCTCGGCCTGGGCGCCCGTGGACTCGGCCTCGTCGCCGGGTTCGCGCACCGTCTGCGGGCGCTCGACCGGGACCGACTGGGCCATCTCGGTGGTGTCCTGATCTTCGGCCAGCGCCGCCGGGTCCTCACCGGCCAGCTGGGCGGTGCGCTCGGCAGCGGACAGGATGCCGAGCTCGGCGCGGGTCTCGTAGGGCAGGTGGTCCAGCGCCAGCCGCCGGAACACGTAGTCCATCACCGAACTCGCGATCCGGATATCCGGGTCATCGGTGACACCGGCCGGCTCGAAGCGCATGTTCGTGAACTTCTCGACCCACTTCTCCAGAGGAACCCCGTACTGCAGGCTGATGGAGATCGCCACCGAGAACGCGTCCATCACACCGGCCAGCGTGGATCCCTGCTTGCCAAGCTTGAGGAAGACCTCACCGACGCCGTCGTCCGGGTAGCTGGAGGCGGTCATGTAACCCTCAGCCCCCGCCACCGAGAACCGGGTCACCGTCGCCGGACGCTGCTTGGGCAGGCGGCGGCGCACCGGGCGGACGTCATGCGACGGGGTGGCTGCGACCGGTGCGGCTGCCGTCTCCGGCTTCTTCCGCGCATCCGACAGCGGCTGCCCGACCTTGCAGTTGTCGCGGTAGACCGCCAGCGCCTTCAGCCCGAGCTTCCAGCCCTCCATGTAGATGGACTCAATGTCCTCGACCGCCGCCGACTCGGGCAGGTTCACCGTGTTGTGGTTGACGATGCCATTCGCCACGAACGCGTGGGTCTCTGGCACCGATAGGTCGAAGACCTCGGCCTCGCCAGCGTCGGCTATCGCTGCCACCGGTGAGAAGTGCAGGTTGCCATCGATGATCTGGCGCAGCCAGCCGGGCAGCTCAACGCCGGGGAGCGTGGAGACGCGCTCAAGTGTGGACCGCGTCACCCGCTGGGTCCGGTGACCCAAGAGGAACGTGAATGCCTGCCGCCAGCTGACGGGATGATCCTTCCCGATCCGGCCAAGCGGGATCATCTGGTAAAGCTCGCGTCCTGATATCCCCGGAACAACGTCTGCAGTACCGGACTTGAAATTCATCTGCAGGTACTCAGCGGCATGAGCCGCCTTGTCCGGCTCGAGGAAGGGAACCAGGCTCACCATGAGCTGTCCCTGTGTCCCGGCAGCGTAGACCTCGTCGTAATCCTTGCCGTTTAGCTTGTTGTGCTTGCTGACACGCCCGCACAGGACACCCAGGTTGGTCATGACAGCCTGAAGATCATCGAGGAGAGCCGGGCTGTCCAGGCATATGGCCCACTTCGGTGCCGTCGCGGTGGTGACGTAGGCGTCGAGGGCCAGCCCTTGCAGGAACGCCATCACCATCGGTCGCGGCGAGCGCAATACGGCGTCGGGGATGCGCTTGTTGGACGCGCGCGAGCCGCATCCAAGCGCGGTCATGAACTCCACCACCGTTTTGGACGAGACCACGACAGCCGGGCACTTGCCGGGATCGGCAGCGATCCTCGCCTGCAGACCGAACACCGACAGCCAGGCCTGCCGGACCCGCTCCAGCACTTCAGGCACGGAGTTGGTGATCGTGATGGTCCAGTTGCTGAAGGTCGTGTGCCCCTCCGAGGCATACGCCCCGAGCAGGAACGCGAGTTCCTCCGACATCTCATCAGGGAGGGTGACCACCTTCTGGTTGCCATGCAGTGGCGAGCCTCCCGTCCACGGGAGCTTCGCGGCTGTAGAAGCCCACAGCTCTGCCCCGTACTGCAGCGCTACGGAATCAGCCTCAGTGATGTCAGCCAGCGCCTTCCACGCCAGGCCACCCTCGCCCGCGACCAGCAACCGGTGCGGGAGCGTCCCGGCAATGGTGTGCCCGGAGCGGAGCGTGACCCGCCGGACCGGCCGCATGCCGCCGTAGTAGAAGGCGTCGGTCTTCCGGTCGCCGTCCAGCGAGGAAATGGCCAGGTGTTCCTCGCGGAACGTATCCTCAAGCTCCCCCTGGTGAAGGCTGCCGATCCGCACCAGCCCCTCGGCAGAGGCAACAAGCGTGTCGCCGATCACGCACTTAGATATCGCCCCGCTGAGCGCGGGCTGGACGGCGGCCATCATCCGCACGTGGCCCATCGGGCTGATCGCCCGCTCGCCCATCGCGCAGTCGAAGACCTCGTAGTGCTCGGGCCGCAGCCCCGGAGCGTCCACGACGTGGCCATGCTCGGCGATGTACTCGGTGATCGCCTCCACCTGCTCCGGCTGGTAACCGAGGCTCTTCAGCGCCCGCGGGACCGTCTGGTTGACGATCTGCATGGACCCGCCACCGACCAGTTTCTTGAACTTCACCAGCGCCAGGTCGGGCTCGACACCAGTGGTGTCACAGTCCATCATGAGCCCAATTGTCCCGGTAGGGGCCAATAGTGAGGCTTGTCCGTTTCTGTACCCATTTGTCTCACCGAGGGCCAGGCACTCCTGCCAGGCGGTGACCGCCGCGGCGTGGATCTCGCGGTCCATGCCGCCGAGGGTCTTGATCTCGCCGGACGCGTCGGCGTGCTTGCGCATCACGCGCTTGTGGGCCGTGGCGTTGCGCTCGTAACCGTCGTAGGGCCCAACGATGGCGGCCAGTTCGGTGGACCGGCGGTACGCAGTGCCGGTCATGAGCGACGTGATCGCGGCGGCGATCGCCCGCCCACCCTCGGAATCGTAGGCATGCCCGGTCGCCATCAGTAGTGCGCCCAAGTTGGCGTAGCCGATCCCGAGCTGCCGGAAGGCACGCGTGGTGGTCGCGATCTTCTCGGTCGGGAAGTCGGCGAAGCAGATGGAAATATCCATCGCTGTGATGATCAGCTCCGTGATCTGCTCGAACCGCTTCACATCGAAGCTGTCGTCATCACCCAGGAACTTGAGCAGGTTAATGCTGGCCAGGTTGCACGAGGAGTTATCGAGGTGGATATATTCCGAGCAGTTAGCCACCACGGTCCCGCCGACGATGTAGGAGTGGTTGCGCGGCTCGGTCAGGTTGTAGGTGGTCTCGAATCCCTGAGATTCCCGGCTGACCACGCGGACGGTGCGGTCTGTCTTCTGGAACTTCGCGTTCTCGACGATGCCAACCAGCTTGGATTGCTTGCCGGGGAGGCTGAAGCCGATGATGCGACAGAACTGCCTGATGGCATGAGCGGTGATACGAAGATCGTAAAGCGGACCGTTGGAGCCGTAGTTGGCCTCGGTGCCATCCTTCCTCGTATAGTGAAATGGCGTCCTGTTGCCTTGGTTGATCATGTAGATGCGCGAGGCGATGCCCAGCGAGGCAAGCAGTTCCTGGACTCCGATCAGCAGATCCTCAGAACGGCTGCCTAGCCCTACGTACCTTGTCTCGTTGCTTGCACGGTGCACGACGCAGCCGTCCGCATCGAACAATCCTTGCAGGAAGGCGATCAACGCCTCTTCTGGTGCCTCGAAGATAGCTTCGGGTACCCGCTTTGATGGTGCCCGGTCGCCGGACACGCCTAGCCCCCGCAGGAACTCCCCAAAGGCCCGCCGCGTGACGCGAAGCTGCAGCGTGCCGTTCGCCTGTCGACTCGGCTTGCTCTCGAAGCCGGTAATCCTGGTGAGCAGAGTGTGATGGCGCGGCAGGACTTTCTCCTGCTCTTCCGGCGAGCCGTAGACGGTGACTGCATTGTTGTCGCGGGCGTCGATGCACCCGTCGCCGACCAGCCAGCCGAGGTAGTGGGCGAGTTCGGTGTCCCACTTGGTCGGCAGTTCCAGCGCCTTACGTGAGTGCTCGTACCGGGCTGCCAGCAGCGCCTCGGCCGGGATGTGGGGATCGGCCATCGGACGGGGTGCGTACTGGAAGGAACGGGTAACTCTGTCGTCTTCAGTCAGGTCCTCCGCATGAACCCAGCCACGGTTGGCGGTCCAGATCCGGTGGCCCGGAGTACACCGCAAACGGGAGCCATCGGAGAACCTTAGTTCCACGATCTCGTTACGCCCGGTGACCATGTACCGGGTAGGAACGGTCGCCATGACGCGGTCCTGCGGGTCATCTTTCGCGGTCACGTCGTTTGTGTAGACGGCGAAGCTCACCTCGTCGGCCGCTCGCCGCACCAGGTCGCCAATCGGGATCAGGCCCCTGTCGGTGAGCACCCGCTGGTCAGCTGGGAAGCACGGGTTGCTTGCGGTGATCCGCCCCGATTCCGGGCAGGTGTGCCAGTCATTGATCGTGTCGTCGTATTGAATTCCCGGGTCGGCGCATTCCCAGGCGGCCTGGGCCATCTTGCGGAACAGGTCCTTGGCGTCCACGGTCTCGATCGTCTCGCCGGTCCGCCTGGCCGCCAGTCCGAACTTGCTGCCCGCCTCGACGGCCCGCATGAACTCGTCGGAGACCCGCACCGAGTTGTTGGCGTTCTGGTACTGGACGCTGGTGATGTCCTTGCCGCCGAGGTCCATGTCGAACCCGGCGTCGCGCAGGACCCTGATCTTGTCCTCCTCGCGCGCCTTGGTCTGGATGAATTCCTCGACGTCCGGGTGGTCAACGTCGAGAACGACCATCTTGGCGGCCCGGCGAGTGGCACCGCCCGACTTGATCGTGCCTGCCGAGGCGTCCGCGCCGCGCATGAACGACACCGGACCGCTCGCGGTGCCGCCCGACGACAGCAGTTCCTTACTGGACCGGATACGGGAGAGATTCACACCCGAGCCCGATCCGCCCTTGAAGATCAGGCCCTCTTCCTTGTACCACTCCAGGATCGAGTCCATGGTGTCGTCAACGGCCAGGATGAAGCAGTTGTGGACCCTGAGGTTGTCGGAGAGGTATTCCCCGCTCTCGGTCTGGATGTCGTAGACCTCCATCGAACCCAATTGCTCGATTCGGTCAATTTCCGCCAGTTGGCGGTCCGAGCCGCCCATCTCGGGTTCTACGTGCAGGAGAGCGTCCCTCAGCCGCAGCTCGCCTGCCGGAATGAAAACCCCCGAGTCGAGATCCTCCGCGCGCCAGACGAGATGGTCGGCAGTGACG
>Ga0187765_10000462_pt1 | contig 14970 bp, 11 predicted proteins | sample 0216_QUI02_MP05__3_FD_133018 | JGI IMG/M metagenome (GOLD analysis project Ga0187765, IMG submission 133018) | Tropical peat soil microbial communities from peatlands in Department of Meta, Colombia - 0216_QUI02_MP05_10_MG | ecosystem: Environmental > Terrestrial > Soil > Wetlands > Peat ...
AGCGAGAGCACCGAGCTGATCAGGTCGAACCGGCCGGCCTGCGGGGCGCGGAACTCCGGCACCAGCACCGGGCCGAGGGCGAGCAGCAGGATCATGAACGGGATGTTGATCAGGAAGACCGAGCCCCACCAGAAGTGGTTCAGCAGCACGCCGCTGACCACCGGCCCGAGCGCGATGCCGCTCATGGTGGCGCCGGTCCAGATCGCGACGGCGGTGCGCCGCTGCTTCTCGTCGTGGAACATGTTGCGGATCAGCGCGAGCGTCGACGGCATCAGCGTCGCCCCGGCGATTCCCAGCACCGCGCGGGCGGCGATGAGCTGGCCCGCCGTGTGCGAGTAGGCGGCCCCGAGCGACGCGAGGCTGAACGCCGCGGCGCCCATCAGCAGCAGCCGCCGCCGGCCGATCCGGTCGCCCAGCGAGCCCATGGTGATGAGCAGGCCGGCCAGCACGAAGCCGTAGATATCGAAGATCCACAGCTGCTGGGTGCTGGTCGGCTCGAGGTCCCTGGCGATGAAGGGGACGGCGAAGTACAGGACGGACACGTCCATGGACACCAGCAGGAGCGGCAGCAGCAGCACGGCCAGCCCGGTCCATTCCCGGCGGCCGGCCCGTTCCTGCACGGGGTGAGGGGTCTGGTGAGTCGTCATGAGGGTGACTGTACATATGTCTGAGACGATCGTCTAGTACATTTGTCCCAGACATTCGTACGAACGAAAGGTATGCTGCCGACCGTGGGAAACCGTGAAGACCTGCTGGCCGGGGCGAAGCGCTGCCTGATCGAGAAGGGGTACGCGCGCACGACCGCGCGCGACATCGCGGCCGCCTCCGGGGTGAGCCTGGCCGCCATCGGCTACCACTTCGGCTCCAAGGACGCCCTGATGAACCAGGCCATCTACGAGTTCGTCGGGGAGTGGGGCGACGAGGTCCAGCGCGCCCTGGCCGCCGAGGGGGCGCTGGATGCGGAGCCGCTCAAGCGGTTCGAATCGATCATGGGGCGGACGATCGAGTCGTTCAGCGGCCCGGCCCGCGGGATGTGGGCGGCGCAGCTGGAGCTGCTGGGCCCGATGGAGCACAACGAGGAGCTGCGCACCTTCCTGGCCCGGGTCCAGCGCGACGCGGCCGGCGGGCTGGCCGAGCTGTTCCTGGAAATCGATGCCGCCCAGGACCCGGAGGCGGCGCGGACGGCCGGCTCGGTCATGCACGCGCTGTTCATCGGCATCATCGTGAAGTGGTTCATGGACCCGAAGCAGGCCCTGTCGGCGCACGAGCTCGCCGAGGGGATGCGCATCATCAGCGAGCGGATGGCCGGCCGGGACCGCACGGACCCGTAACCGCCCCGAATTGCCCATCCGACCTGGCGAAATAGGCCCCATCGGCGGGGTTGCACTCAGTAGCCTTGGCTCGCAAGATCATCCGTACCCCGTGGACCGCCTGGACTAGTCAGCCAGCCTGGACTGCTGCGGGTGTCACCTGGTGAATCCGAACGACGAGGAGCTGGCCGCGCTGCGGGAGAAACATCCCGGATGGCAGGTCTGGCGGGTCGACCGTTACATCGGCGGCCCGCTGTGGTGTGCCCGGCCGCAGGGCCAGACCCAGCCCGTGCTCAACGCTCCCAGCCCCGAACGCCTGAGCGCGCTCATCAAGGAGCAGGAAGCCGGGTTACCGCAGCCCGGGACCTGGCCCGCGGCCGGGTCGTCGCGTGCGGGATCCGCGCTCACTCAGAACATCATCGGGCACCAGGGGGCCGGGTCCCATGCCAGCGCGGCCGACAGCGGGGCCAGGGCGCCCGGCCGCAGCTCGGCGACCAGCCCAGCGGCCGCCATCGGGCCCAGCCGGGTCCCGCCGAGGTAGGCCGCGCCCAGCGCCCGCACCGGCAGCGCGACGTCGGCCGGGCCGGTGGCCGGCTCGCAGGTGGCCGCGGCCCCCGGCGCCGGCCCGCCGGCCTCCGGGGCGTTCCCCGCGGTGAGCCGCCACCGGCCCCGATTCCAGGCGCAGAGCTCGTCGGTCACCTCGATGACGACGTCGACCGGGGACGCGTAGCGGCGCTGGGCGAGCGCGCGGGGTACGTCCACCAGCCGCACCCACAGCCCTTCGCTGATCCGGGTGCGGAGCCGGCGCGAGTCGGCCAGCAGATGCAGCAGCGGGTCGTCCACCGGTCTCAGCCAGGCGCGGAACTCGCTGGTCAGGTCCCGGCTGAGCAGGTCGCCCCAGAGCGCGGCGGTGGCGGCCGGGTCGGCGGCGAACAGCTCGCGGAGGTCGATGGCACCGTCCGGCAGGAACGTCTCCTCGTCCCACCGCCCGCGCCCGGAGAACAGGACATACCCGCGCGGGCCGGCGGCGTCCTCGGCCAGCACGCAGCGCAGTGGGCTCGCCCCGTCGCGGTCTTCCGGCTCGTCCGCCAGCGCCCGGTCCCACCAGGCCTCGCTGCGGGCGAACACCCCCGGACGCTCGTCAAGCACCGCCTCGTAGACCTTGGCCAGCTCGGCCCGCGCCGACTCCGGCTCGGCGATCCGCAGCCGCAGCCCTTCGTCGGTGGGTACGCCGGGGGCCAGCCGTCCCTCGCCAGCGCGCAGGCTGTAGGCGGCCTGCCAGGACGCGGGCCCGTAACCGAACCGCCCGTAGATCCCGGCCTCGGATGCGAACAGCGCGGCCACGGCCTCGCCCCGCTCGTGGAGATCATCCAGCTGCCGCCGCATCAGCGAGGAGAGCACACCACGGCGGCGGTACGAGGGCAGCACCGCGACCAGGGTCACCCCGGCCACCGCGGCCAGCGCGCCCGGAACCCGCATCCGGAAGCTGTAGGCGCCGGCGGTGCCGATAATCGTGCCGCCGTCGAACGCCGCCGCGGTCCGGTCGTACTCCAACCGGGCCTGCAGCCGGGTGCGCTGCCGGTCGGAGAGAGGCCCGCCGTGAAAGGCGTGCTCGTCCACGGAGCGGAACGGGAGCAGTTCGTCTTCGGTGATGGGACGGATCGGATATGGGGTGGCCATGCCCGCATTCCTACCCGGATGACCCGGCAGGCGCCAGCCGATTACCGGGCCGCCGGGACGCGCCCGGGCCGTTAAACGCCTGTTCACAGGTTCCGGAACCTCCGGCGGGCCGATACAGTGCCGCCATCATGGTTGTGCCTGGCTGGTCTCGTTCCGTGCTCGCTGCCCGTAAGGCCGCGAGCAGATCCAGCGGCTGGATCCGGCACCAGTTCATCACCCGCAACCGGCGGGTGGCGGTGGGCCTGGCGCTGGTGACCGCCTTCATCAGCGTGGCCGCCGTTCACGTCTCGGAGGCGTGGTTCTCCCCGGGCCTGCTCATCCTGCCCGTGCTGGCCGGCGGCCTGCTGCTCTGGCCGCGCGCGCTGCACATCCTGTTCGGCATCATCGCGGCCGGGCTGGCCTACGACGCAGTGATGGGGCTGGCCGGGCCGGGGCTCATCGCCACCATCGTGGTCACCGCCCTGCTCGCCGACGCGCTCGCGCGGACCAGGAAGAAGCTCGGCATGCAGGGGCTGCGCGGCAACCAGATGCTGATCGAGTTGCGGGACCGGATCCGCGCGCAGGGGACGCTGCCGGACCTGCCCGAGGGCTGGGGGTCGGTCTCGGTACTCAGGCCGGCGGGGGGCTCCTCGTTCGGCGGCGACTTCCTGGTGTCGGCCTGCGACGGGAAGACGCTGGAGGTCGCGCTGGTCGACGTGGCGGGCAAGGGGCTGGACGCGGGCACCAGGGCGCTGCTGCTGTCGGGCGCGTTCGGCGGCCTGCTCGGCTCGGTGCCGCAGGAGGAGTTCCTGTCCGCCTGCAACGCCTACCTGCGCCGCGGGGAGATGACCGAGGGCTTCGTCACCGCCATCCACCTCGCGCTGGACCTCCCCACCGGCGAGTACGTGGTCACCTCCGCCGGGCACCCCCCGGCCGCCCATCTCGACGCCAGCAGCGGCACCTGGCGGATCACCCAGGCCCGCGGCATCGTGCTGGGGGTCGTCGCCGACCTGCGCCTGGTTCCCGAGCAGGGCGTCCTGCGGCCGGGTGACGCACTGATGCTGTACACCGACGGGCTGGTCGAGGCGCCGGGCCGGGACATCGACTACGGCACCGACCGGCTGCTGGGGGAGGCGGACCGGCTGGTCGTCTCCGGCTTCCGGGCCGGCGCCGCCGACCTGGTCCGGGTCATGCAGAGCGGTGCCGGCGGTGGCGACGACTGCGCGCTGGCCCTCATCTGGCGAACCTGATCGCTAATTCCGCGCCCCTTATATGACATTGGCGTCAGGGATCCCTGATATGACACGCGCGTCAGAGAAATAGCGGCACACGTGCCGAATATGACATCGGCGTCAGTGAAAGGTGCGCCCGCCCGCGAGTGCCGCCGCGAGCCGCTCACGAAGCGGCCATGGCGGGTAAAAGCGCAGCCCATGAGCCCAGGCGATGGCGGCGCGGCCGCCGTGCAATCGATTAGCGGCCCGTGGAGCCGACAGTTCGCAGGTGCGAACTGTCATGAGCCGGTTGCGCCGCGCAGCGTCCCCGCGCGGTGTCCCAGCGCTGCCCATCGCCCGCCAGATCGCTTTGAACAGGGACGATGCAGGTTGCGGCGCCCGCGAGCACGGCCGGTCAGCGCGGCGTTAATGGTGCGTTCCGGCGCGTTCATAATGCTGGCCAGGCCCGGTCCGTGACCGCGGCCAGGGCCCTCCGCGGCGGCAATTGACGGCTGTGTATAATTTTCGGCTGGCCGGGGATCGCGGAGAAGGCCGGCCGCGTTCTACGACACGCGTGTCATATGACGCTGATGTCATTGTTTGCATTTGCCCGTGAACTATGCAGGGATAGGGATGTGACCCCGGAAGCGACGCGAGCCGACGAATGCGCCGCCGCCGGGGCGGCGAGCGCCTCGGCGGCCGCGATCACGGCCCAGGCGGGCGCCCAGGCGCCGGCCGAGAACTTCCCCGTCGCGCTGCGGTTCCTCCCGCGCAGGTACCGGGGGCACCTGGCCGCCGTCTACGGCTTCGCCCGGTCCGCTGACGACATGGGGGACGAGGCGGCGCCCCAGGAAAGGCTGGACCTGCTCGACGAGCTCGAAGCCGACCTCGACCGCCTGTACCGGATGGTCCCGGCGGCGGACGTGGCGGGCGCGGCGGGCACGGCGGGCGGGCGGCCCGCCGCCGGGGACCGGGGCGATGGCGGCGCCGGCCGCCCGGACGCCGCCGGCCCGCCCCGGCTGGCCGTGATCCGCGCGCTTGCCCCAGCCGTCGTCGCCTGCGCGATACCGGCCCAGCCGTTCCGCGATCTCATCGCGGCGAACCGGCAGGACCAGGTCGTATCCCGGTATCCGGCCTTCGCCGACCTGGTGGGCTACTGCCGGCTCTCGGCCAACCCGGTCGGCCGGATCGTCCTGCACGTCTTCGGGGCCGCCACCCCGGAGCGCGAGGCGCTGTCGGACCAGGTCTGCACGGCGCTCCAGCTCGCCGAGCACTGGCAGGACGTCGCCGAGGACCTGCGGGCCGGCCGCATCTACCTGCCGCAGGAAGACATGAACCGGTTCGGCTGCACCGAGCAGGACCTCGCCGCTCCCCACGCCGCCCCGAAGGTGCGGGCCCTGATGGCGTTCGAGGAACGGCGCGCCCGCGAGCTGCTCGACGCGGGCGCCCCGATCGTCGGCACCCTGCGGGGCGCGGCCCGTGCGGCCGTGGCCGGCTATGTGGCCGGGGGCCGGGCGGCCCTGGCCGCGATCGCCGCCAGCGGTCACGACGTCCTGCGCGCCACCCCCAGGCCGGGCCGGGCCCGGACCGCCGCGGAACTGGTGAGGGCGTATGCGACCGGCAGATGAGGCCGTGGACGTCCACGCGGCCTACCGGCACTGCGAGGAGATCACCTGGTCGCAGGCCAGGAACTTCTCCTACGGCATCCGGCTGCTCCCCCCGGCCAAGCGGCAGGCCCTCGCGGCGGTCTACGCCTTCGCCCGCCGGATCGACGACATCGGTGACGGCGACCTGCCCGGCCCGGCCAAGCTGGCCGCCCTGGCCGACGCCCGGGCCAGCGTGACCGGGCTCGGCGCGCGGCTTAGCCCGGGCGGCGCGAACGGCGGCCCACCCGGGATGGACGGCGGCCAGCCGGAGGGGAACGGCGGCCAGCCCGCTGGCGGCGGCCCGGACGGCGACCTGGTGCTGATGGCGCTCGCGGACGCGGCGGGCCGGTTCGACATCCCGCTGGCCGCGTTCGGCGAGCTCATCGACGGCTGCGAGGCCGACGTGCGGGGCGCGACCTACCGCACCTTCGACGACCTGCTGCACTACTGCCGGTGCGTGGCGGGCTCGATCGGCCGCCTTTCGCTGGGCGTGTTCGGCACCGCCGACGTGGCCGCCGCCGCCCCGCTCGCGGACGCGCTCGGCGTCGCGCTCCAGCTCACCAACATCCTGCGCGACATCCGCGAGGACTATCTGGGCGGGCGGATCTACCTGCCCGCCGAGGACTTCGAACGCTTCGGCTGCTCCCTGGATGACGGAGCACTCACGCCGGGCCCGGCCAGCAACGGGTCCGGCCAGCCCGGGCCCGCTGGCGGCGCCAACGCCGGCCGGCTCGCGGCGCTGGTGGAATTCGAGGCCGAGCGGGCCAGCGACTGGTACGCGAGGGGCCTGACGCTGATCCCGCTGCTGGACTGGCGCAGCGCCGCGTCCGCCGGGGCCATGGCCGGCATCTACTTCCGCCTGCTCGAACGCATCGCCGCCACCCCGCAGGCGGTCCTTGAGCGCCGGATGTCGCTGTCCACCAAGGAGAAGGCCATGGTGGCGGCCCGGTCGCTGGTGATGGCGCTGCGCCCGCGCGGCGCGGCCCGGCCGGCCGCGAAAGCCATGAAGGGAGCGGCCAGGTGAGCGCGCCAGGCAAGATCGTCGTGGTCGGTGGCGGCCTGGCCGGCATCACCGCCGCGATCGCGCTCCGCGAGGTGGGCGCCGACGTCACGCTCATCGAGGCCCGGCCCCGCCTGGGCGGCGCGACCACCTCGTTCAGCCGCGGCGGCCTCATGATCGACAACGGCCAGCACGTGTTCCTGCGCTGCTGCGTGGCCTATCAGGGCCTGCTCGCCCGGCTCGGCATGACCGGCGCGGTGACGATGCAGGACCGGTTCGACGTCACCGTGCTGGCGCCGGGCAGGCGGGCCCGGCTGCGCCGGACCGCGCTGCCTGGCCCGCTGCACATGGGCCGGGCCCTGCTGGGCTACCAGTTCCTTTCCCCGGCCCAGCGGCTGCGCGTGGGCCGGGCCGCGCTCGCCCTGGCCGCCCTGGACCCGGCCAGCCCGGACCTTGACCGGCAGCGGCTGGGCGACTGGCTCGCCGCCCACGGGCAGGACGAGCAGACCCGGCGGCTGCTGTGGGACCTGTTCACCGTGTCCGCGCTCAACGTGGCCGGCGATGACGCCAACCTGGCGCTGGCCGCGACCGTGGTGAAGATCGGCCTGCTGGGGGCCAGGGACGCCGCCGACATCGGCGTGCCGGCCGTCCCGCTTGGTGCGCTGCACGGGCGGGCGGGCGGTGCGCTGCTGGCGCGGCTCGGTGCGCAGGTGCGGCTGGGCACGAAGGCGGCCGCGGTGGAGGTGGCGCCCGGCGGGCCGGGCGCCCGGCTGCGGGTGCGGCTGGCCACACGCCGGGGTGGCGGCCCGGCGGACGGCGCAGGGGAAACGGCGGGCGCGGGGGAGGCGGGGCCGGTCCTCGAGGCGGACGGTGTGGTGCTGGCGGTGCCGCCAGCGGCCGCGGCCCGGCTGGCGCCCGCGGGCACGATGGGGGAGCTGGCGGCCCTGGGGAATGGGACGGGCCCCGGCCCCGCGCAGTGGCGGGAGCTGGCCGCCTCACCCATCGTCAACGTGCACGTGATCTACGACCGGCGGGTCACCCGGCTGCCGTTCGCGGCGGCGGTGGACTCGCCGGTGCAGTGGGTGTTCGACCGGACCAGCCATTCCGGGCTGGGATCGGGGCAGTACCTCGCGGTGTCGCTATCGGCCGCCGACGGCTACGTGGACATGCCGACGCCGGCCTTGCGGGAGCAGTTCCTGCCCGCCATGGCGGACCTGTTCCCGGCCGCGCGTGAGGCGCGGGTCAGCGACTTCTTCGTCACCAGGGAGCGGCGGGCCACGCTGCGCCAGGTACCGGGGTGTGAGCGGCTGCGGCCACCGGCCGCCACCGCCCTGCCGGGCCTGGTGCTGGCCGGGGCCTGGACCGACACCGGGTGGCCGGACACGATGGAGGGAGCCGTGCGGAGTGGTTTGAACGCGGTACGCGCGCTGCGCCAGGGGCTTGCGGCGCCCGGCGGGATCAGCCGGCCGGGCACCCCGGCCGGCTGGGACCGGGACCTGGCCGCCGGTACCGGAGCCACGGCATGACCGCCGTGATGCCGTCGGGCGTGGAAACCGCCCGCGACCTGGTCGGGCCGGCGCTCGCGGCCGCCGTGGCCAGGCTCACCCCGGATGTGCGGAAGGTGGCCGCCTACCACCTTGGCCTCGCTGGCCCGGAGGGCGCGCTGCCAGGCGCCCCGGCCGGGACCGGGGCCCGCAGCCCCGGCGGCCGGCCGCCCGGTGCGGGCAAGGCGCTGCGGCCCGCGCTGACCCTGCTGTCGGCCCGCGCCGCGAACGTCGCACCGGAACGCGGTGTGCCCGCCGCGGTGGCGGTGGAGCTGGTCCACAACTTCTCGCTGCTGCACGACGACATCATGGACGGCGACACCGAGCGCAGGCACCGGCCGACCGCCTGGACCGTGTACGGCGTCGGCGCGGCCATCCTGGCCGGCGACGCCATGCTCGCGCTCGCCCAGGACATCCTGCTGGAGGACGCCGGCCCCCAGGGAGTGTGGGCGGCCCGGGCCCTGTCCGCCGCGGTGCAGCGGCTGATCGCTGGCCAGGGCGCGGACCTGGCGTTCGAGCAGCGCGACGACGTCTCGCTGCCGGAGTGCCTGACGATGGCCGGGGACAAGACGGCCGCGCTGATGGCGTGTGCCTGCAGCATCGGCTCCATCCACGTCGGGGCCGCACCCGAGCTGGCCATGGGGCTGGCCGCGTTCGGCGCGCACGCCGGCCTGGCCTTCCAGCTCACCGACGACCTGCTCGGCATCTGGGGTGCCCCGGAGGTGACCGGCAAGCCGGTGCGGTCGGATCTGCGGGCCAGGAAGAAGTCGCTGCCGGTGGTGGCCGCGCTCTCGGCCGGCACCGCCGAGTCGCGCGAGCTCGCCGTCCTGCTCGCCCGGGACGAGGCGCTCAGCGAGGACGAGCTGATGGTGGCCGCCGGGCTGGTCGAGGCGGCCGGTGGCAAGACCTGGACCGAGACCGAGGCGGGCACCCAGCTCGCGGCCGCGCACCAGTGCCTGGCCGACACCGGCATGCCCGCCGACGTCAGGGCCGAGTTCGCCGGGATCGCCGAGTTCATCACGGCGCGCCAGTGGTGAGCGGCGCCGTGGGCAGCAGCGCCGGGGTGAGGCGCGGGAGGAGAGGATGACGGTCACACACCCGCGGCCGCAGGGCCGCGCCGCCGCCACCGCGGAGCGGGCGCTGGCGCGCGCCCGCGACCACCTGCTCGGCCTCCAGCACGAGCAGGGATGGTGGCAGGGCGAACTCGAGACCAACGTCACCATGGACGCCGAGGACATGCTGCTGCGGGAGTTCCTGCAGATCCGCACGCGCGAGCAGACCGAGGCCTCGGCGCGGTGGATCGCGTCCAAGCAGCGCGGCGACGGCACCTGGGCCAACTTCTACGGCGGCCCCGGGGACCTGTCCACCACGGTCGAGGCTTACGTCGCGCTGAGGCTGGCCGGGCATGAGCCATCCGAGCCGCACATGGCCAGGGCCGCCGAGTGGATCCGCGCCCGGGGCGGCATCCCGGCCACCCGGGTGTTCACCCGGATCTGGCTGGCCATGTTCGGCGAGTGGCCCTGGGACGACCTGCCGGTCATGCCGCCCGAACTGATCTACCTTCCCGCCTGGTTCCCGCTCAACGTCTACGACTGGGCGTGCTGGGCCCGGCAGACGATCGTGCCGCTGACCATCGTCGGCACGCTGCGCCCCGTCCGGCCGCTGCCGTTCGGCCTCGGTGAGCTGGCCCCGCCGGGTGGCCCGCCCCGCCGGCCGGGCCGGACCGACCGGCCGGGACCCGGGCCGGGCTGGGCCGCCGCGTTCGGCGGGCTCGACCGGGGGCTGCACGGCTATGAGGGCCACGCCCACCGGGCGGCGCCGGTGCGGGCGGTGCGCCGTGCCGCGCTGCGCCGGTGCGCGGAGTGGATCATCGCCCGGCAGGAGAAGGACGGCTGCTGGGGCGGCATCCAGCCGCCGTGGGTGTATTCGCTGATCGCCCTGCATCTGCTCGGCTACGGGCTCGGCCATCCGGTGATCGAGCGCGGGCTCGCCGGGCTGGAGCGGTTCACGATCATCGAAGACACCCCGGACGGCCCGGTGCGGCGGCTTGAGGCCTGCCAGTCACCGGTATGGGACACCGTGCTGGCCGTCATCGCGCTGGCCGACGCGGGCCTGCCGCCCGACCACCCCGCGCTCACCCGCGCGGCCGGCTGGGTGCTCGACGAGGAGATCACCGGCCCGGGCGACTGGCAGGTGCGCAGGCCGGATCTGGCCCCCGGCGGCTGGGCGTTCGAGTTCGACAACGACATCTATCCCGACATCGACGACACCGCCGAGGCCGTGCTGGCGCTGCGCCGGGCCCGCTGCCCGGCGGGGATCCCGGGCGACGCCGCCCGGGAGCCGGCCATCCGGCGCGCGGTGCGCTGGATGACCGGCATGCAGTCCCGCGACGGGGGCTGGGGCGCGTTCGACGCCGACAACACCTCCACGCTGGTGACCAAGCTGCCGTTCTGCGACTTCGGCGCGGTGGTGGACCCGCCCTCGGCCGACGTCACCGCGCACGTGGTCGAGGCGCTGGCGGCCGAGGGCCTGGCCGGCAGCCGGGCCGTCCGGCGCGGCGTGGTCTGGCTGCTGCGGGCGCAGGAACACGACGGCTCCTGGTTCGGCCGCTGGGGCGCGAACTACGTGTACGGCACCGGGGCGGTGGTGCCCGCGCTGGTCGCGGCCGGGGTCAAGCCGGCCAAGCCGGCCATCCGGCGGGCCGTCGCCTGGCTGGAGGCGCATCAGAATCCCGACGGCGGGTGGGGGGAGGACATGCGCTCCTACGACGACCCTGCGCTGGCGGGGGTGGGCGAATCGACCGCGTCGCAGACCGCCTGGGCACTGCTGGCGCTGCTCGCCGCCAGCCCGGATTCAGGCAGCACCGCTATCGAGCGGGGCGTGCGGTGGCTCGTGGAGCACCTGCGGGATGACGGGAGCTGGGACGAGCCGCAGTACACGGGGACCGGGTTCCCGCGGGACTTCTACCTGAACTATCACCTGTACCGGCAGGTGTTCCCGGTGAGTGCGCTGGGGCGGTACGTGGCAGGCCGGGCGGGCGCGCGATGACCGCGGGAAAGGCGAACCTCAGCGCGGCCGGCGCTACCCCCGGCGTGACGCCCGGCCCTGGGCTGGTGGTTTGCGCGCCGTTGCTGCCGGAGGCCCGGGCGGTGCGGCGGGGGATTGGCGACGGCGGCGAGGTCCGGGTGAGCGGGTACGGGCCGGAGCGGGCCCGGCGGCAGGCGGGACGGCTCCGGCAGGATACGTTCGGCGCCCTCGCGATCGCCGGGACCGGTGGCGGGCTGACCGGGGACCTTACCCCCGGTGACCTGGTCGTGGCCACCGAGGTCACCGACGGGGCCATGGCCACCGCGTGCCCGTCGGCGGTGCTGCTGGCGGGGGAGCTGCGGCGGGCCGGGCTGACGGCCGCGGCCGGGCCGGTGGTGAGCGTGAGGCGGCTGGCGGGGGGCCGGGAGCGGGCGCGGGCGGTGGAGCCCGGGGCACTGGCCGTGGACATGGAGTCGGCGTGGCTGGCCGGGGCGGCCGGCGGGCGGCCGGTGGCGGTGGTCCGCGCGATCTCCGACACGCCGGAGCGGCCGCTGCGCAGCCCGGCGGCGCTGGCCGGCGGCCTGCGCGCGCTGCGGTCCCTGCGGGCGGCCGGGCCCGCGCTGACCCGGTGGGCCGCTGCCGCCGGCCAGCGGCGGGTGCTGCTCGCCGGGCCGCGCTCGTTCTGCGCCGGGGTGGAGCGGGCTATTGAGATCGTGGAGAAGCTGCTGGAACAGCAGCAGCCGCCGGTGTACGTGCGCAAGCAGATCGTGCACAACACCCACGTCGTGGCCGACCTGGAACGCCGCGGCGCGGTGTTCGTGGACGAGCTCTCCGAGGTCCCGGACGGGGCGTGCGTGGTGTTCTCGGCGCACGGCGTCTCCCCGGCCGTCCGGGAGGAGGCGGACCGGCGCGGGCTGGTCGCCGTGGACGCGACCTGCCCGCTGGTGTCCAAGGTGCATGCCGAGGCGCGCCGGTTCGCCGCCGACGGGTACCTGGTGGCGCTGATCGGGCACGCCGGGCACGAGGAGGTCGAGGGGACGCTGGGCGAGGCCCCGGAGGCGATGGCCCTGGTGGAGACGGCCGATGACGTCGCCCGGCTGAGCCCGCCGGACCCGGGCAAGGTCGCCTACCTCATGCAGACCACGCTCGCCGTGGACGAGGCGGAGGAGGTCGCCGGTGCGCTGCGGGAGCGATTCCCCGCCGCGCGGGCGCCGGGCAGCGACGACATCTGCTACGCCACCACCAACCGGCAGCAGGCCGTGCGCGCGGTGGCCACCGAGTCCGACCTGGTGCTGGTGGCCGGCTCCGCGAACTCGTCCAACTCCCTCCGCCTGGTGGAGACCGCGGAGCGGGCCGGCGTGCCGGCCCATCTCATCGACGGCCCGGGCGATATCGAGCTCGGCTGGCTGGCCGGGGTATCCACGGTCGGCATCAGTGCGGGCGCGTCCGCGCCGCCAGCGATGGTGGGAGAGATCGTTGCCGCCCTGGCCGGTCTCGGCCCGGTGGAGGTGGCCGAGCGGGTGACCACCACCGAATCCATTCGTTTCAGCCTGCCCAAGGAGGTCAGGTCGCCATGACCATGCCGCTGCGCCAGAGCCTGCGGATCGGGGCGTACCTCATGCGCCAGAAGCTGGCCCGCAAGGACAAGTTCCCGCTGCTGGTCGAGCTTGAGCCGCTGTTCGCCTGCAACCTCAAGTGCGCTGGCTGCGGGAAAATCCAGCAGCCGCACACCGTGCTCAAGCAGCGGATGCCGGTCGAGCAGGCGCTGGCCGCCATCGACGAGTGCGGCGCGCCGATGGTGTCCATCGCCGGCGGGGAGCCGCTCATGCACCCGCAGATCGACGTGCTGGTCGCCGAGCTGATCAAGCGGAAGAAGTACGTGTTCCTGTGCACGAACGCGCTGCTCATCCCGAAGAAGCTGGACAAGTTCACGCCGTCGCGCTACTTCGCCTGGGCCGTGCACATCGACGGGCTGCGGGAGCGGCACGACGCGTCGGTGTGCAAGGAAGGCGTGTTCGACGAGGCGGTCGCGGCGATCAGGGAATGCCAGCGGCGCGGGTTCCGGGTCACCACCAACACCACGTTCTTCAACACCGACACCCCGCAAACCGTCATCGACGTGCTCGACTACCTCAACGACGACCTGGCCGTGGACCAGATGATGATCTCCCCCGCCTACGCCTACGAGAAGGCGCCCGACCAGGAGCACTTCCTGGGCGTGACCGAGACCCGGGAGCTGTTCCGCAAGGCGTTCGCGAACGGCAACCGCCGCCGCTGGCGCCTCAACCACTCCCCGCTCTTCCTCGACTTCCTAGAAGGCAAAACGGACTTCGCCTGCACCGCCTGGGGCATCCCCTCCTACTCCCTGCTCGGCTGGCAGCGCCCCTGCTACCTGATGTCCGACGGCTACACCAAGACCTACAGGGAACTGATCGAAACCACCGACTGGGACGCCTACGGCCGGGGCAAGGACCCTCGCTGCGCCAACTGCATGGCCCACTGCGGCTACGAGCCCTCCGCCGTCCTGGCCACCATGGGCTCCCTCAGCGCCTCCCTGAGGGCCATGCGCGAAAACTAGCCCCAGCCAGCGACGCCTGCTCGTTTTGCCGTCAGCGTCGCATGGGGTGCACCCGGCAGTGCGGTCCTATCGAATCGGCGTTTCTGCTGCCGATTCGATACGGCCGTGGTACCGGTCCAGCCCCAACCGGGATCCCAGCCACCCCGCAGCCCTCCCTCAGGTTGCCCTCAGCCAGGACCGCCAGCATCTGACTGGCGCGGTACAGCGCCGAGCCCTGGCGGTTGTCACAGGCGGCCTTGGAGGGATTTCATGTTCTTCACCTACCTCCGGCGTGAGCTGCGCCGGCGGATGCGGCAGGTGATCTTCATATCGCTGGGCCTGGCCGTCGGGATCGGACTGGTGATCACCGTAACCGCCGCCTCCGCTGGCGTCGCCCAGGCGCAGGGCGCGGTGCTGCACTCCCTGTACGGGGTGGGCACCGATATCACGGTCACCCAGGCGCCCGCGGCCAACTCCGGCGGGCCGTTCGGCTTCCGCGTCCGGGGACGGACCGGCACCGGTACCGGCGCGCGGCCCGCCCGGCCGGCGCCCGGCACCAAGTTCAGCCGGAGCGTGCTCCTCAACCGCGCGCTCGGCCCGATCAGCACCAAGTCGGTCACCTCGATCTCCGGGCTGCACGGCGTCGCGGCGGCGGGCGGCGCGCTGACCCTCACCGACCTGTCCATCTCCGGCACCGTCCCGAACGTCTCGGCCGGTGGTGGCGGTGGCTTCGGCGGCGGCGGCGGGGGTGGTGGCGGCGGTGCCGGTGGCGGCGGGTTCGCGTCGTCGTTCAGCACCAACACCTTCACGGTGAACGGCACCCAGATATCCGCGGGCGAGGTCGGCCCGCTCAGCTCCGGCAAGATCACCTCGGGCCGGACCTTCACCACCGCGGACGCGGACGCGAACGTGGCCGTCATCGACTCCAGCTACGCCAAGCAGAACAAGCTCACCACCGCCTCGAAGATCAACGTCGGCGGGACCTCGTTCAAGGTGATCGGGATCGTCAAGCAGCC
>Ga0187765_10000463_pt1 | contig 14963 bp, 9 predicted proteins | sample 0216_QUI02_MP05__3_FD_133018 | JGI IMG/M metagenome (GOLD analysis project Ga0187765, IMG submission 133018) | Tropical peat soil microbial communities from peatlands in Department of Meta, Colombia - 0216_QUI02_MP05_10_MG | ecosystem: Environmental > Terrestrial > Soil > Wetlands > Peat ...
GAAGGGCCGACCCATCGCCGAGCTGCCCATCCCCGCCGAGGTGCGTAAGCAGGGGCCACGGGCGGTTCGCGCCTACCAGGACGGCAAACGGCTGGCCTACCAGGCCGAGGTGCCGGTCAACTGGTGCGAGGGGCTGGGCACGGTGCTGGCCAATGAAGAGGTCACCGCCGAGGGGCGCAGCGACATCGGCAACTACCCGGTGTACCGGCGCCCGCTGCGCCAGTGGATGCTGCGGATCACCGCCTATGCGGACCGGCTCATCGACGACCTGGATCACCTTGACTGGCCCCAGTCGATCAAGATCATGCAGCGGAACTGGATCGGCCCCAGCGACGGCGCCAGCATCGACTTTCGCGTGGCGGGCTCAGCAGGCACGGTGATACGCGCGTTCACCACCCGTCCCGACACCCTGCCGGGTGCCACCTATCTGGTACTGGCGCCCGAGCACCCTATGGCCGGCGAGCTGACCGCCCCGGCCTGGCCCGAAGGGACCCCGGCGAGCTGGCGCTACCCGGCGGCGGGGGCCCACAGCCCGCGAGTTGCGGTCTCCGCCTACCGGGACCGGGCGGCCCGGCTCAGCGACCGGCAGCGCTCCGAAGACTCCCGCGACAAGACCGGGATCTTCACCGGCTCGTACGTGATCAATCCCATGACCGGCGAGCCCATCCCGGTGTTCATTGCCGACTACGTGCTCATGGCCTACGGGTCGGGGGCGATCATGGCGGTGCCCGCGCATGACCAGCGGGACCTGGAGTTCGCCCACCGGTTCGGGCTGCCGGTCCGGGCGGTCCTGCAGCCACCGCCGGAATGGTTCACAGCACGCGGCCTGCCGCCCGGGAGCCCGGCGAGCACATGGCCGGAGGCGTTTGCCGGCGAGGGCAGCTACCTCGATCTGGGTGTGCCGGGGCTCGATCACGCTGGCCTGGGCAAGCCAGCCGGAATCGCGGCCGCCATCGGCTGGCTGGAGTCGGCCGGCCGCGGCCAGCGTCAGCGTTCCTACCGGCTGCGTGACTGGCTGTTCTCGCGCCAGCGGTACTGGGGTGAGCCGTTCCCGATCGTTTACGACACCAGCGGGCTACCCGTTGCGCTGCCCGAGGAATTGCTGCCGGTGACGCTGCCCGATATGGCGGACTTCCGGCCCCGGCCACAAGCGGGCGAGCTGGATGACCCGGCGCCGGTGCTGGTGCGCGCGGCGGATTGGGCGGAGCCCGAACTGGACCTGGGCGACGGCCCGCAACGCTACCGCCGGGAGCTCAACACCATGCCCCAATGGGCCGGGTCCTGCTGGTACTACCTGCGCTATCTCGACCCGGCCAACTCTGAGCGGCTGGTGGACCCGGCCGTCGAGCGGTACTGGATGGTGCCGCCAGGCGCAGGCCCCGGCGACGGCGGGGTCGGCCTGTACGTGGGTGGCGTGGAGCACGCCGTGCTGCATCTGCTCTACGCCCGGTTCTGGCATAAGGTCCTGTACGACCTGGGCTACCTCTCCACCAGGGAGCCGTTCCACCGCCTGTTCAATCAGGGGTACATCCTGGCCGACGCCTACCTCGACCCGCGTGGGATGTACGTGCCGGCCGCCGAAGTGGTGGCGGTTCCGGACGGGCCGCCGCGGTACCAGGGCCAGCCGGTGACCTCCCGCGCGGGCAAGATGGGCAAGAGCCTGAAGAACGGCATCAGCCCCGATGACATCTACGCCGACTACGGCGCCGACACGCTGCGCCTGTACGAGATGGTCATGGGGCCGCTGGACACCGACCGGCCCTGGCGAACCAGCGACATCGTCGGCGTCTACCGGTTCTTGCAGCGGCTGTGGCGCAACATCATCGACGAGGACTCCGGCCTGCCGCGGGTGCATGACCAGCCGCTTGACGACCAGACTGCCCGCCTGCTGCACCACACCGTCAAGATCCTCCGCCGAGACTTGCAGAACCTGCGGTTCAACACCGCCATCGCCCGCCTGATAGAACTCAACACCCACGCGGCCAGGCTGGCTGCGGCAGCCGGCGGACTCCCGCGAGAACTGGCCCAGCCACTGGTGCTCATGGTGGCCCCGTTCGCACCACACATCGCCGAAGAGCTGTGGTCCAAGATGGGTCACGCCGCGTCGCTGGCCTACGAGCCATTCCCCCAGTTCGACGAGTCCCTGGCGGCCGAGCAGATCGTCACGCTGCCGGTTCAGATCGACGGGAAGACCCGCTTCCGGATGAAGGTCCCAGCCGACGCCGGCGAAAAAGAGATCGCCGAAGCAATCGCCGGCCACCCCGAATACGCCCGCCACACCAAAGGCGCAACGGTCAGCCGGATGGTGATCGTCCCCGGCCGGATCGTCAACATCGTGACCCAGCCATAGAGCCGCTGCGCAAGCCGCTGCGGACGTCCGGCGCCCTTCTCCGGTGGGGAAGATCAGAACTCGTTGTCGGCGGTGTTGAGCAGCCAGCCGCCGAAGCGGGTGCCGTTGGGCGCCATCATGGGGGCGGCCATAGTCGCCCCCGCCTGCCTGAGGAGCCCGATGCCCCACGGGCTGGTCACGAGCAGCTCGGCGGGGCCGCGCCCCTCGTAGCTTCCAGCCAGGCCGAGATGGTTGTCGGCGGTGTTGAGTAGCCAGCCGCCGAAGCGGGTGCCGTTGGGCGCCATCATAGGGGCGGCCATGGTCGCCCCCGCCTGCTTGAGCAGCCCGATGCCCCACGGGCTGGTCACGAGCAGCTCGGCGTGGCCGTCGCCGTCGTAGTCGGCGGCCGGCCCGAAGACGTTGTCGGCGGTGTTGAGCAGCCAGCCGCCGAAGCGGGTGCCGTTGGGCTGCATGGTCGGGGCAGCGAAGGTCGAGCCGACAAGTTTCAGGATGCCAAGTCCCCATGGGCTGGTGACCAGCAGCTCGGCTCGGCCGTCGCCATCGTAATCCGCGGCCAGGTCGATGTTGTTGTCGCCGGTGTTGAGCAGCCAGCCGCCGAAGCGCGTCCCGTTGGGCGCCATCATCGGCGCGGCAAAGCTGGATCCTGCGAGCTTCAGTACACCGATGCCCCACGGGCTGGCCACCAGCAGCTCGGCGTGGCCGTCGCCGTCGTAGTCGGCGGCCGGCCCGAAGACGTTGTCGGCGGTGTTGAGCAGCCAGCCGCCGAATCGGGTGCCGTTGGAGGCGGTGACCACCGAGCTCATGCTGTTGCCCGATAGCTTGAGCAAGGCGATGCCCGAGGGGTTGTAGACCAGGATTTCCGCTCTGCCGTCGCCGTCGTAGTCCGCTGCTGGGCCGAACTGGTTGTCGGCCGTGTTCAGCGTCCAGCCTCCCAGGCTCACCCCGTTGGGCTGCATCATCGGCGCGGTTAGCGTGCCGCCCGCCAGCTTCAGGATGCCGATTCCCCACGGGCTCTTGACGAAGATCTCCGCTTCGCCGTCGCCGTCGTAGTCGGCGAGCGGGCCGAACTCGTTGTCGGCCGTGTTGAGCAGCCACCCTCCGAAACGCGTGCCGTTGGGCGCCATCATCGGGGCGTTCATCGTCGCCCCGGCCTGCTTGAGGATGCCGATCCCCCATGGGCTCGACACGAGCACCTCGGCCTGGCCGTCGCCGTCCACGTCGCCGACCCGCTGGGCCAGCCGCGACGCTGGCGGAACGAGGACGCCGTGGCAGCCGTAGAACGGATCGTTGTCACTGCCAGAATCGCCGTAGGCGATCATGAAGAACCCGGCGCCCGTGCCGTCGGCGTGGGCCGCGCCGCCGAAGCTGGTTCCCCAGGAGTTGCGGCAGATCCAGGCGCCGTTGGTGTCGGAGTACCCGACGACAAGAACGGCGTGGCCGCCCCGGACGTTGCCCATCGTGTGCTTGTACACACCGCCGCCGTAGTGGTCGAAATCCTCATACACCGTAAAGCCCATCACCATGGGACCGTGGTTCGCCAGGTACCACTTTCGGGCATCGAATCCCATGTTGCCCGTGTTCGCGGTCCATCCCTGGTAATCGCTAATCCTCCACCGGCGGTAGGCCCGGTCGATCTCGCCGCGGCAGTACGCGAGCCACAGATGGTCCGGTACGTCATTCGGATCGCCCTTCGGGGGATTATCGAAAGCGGTCATATAGGGGAATGCCGCCTCCTCCACCACCCCCCGGCCCTGGATCTGGCCCAGCCCATCGGCGTTGTTCCATCCCCCGCAGGTCGCGCCGTGGGCGGAGCAGAAGTGCTGGTCCGCAGCCGAGAGGACCAGACCCCGCACCCCCAGCTCGATCTCGGCCTGCGCCGCCGTGAGGCCAGTGGTCGCGAACGAGACGCAGGAGCCGCACCAGCGCTGGTCCTCCACTGGCCCGATGACCCCACGGGCTCGCCAGTCCATGTCCTTGGGGATGCTGGCCGCGGCGGCCGCCAAGGTAGTCATGATGCGGAGCCCGGTGGCCTCGGCCGCCGTGCCGGTGCCGGATGAGGGCTGCGCTGGCTGCGCCGCGTCCCCGCCGGCCGGGGTCCCTCCGGCCGCGGGCGCCGGGGGTGGCTGAAGCTGGATCTGGGCCCGCAGGATCTGCTCGGCCCTGGCCGTCGCCTGCTGGACCAGCTCCGGGCTGGACGGGTTCAGCCCCAGGGCATGAGGCTCGACATCGGGGTTCCATTCGCGCACAATCCACCGGAACCCTGCATTCTGAATAGCTTGCCGGAGCACGCTTACATCAACTATTGCCACGGTCTCCACCCCCGCCCGTAGAACCCCCGATGGAACAAGCATCAATCGCCGCGCCGGGCGATGACAAGACCTTGCAGGTAAAACCCGTAAGCGGTGGCTGTTAGCATCGGACGATGCCAGCGGAGGCCGGGGAGCTTGAGGTCGATGGCGTGGCGGGCGAGCCCATCACGCTGCCGATCCGGACCGGCCCCGCCACTGGCTACGCCTGGCAGCTGGAGCTACCCCCGGGCGTGGTCCGGATCGGGGACGGCCCGGCCCGGGCCGTCGACCCCTCTACTCGGCTCGGCGGCGCTGAGGGAGGCGCGATGCGAGTTACGGCCCCCGCCGGAGAATTCGTCATCGAGGCGCGCCTGGCCCGCCCGTGGGACCCGCAGGACGCCGTCCGGGTCGTGCGGATCCGCCTTCACGTCCGCTGAAACTCCCGGCGGGCGGGTGGGTGAGGTCGGCCAGGGTGAGGGCCAGGTGCAGTTTCAGGCGGTCTTCGCCCTGGCGCAGGTCCAGCGGCACCAGCTCGGCCACGCGGGCCAGCCGCCAGTACAGCGTTGTCCGGTGAATGTGCAGCTGCACGGCGGCCGCCTGAGCTTGCGCCCCGCACCCGAGGTAGCAGCGCATGGTCTGCCGGTATGTTCCGGCTCGCTCGTCCAGCAGCGCGCCGACGCCGGGGCAGATCCGCTCGGGCGCCGACGGGTCGCGGTAAAGGTGCTGGAACGCCGCGTAGACACCCAGGCTCGCCCAGTCGGCGGCCCGCCCGAACTGCGGGACGTGGGCAGCGACGTAGGCCGCGTACCGGGCGTTATCCAGGCCGGCGTGCACGTCCGCCAGCGCTGGGCCGCCCTGCCAGGTGCCCACGGCCAGAGACGGCCCGGGCAGCGCCCGGACCACCCGGCGCAGCTCGGCCAGTGTGCCCGCGGTGGTGATCGCGACCAGTTCGCCCTCGCCGGGGCTGGCCAGTACCAGGGTGCCCGGCGCTGCCCGGAGGCGCAGGTTCCCTGCTGCCCGGCGCAGGTTTCCCGCTGCCCGGCCCGGGGTCGCCGCGGGCTGCGGACGGCCGGCCGCGGGACGGATCACGGCCAGCGCGTAGGGCGGCGGGCCGGTCAGCGCTGTCTGCCCGGCCAGCATGGCCGCGGCATCCTGCCGGACCTGCTCCTGCGCGTCCAGCAGCCCGTCGGCCAGGTCGCTCAGCACGGCGAACTGGTCGGCGGCCCGGATCGCCCGCTGCGCGAGCAGGTGGCCCGCCTGCGCCGCGGCGGCCTGGGCCTGCCGGGTCTGCTCCGTGGTCAGTGCGGGCTCGTCGATCAGCCACAGGAACCCGAGCAGCTGATCATCGGCCAGCAGCGGCAGGCAAAGGCGGGGCAGGGTGGCCTGCTCCGGGTCGCCGGGGATGGACACCGGCCCGCGGGCGGAGAACAGTCCGTGCTCGGTCAGCTTGCGGCGCAGCCGGGCGCTGGTCTGGCGCTGCAGGACCGCCTCCACCCGGCTGCGGTCCAGCCGCCCGGTCTGCGGGCTGATGGCCAGCGGGCGCAGCGCGGCGTCGTCGATGATCACCGACCGGCCCAGGTCCCTGGCCAGCTGCTCGGCGATGTGCTGCAGGTGCTCCTCGAACACGTCGTTGTCATTCCCGGCGGCCGGCGGGGTGATGCGGGGTGATTCCTACATCTGTCGAAGTCGGCCCGGCCAGTGTGTGGCACCTGTCGCAGGCGCGCTGGGCACCGCCCGTGCCAGGTTGGAGCAAGGGTCTATGGCCAGGGACGGAGGCAGCTGGTGACAGTTGACACACCGACCGCGCTCGCGCCGACGCTCGAAGGCCGGTACTACACCGATCCGGCCACCCTGGCCGCTGAGTGCGAGCGGATCTTTGAGCGGCAGTGGTATTACGCGGGCCGGGCCGACGAGATCGCCGCGCCGGGCCGGTTTATCCGGCGCCAGGTGGGGCGCGAAACCGTGCTCCTGGTCCGCGGCAAAGACCAGCAGATCCGGGGGTTTCTGAACGTGTGCCGGCACCGCGGTGCCCAGGTGTGCCTAACGGATGCCGGGGATACCGGCAACGCGATCCACTGTCCCTACCACAACTGGATCTACGGCCTGGACGGTGCGCTGATCACCGCGCCGAACTGGCGGGCGATGGCCGATATCGACAAGGCCGGCTACGGTCTTCACCCGGTGCGCGCCCAGGTCTGGGCGGGCCTGATCTGGGTGTGCGTGGACGGCGACCCCGGCCCGCTGGAGGACCACCTTCGCCCGCAGATCGAGTCCCGGCTGGGCGATTACGGCAAGCTGGAGCGGTACCGGATCGGCGAGCTGACGGTCGGCGGCCGGGCCGAGTACGACGTGGCGGCGAACTGGAAGCTGATCTACGAGAACTTCCAGGAGTGCTATCACTGCGCCCACATCCATCCCGAGCTGGTCCAGGCGATCCCGCAGTTCCGGTCCCCGGCCATGGGAACCGGCGGCTACGACCCCGGTGGCTACCCGGTCGCCCCCGGCCGGGCATCGTTCTCGCTGACCGGGGAGACCGTGCTGCCCCGGCTGCCCGGCCTGCTGCCCGCCGATGAGGGGCTGTTCTACGGGATGGTGCTGCGGCCGAACTGCTTCCTGTCATTGATCAGCGACCACGTGATCGTGCACAGGTTCGAGCCGGTCGCCGCCGACCGGACGCGGGCGGTGTGCGAGTGGCTGTTCCCCGCGAGCACACTGGCCGAAGGCGGATACGACGTCAGTGACGCGGTCGCCCTGTTCGCCAGGGTCAATGAGCAGGACTTCGACGCCGCACAATGGTGCCAGCCGAACATGAGCTCGCGCGCTTACCGGGGCGGCGGCGTGCTGGTGCCCAGCGAGGCCGAGGTGATCTCGCAGTATTACGCGTGGTACCGGACCCTGATGGGCATCACGGCCAACGGAGGCCGGCCGGGTGGCGATCCGGCGCCGCCGCATGCGGCCGGCTGATTGCGGGGTGCGGATGGCACAGCAGTACCAGGCGATCGTGATCGGCTGCGGGGCCGTTGGCGCCGCGACCACCTACTGGCTGAGCCGTCGGCTGGGCGGCGGTGTGCTGGTGCTCGAGCGGTACCAGCACGGGCACTCGCGCGGGGCGTCGGAAGATCATTCCCGGGTGATCCGGCACGCCTACAGCAGGCCCGAGTACACGGCGCTGACCCCGGCCGCCTACCAGAGCTGGAACGTCGCCGAGCGGGGCACCGGACTGCAGCTCGTGTACCGGACGGGCGGGCTGATCCTCGCCGAGGACGGCAGCGCCGGCGCGGCGTACGTGGCCGACGCCGCCGCCGCGATGGACGCGGCGAACCTGCCGTTCGAGCAGCTCACCGGTGCCGAAGTGATGCAGCGCTGGCCGCAGTGGCGGCTCGGCCGCGAGCACATCGCGCTGCACGATCCCGAATCGGGCATCCTCGACATCCGCCGGGCCACGGCCGCGCACATTGCGCTGGCCCGTGACCGCGGTGCGACCATCCTGGCCAATACCGAAGTCACCGCGATCGCCGAGTCGGCTGGCGGCGTGACCGTCACGGCGGCCGGGCAGGACTACTCGGCCGGGCGGGTGGTGCTGGCCGGCGGTGCCTGGAACCCGGTGCTGCTGGCCATGCTGGGCACCAGCCTGCCGATCACCCTCACCGAAGAGCAGGTCACCTATTTCGCCACGCCGAAGGTCGCCGAATTCACCCCGGACCGGTTCGGCGTCTACGGCTACCTCGCCGACGACGGCTTGTATTACGGTTTCCCGGTCTACGGCGAGGTCGCCACCAAGATCGGCATTGACGGGGCCGGGCCGGTGGTCACCCCGGAGACCCGGACCGACGCCCGGGACGCGGTGCGGGTGCGCCGGGTGCTTGACTTCCTGGAACGCTACCTGCCCGCGGCCGTGGGGCCAGAGCTGTACACCCGCACCTGCTGTTACGACTTCCCGCCCGACCGGGACTTCATCGCCGACTACGTGCCCGGGTCGCAACGTGTGCTGGTCTGCGCGGGCGCGGGGCACGCAGGCAAGTTCGCCGCGCTGCTGGGCCGGATTCTCACCGAGCTCGCACTCGACGGTTCCAGCCGGTTCCCGGTCAGCGCATTCAGCGCCACCCGGCCGGCGCTCACCAGCGCCGCAGCTGCACCCATCCGCGTCAACTCGATGTGACCGGGAACAGGAAGCTGGTCATGCTGGCGTGTCTCTTTGTCACCCAGCCAGATAGATGAGCTCGAGCTGAATTGGCTCAGCCTTACCGTCATCCTTCGATCACGGGATGGAAGATGGCCTGGTATTCACGCTGCAGCTTGCCGCTCACGTCGGCGTAGTTGTAGAGCCTGGCGTATTCGGCCGCGGTGGGCCACACCAGCTTGCTGGTCGCGACCTCGGTCAGGGTGTGCCTGGCTGCCCCGTGGGCCTTGGCCGCGTCTGCGGCGATGATCGGCCGCACGGCGGGCACGGCGGTGATGTAGTTGATGCCCGCGGTCAGCTGCGCCGCGACGGCGGGACGGTAGTACCAGTCCATGAGCATCATGGCGTCGACCGGGTTCCGTGCCCCCAGCGGGATCACCATGTTGTCGGTCCAGATGCTGCCGCCTTCACGGGGGATCGTGAACTCCAGGCTGGTGCCTGAGGTCAGGTTCTGCTGGAAGATGTCGCCGGACCAGGCCATGGAGATCCAGGTATCGCCGCTGCTCAGGGCGTCGATGTAGGACTGCTCGTAATAGCCCCGGACCAGGCCGGCGCCCCGCTGCGCCGTGAGCACCCTCGCGGCGGCCCGCCAGTCGGCCGGGGTCGAGCGCTCCGGGTTGATGCCGAGCTTGATCATCCCGAAGTTGCCGATCTCCTGGGGGTCGGACATCATCCCAACGTGGCCCTTGTAGGCCGGGTTCCACAGCTCGTTGATGCTGGTCACCGGGGTCTTGATGTACTTGGGGTTCCATGCGATGCCGGTGCTGCCCGACGCCCACGGGACGCTGTAGGTGTTCCCAGGGTCAAACGGCCGGTTCTTGAACTTCGCCGAGGCGTTCCGGTAGAAGTTCCCCAGCATGCGCTGGTCGAGCGGCGTGAGCTTGCCATCGGCCAGCAGCTGCGAGAACTGGAAGCCGTCGGTGATGACCATGACGTCGTAGCCGATGGACTCACCGGCCTGCAGGATCGGGTTGATCTTGGCGAACCACGACGGGGTGTCCTGGATGACCTCGGTGTAGTCCACGGTGATACCGGTGGTGGCGGTGAACTCTCGCAGGGTCTTGTGCCCGGGATCGATGTACAGCGGCCAGTTGGCGAACTCCACCTCGCCGTGCCGGTGCTGGTTAGCCCAGAACCTGGCCGCCGAGCTGACCGGCCGGGCGCGGGGCGCTGACGGGCCGGGCGAGGTGCCGCAGCCGGCGCCGACCAGCCCGGCGGCCGCCAGTCCGGCCAGGGTGAATACCTCCCGGCGACGGTAGCCGGAGGCGTTGGTGCGCGATAGTTTTCCGGTCCCCAAAGTCTCGCCCAAGTCAGCTCCGATTGCGTCAGCCAATCACGGCGCCGGCGATCGTGCACCGGATTCCGGCCACAAGGTGGCCGCTGAGTTTCTGCCATAGGCCGGGTAATGTCCCATTCAGGACAGCGACCGCCCGCGCGAAAAGGGGGAGGGCCGATGACCGGCACCACTGCCGCGGTGGCCAGCCCGGTGGATTTCACCCGCTACGGCAACTACGCCGCCAAGACCCGCGCCGCCCCGGACGGCAGCTTCCAGCGGCCGGTCTACCCCTTCACCGGCCGCATCACGGCGGACGGCTCCAGCGGCTACCCGGCCGAGCCCGGCCGGTACCACCTCTACGTGTCCCTGGCCTGCCCGTGGGCGCACCGCAGCGTCATCGTGCGGCGGCTGATGGGACTGGAGGACGTGGTCTCGCTGTCGGTGGTGGACCCGATCCGTGACGGGCGGGGCTGGGCATTCCGCGAGGGCCCGGGCTATACCCCCGACCCGGTGAACGGGTTCACCCTGATCCGGGAGGCCTACGACGCGACCGAGCCGGGCTATGACGGGCACATATCGGTCCCGGTGCTGTGGGACCGCCGCACCTCGCGGATCGTCTCCAACAACTTCCCCGATATCACCATCGATCTGGAGACCCAGTTCGGGGCCTGGGCCACCCCAGGCGTGGACCTCTACCCGGAGGCGCTGCGGCCGCAGATCGACGAGCTCAACGAGCGCGTTTACACCGACATCAACAACGGCGTGTACCGGTGCGGATTCGCCACCTCGCAGGCGGCCTACGACACGGCGGTGGCCCGGCTGTTTGCCGCTCTCGATGACCTTGACCAGCGGCTGGCCACCCGCCGCTACCTGTTCGGGGACGGCCTCACCGAGGCCGACGTCCGGCTGTGGGTGACGCTGGCCCGCTTCGACTCGGTCTACGTCACGCATTTCAAGGCCAACCTGCGCCGGCTCGCCGACTACCCGAACCTGTGGCCTTATGCCCGTGACCTCTACCAGCAGCCCGCATTCGGGGAGACCACCAACTTCGATCACATCAAGCGCCACTATTTCGGGACCCACCCGCAGCTGAACCCCTCACGGATCGTGCCCGCCGGGCCGCTGCTGGACTGGCAGGCGCCCCACCGCCGGGAGCCCCGGCCGGCCTGACCCGCCCTCCGGCCCGCCCTCGCAGGGTTCCGGGCTCCCCGCTCACCCGTGGTCAGCCAGCGCCGTGCGCCCCGGCGGCACCGGTCAGCGCCGCGACGGCCAGGGCGCCCAGCGTGGTCAGGTCGTATCCGCCCTCCTGCACCAGGACCGTGGGGCCGAGCGCGGCGATCTTCCGCGCGGCCTGCCGGTAGCCGTCCTCACTGACCCGCAGCGGGCTCTCCGGGTCGGACTCGGCGGCGTCCAGGCCCAGCGACATCACGACCGCGTCCGGGCGGTGCGCGGCGGCCTCGGCGCACAGGGCCGCCACGGCGGCCAGCCAGCCCTCGTCGCCGGTGCCGGGCGCCAGCGGCAGGTTGCGGTTGGCGCCGTCCCCGCCGCCCCGGCCGCGTTCCGCCGCGTAGCCGGCGTAGTGCGGGAACCAGCCCGCACCGGGGTCCACGTGCACGGACCCGTAGAACACGTCGGCGCGGTCATAGAAGATCATCTGGGTGCCGTTGCCGTGGTGGGCGTCGATGTCGATGACCGCCACCCGGTCCGCGCCAGCGGCCCGCAGCGCCTGGGCGGCGATCGCGGCGTTGTTCAGGTAGCAGGAGCCGCCGTAGGCGGCGCGGGTGACGTGGTGGCCGGGCGGCCGGCACAGCGCGTAGGCCAGCGGGGCCCCGCCGCCGACCAGGCCGGCCGCGGTCAGCGCGGCGTCCGCGGCGCCGCGGATCGCCTCCCAGCTGCCGGGCCCGATCAAGGTCATCGTGTCGTAGCAGTACAGCCCGGCCCGGCCGTGCACGGCCGGCGGCGTACGCGGCTCCAGCCCGGCCAGCATGCCCGGGGTGGGGAAGACGTACGGGACCACCCGGTCGCGGCCGTGCTGCGCCGGGTAGCCCTGCTCCTCCCAGGTGGCCCAGACCCCGGCGAGATGGTCGAGCAGCCCGCCGTCGTGCACCGCCCGCAGGATCTCGTCGCCGTGCGGGCGGGCCTCGACCAGCGGCGCGCCCGCCGCGGTGAGCGCGTCGCGGAGCACCAGCGCCCGGGCCGGCACCTCGGTCCCGGGGTCACGCACGCCCAGCCAGACCTCACCACCGGGTTCGTGACGCAGGCAGTCCTCGCTCCAGATCACCGGAACCGGCAGGCTCATGGGCTGCTCCTCACCGCTACGGCACGCGGGCCGGGGGAAAATATCACCGTGAGCGTGCAACTGAACCACACCATCGTCTCGTGCCTGCCTGAGATCATCGCCCGCCCGTACGGCAGCGGTGGCTAGCGCGCGGCGGAATCATCGCGGCCGGCGGTTGGTTGCCGCAGTCATGGCTTCTGGGCATGAGATCACGATCAACCCCACCCGCGACCACATCGAGGTCACCCTCGGCGGCGAGAAGCTGGCCGAGTCGGACCGGGCCGTCCTGCTCGACGAGACGGGATACCCGACCCGGTATTACTTCCCCCGGGAAGACGTGCGCACCGAGCTGCTGCGCCCGACCAGCCACCACACCACCTGCCCGTTCAAGGGCCAGGCGTCGTACTGGTCGGCCGAGGTCGGCGGCGAGGTCTACGAGAACGTGGTGTGGAGCTATGAGACGCCCATCCCGCAGGCTGAGGGGATCACCGGTCTCATGTGCTTCTACCCCGACCGGGCCGAGCTGACCGTCAACGGCCAGCGCCAGCCGGCCTGACCCAGCGGCCGGCCGGTCCTACTCGGCCACTGTCCGCGCCCGTCGGCAGGCCGCAGCCATCAGCGACCTAGCACCGTCATGCCCGGCCGTGTCTTCATGGTGTGACGGGAACGCCGGCGCCCAGTTTCAGGCGCACCAGCCCGGCCTGCCACGTTGTCCACTCGGCGTTCGCGGCCTTTTGCGCGGCTTTGGCCTGGGCGAAGGCGTGGGTGCTCCCGGTCCGGAAGGCCTGGGCGAAGAGGGAGTACTCGGTGATCGAGTCCCGGAGCGCGGTGAGGCAGGCCTGGTGAATGGCGGCCAGCTGCGCCGTTCCGGGCCGGACTGCTTCGGCGCGCTGGAGCACCTTGTGCAGCCCGGGCAGCACCTGGGCCCGGATGATCGCGGCCGCCTGGCGTGGGGTGCTCGCGGCGGCAGCCTCGGCCACCGAGCGCTGCACGGGGGCGTAGGCGGCCTCGATGGCGGGGGCGGTGGTGTCCAGGTACCGCAAGCCATCGAGCCTGGCCGCCGTGAACACGGACGAATCGCCTGAGCCCGGCGACAGCAGCGTGGTTTCCGGCCCGACGATCGCATCGCGGCTGGTGATCAGCAGCGCGGAGATGGCTGCCGCGCACACGGCGGGGAGCAGGAACGCCGCAACCAGGCGGGCCGGCCGCGGGCGGGCCGGGCCGGGACGCCGCCGTGACCGGGACGCCGGCGGGATCAGCCCGGCCAGCGCGGCGGTCAGGCCGAACAGCAGCCCCAGCGTGAGGGGAGGCCGGGCGACATCGACCACGAACTGTACGCTGAGCCGGCCGCCCAGGGCGGTGTTCATGACCAGGAACCCGGCCGTGGCGGTCAGCGTGGCCAGCGGCGCGGCCAGGCACGCCACCCCCGCGCCGCGGGCCCGGTCCAGCAGGCACAGCGCGAGGGTGCACGCCGCGCCGGCCGCGGCGGCCACCCAGATGTAGAGGTAGTAGGCCTCCGCCCGGCTGGCCAGCGTGGTAGCCGGCCCGGCGATGAAATGAAGGGCGGCCAGGGAACCCTCGGCCACGGCCCCGGATGCGAGCGCGGCCAGGGCCCACTGCCGGGCGGGGAGGCCTCCGGATGGCCAGGCCGGCGGGTCGCCGCGTTCGATGACCCAGGCGGGTGCGATGGCCCGGCCGGTTCGCGCCCACAGGGCCCAGCCGGCCGACAGGGCCAGGACCGCCACCGTGCCGGTGACCAGGCCGGCCGATGGCAGCAGGGTCACCAGCCAGGCGCGGCCGAGAGCCAGGCCGCCGCTGTCGAGCACGAACTGCAGCGTGGAGGCGATCCAGAGCGCGGAGGCAAAGATCAGGCTGTTGATCACCACCGTGGCGGTCACGGCCACGCCCCGGCGCAGGCGGGGGATGGCGTCGGCACACAGCTGGGCCATCCCCGCGGACAGGGCGGTGGCACCGCAGCCCAGGACGGCCGACACGGCCAGCCACCCCGGGTGGTCCAGACCGCCTACCGCGCCCGAGCCCGTGCCCGCCAGCGATACGAGCTGGCCCAGCACCAGGCCGGCGGCGACCCCCGCGGCCACCGGAGCGACCCGGAACCTGGCCCCGGCCATGCGCCCGGCCGCCGAGGCGCGCCACAGGCCCAGGCCGACCGAACCACCGAGCAGTGGCCCGGCGAGCAGCGCGGTGACCGACGCGCCAAGATCGGTCCGGCCCGAGCCGGTGAACAGCACCACGAGAACGTTGGCGACCAGGGGGAAGAGCAGCCCGGCCAGGAACGCGGAGCTGAAGCCGTCCACGAAGGTGGTGCCGGCGGCCCGTTCAGGGTTCTGCAGCACCAGGACACGCTGCTGTGGCGTGGGGTGCCGGGCAGCGAGCTGCCGGAGCCGGTTCGGCCGGGTCTGATGAGGTGTTCGCTGCAGCAGCGCAATCAGCGAGCCGGTCTCGCCCGCGGCCTGCGCGGCGCGCAGGTCGGCGTCGTGCTCACGGGAGCGCAGCAGGGCGGCCGAGACGACCAGGACGGTCAGGCCGAGCAGGGAGGCCCGCCAGGCGAAGTCACCCAGGATCGAACGGTC
>Ga0187765_10000465_pt1 | contig 14951 bp, 16 predicted proteins | sample 0216_QUI02_MP05__3_FD_133018 | JGI IMG/M metagenome (GOLD analysis project Ga0187765, IMG submission 133018) | Tropical peat soil microbial communities from peatlands in Department of Meta, Colombia - 0216_QUI02_MP05_10_MG | ecosystem: Environmental > Terrestrial > Soil > Wetlands > Peat ...
ATCGTGTTCTTGCGGCGGCCATAGTAGCCCTTGGCGGCCTTGAAGACTTTCTTGTGCTTGGCGTGTGCGGTGACACCACGTTTGACGCGGGCCATGGGAAATCTCCTTGCAGTTCGTGCGAATTGTCGAGGTGAAAACAGCCGCCGGCCGGCGGCCAGAAATATCGATCAGCCGTTTGGCAGAAAGTATTTCTTGATGTTGTCGCCGTCGGACTTGAACAGCACGCGGGTGCCGCGATGCTCGCGAATCGTCTTTGTGGTCCGCTTGATCATTCCGTGGCGCTTGCCGGACTGTTGGTATTTCACCTTGCCCTGCGCGGTGATCTTGAAGCGCTTTTTAGCGCCCGACTTGGTCTTCAACTTGGGCATTTGGCTCTCCTCATCGGCGCGTTGCGGGACAAGCCCGAACGGCCAAAAATGCTCTGAAAGGCACGAAGGGCCTTAAGAGCGGTGCTCGGAATTGAGCGTAAATCGCTGCCACGGCAGCCCTGACTGGCCGGTCGGCGAGAGGCGGCGTTATGGCAGAGGCCGCCGCGGCATGCAACCGCACGTGCAGAAGGCTTTAACCTCTTGTTTTTGTGATCCGGCTATTTTATGGCCTCTGCTGGTGCTCTCGGGACCGGCTTTGGCTCGGTCGTCAACAGGGCGCCATCATCGAAAAATCCGCATCAAATAAGGGGTTCGTCATTATGCGGCATATTATTGCCCGTTTGATTCTTGCGATTCCTGGTCTGATTCTTGGTCTTTGCCTGATTCTCCCGACCTCGATCGGCGCGCGGGCAACCGCTGCGCACGACGGCAGCTGGAGCGTATTGATCGTTACCGAGCAGGGTGGCTGCGATCGCGGCTACCGTTACAACGTGAACATCAATAATGGTCACGTCAGTTACCAGGGCGATGCGTCCGTCGACCTCAGCGGTACGGTCGCGCCGAGCGGTGTCGTCAAGGTCAACATCAAGTTCGGCGACAAGGGTGCCAATGGTACCGGTCAATTGTCGGCAAATTCCGGGACCGGCACCTGGCACGGCGTTGGTGCGAGCGGCACCTGCGCCGGTCACTGGGAAGCCGAACGCCGCTGAAAACGAAAGCGCCGCGCGCTGATTGCGGGCGGCGCTTTTTGATCGGGCGGCGAAATTCTTGCGGCGTCAGCGCGGCGCCAGCAGCATGACCATCTGGCGGCCCTCGAAGCGCGGCTCCGACTCGACCTTCGAAATCTTCTCGGTGTCGTCTTTCACGCGCTGGAGCAATTTATAGCCGAGCTCCTGGTGCGCCATCTCGCGTCCGCGGAAACGCAAGGTGATCTTCACCTTGTCGCCCTCCTCGAAGAAACGCTGCATCGAGCGCATCTTCACCTGATAGTCGTGGTCGTCGATCATCGGACGGAGCTTGATCTCCTTGATCTCAACGACTTTCTGTTTTTTGCGGGCTTCCGCTGCTTTTTTCTGCGCCTGGAATTTGTATTTGCCGTAATCCAGGATCTTGCAGACGGGCGGTGTCGAGTTGGGGGCGATTTCGACCAGGTCGAGCCCTGCAGCCTGCGCCATATCTAGCGCGGTTTGAATTGGTGTGGGGCCATGGTTGTGACCGCTGGCATCGATTAGCTGGACCTCGCGAACGCGGATATCCTCGTTAATGCGCGGGCCGTCCTTCTGAACGGGCAGCGCGGACTTCATCGGACGACGAATGGCTAATTTCTCCTCATGACTGTTGCAACGCTCCCGCGGCGCCATTTAGCGACGCCCCGGGAATAGCGAAAGATTGGTAGAAACGGTGCAGAAGTCAACGCAGTTCCGTCAAAATTGTCGTTAGTTGGATCGGAATCCGCGGTTAAAGTGTCCAAATAGCTCTTATTTTGCCTTGCTTTGACTTAGCGTGGCCGATCCGGACCGGTTTCTGCTCACCGTCAGGCCGGCAATCTCTCCGTAAAGTCGTAGCGTCTGCTCCGCAATAATCTTGTCATTGAAATGACCGAGCACCCAGTCGCGGCCACGACGACCGATGGTTGCGCGGTTCTGTTCCGGCATCGAAAAAAGCCGCAGCAAGGTTGCCGCCAGCGCCGCATCGTCATTCGCCGGGAAACGAAATCCTGCGACCCGGCTTTCGGGGACGGTGGGCGCCGTCAGCACGACGTCCGGCCCTGCACCGAGGTCTGAAACGATAACCGGCCTTGCCATGGCCTGGGCTTCCAGGATCGCGCGCTGAACGCCTTCCGGCTGCACCGCCGCAGATACCACGACTGAAGCGGCGGCGTAGGCCGCGGGCATGTCGGATACGGGCGCAGCCATGCGGATCACATCCATCGTGCCGGTCGTCAACACCAGGTCCCACAATTCGCCGGTGTACCGCGTGCGGCCGCGATCCTCACCTACAAAGACGCACAAAAAATCTTTCAGTCCCGTATCCTTGAGTCGCCGGACCGCCTTGACCACCACGTGGTGGCCCTTGCGGCGAAGAATTCGTCCGGTGATCAGGATGACCTTGGTGTCGCGCTTGACGCCCCACGCGGTCCGCATCGCCTCAATTCGTTCACGCGTTACGGTTTCGGGATTGAAGCGATCAAGATCGACACCGCATGGCACAACCGCAATCTTGTCCCAGGCAGTCCCGTAGCGGTCGTTGATCAGTTGGGCAATCTGCTCGCTCGACGCAATCACGCGGTCGCCGAGCGCCATGATGCTGTTGTACCAACGCTTCAGGACATTTTGCTCGCGGAAACCTTTGTACCAGCTGGTCACGAAGGGAATTCCGCGCAGACGAGCGGCGATGAAGGCGCTCCATGCTCCGGCGCGGCCCAAGGCGTGGATCACGCCGCAATTGCGTTCCCGCGCAAGTCGGGTGAGCGTGACCGCATTGCGTAACATCACGATCGGATTGTTGCTCGCCACATCGAGCGGAACGAATTCACCGCCCGCCGCGGTAACGTCGGCGACGAGGCGTCCTGCCCGCGACACAACGGTAACACGATGGCCGGCAGCGCAAAGGATGCGCACCAACTCGACAGCCCCAGCGTCGGCGGCGCCAACATCAAGCGTCGGTACGGCGATCAGCACGGCTATTGACGCATGCGCGTCATGTGCGCGCGCCTGCTCGTCGACGTAAATGTCCTGCTCCCCCACGGGGGCGGGCAAGCTCGCCATAGCTTTAAAACCTCGGAATACGGAGCGTTTCGGGCGTACTTCACCTGTCGCGCACCAAAAGAGATGTATAGACGCCGCGAATGGCCGCGGCAACGCTTTCCGCCGAAAATGCAAATTCGGCAAACTGTCGCGCGCGTGCGCCGAGTGCCTCGTAAGAAGTCGCATCAAGCGCAAGCGCGTTCATCACCGCGCGGGCGATCTCCGCAACATTGCCGGGTGCTACGAGCCAGCCGGTACGCAATTCATCGCGCATGCGTGGCGGAGCAAGCAAGTACTCCGGAAGCACCCCTACTGTTGTTGTCACCACGGGGCGGCCACTTGCCTGTGCCTCGGCAACAATGCGGCCTGACAAAGGCGGCTCGATCGCAGGGATTACCACGACATCGGCTACGGTAAGAGCAGCCGGCATATCCGGGCATTGGCCGATGAACCGGCAAAGTGTGTCGATGCCGTGCAAGCGTGTTTGCTTGCGCAACGCACGCACATAGCGCGCTTCGCTTCGATCGTCGCCGGCAAAAACGAAGACAACATTGCGGTCGCTTCCGCGGGCCAATAGGCGCGCCGCATCTATCATGTCGAGTTGGCCGTTCCACGGAGCGAGGCGGCCTGGCACCAGAACGACGCGCGTATCGGGTAGCAAGCCCCAGGCGCGGCGCAACGAATTCGTACGATCTGCGCTCACCGAAGCCGGACCGAAAGCCGTGCAATCAATAGCTCGCGGGATAACCGTGATGCGTCCGGCGGGAAGTTTGTAGCGATCGATCATGGCACGCGAGACGTAGCTGGACGGTGCGATGACGCGGTCGCCAAGTGCAAGCGGACGTCGAAACCAGTCACCGGCCCATGAGTGCGCCGGCACCCGATCGGGGAACGAAGTGACAAGATGGACCGGCATGCGATCGATCGCGGACCGCGCGCTCCTGGCGCCGCCCGCGGATTGCGCATGCACGATATCGATGCGCTCATCAGTGATCAGGTGTGCCAGGCGGCGTGCGTTCTGGAAAATCCGCAGCGGATTGATCGTGTGATGCGTCATCGGCAACCACTCGCCGCCGAAGGCACATAGTTTGCCGACCAGCGCACCTTCATCCCCGGCAACGATCGCGCGGGCGCCTGATTGCAGCAGGATGAGGGCAATATCGACCGCGCCGTTTCCGGCCGGGTCATCATGGAGTGCAGGCACAAGTTGAAGAATGGTTGCGCCGGCCAGCGAGCGCGGGCTTCCCGGCCCTGCCGGTATCATGACCGCACAGGCCTTGCATTTTGGGTCGCGTTGCGGCGAGAAGAAGCCGCGTCCACCAGATTGTCGGCCCGATCATCCATGAGCGAAGCTCGTCTGACCACCATCACGATAGGTTCGCCTCCAGCGGAACGGACAATCGCCGTACGCGCGCGCAAGGGCAAGAGCCCGGGCCTGTTCTGGCTTGGGGGCTTCAAGTCCGACATGAAGGGAACGAAAGCCGAGGCGCTCGACCGGTGGGCCGAAAGCGCCGCACGTGCCTGCATACGGTTCGATTATTCAGGCCATGGCGAATCGGGCGGCGAATTTCAACATGGCACCATCGGGCGATGGCTGGAGGAAAGTGTCGGCGTTTACGCGCGTTTTGCCGAAGGCCCGCAGATTGTCATTGGTTCATCGATGGGCGGATGGCTCGCCTTGCTGCTGGCGCGAGTACTTTTTGGCCGCAAGGATACGCCGCCGATTGCCGGAATGGTGCTGATCGCCCCGGCGGTGGATTTCACCGAAGAGTTGATGTGGAAGCAGTTTTCGGCTGCGACAAGACGCGAGATCGAGGAGAAGGGCGCCTGGATGATGCCATCGGCCTATGGCGAAGCGCCGTATCCAATCACGCATGGCCTGATCGAGGATGGCCGCAAACATCTTTTGCTCGGCGGGCTCATCGAAACCGGATGCCCGGTGCATATTTTGCAAGGTGTGCAGGACCCGGATGTTCCATGGCAGCACGCAGTTGAACTGGTCTCGCGCTTCTCCCGCGATGATGTGGTGCTGACACTGATCAAGGATGGCGATCACAGGCTTTCACGGACGGAAGACATCGAACGGCTGATCGCGGCGGTGAAGGAATACTAGCGCAGGGTCATGCGCAGGCAGGATCAAGCGCCGCCGCCCATTCCACCTGCACGGCCGCGTCAGCATCCTGATGCGCTTGTGCGAGTGCCGTGAATTGCCGTCGCGGCAAAAGCTTCGAGAGCGCCCACACAGCAGCTCCGCGTACCAGCGGCGAAGTATCGGCAAGCAACTTTTCAGCTTCGGCCGCGAGACTGATGTCGCCCGAGTTGCCGATCGCGATCAGGACATTGCGGATAAAACGATCGCGTCCTGTGCGTTTGATCGAGGTCTTGGAAAAAAGCATGCGGAATTGCGCATCGTTAAGGCGCACCAAGTCGGCAAGCTGTGGCGCTCGCAGGGCCTCGCGCGCGCTCAATTTGGCCTCGCGGCCCTGGCTTGCAAATTTGTTCCACGGACATACCGCAAGGCAGTCATCGCAACCGTAGATTCGATTGCCGATTGCGCCACGCAGGTCTCTCGGAATCGGGCCTTTGTGCTCGATCGTGAGATATGAAATGCAGCGCCGGGCGTCCAATCGGTAAGGCGCGGGAAAGGCGGCGGTCGGACAAATATCGAGGCAGGCGCGGCAGCTGCCGCAGCTGTCAGGCTCCGCCTGATCGTCCGGCAATTCGAGCGTGGTGAAAATTGCACCGAGAAAAAGCCAGGAGCCGTACTGGCGAGACACCAGATTTGTGTGCTTGCCCTGCCAGCCGAGCCCGGCGCGCGCCGCGAGCGGTTTTTCCATGACCGCCGCTGTGTCGACGAACACTTTCACATCGCCGCCCGCATTGGCGGTGAGCCAGCGCGCCAATGACTTCAGCCGCGTTTTGATCAGTTCGTGGTAGTCGTCGCCTTTGGCGTAAACCGAAATTGCCGCGTGGTCGCGCACCTTCAAAATTGCGAGCGGATCCGTGTCGGGCCCGTAATTCAATCCGAGCATGATGATCGAGCGTACATCCGGCCACAACGCCGGTGGTGAGGCGCGCCGCGTTGCCGTGGCCGCCAACCAGGTCATGTCGCCATGCGCGCCCGCGGCGAGAAAATCGTCGAGCCGTGTTTTTAATTCCGGCAGGGCGTCGGGCCTGGCGACGCCTATTGCGTCAAACCCATGCGCGCGCGCTTGTTCGGCAAGTGCCGACTTAATTGCCGTCGGCTCGCTCAGAAGTCGAGATCGGCGTAGCTTTTCGACGGCGGCAGGCCGGCCATTGTGTCGGCGAGAATCGCGCGAAACGACGGACGCGACTTTACCCGCGCGTACCAGTTCTTTGCCACTTCGTCTTCGTTCCACGGCACTTCGCCCAGATAGTCAGCAGCCGAAAGATGTGCAGCGGCGGCAAGATCGGCCAAGCTCAGTCGATCGCCGGCAAGCCAATCGCGCGTCCGCACCAGCCAGCCGATATAGGCGATATGATAGCGGATATTGTGACGGGCGGCGCGCAGGGCTTCAGTGTCCGGCGGCCCGCCACCCTGATCATGGGTCATATGGCGTTTAAATACTCGCTCGGTCACCAACGGACGGCTTACTTCCGCATAGAATTTGTCATTGAACCAGTTTGCCAACCTGCGCACTTCGACCCGGCGGCCAGGTCGCTCCGGCAGCAGCCGATCACCGCTTTCGCCTGTGGAGGTCTCTTCAATGTATTCAGCGATGACCGCGGCGCCCGGGACGGGCGGCTCGCCCTCGGTCACCAGCACCGGCAATTCTCCCGCCGGATTGAGCAGCAGGAACTCCTGCCTTCGTTCCCAGAACCGCTCTTCCACGAGGCGTACACCAATGCCGTACTCGCCGAGAATTAGCCGCACGTAGCGCGAATGTGGGCACAGCGGGTGGTGAAACAGTGTCAGCATCGGTGCTCAGAATGACGCGGCGACGCCGCGCTCGGTGGGAATCAACTTTTGCACTATAGAAATCTGCGGCGATGGCGCAAATCGCCGCAAATTTTCGTGTTTTTTCGTTGCCTCCCCGGCGCCTTTGCGCCAAAAGCGCTCGCCCGCATCGTTTCTGGCAGCAAGTGCCACAATTTCTCCGGAGCAATTCATGAATTTGGTTGCCTTCAATACGGCCGTGCTTGGCCCAGCCGCGGCACACATCGACCTCATCAAGGCGGCGGTTCTCGGGATCGTCGAGGGCCTGACTGAATATCTTCCGGTTTCGTCGACCGGACATCTGCTGCTGATGGAGTACGTGTTTGGCTGGGGCGACGATGACTTCGGGAAATCATTTGCCGTTCTGATTCAGCTTGGCGCTATTTTGGCCTTGCTGAGCATTTATTTCGGCAGGCTTTGGGCGCTGGCCAGAGAAATGTTCACGCAATGGGCCGCGGCGCGTTTCGTTATCGGCATCCTGCTTGCTTTTCTGCCGGCCGCGGTCGTCGGCGCGCTCGCTTATCATGTTATCAAGGCCTATCTGTTTGACGTCCGCGTCGTCTGTGTGTCGCTCATCATCGGCGGGTTCGTCCTGTTGTGGATCGACCGCTTGAACTTGCAGGCGCGTTACCACGAGGTAAACGCGTTTTCGTTGCCGATGTATCTGGGCATTGGCATCATCCAGTGCATTTCAATGATACCGGGCGTGTCGCGCGCGGGCGCGACGATTGTTGGCGCCATGCTGTTTGGTGCCGATCGCCGCTCGGCAGCGGAGTTTTCATTCTGGCTGGCAATGCCGACGATGGTCGGGGCCTTCGCCTACGAAGTCTACAAAAGCCGTGGAGAGCTCGCCCTTGGCGGCAATGTAACAGTGACCGCAGTCGGCTTCGTCTTCTCGTTCATCTTCGGATGGATCGTCGTGAAGACGTTTCTGCGCTATGTGCAGCGCCACACCTTTGCGCTCTTTGCATGGTGGCGCATTCTGGTGGGCGCGGCCGGTCTCTTCGCGCTTTACGTTCTCTAGGTCTTACGCGGTTCGGCTGCGGAATTGACCTGTCTTGCGGAAGCGCCAGAGATAAGACGGCACAATTGCCTCGATTGGCTCGGGCTCAATGCCGAACCCTTGCAGTGTTCGCTTTTCCATCCGCGCCGCGTCGGAAATGACGTTGTCGGTCCGCAACAGCTCGACCTGGTCCGGAGTCAGCAATGGCTTCGGCATGTACTGCAAGAACATCGCCTGCATCCGCGCAACAAAAAACGGAATCGGGATCAGCAACCGCTTGCGTTCGATCGTCGTCAATACAAACTGCATGAGCTCCTTGAACGTGCGTACCTCCGGTCCGCCCAGTTCATAGATGGTGCCCGGCCGCCCATTGCCGTCCACTGCATCCGCAATCGCAGTCGCTACATCTCCAACGAAAACCGGCTGGAACCGCGTCAGCCCGCCACCGATCAATGGCAAGGCGGGAGACAGTCGAGCAAGTGATGCAAAGCGGTTAAAGAAATCGTCCTCAGGCCCAAACATTATCGAGGGCCGCATGATGACTGCTGAGGGCTGTGCAGCCAGCACTAGCTGTTCCGCCTTGGCCTTGGAACGCGCATAGGCACTGGCGGAATTTTCGTCCGCGCCGATCGCGGATACGTGAATCATATGCGCGCCATGCGCATTGGCCGCCAAAGCGACCTGCTCGGCGCCGTAAGCGTGGACCGCGTCAAAACGTTGGCGACCGCGTTCAAAAAGGATACCGACGAGATTGACAACCACCTCGGCATCGCGCGCCGCCGCTTCCACCGACGGTGAGTGGCGAAGATTGGCCTGCACGGCGTGGATTTGGCCGACACGACCGAGCGGTTGCAGGTAGCCTGCGAGCTCCGGGCGGCGCACCGCCACCCGGATGCGGTAATGACGCTTGGCCAAGGCGCGAACCACGTGGCGGCCGAGGAAACCCGAACCGCCATAAATGGTGACGAGGGTGTCGTAAGGGCTGCGTGCGGTCATGCCGCTCTCGATCTTGTGCGGGCAGGGTTGCCTCGAGACTCGGCAAATACAGGATCGGCGATGGGCTGTACAGGGCCCGATGCCCCTTCATTGACAAGCCGGAAACGGCTCCGTATCTGGTCCCGACAAGCCCAGGTGGCGGAATTGGTAGACGCACTAGTTTCAGGTACTAGCGGTGAAAGCCGTGGAGGTTCGAGTCCTCTCCTGGGCACCAACGTTCCGAGCCTTAGAGCCTGAATGACCATCCGTCTGCACCGCGGCGACCTCCCCGAGCTCAACGCCTACAAGGGCGCGGTGGCGATTGATACCGAAGCCATGGGTCTTGATCCCAATCGCGACCGGCTCTGCGTCGTACAGCTGTCGCCGGGTGATGGTTCGGCGGACGTCGTGCAAATCGGCGCCGGGCAGCACAAGGCGCCGAAAATCGAGCGGCTGCTGGCGGATAAATCGATCCTCAAGATCTTCCATTTCGCGCGTTTCGACATGGGCATTCTGGCGAAGACATTTGGCGTGATGCCGGCGCCTGTCTACTGCACGAAGATCGCCTCCCGTCTGGCACGCACATATACCGACAAGCATGGCCTCAAGGATCTGGCGCGCGAGGTCCTCGGCGTTGATCTGTCGAAACAGCAGCAGTTGTCTGACTGGGGCGCCGACGAGCTCACCGACGCGCAAGTATCCTACGCGGCAACGGATGTCCTTCACTTGCATTCTCTGAAGGAAAAGCTCGACGTCATGCTCGCGCGTGAGGGCCGCACTGACCTGGCAGCCGCCTGCTTCAATTTCCTGCCGGATCGCGTGCGCCTCGACCTCGCCGGCTGGGCGGCTGAGGATATTTTTTCTCATTCGTCGTAGGCTGTTGTATTCTGGCCGCTATTGGTTAACGGCCCGGCATATTTGTTGCCGCGTCGGGGCCATATTCGAGCCGCATGTTGCGTCGTGGGGGCGTGAGATGATTTCCGGGATCTTCCCAGGACGAAAACGGATGCCAGGCTTGGCATGAGCCGTGTGATCACAGCCAGCAGCGACCAGGACGCGGCGCCCGCCTATTGGACAACGGGCCGCGGCGACTCTGAACGCGCCTTCAAGGCCGCGTGCCGGCACAGCCGTGTCGTTCGTATTTTGCGCATTGCCGTTCCTGCGAGCGTGGGTCTGGTCGTCGTCATCGTTACGTTGGTCACCTATTTCAACCCGCTACGCATGCTTACGAAGCTGCCGATCAATGTCGACAATCTGGTGGTGTCTGGAACCAAAGTCACCATGGAACAGCCGCATCTCTCCGGATTCACCAGCGATGCGCGCGCCTACGAATTGACAGCCGACACCGCGGCGCAGGACATGACGAAGCCGGATATGGTCGAATTGCGCAATATCCGCGCCAAAGTGGAAATGCAGGACAAGAGCACGATGGAGTTGACCGCAATCAGCGGTCTCTATGACTCGAAAGAAGAAACCCTGAGACTAGATCGCGACATCAGGCTCAATACGTCCAGTTACCGTGCTCGCCTGAGTGAAGCGATGATCGATATCCGCAAGGGCAATGTCGTGTCCGAACAGCCGGTCGAAGTGAAGATGCTACAGGGCACGCTCAATGCCAACCGGCTTGATATTGTCGACTCGGGTGAATTTGTACGCTTTCACGGCGGAGTCGTTATGGACATGATGCTCAATCAGCCGGCACCCAGAACAGATTCGGGGGCGCAATAATTCAGATGCGCGGGCCGATTTCACATTTGCTCATCATCGCGATGCTGGGTCTGACCGGCGCAAGCGTGTCCGCGCAAACCACGCCACAGGGCCCGCCGAACGCGCTGCAAGGGTTTTCGCAAAATCGCGACCAGCCGGTGCATATCGAGGCGGCCACGCTGGAAGTGCGGGACAAGCAGAAACAAGCGACCTTCAGCGGCGACGTGCGCGTCAAGCAGGGTGACACAGGCCTACGTTGCAAATCGCTGGTGGTGTTCTACGAGCAGGACGGTGAAGCCTCCAATCAAGGCAAGACATTGCAGGCAGCGACGCCCGGTCCGGGCGGTGAGCAAAGGATCAAGCGACTTGAAGCGCATGGCGGCGTAATCGTGACTCAAAAGGAGCAAACGGCCACTGGCGATCTCGGCGTTTTCGACATGAAGTCAAATACGGTCACTCTTACCGGAAATCCTGTGGTGATGACGCAAGGCCAGAACGTCTTGCGTGGCGAAAAACTGGTGGTCGATCTCACCAGCGGGGTTTCACGCGTGGAATCGAATAAAGGCGGCCAAGGCCGCGTTCAGGGTCTTTTCCAGCCGGGCAGTGGCGGGCTTGAGAAGCCGGGCAGCAGCGGAGTCCAGGCTCCGCGCCCGGTACCCGTGCGGCCGTTCAATTGATTTGCAAAGCACTCGCCATCAATGTGGCCGCCCGTTTGCCCGGGAATCAGCTAGTGTCGCGCGCCGCACGATGGCGAATTTACAGGCAGGCAGATTAATGCGCTGCGAGGTAGGCCGGTGAATATCCTCTCGCTGTTTTGGCGCCGCCAACCGGTCCGAAGCAGGCGTGTATTGTCGCCGGAAGCGCGAGCGCAACAGGCGGCCGCGCTCAATGCACAACCAACGCAACAGGTGCACGTCGCTGCGCAAAGCCAGGCGTCTCCTCGTCCGCGCCGCGATGGTGATGGGCGGCCGGCTCAGCGTCAGGCCTATCTGGCGGCGCATGGTGTCGAAAAGAGCTTTGGCGGCCGCATGGTGGTGAAGGGCGTCACACTTTATGTGCGACGCGGTGAGGCGGTTGGATTGCTTGGTCCGAACGGCGCCGGCAAGACAACAGTGTTCTACATGATCACCGGTCTGATCAATGCCGACCGCGGCCGCATCGAACTCGACGGCTACGACGTGACAGTGTTGCCGATGTACCAGCGCGCGCGGCTCGGTATCGGGTATTTGCCGCAGGAGGCGTCGATCTTTCGCGGGCTGAGCGTTGAGGACAACATCCGATCGGTTCTCGAAGTGGTAGAGCCCGATCGACGCCGGCGCGAGGCCGATCTCAATGCGTTGCTCGAAGAATTCAATATTGCCCGCTTGCGAAAGACACCAAGCATTGCGTTATCGGGCGGCGAGCGGCGGCGAGTCGAAATCGCGCGCGCGCTGGCGACGCGTCCGAGCTACATGTTGCTCGACGAGCCATTCGCCGGGATCGATCCGATTGCTGTTGGTGATATCCAGGCGCTCGTCCGGCACCTGACGAACCGCGGCATCGGCGTCCTGATCACCGACCACAATGTCCGCGAGACCCTGGGCCTCACGGACCGGGCCTACATCATCTATTCCGGCGAAGTTCTCATGGAAGGCCGCGCCGACGACATCGTGAATAACCCGGACGTGCGCCGTCTTTACCTGGGCGAAGAATTCCGCCTCTAAGGGCGCACGTTAAGGATTAACCCGCCCAACATTTGTGCAATCTCATGTGGCGATATTGCATATCGCTGCCGCCGGCGGACTGATATAAACAAGCAAGAATCGGACCAAATCCGCTGAGAATCTGATGGCGCTGTCACAAAGACTGGAGTTCCGCCAGACCCAAGCGCTGGTGATGACGCCGCAGCTGATGCAAGCCATCAAGCTGCTGCAGCTCTCCAGTCTTGATTTGGCGGCCTATGTGGAAGGCGAACTGGAGCGCAATCCGCTGCTCGACCGTGCCGGCGAGGATGAGGCGCCCGCGGCCGGTGCCGAGCCCGAAGCGCCGGTGGTCGAACGCGACGAGGATACAGCCAGTACCCCGGACTGGATCGGCGACGACCTCGAGACCAGCCGCAGCTCCATGGAGCAGGGGCTGGGAACCGAACTTGAAAACGTATTTCCCGACGATGGCGGCGAAAAAGCCGCACCCACCGAGATGCCGCCGCCGGCTTATTCGGAATGGTCCGGCGTCGGTTCGGGCGGTCAAGACAACGATCACAACCTGGAAGCCTATGCCTCCGCGCAGATCACCCTTGCCGACCATCTTGCCGAGCAGTTGGCGCTGGCGATCTCCAATCCCGCCGGCCGCATGATCGGCCAATACCTGATCGATATGGTCGATGAGGCCGGCTACCTCACCGGCGATCTCGATACGGTCGCCGACAAGCTTGGCGCGCAGCGAAGCGACGTCGAGCTCGTTCTCGCGGTTCTGCAAACATTTGAACCGCTCGGCGTCTGCGCGCGAAACCTAACCGAGTGCCTTACCATTCAGCTGAAGGAACGTAACCGCTTCGATCCGGCGATGCAGGCATTGGTCGAGCATCTCGACCTTCTCGCGAAGCGGGACCTTGCTGCGCTGCGCCGCCTGTGTGGCGTCAGTGATGAAGACCTGGCCGACATGATCGGTGAAATCCGCAATCTCAATCCCAAACCGGGACTCGCATTCGGCTCCACCGTCGTGCAGCCGATCGTGCCCGATGTTTATGTGCGGGCGGCGCCGGATGGTACCTGGCAGGTCGAACTCAATTCCGACACTTTGCCAAAAGTGCTCATCAATCAGCGCTATTACGCTCAGGTCTCAAAGAGCACACATAACGAGAAGGAGAAGGCCTATATCGCGGATTGTCTGCAAACCGCAACCTGGTTAGTGCGCGCGCTCGATCAACGCGCAAAGACCATTCTGAAAGTATCGAGTGAAATCGTGCGGCAGCAGGACGGCTTCTTTGCCAAAGGTGTGCAGCATCTACGCCCGCTCAATCTCAAGACCGTCGCGGACGCCATCGGCATGCATGAGTCGACCGTCTCACGAGTCACAGCCAACAAATACATGGCAACCAGTCGCGGTATTTTCGAGCTGAAATATTTCTTCACGTCTTCGATTGCTGCGGCTGACGGTGGCGAGGCGCATTCTGCTGAAGCGGTTCGCCATCGCATTCGTCAATTGATCGATGACGAGAGCGTCGAAGATATTCTGTCTGACGATACGATCGTCGAAAAATTGCGTGACGCGGGAATCGACATTGCGCGCCGCACGGTTGCCAAGTACCGCGAGGCGATGCGGATCCCTTCTTCGGTGCAACGGCGTCGTGAGAAACAGGCGGCGAGTGCTTAACGCAACTTGACGCATTGACGTCGGGAACATTTCTGAGTTGAAATCTTTAGCGCCGGACGTACCCACGGGCGTTGCCGTACGCCCAAGGAGATTGCAGGGAGGCGGTTGTATGCCTTTGCGCGTTTCGGGACGAAATATCAGTGTGGGCGCGGCACTCCAGCGGAAAATCACCGATCGGGTCGAAGAGGCCGCTTCGAAATATTTCAGAGGTGGCTATTCGGGCCATGCAACGGTCGGTAAAGATGGCTTCGGCTTCCGCACCGAATGCATTTTGCACCTCGATTCGGGCGCAATGCTCGAAGCCGAAGGAATGGCCGCGGATGCGTATGAAAGCGCGGAACAGGCCGCAATCCGCATCGAAAAACGGCTGCGCCGGTATAAACGCCGCCGCAAGGACCACCAGGCCCGCCGCGGCCGCTAAATCTGGCGAAATTGCACGAAAAATGGCCGGTTACAGGTCGAGGTGGGCCATTGACGCGGGGTCGGGTCGCTCTTATGGTCCGCCGCCTTCAACCACCCCCATTGCAAACCTCGGCGCCGTCATCCCCGATCATTGGACATGTCCATGACGCTTACAGACCTCGTCGCGCCGAATGCCGTCATTCCGGCTCTCAAGGTTAACAGCAAGAAGCAGGCAATCCAGGAACTAGCGAGTCGGGCGGCCGAGCTCACCGGCCAAAACGAAAAGGCAATCCTGGAGATCCTGCTGCAACGCGAGAAACTTGGCTCGACCGCGGTTGGCAACGGGGTGGCCATCCCGCACGGCAAGCTGCCGAAGTTGAGCAGACTTTTCGGGCTGTTCGCGCGGCTGCCCAAACCGATTGACTTCGAAGCGCTCG
>Ga0187765_10000466_pt1 | contig 14942 bp, 13 predicted proteins | sample 0216_QUI02_MP05__3_FD_133018 | JGI IMG/M metagenome (GOLD analysis project Ga0187765, IMG submission 133018) | Tropical peat soil microbial communities from peatlands in Department of Meta, Colombia - 0216_QUI02_MP05_10_MG | ecosystem: Environmental > Terrestrial > Soil > Wetlands > Peat ...
CGACGACGCCGTAGGGCACCTGGTCCTTGACGGCAGGGTGCACGGGATGATGAGCGATCGTGTAGGTGAAAACCTCGCCGCGGCCGCGCGACTCGACCCACTCGAACTCGCGGCTCTGGCACTGCCGGCATACCGCCAGCGGCGGATGGCTGAACGCTCCGCAGCGCGCGCAGCTCTGCACGATCAGGCGATGCTGCGCGCATGCTTCCCAGAACGGCGCGCTCAGCGCGTCGGCTTCGGGAACGGGCAATCCCCTGGGCGCGCCCTGCATCACGCTCTCCGCAGGATCAGCGCGCTCGACGGCGGCGCCGACGGCCCGGAGACGACGAGGCAGTGCCGCGCCTTCTCGACCTGGCAGGTCGACGTCCCGCGCATCTGCCGCACGCCTTCGACGACGAGCGAAAGGCCGTGGATGTAGGCTTCCGCGAGATTCCCTCCCGAGGTGTTGATCGGCAGACGGCCATGCGGCCAGTCGATCGCGCCCGAAGCCACGAACGGACCGCCCTCGCCGCGCTTGCAGAGCCCGAAGTCCTCGAGTGCCATCAGCACTTGCCCGGTGAAGTTCTCGTAGACCTGCGCGACATCGATCTCCTCGGGACCGATCCCGGCGTTGGCGTACAGCGCCTCCGCGATGTCCGCCATGCCGGCGGTCGTCCACAACGCCTCGGGACGGCGGTGGCGTTCGTTTCCATCGCCCGCGGCCAGACCCTGCGAGGCGCCTGCAATCAGCACCGGCTGCGCCGCACGCTCCCTCGTGGTCACGACGAGGGCACAGGCGCCGTCCGATTCCTGGCAGCAGTCGTAGAGGTGGTAGGGGTCGGCGATCATGCGCGACGCCTGGTGCATCTCCAGGGTCAGCGGTCTGCCGCGCATGACCGCGCGCGGGTTGCGCTGCGCGGCGGCGTAGCAGGCGACGGCGATGCGGCCGAAGTGCTCCGAGGTCGTGCCGAACTCGTGCATGTGTCGCCGGGCGTCGAGCGCGTACATCTGTGCGGGCGACATCAGGCCGAACGGCATGGTGAACGCCTGCGTGCCGCCGATCGTCTCGCCCACGGTCTTCGCGCCGGTGCCGTAGCCCGCGCGCGCCCGCCCGAAGCGAAGGTGCTGGCCCTGGCAGATCGATCGATAGCAGACCACGGCCCTCGCGGTGCCGGAGCCGACCGCCATCGCGGCGTTGTGAACCACTCCCGCCGCGGAGTTGCCGCCGCCCGGGTAGAGACCGGCGTAGCGCAGCCGGCCCAGGCCGAGCGTCTGCGCGACCTCGGTCAGGCCCGAGCGCTCGCCACTGTAGGCACTGAACCCGTCGACGTCGCGCAGCGTGAGCCCGGCGTCGGCGACCGCCCGCGCGATCGCTTCGCAGGCGAGATCGAGCTCGCTGCGCGTCGTGCCACCGGCCTTGGTGTACGCGGTCTCACCGATTCCGGCGATCGCCGTGGCGTCTCTGAGCAACCAGGTCATGGGCGTGCTTGCGCTCCGATCACGCCGTCGCACTCCGGATCGGGGTGCGCAGCCGCTTCAGACCGAGAGGATCGACACACCGGCGGTGCCAGGGGCGCCATAGAGCTGCGTGTACCCCACCTTGGGCTTGCCCGGAACCTGCCGATCCCCGGCCTGGCCGCGCAGCTGCAGCACCACCTCGTGAACTTGACGGAGGCCCGACGCGCCGATCGGCTCGCCGTTGGCGAGCAGCCCGCCGTCGGTATTGACCGGCAGGCGGCCGCCGATCTCGAGCTCGCCCTTGGCCACCAGGGCTTCCTGCTCACCGTCCTTGCAGAAGCCGTTCTCGGCGAGGTGGATGATCTCGGCGCCAGCGTCGGTGTCCTGGAGCTGGACGACGTCGACGTCTTCGGGCCCGATGCCGGCAATCTCGTAGGCGGCGCGCGAGGCGTCGACGGTTGCGCCCGGCGTCTCCTCGATCGGCAGCCACGGGCTGTGCACCTCGAAGGCGCCGAGCCGGCGCGTCCGAACCGTGGTCGCGCGGAGGTAGATCGGCTTGTCGGTGTAGCGCCGGGCGTGGTCGGCGCGGCACACGACGACCGCGGCCGCACCCTCGTCGGGGGCGCAGAACATGTACTTGGTGAGCGGATAGTTCAGCATCGGCGAGCGGAGGATCTCCTCCTCGGGGATCGGCTTGCGCCGGAATGCGTTCGGGTTCCGCGTGCCGTTGCGGTAGCTCTTGGCCGCGACCCTGGCGAGCGTCGCGTGCGAGATGCCGTGATCGTGCATGTACTTGTTGATCTTCATGCCGAAGAACTTGGTGGTGATGAACTGCCCGAGCTCGCCGTACCACGAAGGGCAGGCGTAGAGGCGCGGATCGGAGCTGAACGCGCCGCGCTCGTGCTTGTCCATGCCGACGGCGATGCCGAGCTCGTATTCGCCGAGACGGATCGTGTTGGCGGCGAGCGTGAGCGCGCTCGCCGCGGTCGCGCACCCGTTGTAGACGTCGGTGAACGGGATGCCCGTGAGCCCGAGAAACGCGACCACCGCGTCCGGGTTGTCGACCTCGTAGCTGCCGCCGAATGCGAACTGGATGTCTCGCCACGCCACACCGGCGTCGGCGAGCGCACGCCGGATCGCGATCGTCCCCATGTCGATCGCCGTCACGCCGGGGAATCGCCCGAACGGATGCAAGCCCACGCCAATGATGGCAACGTCCATTCCCGTATCCTCTTTGTGCTCTGGGTGACCCGGGCTCAACCGACCGGGCGGAAGGCGAAGGTCACGACCTCGTTCCCCTTCTCGTCGGTGCGGAACGGCACGACCACGAGCTCCATCTGCATGCCGTGCTTCAGCCGCTGGGGATCGGCCTCCGTGAGCCGCGCCTCCACCTTCAGCTCACCGGGCAGCTCGACGTATCCGACGGCGAAGGGCACGAACGCGCTGTCCGTCGGGCCGGCATAGGGAGACGGCGGCGGGAAGGCCTGCGTGGTCCAGGCCCAGAGCGATCCACGTCGAGGAAGCAGGTGCTTCGCCATGGACGTCGACGAGCAACGCGGGCAGGAGTCCTGCCGCGGGAAGGTGACGATCCGACATTCCTCGCACCGGCTGCCGATCAGCTGCGGATCGTCGGCCGGCCACGTGAAGATGCCTTCCGCGATAGGAACTCGAGTCATTCAGCCTCCCGTCGTCGTGCGCCTCGCGTCGAGCATGCGAGCCTGCGTCCAGCTTAGGAACGTTGCACGGTCCTGATCAACACGCGAACCCGTACAGCCGCGCGCAGTTGGTCGCCGTGATCTTGCGGAGCTCGGCTGCGGGCAGCGTGCCGAGCGTCTCCTCGATGACGCGCAGCGATTCGGGGAACGTACTGTCGGTGTGCGGATAGTCCGAGGCCCACATGCACGAGTCGGCCCCCAGGAGGGGAATGAGCTGCGGCGCCAGCGTCTCCTCCTCGAAGGTGGCCATCACCTGGCGCCGGAAGAGCTCGCTCGGCGGCGTACGGGTCGCGTAGTCGAGCTTGTCGCGCAGGTTCCGCCACTCGAGATCCAGTCGCGTCAAGAAATACGGCATCCAGCCGATCCCGGACTCCGCCAGCACGAGCTTGAAGCCAGGATGTCTCTCGAGCGCCCCCGAGAACATCATGATCGCGAGCGGCTCGTCGAGTTGCAGCGGCAGGACGCTGGCGAACGCGGCCGACTGCCACTTGCCGACCTGATAGCTGAGCTGCCGCGAAGAGGTGCCGCCCTTCAGGTGAAAGCTGACGGGCAGGCCGGTGTGCTCCGCGGCTGCCCACAGTCGATCCCAGGCCGGGTCGGCGAGGTCGATCTCGAACACGTCGATGATCGCGCCGCGATGCCCGAGGCCCGCGCAACGCTCGAGCTCCCGAGCGGCCGCGTCGGGCGAGTGGCCTGGCAGGAACGCGAGCACGCACAGGCGATCGCGAGCAACCGCATTGAACTCCTCGACGGCCCAGTCGTTCCACGCCGCGTAGCAGGCGCTCTGCAGCGCGGGTTCGCGGATCGGCAGTCCGATCGCCAGCGGCCCGTAGATCACCGAGACCCAGAGGTGGTCGCGGTCCATGTCCTGGAGCCGTAGCTCGGGCTTGCCGGCGCGGAAGCCGTCGTCCTCGATGCCCGCGCGCCCGATCGCGCTCAGGTGCTTGAGGTTCTTGTGCTTCGTCGAGATGCCGCTGCCGCCGAGCACGCGGTCCTCGCACACCCAGACTGACTCGCCGTCGCGCGCGACGACGCGCGGACCGCGCTCGGCATGAGCGCGCGGCAGGCGCGACTGCCACAGCCCCGGCGGCACGGCACGTAGATCCAGGTGGTCGTCGCAGGAGTAGAGGCGCGTCGCTGGTTCCATTCGCTTTGCCTCGATCCGCTCCTCTACCTCAGGCGGTAGCGGATCGGCAGGTGCTTCAATCCCCCGTTGACCGCCGAGCTCAGACGCTCCACGGGTCCGGCGAGCTCGAACGACTCGAGGCGCGCGAGCAGGTGGCGGAAGACCGTTTCCAGCTCGACGCGCGCCACGTGCGCGCCCATGCAGAAGTGCTCGCCGACGCCGAACGTGACGTGCGGGTTCGGGTGCCGATCGACGCGAAACGCGAACGGCTCCTCGAACACCTCCTCATCGCGATTCGCCGACGCCCAGAAGAGCGCTACCTGCTCGCCCGCGCGGATCCGGTGCCCGCGCACCTCGCAGTCCTCGGTCGCGGTGCGGGTGAAGTGGATGATCGGCGTGACCCAGCGCAGGACCTCCTCCACCGCGCAAGAAAGCAGCTCGGGGTGGCCGCGCAGCTTCTCCCACTCGCCACGGTGCTCGGAGAAGGCGAGCAATCCCCCGCTGATCGCGTTGCGCGTGGTCTCGTTGCCGGCCTCGACCATGAGCTCGCAGTACGAGAGCACCTGCTCGTGCGTGAGCGGCCTTCCATCGATCGTCGTGCGGGCCAGCTCGCTCACCAGATCGTCCCGCGGCTCGCTTCGACGTTGCTCGATCAGCCGCTCGAGGTAGGCGTGCAGCTCGCGGCGCGCGCGGCGGATCGTCTGGCCTGGCGTCTCGCCGGGGCGCCGGAACTCCGGATCGTCCTTGCCGATGATCTCGTTGGTCCAGCGAAACAGGAGCTGCCAGTCGTCGCGCGGCGCGCCGAGGATCCAGGAGATCACCGCGATCGGCAGCGGCGCGGCGATGCGCTCGACGAAGTCGCACTCCGCCGTTGCGCCGCCGGTCGACGCCTGGTCGAGGACCTCGACCGCGATGCGCTCGATGTCGTCGCGCTGCTCCCGGAGCGCGCGCGGCGTGAAGCGCCGGCTCGCGACCCGGCGCATCGGACCGTGCCGCGGCGGATCGAGCGTGACCACCATTTCCGAGGGCACGACCGGCATGTCCACGGGGCCCAGCATGATCCCGTGCGCGCTCGAGAAGCGCACCGGCTGCGACGCGATCTGCACGATGTCGGCGTGCTTGCTGATCGCCCAGAACGGTCGGTACCCCGGCGGCGCGAAGTACGCGACCGGCGCCTCGGCGCGAAGGAGAGTCCACACCGCGTGCGGATAGCCCCGCTTCGCGAAACGCGCGGGATCGACGAGGTCGAGCGGATCGACGCCGGGGACGGTCGCGCCGGACAATCCGTCAATCGCTGCGATCGCCATGATCGGGAGGTGTAGTATGGATCTTCTTTTTGTACAATAACGTTCTCATGTGCGACGCCGGACGGGACCGCTGCGCGTCAGGCGATTCGCGCCGACCAGCCGCCGTCGACGGTGATCACGGCGCCGCTGACGAACGAAGCTCGATCGGACGCGAGGAACGCGGCGACCTCCGCGACCTCCGCGGGCTGTCCGGCCCGCTTGAGCGCGGCCTTCTCGAGCATCTCCGGGAAATGCCGCGCGCCGCTCGCTCCCATGATCTCGGTGAGGATGAAGCCCGGGCAGATCGCATTGGCGCGGATCCCCTTCGCTCCGTACTCCACGGCCGCCGCCTTGGTGGCCGCGATGACACCAGCCTTGGCCGCGGAGTAGACGGTCGTGCCCGGCGACGCGTTGAGGCCGCCGATCGACGACCAGTTGAGGATGACACCACCACCGGTCCCGAGCATGGCCCGGATGCCATACTTCATGCCGAGGATGACCCCGCGGAGGTCGACGTCGAGCGTCTTGTCGTAGTCCTCCATGGTGACGTCGGCGAGCATTCCGCCTCGGCCGATGCCGGCGACGTTCAGGACTGCGTCGACCCGCCCGAACTCCTTGACGGCGGTTTCCATCAGCGCCTTGACGTCGGCCTCCTTGGTCACGTCGCAATGAACGGGAACCACGGCGTCGCCCACCTCCCGGGCGGTCTCCTTCTCCGCCCCGCTGATGTCGGCCGCGACCACGCGCGCGCCCTCACGGACGAAGATCTTCGTCGACGCCTTGGCCATCCCGGATCCAGCACCCGTGATGACCGCTACCTTGCCATCCAGAATTCCCATCGCATCCGTCCTTTGTCGTTTGGGTCAAGGAATTGCACTGCATCATCGGGAATGGAGTGAACCATGAGCGAGGCGATCGAGCGCTTCCGGATCCAGGTCGAGGAATCGGTCCTCGAAGACCTGCGCGACCGTCTCGCGCGTACCCGCTTCCCGGACCAGATCGCGGGCACTGGCTGGGAATACGGGATGCCGATCGACTACCTGCGCGAGCTCGTCGAGTACTGGCGCGACGGCTACGACTGGCGCGCGCAGGAGGCGCGGCTCAACGAGCTGCCCCACTTCCGCACCCGGATCGACGGCCAGTCGATCCACTTCATCCACGCGCGCTCGGCGGACGCCGACGCCTTTCCCCTGCTCATCATGCACGGCTGGCCCGGCTCGATCGTCGAGTTTCTCGACGTGATTCCACCGCTGGTGGACCCGGAGGCGCATGGCGGCCGCGCCGCGGACGCCTTTCACGTGATCGCGCCCTCGCTGCCGGGCTATGGTTTCTCGGAGCCGACGCGAACACCAGGCTGGGACGTGCGGCGGATCGCCGGGGCGTTCATCGAGCTGATGCAGCGGATCGGCTACACGCGTTACGGCGCGCAGGGCGGCGACTGGGGCGCCCAGATCGCGACCCAGATCGGCGCCCTCGATCCGGAGCACTGCGCGGCGCTCCATCTCAACATGCCGGTCGCCGGCCGTCCCGAGAATCCGGCTCCCGTCACCGAGGAGGAGAAGGCGGGGCTCGCAGGGATGGCGCGCTTCCAGCGCGAGGAGTCCGGCTACGCCCTCGAGCAGGGGACGAAGCCGCAGACCCTCGGCGTCGGGCTCAACGACTCGCCGGCCGGGCTGCTCGCCTGGATCGTGGAGAAGTTCCAGGGCTGGAGCGACTGCGACGGGCACCCCGAGAACGTCTATCCACGCGATCGGCTCATCACCAACGTGATGCTCTACTGGGTGACGCAGACCATCACCTCCTCGGTGCGGCTCTACTGGGAGAGCAAGCACAGCGGCCTGTGGGACGCGGCACCGGAGTTCGTCCGCGCTCCCACCGGCGTCGCGCGCTATCCCAAGGAGGAGGTGTTGCGCTTCCCGCGCTCCTGGGTCGAGCAGTTCTACAACGTCAAACACTGGACCGTCATGCCGCGCGGCGGTCACTTCGCCGCGATGGAGCAACCCGAGCTGTTCGTCGAGGACCTGCGCAGCTTCTTCCGAACGGTGCGCTGAACGGGGCCCGACCCGGCGATTGCCATCAGGCGATCTCCGGCCGCATGCCGGGTCGCCGCTCGAGCGAATCGAGGAGCGAGCGCTCGTCGATGCGGATCGGCGTGCCGTTGACCAGCACGTGTCGCACGCCGGTCGGCTCCTCGGCGGTCAGGCGTTCGCCGTCCGCCGGAAAGTCGCGCACGCGCCGCAGAGAGCCAGGGCCGACGGTCTCCGGATCGAAGACGCACACGTCGGCGAAGTATCCCTCGCGCAGATAGCCGCGGCGGGTGAAGCCGAACATGTCGGCCGCCTCGCCACTCAGCTTCCGCACCGCCTTCTCGAGCGGCATGAGCCGGCGCTCCCGCACCCACCTGGCCAGCAGGTCGGTGTACAGCGGCGCGTCACACAGCTGATCGACGTGCGCCCCGGCGTCGGAGAGGCCCAGCACCACGTGCTCGCGGTTGAGCAGATACGCCACCGCGTCGACGTCGTCGTTGGCGATGTAAGCTCGAAAACGCGTCTGCAGATCCTCGGCCACGGCGAGCTCGCACATCACGTCGAGCGCGGTCACGCCGCGCTCGCGCGCGAGATCGCTCACCCGCCGGCCGACGAGCTCGGGGAACTGCCCCGACTCGGATACCTCGAAGGTCTCCCAGCGCGGCTTCATCGGCGCCTGATCGAGATCCGCGAGCGCCCGCGCCCGCCACGCGGGATCGCGGTAGGCGGCCATGCGCACCCAGCGGCTGACCTTCAACAGCTCCCCGAACACCTGGCCGACGTTGAGGTTGTACGCATCCTCGAGCGTGAACTGCATGGTGAGCGGCCGCGGCGTGACCTGCGGCCATACCTGCAAGCCCCGCGGCAGACTCTCCTCGTGGAGCTTCAGCTGCGGGAAGTGCGCATTGCCCGGGGCCGCGAACAGCGGCCAGGTGAACGGGCGGCCGATGCGCGGCTGCAGCGCGTAGAAGTCCGGGTAGCTGCACTGCTCGCCCGGAGTGGCGAGCACGACACCCTTGCCCGACTTGCCCGCCGTCAAGAATAGCGCCTCGACCTCGTCGCGCCTGGCAAAGCGACTCGGGACCGGCTTGCCGTCGACGCCGCGGTGCGCAAACGAGAAGCTGGTCGACAATCCGGCCGCACCCGCATCGAGCGCCTCGCGCACCAGCCGGCACATGCCCTCGATCTCCTCGCTCGTGGCGGCGCGCTCGTAGGCCGCGTCGCCCATCACGTAGAGCCGCAGCGCGGAGTGACCGACGTAGGCCGTGAAGTTGAGCACGGTTCCGCGTCGGCGGACCAGCTCCAGATACTCGGGGAAGGTCTCGAACTCCCACACGATGCCCGCGGTGAGCGTCGCCGGGTCCATGTCCTCGACGTTCTCGAGCGTACGCACGATCACCTCGTGGTGCTCGGGGCGGGTGGGCGCGATCGTGAAGCCGCAGTTGCCCGCGACCACCGTGGTGACGCCGTGAAAGCACGAGGGCCGCAGCGCGGGATCCCAGAAGACCTGGGCGTCGTAGTGGGTGTGGATGTCGATGAAGCCGGGCGCGACGGCGCAGCCCGATGCGTCGAGCTCGCGGTCTCCCTCGAGCTTCGGCCCGATCTCGCGGATCACGCCGTCCGCGATCGCGACGTCGGCGGGGCGGCCCGGCGCGCCGCTCCCGTCGAAGACCGTGCCACCGCGGATGACGATATCAGCCGACATCTGGATCCCTCACTCGAATCGCCGGCCGGCGCGCGCCAGCGGATCCATCCCGGAGCTCACCGATCCGCCGCGCCGGCGCGCGCGGCCATGATCTCCTTGAACCCCCTCATCGGACCGCCGGTGGTCACCCCGCCATCGACCGGCATCACGATCCCCGTGATCTGCGCCGATCGTTCGCTCGCCAGGAACAGGACGGCGCTGGCCACGTCCCGCGCCTGCCCCTCCCGCGGCAGCGGCTGCTGCGCGCGCCGCACGCGGGCGAGATCGTAGGACGTCATCGGCGTGGCGATCAGCCCGGGCGCGATGCAGTTCACACGGATGCCGTGTTCCGCCAGATCGACCGCCATCGACCGGCTGACGTGGATGATCGCCGCCTTGGAGGCCCGATAGGTCATCACGCCGCCGCCGGCCAGGATGCCGCCGATCGAGGAGTTGTTGATGATCGAGCCGCCGCCGTGCTTCGCCATGTGCCGGGCGGCGCGCTGGCTGCCGACCATGACGCCGAAGAGGTTGACGCGCATCACGCGCTCGAAATCCTTCAGATCGTCTTCCAGGAAGCGCTCCCGCGAGCTCGGGATGCCGGCGTTGTTGAACATGACGTGCAGGCCGCCGAATCGCGACACGGCGAAGTCGACGACCTCCTGGACCTGATCCGCATCGGCGACGTCGGTCCGCTTGAAGGCGGCCTCTCCACCGAGCTTCGCCGCGACCTCCTCGCCGCGTGCGGTATCGACATCGGCGATCACGACGCGGGCGCCCTCCTCGACGAAGAGCTCGACCGTCGCGCGGCCGATTCCGCTCGCGCCGCCGGTGACGATCGCGACCTTGCCGGAAAGCTCCTGACCCATTCGTCAGTGGGCGCTTCCGACCGCCTGGGTCCTCTCGACCCCGGTGATCCGTTCGACCCCGTAGAGGGTCGTGCGGTGCATCATCCGCCCGGAGCTCGGATCGTACGGGATCACCCGATGCATCACGCCGCAGTTGTCCCACATGAGGAGATCGCCGACCGTCCACTCGTGCCGGTAGACGATCTCGCGGCGCGTTGCGTGGGCGGTGAGCTTCTCGATCAGCGCGCGACTCTCGGCCTCGGGGATGCCCACGACGTGGTCCGCGCTCATGCCGAGGACGAGCGACTTGCGCCCCGACCGGTGGTGCCAGACGAGCGGATGCTCCTTTTCACCCCTTCGCCCCGATCGCGCCCGTGCCGCTTCCACCTTGCGCCAGCTCGCCTCGTCCTCCTCGCCGGCGTCGGGACGCGTCGAACGATACGAGGTCTCGAGGCTGTGCAGGATGCGCAGGGACTCATAGTACTCCTTGTCGCGCTCGGGGAGATCGTCGTACGCGGCGTAGGTGCTGCAGAACTCGGTCTGCCCGCCCGTGGCCGAGAGACGCTTTCCGGTCAGCATGGTCGCCTTCGCCGGCGGGCCGTCGTCGAACAGCCCGTCGATGTGCCAGCCGATCGTGTTCCGCAGGTAGACCGAGCCCGCAGGGTTCTCCTTGGGGTCGAGCGTGATCTTGTAGACGGGATCGTGGGTACCGTCCGAACGCAGGGCCCCCATGGGAATGATCTCGCCGAGGTTGTTGCTGAAGATGACCTGCTCATCGTCGTCGAGACCGATCTGGGGGAACAGCAGGACGCCGTAGTGCTCGAGCGCCGCCGTGATCTCGTCCGCGTTCTTCGGGTCGAGCGCCTCCTGCTTGCCCATCACGGCTTTCGCGCCGATGCGCGGCGTCACAGGAACGTAACGATTGCTCATGACTCGTCTCCTTAGTTTCGCGAACCCACTCCCGCGATCAGTCCTCGACCCAGCCCTCCGGCACGGGGTCGACTCCGTGGCGCGCGAAGATCGCGTCGATCTCGCGCAGCTCCGCCTCGGCGATCGACCAGCCGAGCGCGCCGACGTTGTCCTCGACCTCGGCGACGGTGCGACAGCCGACGAGCGCCGTGCTGACGACCGGGTTCGAGATCGTCCAGCGCAGCGCGAGCTGCGGCAGGCTCCGGCCGTGCCCGGCGGCGAGTCGTTTCAGCTCGTCCACGACCTCGAGATTCCTCGGAAAGCGATCGGGGCCGAAGAGCGCCTCGAAGAGCTTGATCGAGCCCATCTTGTCCGTGCGCGCGCGCCAGTCGTCCGAGCCGAAGTCCATGTTCTCGGTGAACGTGCCGGTCAGGAGACCGTAGGCGAGCGAGCCGTACGCCATGACGCCGATCCCGTGCTCCCGGCAGTAGGGGAAGACCTCGCGCTGCATGCGACGGTCGAACAGGTTCCAGCCGTACTGGGCGACGTCGACGCGCCGCGCGCGCATGCAGCCCTCGATCTCCTCGCGCTTGAAGTTCGAGACGCCGACGAAGCGGGCCTTTCCCTGGCGGACGACGTCCTCGAGGGCACGCATCGTCTCCTCGAACGGGGTCGCGTGGTCGGGCCAGTGGATGAGGTAGACGTCGACGCAGTCGGTGCCGAGGTGCTCGAGGCTCTTCTCGATCGAGGCCACGCAACGCGCGCGGCTCGCGTCGCGCCAGTTCGGTCTGTCCCGGTATCCGATGCCGAACTTGGTGACGATGATCGCATCCTTGCGGCGCGAGCCGAGCGCCTTTCCGAGCGCGCGCTCCGACACGCCGAGCCCGTAGCCCTCGGCGGTATCGAAGCAGTTGATGCCGAGGTCGAGGGCCCGACCGACGGCGCGGGCGAACTCCGTCTCCTCGATCCTCCCGTAGCCGCCACCGATCTCCCAGCAACCGAAGCCGATGGCCGACACCTGGAGCCCCGTCCGTCCGAATGGTCGATACTCCATCTGTATTCTCCGTCTTCGCCAGGTTTGCCTGCGCCCGTCAACCGGCGTAGTATCACCACTGTCGTTTTTGTACAATGCCGTTCTCACGTCGAGCCGAGTGCCGGAGGACCAGGATCGACGATCGGGGGCGCGTTCGCTATCTACGAGGAAATGCCGTCCGCCGATGCGGTAGCGGTCGAACATGAGGATTGACGAAGATGGGAGCAGGAGAGCTGTGAAGGCGGTCGTGGACCTCGACGACGAAACCATCCCTGCGTGGCAGCGCCAGAGCATGCATCGCTCGTTGCAGTCCGCGCGCGCCCGCGCCCACGCGCGAAGCGACCGCTTCGTGGCGGCCGCGATCCAGCTCCTGCAGGAAAAGGGCAGCACCGACTTCACCGTCCAGGACGTGGTCGAGCGCTCCAGGATGTCCATCCGGACGTTCTACAAGTACTTCGCGAGCAAGGACGACCTGCTGGTCGCCGTCTACGAGACCATCGTCGGACGGGACGCCGTCCCGCGCCTGAAGAAGAGCGTCGCGAAATTCAAGGACCCGCTGCTGCGCCTCCGAGCCTATGTCGACACGCTGGTCGAGCTCGGCGACAGGACCGAGGTACGCGCCGCGCGGACGCTCACCAACTACGAGAATCGCCTCGCCGAGACTCGCCCGGCCGACCTCGACCGGGCGATGAGGCCGCAGTTCGACCTCCTGGTCGAGCTCATCCGGGACGTCGCCCGTACCCGACCCCTGCGGCGCGATCTCACGGTCGAGACGGCGGCGCGGTTGACGCACTACACGGTCCTCGCAGCGGTGCACAATCGCGTGCGTGGATCCGAGGGCGCCGCCGACATTCCCGCGCAGACCATCTGGGAATTCTGTGCCGCCGGGATCGGGCTCGTGATCAAGAGCTCGCCTTCGGGATCGCGCAAGTCCTCGCACGGTTGAGTCCCGGGGAGCGTCGACCACGAGGCGACCGCCGGGGCTCACTTCGCCCGCCGCGCTCGGTCTGGCGATCGCGCTCGTCACGCTCGGCGGAGCGTGGCTGCGCTTCTATGCGATCGACTTCGGACTGCCCGATCGGTTCCGTCCCGACGAGGAGCTGATCGTCGATCGCGCCGCCCGGCTCGGAGGCGCGGCTGGATGGAATCCCAGGTTTGCCGAGTACCCCGCCGGACAGATCTACGCGATCCGTGCCGTCGGGAGCCTGGCGCAGAGGTCGGTCGGGAAGCACTGGTCGATCTACGAGCCGGACGGGATCCGTGGCTGGTACTCGACCGGGCGACTGCTGTCGGCCGCCCTCGGGACCGCGACGATCCCGCTTGCCGGCGTCTTCGCCGCCCGAATGTCGGCGGCGGGTGGGGACACGGCGACCGCCGGTCTGGCGGGCCTCGCGGCCGCAGCCCTGGTTGCGGGGAGCTTCCTGCACGCGCGCGACTCGCACTTCGCAACCACCGACGTCGCCATGACGTTCTGGGCGACGCTCGCGTGGCTTGCCATGGTAAATGTCGCCGAGCGAGGTCGGCGTCGCGATTCGCTCGGGGCCGGAGCACTGGTCGGAGTGGCAACGGCAACCAAGTACCCTGCCCTCTCGCTCCTCGTACCGCTGGCTCTGGCTCACCTGGGTCGGTCCGGCAGACCGATCGCCCGGCGGCGAAGCACGAGCGAAGCCGGTCGCGACTCGACCGGGACCGGCGAGGCGGCGTCGAAACATTCGCGACTTGCGCTCGCGGCGATCGCGCTCCTGCTCGCGTTCACTGCGCTGACGCCTTACGTCATCCTCGATGCCGTGAGCACTCGCGGAGCGGTCGCCAACATCGGTGGCCAGGTGTTCAAGGATACCTACGCGAACGGCAGTGGCAGCCTCGCGTGGCTCTTCGGTTTCGCGTGGCCCGCCGCACTCGGCTGGCCGCTGGCCGGGCTCGCGATCGCTGCCGTCTGCGCCTCCGCGGTGCTCGGCGATCGGATCGAGCGGCTCGTCGTCGTGTGGCTCGTGATCTCGTCGCTGCCGCTCGTCTTCTCGCACCTCGTGTTCCTGCGCTATCTCCTGCCCCTCATCCCCGCGACGATGGCTCTCGTCGCGGCATGGACTGCGCGGATCGCGAGCCGGGCACGCAGGATCGGTTACGTCGCGTTGGCGGTCGTGCTCGCCGCGCTCGTGCCGCCGATCGTACGCGCCGTCGAGCTCGATCGACTCGTGCACGAGACCGACACGCGCTCGCTCGCGCGGGAGTGGATGGAGACCCATCTCCCCACCGGGACGAGAATCTACTCGCCGGCGTTCGTTCCGGGCTTTCCCTTCTACGTGCCGGGGGCGCTGCGGGGCGAGTTCCTCTATCTGCCGCTGGCGGAGGGAGGGCTCGATCGCTTGGCGGCCGGCTCCTACGTGCTCGTGGCGACGCACCCCCTTGCCGCGCGAGTCGCGTCGGACAGGCTCGAGGGGAGGCTCCGTGACGACGCCGAGCTGCTCTTCGACTTCGATCCGACGAATCGCGGGCCAGCGGCGTCCCCCACCTACGAGCCGGCGGACGCGTTCTTCGCCCCGCTTTCCGGCTTCGCCAGCGTCGTGCGTCCCGGCCCGCGCCTGACGCTATTCCGGCTCGAGCGCTGACTCGCTCAGACGACGCGCTGCCCGTCGTCAAGCATTCGGCGGACGATCTCCGCGTAGATCTCGGCGACCGGGCGATCGAGCTGCGCGGCTTCCCCGGCCTCGACGAGCTCGCGCACCCGCCGGAAGAGAAGTCCGGTCACCTGCAGCGCCCTGCGCGCCCGAAACACCGACGAGGGGTCGCGATTGCCGGCGAGCCAGCGCTGATGGTGATCGATGATTCGCGAAAGCTCGTCGACGCCGGCGGCGTCCTGGGAGGACGTCTCGACGA
>Ga0187765_10000469_pt1 | contig 14869 bp, 15 predicted proteins | sample 0216_QUI02_MP05__3_FD_133018 | JGI IMG/M metagenome (GOLD analysis project Ga0187765, IMG submission 133018) | Tropical peat soil microbial communities from peatlands in Department of Meta, Colombia - 0216_QUI02_MP05_10_MG | ecosystem: Environmental > Terrestrial > Soil > Wetlands > Peat ...
CAACCCATTCGTCTCAACTGAAGACGCGGCGCCGCGCTGAGACGCCTGCGAGCAGGAGTGCAGAACCCATGCCCTCGAAACCCGTCCCGCTTCGCCCCGCGCACAAATCTCCGAATGGGCATGTTCCGCGCCGCCGACCGTCGCGCACCGATGCCGAAGCGGCCGTTCGCGTGCTGATCGAATGGGCCGGAGACGATCCGGACCGCGAGGGACTCAAGGGCACGCCGGGCCGCGTGGTGCGTTCCTATGAGGAGTTCTTCAGCGGCTATGACACCGACCCTGTTGAGTTGCTGCAGCGCACCTTCGAGGAGACCGAAGGCTATGACGAAATGGTCGTGCTGAAGGACATTCGCTTCGAATCACATTGTGAGCATCACATGGCGCCGATCATCGGACGGGCGCACTTAGCTTACCTTCCCGATCGCCGCGTGGTTGGCATCTCGAAACTCGCCCGGCTCGTCGAGGTGTACGCTCGGCGTCTGCAGATTCAGGAGAAGATGACGGTGCAGATCGCCAGTACTCTCGCGGAGGTGCTGCAGCCGAAAGGCGTCGGCGTGGTGATCGAGGCGGCGCATCAGTGCATGACGACGCGCGGCGTGCACAAGCCTGGTGTCGCCATGGTGACGAGCCACATGCTGGGTGCTTTCCGGAGCGATCCGAGCACCCGACGCGAGTTCCTCGCCTTGGTGGGCGCGAGCGGGTCGCTATCGGTCGGAAATGTGTGACACTTACGCCGATGCGATCGCCGCCACGGCATCGGCGTCAAAGCGGTAGGTGCGGTTGCAGAACTCGCAGGTGACGGTGACCGTCCCATCGGCATCGCCCAGGTTCGATCGCTCGACCTCGGGCAACGAGCGCAACACCCTCTCGATTCGTGCGCGCGAACAGCGGCATTCGGCCCGCACGGCGTGCCGGCGAAAGACGCGCACGCCGTCCTCGTGGAAAAGCCGATAGAGCAGCTCGTCGGGGTCGAGATCCCGTGCGGTGAGCTCGGCCGAGGTGCTGGACCCCGCCAGCATCAAGGCACGCCGCCAGTTGTCGTCGATCGCCTCGCGGTCGGCATCGAGAACCTGACGCTCCTCGAATGGAAGCCGTTGCACCAACAGCGCGCCGCCGCGCCAGCGGTCATCTTCCTGCAATTCGACGGCGACTTTGATGCCGGTTGCGATCTGCTCGCTTTGCCGGAAATAGTGGTGCACGCATTGCGCGAGAGTTGAGCCCTCGAGCGCGACGATGCCCTGGTAGCGCTCGGTGTCCTCTCCCTGGTCCACGGTGAAAGCAAGATAACCCGCGCCCAGGAGCCGCGGCACCGAATCGGCGCTTGCGCCCTCGGCGACCGCGCGCGCCAAGCGCTGCGCGTCGTATTGAGCATAACCCCGCACCGCGCCCAAGCTGGTCACGTCGGCGACCAGCAGGCGGATCGGTCCATCGCCCTTGGTCTGCAAGGTGAAGATGCCGTCGTATTTGAGCGCGCTCGACAGCGCGACCGCTACGGCAATCGACTGCCCCAGCATGATGCCGACGGCGCGCGGGTACTCATGCTGCCGCAAGATCGTGTCCAACACGGAACCCAACCGCACCAGCCGGCCACGCACGCCGTGGGGCTCGATCTCGAAGGGCTGCACGAGGTTGTCGGCGAGCGCCGGCATTGCGTTCCTCTGGATACCTAGGTGGAGAGGCGAGCCTGGCAGTGTATCTAAGCGAGGCACCAGGCGAGAATGCCTTTCTGGGCATGAAGGCGATTTTCGGCCTCGTCCCAGACGACGGAATGCGGCCCATCGATGACGCCGGCCGTCACCTCTTCGCCGCGCTTGGCGGGAAGGCAATGCATGAAGATGGCGTCTGGTTTTGCCGCCGCCATCAGGCGTTCGTCGACGCGATAGGGAGCCAGCAAGTTGTGCCGATTGACGCTGGCTTCGACCCCCATCGAGACCCAGGTGTCGGTGACGACGCAGTCCGCGCCGCGGACCGCGTGCTCGGGTTCCGATGTAACGCTGACACGCCCGCCCTCGGCACGCGCCCAGTCCAGCAGCCGCTCGGGCGGGCGCAGCGACTCCGGACACGCGATACGCAGATCGAAATCGAAGCGTACCGCCGCGTGCACCCAACTCGCGGCCACGTTGTTGCCGTCACCGCTCCAAGCCACCACCTTGCCCCTGGCGTTGCCCTTGTGCTCCTCGAGCGTCATCACGTCGGCCATGAGCTGACAGGGGTGACTCGCGTCGGTGAGCCCGTTGATGACCGGGACCGTCGCATGCTGCGCAAGCTCCTCGAGCTTCGAGGCCTGTGTCGTGCGAATCATGATCGCGTCGACGTAGCGCGAGAGCACGCGCGCGGTGTCGGCGACGGTCTCGCCGCGCGAGAGCTGGCTGTCGGAAGCGCTCATGATCACGGCGTCGCCGCCCAGTTGCTTCATCGCGACCTCGAACGAGATGCGCGTCCGCGTCGACGGCTTCTCGAAGATCATCGCGAGGGTCTTGCCGGTAAGCGGCCGGTCGGTGAGCCCGCGGCCACGGCTCTTGTAGTTCTTGCCGAGGTCGAGGATGCGCCGCAGCTCCGCGCCGTCGAGACGGTCAAGATCAAGGAAATGCCGCGGCGCGGCCATGGCCTACATCCTCATTGCTTCCACTGCCGCGCAACGCGATCGAGGAGCGCCACGCCTTCGTCGATGTGGCGCTCCTCCGCGATGAGCGGCGGCAGCAACCGGATCACGTTCTCCCCGGCCGCCACCGTAAGCAGGCCCTCGGCCCGCAGCTTGTCGACCACTTCGCCGTTCGGCACCTCGCAGCGCAGGCCTGAAAGCAAGCCCTTGCCGCGCACTTCCGTGAAGACGCCGGGATACCGTTTCACCAGCATCGCCAATTTGTCGCGGAAATAGGCGCTGACGCGGCGAACCTGCTCCAGGAACTTGGGCTCCAGCATCACGTCCAGCACCGCGTTGCCCACCGCCATGGCGAGCGGATTGCCGCCGAAGGTCGAGCCGTGAGTGCCGGCGGTCATGCCCTGAGCCGCGCGCTCGGTCGCGAGACAGGCACCGACCGGGAAGCCGCCGCCGAGGGCCTTCGCAATCGGCATCACGTCGGGCGTGATCCCCGCCCATTCGTGGGCGAAGAGCTTGCCGGTGCGACCCATGCCGCACTGAATCTCATCGAAGACCAGCAGCAGCCCGAATTCGTCGCAAGTCTGGCGCAGGCCCCGCAAATATTCGTCCGAGGCCGCTGAAACGCCGCCCTCGCCCTGAACGGGCTCAACCAGGATGCCGGCGGTCGCATCGCTGATCTTCGCTCGCAGTTCGTTCAGATTGCCGAACGGCACATGATCGAAGCCCTCGATCTGCGGATCGAAGCCTTTTAGGTATTTCTCGTTGCCGGCGGCCGCGAGTGTCGCGAGCGTGCGGCCGTGGAACGAGCCGGCGCAGGCGATAATGCGGTTCTTCTCGGGATGGCCGGCGCTGTAGTGAAAATGGCGCACCATCTTGATCGCCAGTTCGACCGCCTCGGCGCCGGAATTACCGAAGAACACGGTGTCGGCGAAGGTATTGGCGACGAGCCGCTCGCCCAGGCGCTGCTGCTCGGGAATCTGGAACAGGTTCGAGCAGTGCCAAAGCTTCTGCGCCTGCTCGTGCAGCGCCTTCACGAGGTAGGGATGGGCGTGACCGAGCGCGGTGACCGCGATGCCACTGGTGAAGTCGAGGTACTTCTTGCCGTTGGTGGCGAAGAGATAGGCGCCTTCGCCCCGCTCGAACGCCAATTCGTTCCGGGCATAGGTCGGCAAAAGAGCTGAAATCACGGGAAAATCTCCTGCGCGAAAGGGTTGGAAAGGAGAAAATCAGCCGAAGACGACGGTTATCGTCGTCGCTGCCGCCGGCTCCTTTCCGAGGGCCGGTACAGCCGGCCGTCTTCGCGCATCATCGCATCAAGCTCCGCTATCTTCCGCCCGCAATAGGCTATTCGCCCGCGGCGCCGGGAAAGCGCGAGAGTATGAGGACCCATTCTCGCCCTGTCAACCCGAGGGCTCGGCAGCGCAGTTTCGCCCCCAGCTTCGTACCGCCGGGCGGCGTGCAGCAAAGGGCGGCGGTTTCCTGACGCCGACGACCGAATGACGACGCCCCGGAGGCTATTTGAGCAAATCCGCGACCTTGTCGATTGCAGCCTTGGAGCAAGCCTCGTCCTTCTCGCCGCCGGGGGCGCCGGAGACGCCGATCGCGCCCACGACATCGTCGCCCACCTTGATTGGCAGCCCGCCCTGGATCGCGACGATGCTGGGCAGCACGGTGACCGCTGAGGCGCCCGGATTGTTCTTGACGCGCTCCGCGAACTCGCCCGAGGGCACACCGAAGGTGCGCGCGGTATAGGCCTTGCGCCGGCTGTTCTCGACCGTATGCGGGCCGGCATTGTCCCCGTGCACCTGCAGGATCGTATCGCCTTCGCGATCCACGATCGTCACCGAGACGCGATAGCCGTTCTTGGTGCAGGTGTCGATCGCGGTCTCGGCCATCGTCAACGCCATGCTCGCCGAGAGATCGCGGTGCGTGAGCAGGCCTTCCGCGTGCACCGCCGTAGCGCTCGACACGGCCAAAGCCATGGCTGCCACACTGAGACCAGGCCTGAGCATGTCCGCCCTCGATGGTTGTTGCGGAAAGCTTAGCCCATTCCGCAATCGCGGCCGGGTCACATCCTCTTGAAGAGAGAACAGGGGCTCTATTTGAGCTGGTCGGCCACCTTATCGATCCCGGCCTTGGCGCAAACTTCGTCCTTGTCGCCGCCGGGCGAACCGGAGACTCCGATCGCGCCGATGACCTCGTCGCCCACCTTGATCGGCAGTGCGCCTTGCAGCGCGATGATGCTGGGCAGCGTGGTTTGCGCCCAGCGCAGCGGATCCGCCTTGACGCGCTCCGCGAATTCGCCCGAGGAGATGCCGAAGGTGCGCGCGGTGTAGGCCTTCCGCCGGCTGTTCTCTACCGTGTGAGGAGTGGCATTGTCGCCGCGCACCTGAACCAAGGTTTCGCCTTGGCGATCCACCACGGTCACCGACACGCGGTTGCCGTTCTTGATGCAGGTTTCGAGCGCGGTTTCGGCCATGGTCATGGCCGTCAGCGCCGAAAGATCGTGATGCATGATGACCCCTTGCGACTGCGCCGGCGCAGCACCGGCGAGCACCAGCGCGACCACCACAACAGCGAACCCGAAGCGAACCATGGTGCCCTCCCTCTGAAAGTGGTGGAGGGAACAATAGCGCGGTCGGCACCTCCACTTGCGTCACATCACCTTGAGCAGCGCTTTCGGGGGGTTCGGGGCTATGCCCCTACCTGAGCGGCTTGTCGTAGGTCTCCTTGAGCATGATCATGGTGATGAGCGAGGCAATTGCCGCCAGGATAACGTAATAGCTTGGCGAGACTGGGTCTCCAGTCGAAAGAATGAGCTGCTGGGCGATCAGCGGCGCGAAGCCGCCGAAGATCGCGACCGAAATACTGTACCCCGTCGAGAGCGCGACATACCGCACCTTGGTTGGAAAGATCTCGGCGATCGCCGCGGGGCCCGCGCCGCTGTAGAACGACAGCGGTATCGCCCAGAATAGCTGGTTCATCAGCACCACCTCGAAGGACGGGTGCGCCACCACGAGCCTGAACGCCGGGATGATGCCGATGACGAAGATCGCGCATGCCGCGATCAGCAGCGGGCGGCGGCCCACCCGGTCGGAGAGCGCGCCCGAGAATGGGATCAGCAGCGCAAGCAGCAATTGACCGGCCGCCGTCGCGATCAGCGATTGCGACGCCGGGATGTGCAGTTGCTGCTGCATGAATGTCGGCATGTACGTGAGCACGATGTAGAAGCCCACAGTCCAGAGCAAGGTAAAGCAGAACGCCTGGACGGTTTCCTTGGGATAGCGTTGCAGCATCGCCATGAACGGTGTCGATTCAACGGCGTGGGCTTGCTCGACCGCCTCGAATTTCGGGGTCTCCTCCACCCTGGAGCGGATATAAAAGCCGACGAAGGCCAGCACGATCCCCGAGAGGAACGGCACGCGCCAACCCCAGGACTGCAGTTGGTCGGTCGAGAGAATGGCGGTCAGGAGCGCCGCATAAGCGGATCCGAGAACGAGGCCGCCGACCGTCGTGACCTGCTGCAGGCTCGTAAAGAATCCGCGGCGACCCGCAGGCGCGTATTCCGCCAGGAACGACGTTGAGCCGCCCCACTCGCCTCCCGCGGAAAATCCTTGAATGAGCCGCGCCACGGTCAGCAGCACGGCGCCGAACGAGCCGATCGAATCGTATGTTGGCACGAGGCCGATCAGCACCGTGCCCAAGGCCATGGTCATCACCGTGAAAACCAGCGCGCTCTTGCGTCCGTGCTTATCGCCATAGTGACCGATCACCATGGCGCCGATCGGGCGCATGAAGAAGCCGAGGCCGTAGATCAGGAACCACAGCAGCACGGCCCTAAGCGGATTGCTCTCGGGAAAGAACAGCTTGGCGATCTGCACGCCGAAGAACGCATAGACGGACCAGTCGTACCATTCGAGCAGGTTGCCGATCGAGGCGGCGCTGACCGCGCGCGCAAGACCGGGCGCGCTGCTTTCTCTCCCTGCGATGACTTCGCCGACCATTGCAGTCTCCCCCTGGTTTGCGGTTCCCTCAGTCGAATTTGACCGGTTCCGGCGGCGGCGAGCGCTTGACCTCGAGGCGCCCGTGCGCGAGCAGACCTTGCGCGTGCTTGGTCACCTCCTCGAGGTTCGCCCACCAGATGCCGGGAAAGCCCTTGATGAAGCGGATCAGCCGGTCGACCGTGCGCATGTGAACCCAGCGCCCGCTGATGAAGGGGTGCAGGGTCAAGACGAAGCAACCGCCGCTCTCGTAATAGCCCTGGAACTCCTCGCTCCAGAGACGGAACACCTTGTCGGGGTCGCCGATGGGGCGGTCGCGGTTGGCGCGAGTGTGCAGCCAATACTCGGCGTCGTCCATGATCCACTGGATCGGGATCTCGATCAGCGGACCCGCAGGGGTTTCGAGCGCATAGGGCACTTCATCGTCCATCAGACTCGAATCCGACACGACGCCCGAGCGCACGAGCAAGCCCGGGCTGTGCCGATTAAGCTCCCACGACGGCGAGCGGTAGATCGTCGGCACGTATCCGGCAACGCGCTTCATCGCGGCCTGCGCGCGGGCCAGCACCGCGGCCTCGCGGGCTTCGTCGAGGTCGTCCATGGTCTCGTGCTGGTAGCCGTGCAGTCCGAGCGGATGTCCGCGCTCCCTGATGGCGCGGATCACGTTGGGATAGAGATCCACGATGTAGCCGGGCACGTAGAACGTGCCGGGGATACTATGCAGCGCCAGCAGATCGAGGATTTTCCAGATTGCGATCGTCGGCCCATACATGCGCTGATGCAGTTCGCTCAGCTGGTGCCGACAGCGCTCGGGAACTCGGTAATAGAGCGCCGATTCACCATCGACGTCCCAAGACAGGCAAACCGCCGCTCTTGCGCCATCGGGCCACGGAAATTTCGGCATCGCACCCTCCCCCTACCGCCTAGCTTGGCACAGTCCGGCGGCGACGGGCAACGTCTTGGGCGTGTGCGATGTGTCTGTCGGCGCTAGGCTCGGCGGGTGCCGCGCCGCGCCTCGGTCGCGGCGCCCATGCGGCGGCTGATCGAGCTGCCGCCGTCAGCGCTCAACACCTCGCCGGTGACGTAGCTCGCATGCTCGGAGGCGAGGAACATCACGGCCTCCGCGAGATCGGCGGGAGTTCCGACGCGCCGCATCGGGTTCGCCTCCGTGATCGCGTCGGCATAGCCCTCGGGAAATTCGACCCCGGCGCCGCCGAAGGCGAAGCCCGGGCGCACCGCGTTGACGCGAATGCCGTCGGGGCCGAGGTCGAGAGCAAAACCCTTGGTGAGCCATTCGAGGCCGCGCTTGGAAACGCAATAAGGGACGCCGTTGGTCCGCAGCACGTCGGCCGAAGCCGAGCTCACATTGATGAAACAGCCCCTGACGCCACGTTCGAGCATGGCGCGCGCGAACCCCTGGATGATCAGGAAAGGCGCGCGCAAATTCACGTCCATGACGCGGTCCCATTGCGCGGCATCGGTCTCCAGCAGGCCGTGGAAGGGATAGATCCCCGCATTGTTCACGACCACGTCCGGCGCGCCCCATTGCTGCACGACCGTCGTCACCAAGACCTGGATCGAGGCTGCGTCCGTAAGCTCGGTCGCGTGCAGGAGAACCCGCGAATCCGGCAGCTTCAGCGCGCGCTTCACCTCTTCGAGCCCGTCTCGGCGTATATCGCTGAGCGCGAGCCGTGCACCCGCATTGGCGAAGGCAGTGGCAAGGCCGCGCCCATAAACGCCGGCCGCGCCGGTGATCACTATCTTCTTGTCGCGAAACCGCATTGGTCCTCCTTTCGGAAGCCGAGCGAGGTCCAATCTGATCCAGCGGAAGCCGCAAACACCGCTCGCCATTGGCCTCGGACGGGGGCAATTCGCCGCCACGCATATTTCATCCGCGCCGCCGCGAGCAGCAGCGCCGACGCCTCCGTCCGAAGCCTATACCATCACACCATCATGGGCGAAGCCCGGCGCGCCAATTTTGCGGTTTCGTATCGGAAAAAATTCGCGTTCGGTAGAGCCGTGGGCAACCTCGTCAACGCTCGGGTGCCGTTCGGGCGTGAGCGAAGGCGAGCGGAGGCGGCACGCTTGTCGCTCCGGGGCGCAAGCTCTGATCAAAAGCAGCGCCCAGGGACATCCTCGACCCACGCGGCGTCACGGCGCATCATCGGGGCATGAGACGACGACTGATACCGGATTTGAGCGAAGCCGCGACCGAACGCGCGGCGCTTCATTATTTGGAGCGCTTTGCGGCTTCGAGCGAGCAGCTTCGCCGCGTGCTGCTGCGGCGCGTCAAGCGGGCGACGATGCTGGGCGCGGAGAACACGGAGAGCGCGCGCGCGCGGATCGACGCGCTGATCGCGCGCTATCTCTCGGCAGGCTTGCTCGACGACCGGCGCTTCGCCGAGTCACAGGCCGGGAGCCTACAGCGCCGCGGAACCTCGCAGCGTCGCATCCGCCAGCGTCTCGCCGCAAAGGGGGTCGCCGGTGAATTCGCCGACGCGGCGCTCGCGGACTTGGCGGAGCGTGCCGAGTCCGGCGAACTGGCGGCCGCGGCCGCGCTGGTGCGGCGGCGCCGGCTTGGCCCTTATCGCGCTCCGGGTGCGCGTGCCGAGCACCGCCGGAAGGACCTCGCGGCACTCGCGCGTGCGGGTTTCTCGCTCTCGACCGCGCGCCAAGTTCTCGCCGCGGCGACACCCGAGGCGCTGGAGGCGCTGGCGCGTGGTGAGGATGGGTGAGAAGCAATGCCGCTACTGCGCGGCCGGCCGAGCGGGCTCTGCCGCCTGCACCGGCTCCGAGCCGGGCATACCATCGGGTTGCCGGCTCAGCTCCGGCAGGTAGCGCGTCTGGTTTGCCGCCGGCATCTCGATGCCATTGCGATCGAACGCCCTTTTCATACGGCGATTGAATTCGCGCCCGACCGCCCATTGCCGCAGCGGACGGGTCTTGATGCGCACGCGGATGACCACAGCCGAATCCGTGAACCGATCGACGCCGACGATCTCGAGCGGCTCGGTCATGTAGGATGCGATCTCCGGAACCTGCCGCAATTCGGCGCCCACCTCCCGCAGCACGGCGATCGCACGGTCGGGGTCTTGGCGGTAGACGATGCCGATGTCAGCCACCACGTAGGCATAGTCGCGCGTCAGATTGTTGACCGTCGTCACGGCGCTGAAGGGGATGGTGTGAACGGTTCCCGCCATGTCGCGCAGCTTGAGGCTGCGGATCGATATTTTCTCGACGGTTCCCGTGTGGCCGCCACCCACATCGACCACATCGCCGACGGCAAGCGTGTCTTCGATCAAAATGAACAGGCCGTTGATCACGTCCTTGACCAACGCCTGCGAACCGAAGCCGATCGCGATTCCGACGATACCGGCGCCAGCCAGCAGCGGCCCGACATTGACCCCAATCTCCGACAGAACCATCAGGCCCGCGAACAGCATCAGCAGCGTTGCAACCGCGGTTCGCAACAGCGGCAGCAGCGTGCGGATGCGCGCGCCGTGGGTGCGTCCTCCCTCGCCGGCGACGGCGAGGGAGCGGTCCACGGCCGAGCTGAACACCTCCCAGATCAGCAATGCCGCCGCCAGCACAATGCCGATATCGATCGCCGATCCGGTCACCTGGCGGCCCACTGTGCTCTCAAACCAGTGAAAGGCGTCGATGCCCCAGGCCTGCAACAACGCGAGACCGGTCATCAGATAGATGATCGCCGAACTCAGCACCGAGAGTATCGGCAGATAGCGGTTGGCGCGTGCTTCCAGAGTGGGGAAGCGCTCGCGCAAATCCGCGTTGACGGCAAAGCCGCGCCGCGCTGCGACGGTAATCAAGCGAACAACGACCCTTGCCGCCACGATGAGCAAGATGCTGAGCAAACTCGCCTGCAGCAGGAAGCTGAACCCGCCGGGGATGCGCAGGGCGTAGACCGCGAAGAGACCAACCACATACACGATCGCGAGGACATGCCAGATGTCGGCGAGACGGTGCCGCAACACCCACCAACCGGCACTACCGCCGGGTATCAGTTCCTTGTTGCCGCGCAGCCATTCCGAGACTGACTTGCGGTTCTGCAGGATGAAGATGACCGCGAGGACCGCGAGCACCAGCGCCGCGCATTTGAGCAGGGTCGCATAGACGGCACCAGGCGCTCCCAACCACCAGGCGGCCTCGGCGATCGCATAGCCGTAAACGCCCGAGAACACGAACCGGCGCGTCCAGATGTAAAGATAGTTGCGCGTCTCCTCGCTGGCCCCCAGCAACAACGCCGGCGATTCCGGCCACAACAGCACCCCATGCGCGACCGCCACCGCGACGCGCGCCGTCAGAATCGCGCGCACCACGATCTCGGCGACGCGTTCAGTCACTGGACGCGCCCCCAATAGCTGCAACACCAGCAACGCCATCCCCGCAAAAGCGGCGATCGGCAGCAGGTCGAGAAGTGTCCCGACCACCCAGAGTGCCGCTCTGAGCGCGCGGCGAGGGCTCGATCTTGCCGAGAGCGCCGCCAGCGGCCGCTTCAGCATCCATCGGACAGCGAATTCAGCGGCGGCAGCCAAACCGAAGACGATCGCGAGATGCAGCAGCACCTGGCCCCAGAGCTCGCGGGATCTCACATCGCTTGCCTCCGATTCGATCCAACGGACGAGATACGGCACGTCGATCACGACCGTCGCCGTCGCGAGAATATCGGTGCTGATGGTGCGCAGCTGTTCCGATAACTGAGCGAAGAACGAGGGCGGCGCTTCGGCCGCCGGGGCCGGCGGCGCCGCTGCACGGCTGGCGGCGATCAGCGCGCGTAATTGCTCGATCAGCTTGTCGCGATCCGGCGCGCTCTGCAGCGTGTCGAGGAGGCTCTGCAATTCCTCGGTGCTGACCGGGGCCGCCGCGGGCGGCGCGGCCGGCGACGCCGCGGGCTGTCCCTGGCAAAGGCCCACACCGGCATCTGTCAGCATCACGGCCGCTGCGAACACGGCAGCGGCAATGATGCGAAAACGTCGGAGAATTCGCATGGCCGCGCGAGCTTACTCGCGCGGGGCGGCAGCGCCAAGGCGCCCTTCAGGCCGAATGCCAGATCCAGGTGATGACGACGCTCGCGAGTAATCCCAACCCCGAAACGGTCAAGATTGTGCCGGAGATGCGATTGATCCAGGAGAAATGCACGGTATGCGCTGATCGCTTGACCGCGGTGATGCCGAGGATGAGGCCGAGCCACCAGAGCAGCGAGCCGGCCAGCACACCGCCCACGAGCACGCAGACGCCCAGCCAATCCAGGCCGCCGTTGCTGAAACCGACTTTCGCAAAAATCGCCGCGAAGGCGAGAATCGTAACGGGATTGGTGATCGAGAGCGCGAAAGTCGAGGCGAATGCGTATGCAAGCTTTTCGCCGGTCAGCGGCTGCGCCTCGAGCACCGGGCCCCGTAACAGCGCGTGCAAGCCGACGTAGAGCAGATAGAAGCCTCCGAGAAAGGCAAGCGCGTCTTGGAATCCGAGCAGCCAGTCACGAACGACCGTGAGCCCGAACCCCGCGATCAACCCGAACACCATGTCGGCAAGCGCCGCCCCAATGGCCGAGACGATGCCGAAAAGTGCCCCTTCGAACAGCGTTCGCCGCACGCACAGCACACCAACCGGACCCGCCGGAACCGCGATGACGATGCCGATGGCGATGCCTTTGAGGAGGAGACTGATCGGGAGCGGCAATGGAGACCAAGGCGAGGATTGACGCCTCAGTGATGCCCGGTCCATCGAGGCGGCGCAACCTTTGATTGCCTTATCGTGCAAAAGTGGCTGCACGCCGATCCAGCAAGGCCTATCCTCGCTGCCGGATCACCGAGCGATATCGCAGTCATGCCCGACGAGAAGGACGATCTGCCGAGCGGCGCCCGAGCGAAATTAGTCGCCAGCAAAGAACGCTGGGCGCGCGAAGGCCGACTGCTGACGGGACGCCATGCAAGGCCCGAATCGGAACGGCTACCTCCCGGCCAGCGCCGCGTCGAGAACTGGCCGGTGCTCGATCTTGGCATCCAGCCGGAGATCACGCTGGATCGCTGGCGCCTCGAAGTCGACGGCCTCGTCGAGCATCCACTGATTTGGGACTGGGCGACATTCCGAGCTCAGCCCACGTTCCACGACCGTTCCGACATCCATTGCGTCACCCAATGGTCGCGCTTCGACAACGAGTGGGAAGGCGTCTCGGCGCGGCATCTTCTGGATTTGGTGCGGCCCAACCCCGAAGCCACGTTTCTGATCTTCGCCAGCTACGACGATTATACGACCAACGTGCCGCTGACGGATTTTGCCGAGCCGGATGTATTGCTCGCGCATTCCTGGCAGGGCCGCCCGATCCCGCGCGAGCACGGTGGCCCGGTGCGAGTGATCATCCCCAAGCTTTACTTCTGGAAGAGTGCCAAATGGCTGCGCCGCATCACCTTCATTGCCGCCGATCAGGCGGGGTTCTGGGAGCAGCGGGGCTACCACATGCGGGGCGATCCCTGGAGCGAGGAGCGTTATGGCTGAGACGAGCGCATACGATTTCACCTTCCGCAGCATCGACGGTCGTCCTCTGCCGCTGTCGCAGTACAGCGGCAAGCCGGTGCTGGTCGTCAACACCGCGTCCTTCTGCGGCTACACGCCGCAATACGCAGGCCTGGAGGCGCTGCACGAGCGCTACGCCAAGCGCGGACTGGTGGTGCTGGGCGTTCCCTGCAACGATTTCGGCGCGCAGGAGCCGGGCACACCCGAGGAGATCAAGAACTTTTGCTCGACGCGATATCACATAAGCTTTCCGCTGGCGGCTAAGGAGCATGTGCTCGGCCCCCATGCGCATCCGTTCTATCGCTGGATCGCCGAGGAATTGGGGGAAGCAGGGCAGCCCCGGTGGAATTTCCACAAATATCTGCTGGCTCCCGACGGCAGTCTCGCGGGGTCGTGGCCTTCTTCGGTCGATCCGCAGGCGCAAGAGATCACCGCGGAGATCGAGCGGCTGCTGTGATGCCGCATCGAAAAGCTTCCTGATCTCACGCTGGCCCACGCCCGTCAGAGGGATACCGCATGGAAAGTCCGGAGATTCTCCAGCGCGAAATCAAGGTGTTGGCGTTCGATCAATACGGCACGGTCGTCGATATGCAGAAGGGGCTCACCGAAGCCGTGACACCCTTCCTCAAGCGAAAATCCTGGGTCGGCAACCCGAATAGCTTCGTCACTTGGTGGCGACGCACCCACTTCGAGAACTCGATGATCGACGCACTCTGCGACCGCGGGCACACGCCCTACCGGCAGATCGGACATCGCGCGGTCTCCTATGTCATGGACCGCTGCGGCATCGCTTACTCGCGGGACGAAGTGCATTGGCTGGTCGGCGAGATCGAGAAGCTGAAGCCATTTCCCGACGTCGTCGCGGCGCTCGGGAAACTTCGATCCAGCGGGTTCAAACTTGCCATTCTATCGAACGGGGACCGCGATATGCTCGAGGCCGCGAAGCCGCACATCGGATTTGCCTTCGATCACGTCATTTCGGTGCAGGAGGCAGGCTATTTCAAGCCGCATTGGAAGACTTATGCCAAGGCAGCGGAGATTATCGGCGTGGACCGCTCCAGCATATTGTTCGTCGCCAATCACGCCTTTGATTGCATCGGTGCGAAGTCCTACGGCATGCGGACGGCATTCATCGATCGCCGGAAACGACCGTTCGGCCAAACACCGCATCAGCCGGACCTTACCGTGGCGAATTTCACCGAGCTCGCCGCGGCGTTAAGCTGACCTTGGTTCCGATTGAGGTTGGCTGATGCTCGTCATTCCCGACGACAATCGTATCCTCTACTTCACGCGCGACCGCGCGGCGTTCCGCTTCCTCTCTCATTTCTGGCCGAGCCCGATCCAGCTCGACGATCAGAATTGGCCCACGGTCGAGCACTATTATCAGGCGCAGAAATCGCTCGATGGGCGATATCGCCGCGCCGTGTTCGAGGCGCCGACGCCCGAGAAGGCCAAGCGCCTCTCGGTCTCGTGGTTCGAGGGATTTGGAACGCAGCCAAGGCCCGATTGGGCCGCGATCAAGGTCGACGTGATGCGCCGGGCCGACGAGGCAAAATTCCGCCAGAACGCGGATTTGGCGGCACTGCTGCTCGCGACTGGCAGCGCCGAGCTGATCGAAGATTCGCCGTGGGACGCATTCTGGGGGACGGGACAGGACGGTGCGGGCCTAAACTGGGCCGGACGGGTCTTGATGGAGGTGCGCGACAAGCTGCGCGCGGCATCGGGCGCGGCGTGG
>Ga0187765_10000470_pt1 | contig 14824 bp, 14 predicted proteins | sample 0216_QUI02_MP05__3_FD_133018 | JGI IMG/M metagenome (GOLD analysis project Ga0187765, IMG submission 133018) | Tropical peat soil microbial communities from peatlands in Department of Meta, Colombia - 0216_QUI02_MP05_10_MG | ecosystem: Environmental > Terrestrial > Soil > Wetlands > Peat ...
GAAGCATTGAAAATCAGCACGCAGCCGAGCGCAATCAAGGCATAGAGAACGCCGGCGACGAGGCCCTCCCAAAGGGTCTGCACAAAGAGATCGGGCGCGGCGCCCATCTGCAGGAACGGATCAATGAAGATCTTGTAGAGCAGCATCGCTCTTCCTCAATGCGCGACGCCGAGATAGGCGTCGATCACGGTCTGGTCCGTACGCACGAGTTCGGGCGAGCCGTCGGCGATTTTGCGCCCGTAGTCGAGCACGCAGACGCGGTCGGAAATGTCCATCACCACGCCCATATCGTGCTCGATCAATGCGATGGTCATGCCGAACTCATCATTGACGTCGAGGATGAAGCGGCACATGTCCTCCTTCTCCTCCACATTCATGCCAGCCATCGGCTCGTCGAGCAGCAGCAGTTCCGGCTCCATGGCGAGCGCGCGCCCCAGCTCGACCCGCTTCTGCAGTCCATACGGGAGTTGTCCCACCGGCGTGCGGCGGATCGCCTGGATCTCCAGGAAATCGATGATGCGCTCGACGAATTCGCGATGCCGGAGTTCCTCCTCCAGAGCGGGTCCGTAATAGAACGCCTGCCAAAGGAAATTGCGCCGCATCTTAAGGAGACGACCGGTCATGATGTTGTCGAGCGTGCTCATGCCGCGGAACAGCGCCACGTTCTGGAACGTGCGCGCGATTCCCTGCTCCGCCGCTTGATGCGGCCGCATGCGCCGGCGTGTCTCGCCCTTGAAGGTGATGGTGCCCTGCTGCGGGTGGTAGAAGCCGTTGATGACGTTCAGCATCGACGTCTTGCCGGCGCCGTTGGGACCGATGATCGCGAGAATCTCGTGCTCGCGGATTTCGAGGCTGATGTCGGTCAATGCCTTGACGCCGCCGAAGGCGAGGCTGATGTGGTCCGCCTTGAGGACCGGCGCGCCGATCTGCTTGGTTCTCTGCATCGGCTAAGGGGTCAGGCCAACTCCCCCCTACGGGGGAGAGCCACCGCATCTGAAGAAAAGAAAATATGGAAGGGGATCGGGGGGACGACTGGGGATCGGGGGGATATCGGCGACCAACCTCGTCGAGACGCCGGCCCTCGCGGGCGCGATTCGCGCAAATTTTTTGGGCCGGCTTTCGGCCGGCCCGGAGAGCTCACCAAACGGCCCGGCGTAACACAGCTATGAGGGATCAAGGTGAGCTTCCCTTCATCCCCAACCATCTCCCCGATCCCCCTTCCTTCTTTTCCTTGCATCACTCGGCGATCACCCCGCACGCCGCAGCTTCTCGACCATCGCGGTGGTCTTTGCGTCGCGGATCTTGAGTTCGGCCTCGGTCGTCCCCTTGCGGCCGTCCTCGAAGGTCACTTCGGTCGTGATCCGCGCGCGATCGGCACCGGAGTAAAGCGCCTCTATCAGCGGCTTGAAGCGCTCGCCGATGAAGCGGCGGCGCACTTTGCGGGTGCGCGTCAGCTCGCCATCGTCGGCATCCAGCTCCTTGTGCAGGATCAGGAAGCGGTGGATTTGCGAGCCCGCGAGGTGCGGCTCCTCGGCCAGATCGCGGTTCACCTGCTCGATCGCGCCTTGGATCAGCTCATAGACCGCATCGAGGCTCGCGAGCTCCTGGTAGCCGCCATAAGTGATGCCGCGTCGCTCGGCCCAATTGCCGACTGCTTCCGGGTCGATGTTGATGAGCGCCGTGACGTAAGGCTTCCCCGGCCCGAACGTCACCGCCTCGCGGATGATCGGGAAGAACTTGAGCTTGTTCTCGAGGAATTTCGGCGCAAACAACGTGCCGTCTTCGAGTTTTCCCACGTCCTTTGCGCGGTCGATGATGTGCAGTTGCTGCTGGTCGTCGAAGAAGCCGGCATCGCCCGAGTGCACCCATCCGTCGGCCCGCTTGGTCTCCGTCGTCGCCTGCGGATTCTTGTAGTAGCCCGCGAACACGCCGGGGCTGCGGTACAGCACCTCGCCATTTTCGGCGATCTTGAGCTCGACACCCTCGACCGGCGTTCCGACCGTATCCGGCCGGACCGCCCCGTCGCGCTGGATGCAGATGATCGAGGCCTCGGTCATCGCGTAGAGCTGTTTGATGTTGATGCCGAGCGAGCGGTAGAAGGTGAAGAGATCGGGACCGATGGCCTCGCCCGCGGTATAGGCAACGCGGATGCGGCTGAAGCCCAGCGTGTTGAGGAGCGGGCCGTAGACCAGAAGACGCCCGAGGCCATAGAGCAGCCGATCGCTCAGCGGGACCGGCTGGCGATCCAATATCCGGCCACCGACGCGGCGCGCCACGCCCATGAAATAGTGGAAGAGCTTGCGCTTGACCCAGCCCGCGTCCTCCATGCGGATCATCACCTGGGTCAGGATGTTCTCGTAGATGCGCGGCGGCGCGAAGAAATAAGTGGGACCGAGTTCGCGCAGATCGGTCATGACGGTGGCACCGGACTCGGGGCAGCTTACCGAAAACCCCGCGCAGTAGGACTGCGCGTACGAGAAAATATGGTCGCCGGCCCAGGCGATCGGCAGATAAGCCAGCACCTCCTCGACTTCCGTCAGGTGTTCGACCTCGATCCCGCGCTCGGCGGTCACCATGACGTTCTCGTAAGTGAGCATCACGCCCTTGGGTTCACCCGTGGTGCCGGAGGTGTACAGCATGATCGCAATGTCGGAGCCCCGGCCCTTCGCGATCTCGGCGTCGAGCGCGCCCGGATGCTCGGCGGCGTAGCGCCGCCCCTGCTCCTGCACGTCGGCGAAACGGAACAGCGAAGTGCGGTCGTAGTGGCGCATGCCGCGGGGATCGCAATAGATCACGGCCTCCACATGCGGCAGCCGAGAGCGTACCGCGAGCACCTTGTCGACCTGTTCCTGGTCTTCGCAGACGATGAAGCGCACCTCCGCGTGGTCGAGCACGAATTCGAGTTCGCTTGCGACAGCGTCTTGGTAGACCGGGACCGGAATCCCGCCGAGGCATTGCGCGGCCGTGAGCGACCAATAGAGGCGCGGGCGGTTGTCGCCGATCACCCCCAGCTTCTCGCCGCGCTTGAACCCCATCGCCGCAAGCCCGCTCGCGAAGTCGCGGATCTCCTGCGCGGCGGCGCCCCAGCTCCAACTCTGCCAAATGCCGTAGTCCTTTTCGCGGATCGCGGTGCGGTTGCCCCGCCGTTTCGCGTTCCCCATGAGCAGCTTCGGAAAGGTGTCGAGCCCTTGGGCGCCGATCGCTTCAGACGGCGTCGCCGGGCTCTGACGTTCGGTTTCCGCAACTGCCATGCGAACCTCCTCTGCGCGCCGCAAGCCCGAGGCGTAGTCCAGATCGCCATTTCCTTGCATTTTTTGCGTATCTGGCATGCGGCGAGGGAGCTTAGGTAAGGCAAAGCCCATGGGCGGTCAAGCACCTGGCGCCGGCCGAGACTTGATTCGGCGCGCCTGTTAGACTGACTGGCCCAGGAAGAGGTACCAGCATGTTTCCGATCGCAAGGCCCGCCGTCGCGGCGCTCCTGGCAATTTTGATCGCCAGTCCCTCGGCGCGGGCGGAGGACACGGTCGAGCAGTTCAAGACCTTGGTCGAACCGCTGCTGGCGCCGGCAACGATTACCTACGCCAAGGCCACCGCTACCGGCACACAGAGCCTTGTGCTTGAGGATGTGGTGCTGACGCCTCCGGCGAATGGCCCGATGGACAAGCCGGTCTCGATTTCTCGGGTCGCCATCGACGCGATCGATTTCGCGGGCATCGCGCGGGGCAACGCGCCGTCGCACCTGCATGTCCGGCTCGACGGAGTTTCGAGCGAGAGCATTGCCGCGGCACCGCAGGAGCTGACGGAGATTCTGGGCGACGGGCCCTATCGCGCCAATTTCGAGCTCGACTACACCATCGTTGACGCCAGGGAGCTGCGCATCGATACGCTCGCAATCGAGCTGCCGGGGTTCGGCCGGCTCAAGGCCTCGCTCGATATCGACGGCATCGAGAGCGGCGGCGGCAATTTCGCCGACGCTAACTTCGATGACGCGGCGCTGCGCGTGGGAAGCCTGAGCTATGAAGACCATTCCCTGCTCGCCAAGGCGGTCGCCCGCTTTGCGGAAGAACAGCACAAGAGCGAGCAGGAGATCGTCGCGGAGTGGTCGGAGAGCCTCAAATCTCTGGCGGCAAGCGAGGGACATGACGAGGGACCGCTGCTGCAGGCGGCGCTGGCACTGCTGGCGGACTATCAGGCTCCCAAGGGGTCGCTCACCCTTACCTTGACGCCGCCGCGCGACGCCGCGGGGGCCCACCCGATCGCCGACGCCGCGACCGACGGCGTCTCCAAGACGCTGGGGGTGAGCGCTAGTTACGGGGGCCAAACCTACGCGCTTCCGCCGGACCCGGAGGCCGCGAACAAGCGCGCGGGCATCGCCGCCTGGAACGCTCTGGTCGGCAACACTGTCTTCGCCAAAATCGATGGCGAAGAGGATTTCGACTTCTTCTCCAGCGACGGCGAGGTTCGCTCCATGGAAGGCAACGACGTCAGCCGCGGCAAGTGGATGCTCGAAGATCCCAAGATTTGCTTCCAGTACGCCAACTCGTCGAAGGAGTGCTACTCACTCGAGGTCATCGGCAACAGCGTCGTCTTCACCGACGAAGATGGCACGGGACAGCGCTATAAGATTCTCTCAGGCAATCCAAAGCAGCTTTAGCCGTCGACTTTCGCTTGCGATCGTGCCGGCGAGCGGCGATGCGCGGAACGACGTCGCGCAACTGAGATGCGCCGTTTAACGGCAGGTCTATTACCCACAAGGTAGTTGCGGCGCCGTCGGGCGAGCGCCACGATCGCGCACACCCCCAGCAAGGCGCGCCGGTCATGAAGCTTCTCTATCAGACGCATTCGCCTTATGCCCGTCAGGTGCTGGTGCTCGCCCATGAAGTCGGGCTCGTTGACCGGATCGAGGTGGTCCATCATGAAACCAGTCCGACCCGGCGCAACGAGGCGGTGTTTGCCGTCAATCCTCTGGGTAAAGTGCCGGTTCTAATTCTTGACGACGGTCTCGCGCTTTTCGACTCTGGCGTCATCTGCGACTACCTTGACCGCTTGCACGGCGGAATGCCGCTGATCCCGCCCGCCGGCACCGCGCGTTCACAGGCGCTCAGGCTGCAAGCGGTCGCCCATGGCATCTCGGACGCCGGCGGCGCGGTTCGCCAGGAAACCGAGCGGCGCCCCCCGCCCTATCGCTACCCCGCGATGCGCGATGGCCAGATCCGGAAGCTGGTCGCGGCCTATGATTTTCTCGAGCAGGAACCGGCGCTCGACGACCCGCTGCACATTGGGCAGATCGCGCTTGCGACAGCGTTGAGCTGGATCGAGTTCCGCAATCTCGCGGGCTTTCGCGACGGCCGTCCGCGCCTCAGGAGCTGGTACGAACGCTTTGCAGAACGCTTCTCGATGCTTGCAACACCGCTTGCCGGGGAAGTCATGGACTAACGCGCGGATCGAGAACCAGTCTTCTATCTCTTCTATCTCAAAGCATCGCTTATCGAAGTGATCGAAAAATTTTAATTTACTTGCCGGCCGCCCAAGCGCAATGACGCATCAGGTGGCCAACCGCGTGCGGTCGGGACCGGTCGCCATCCAACATCGAGGCCGAGCTGAACACGAACGGCAAATGGCGCCAATGGCTGCCGGTTGCCGAAACGGCACGGTCGCCTGCATCTATGCGTGGGAGCGCAACGATGGAGGGTCTCGTGGGACTCTTATCAAACCGACCCTGGAGCGAGCTTCCTTTCCTCACCATAAAACTTTCGGCCGCGAGCCTGGCGCTTCTGTGTTTGGTGACGGCCCCACCCTCTCGGGCCTTTGCGCAGGGGGCTTCCGGCGGCGATTCCGCGAATTTCGCGTGGCAGGCGGGAGCCATCGCACACGCTCAAAAGATGCGCATCTTTCATGACGTGGACGAAGGGACGCAAATAACGCCGCCTCTCATCCCGCAATTCGAATTCGACTTCGACGGCTCGGGACTGGTGGCAACCGATCAACCCGGAGGCTCCACCGTAACGGCGCGCAATCCCTTCTTTCAGGACCTCGGGACCAATGGACGGACCTGTTTCACCTGCCATCAGCCGCAGACCGGATGGACCGTGAGCGCGTCCAGCGTGCAGGCTCGCTTCTATGCGAGCTTTGGCACCGACCCGATATTCCGCCTCGTCGATGGCGCGACGTGTCCGAGCGATGATGTCTCCACCATCGATGCGAAACTCGAAGCCTATAGTCTGCTCTTGAGCAAGGGGCTGATTCGAATCGGTCTCCAGGTCCCGGCGGCGGCGCAATACCAGATCGTGTCGGTGGACGACCCCTATAACTGCAACACTAATCCGGCTACAGGACTGACCAGTCCGACGACCGGCATCGTATCGGTTTATCGCCGTCCGTTGCCCTCGACCAATCTGGGCTTCTTGAGCACCTTCATGTGGGATGGGCGCGAGCCCAACTTGCTGAGCCAAGCCGTCGATGCCACGCTCACTCACGCGCAGGCAAACGCGCCACCGAGCGCTCCTCAACAACAGCAAATCTTCGCGTTCGAAAACGGCCTTTTTACGGCGCAATACTTCGATATCGGAGCGAAGTGGCTGAACGCCGTCGGCGCGAACGGTGGGCCGCTTGCGCTTTCGAAACAGCTCGCGTCGTTTTTCATTGGTATCAACGATCCCCTGGGAATGAATCCAAAGGGAACGGCGTTTTCGCCCGACATTTTCAATATCTACGACCCCTGGACCAACATTGCCGGATCGGATGCTGTCGCAGTCGATCGTGAGGCCGTTGCACGCGGCCAGGCACTCTTCAACAACACGCCGATCAACATCACCGGTGTCGCTGGCCTCAACGATGTACTCAAAGCGCAGAGTATCCCGGGTTTCTGCGGCACATGTCATGACACGCCCAATGTCGGCAACCATTCGGTCAAGGCGCCGCTCAATATCGGCATCGCCAACGCCGGCAGCAACGCGCCGCCCGCGCTTGATATCTCAGATTTCCCCGTGTTCACCGTGCAGTGCGTGGCGGGGCCATTGAGCGGCCAGACCTTTGTCGTGACCGATCTCGGGCGCGCGCTTATATCGGGCAATTGTGCCGATATCGGCAAGCTCAAGGGACCCATCCTGCGCGGACTTGCGTCGCGAGCCCCTTATTTCCATAACGGCTCCGCGCGCACGTTGGACGATGTCGTGAATTTCTACGACCAGCGCTTCGGTCTCGGATTCACGGCGCAGCAGCATAACGATCTCGTGGCCTTCCTGAAGACGTTGTGAGCGGCACAAACGGCGTCATGGCCCCGTCCGGTGGAGCCGCGACGCGGGAGCCAAGCCGCGGATTGCGAAGCCTCAACACACCCCAAAGGACGAGGCGCCTACCTAGCCCAGCTCAATCTGGTAGCGAATGAAACCGCGATTCTCCGCCACCTTGTCATAGAGGAGCCGTGCCCGTGCGTTGCTTTCGTGGGTGTGCCAGTAAACCCGGGCGCATCGCTGTGCGCGGGCCCAATCGACAACCGCTGCAATGAGCGCGCGCGCGATCCCGCGACCCCGCACCGCCTCATCGGTGAAGAGGTCTTGCAGATAGCAGACATCTGGCGCGGTTGTATTGGTATGCACCAGGAAATGCGTGATGCCGACAAGCTTGCCGTCGATCTTGGCGCCAAATGCATGCATGCGCGTTCCCGCCTGGAACTCATTCCAAGCGCGGTCATACACCGCTTGCGTCAATGTCCGCTTGTAGAAGGCAATATATCCGCGAAAGAGCCGCTCCCAGTCGGTGCGGTCTTCCGCGGTTAGTGGTCCAATCTGAATCATCGATCCCTCGGGACAGAAGGGAGTTTCCTAATCCCTTGGGCCGCGCGGGACCAGCGCGAAATGAGCGATCAGTCCTTCCAGAACGGTTTTTCCGCCTCGCGCCACGCATCGGTCCGTGTGATAGCGATATCACTGAGGTCGTGGTCGCTCATCTGCATGAGCTCGCGCCGCTCGCGCACACGACGCAGCCAGCGCGTCAGCAAGCCTCGCACGGAGAAACTCGGTGAAGCCGCATGCAGTGACTCGGCGCCGAGCGAGAGCATGGTCATGGGAAGCTCCTGCTCCAAACAGTTTCGTCGCCTGCGGGGCGCGACGCGAGCCGCGGGAGGCTGAGCAGCGCCCGGCGGATCGCCGATACCACTCCCTGGCGCAGCTCCGCGAGCAATGCGCCGGTCTTCGCAGCGGGTACATCGCTACCGGAGTAGCGAGTGGCCTCGGGTTGGAACGGAATCATAGGGTTAGCTCCACTGGATAAGGCCGGTAACCGCCGGCACGTATTTCACCACCCGGGAAATGGTTCAAAAAATGGGAGAATTAATACCCCATTGAGTGATATTATTAATTAGAATACGTGATATATGGGTTGCCCATGCTCGACCTCAAGACGGTTGCTATTTTCGTCAGAGTCGCGCAGCGGCGGAGTTTCGTGCGAGCCGCGAAGGAACTGGGCATTACCCAATCCGGCGTCTCGAACGCGATCTTGCGTCTGGAGGAACGTCTCGGCCTTCGCCTCCTGGCTCGCACGACCCGGCACGTCGGCCTCACCGAGGACGGCGCAGCCTTCTACGAGCGGTGCCGGCACATCCTCGCCGATCTCGAGGAGGCGGAGCAGGTCTTGACCCAAGCGCGGATCGAGCCGGTGGGAGCGCTGCGGCTCGATCTGCCGTTGGCGTTCGGGCGTATCAAGGTGGTGCCGCTGCTGGGCGCATTCCGTGCGCGCTTTCCACGGCTCGATCTCGAAGTGAGCTTCACGGACCGGTTCGTCGACCTCGTCGAGGAGGGGATCGATGTCGCGGTGCGCGTGGGGGAATTGCGCGATTCAAGCCTGATCGCGAGGCGGCTGACCGAGAGCCCGCTGCGCGTCGTGGGATCGCCGCGGCATCTCGCCGAGCACGGAATACCGCGCACGATCGAGGAAATCGATCCGACGCTCTGTATACCGTACGCGATCCGCGACAGCCGTGTGGTGCGCGAATGGCGCTTCGAGCGCGACGGCAAGCCCGTCACCTTGACGCCCAAGGGACCGCTCACGGTCACCGATGGCACGGCACTTGTGGCGGCGGCCGTCGAGGGGCACGGCCTCGCTCAGATCAACGACTATGCCAGCGACGAGGCCGTGACATCGGGCGCGCTGGTGCCGTTGCTGGAGGAATTCACCGCGCGTCCGGTTCCGATCTGGCTCATCTATCCGCAGACACGGCACCTTTCACCCAAGGTGCGCGCCTTCGTCGATTTCCTAACGGCGCAATTCGGATAGCGCTCTTCAATCATTGATTTGGATCGATGGCAGCGCCGGGAATGAATACCCATGTCCTTTGATGACGAGTGAGTGTTCGAACATCGGTGAGACCGCATTGCGCGTGTTTCGTCGGCCAATGTCCGCCTTGGCTCGTTGCATAAGTCGGTGAAAGACCATGAACAAATTTGGCGCAAGCAACGGTTTTGGCTTGCGGCTCGCACTGGCGGCGCTAATTGCGCTCGGCCTATCCGCCAGTGGAGTGTCGGCGGCCGCCTCGGGACCGGACGCGAGCCTCGGCGCATCGATCCAGGCCAGGCTGTTGCGTTACGGCGGTGTTGATGCCGCCAAGATCGAGATAGCCGTCAGCGGCGGTATCGTCACGCTATCGGGAACCGTCACCACATTGCTTTCCCGGAGCCGCGCCGTGGCATTGAGCCAGGCGGTTGCGGGTGTCCGTGGCGTGATCGACCTGATCTCGGTCGCGACCGACGCTCGCCCGGATTCCGACATTGCGAGCGACGTCAGGTCGTCGCTCGCCGTCGACCCCGCTCTGCAAGAGGCGAACATCGAGGCCTATTGCATCGAGGGAACGGTCACACTCGGCGGCGTCGCCTCTTCCCAAGCCGAAAGCCATCTGGCGGAGCTCTCCGCGAAGGGCACACCCGGGGTCCGCGAGGTCAATAATGACATCGCGATCTCGCCCGCGGCGAACCGGTCCGACGCCCGGATCGCCGCGGACGTCGAGGAGTTATTGCGATGGGACGCATGGCTCGCGGATAAATCGATCAATATCCGCGTCGTGCAGGGCCAGGTCCTCTTTTCGGGATCGGTCGACAGCGATTTCGAGCGCCGGCACGCGTCGGACCTTGCCGCTCTGACGGGCTCGGTCTCCGTCCAAAATGATTTGCAGGTGCAGGGCGGGCTGACACCCGCTTTGAGCGACAAGACCCTCGCATCGATGGTCCGAGATGTTCTGAGCCAGGATCCGCGATTGCAGGGCGTCGCTCCCCGCATCGCCGTATCGAAGGGTATCGTCATCCTCTCGGGAACGGTACCGGACTACGGAGCCGCCGATGCCGCGCTGGCGGACGCGCGATCCGTGCCAAGTGTTACGTCGGTCGACAACCGCATGCTCGTCAACCCGCAAAACCAGCCGTCCGATGCGTCGCTTGAACGGGAACTGCGGGCCGCCTTGGCACGCGATCCTCACGTTCCCACGGACGACATCACCGTCTCGGTCGCGCACGGCCGAGTGACACTCCGCGGCGTGCTGATGGATGCGTCCCAGAGGCACGATATCACGAGGATTCTCGGGCAAAATCCGGCCGTGCGCGGCATCAACGACAAGCTGACGCTTATAAACTACGGGGAGTGACGGGGATGCGAGCGGCTGCGCGGTTCCACGCTCGGCCGCGCGCGGATAGATCCAGTCGAACGATCACGCCATCCGCAAATTGAAGTGGGCCCCAGTGCTCGGGCGCAACTTGACAAGCGCAGCCATATGCCTCGCTATGTTTGGGCAACTCTAAATATGGGGGGCGCTTATGAAGCTGCGCGATGTCGCACAATTGGCCTCCGCGATGCTGCTCGCCGCGGCGCTCTCGACTGCGCCGGCGGCGGGGGCCAGGGCTGACGACGGCAAGACGATCAGGATCGGTGTGGTATACGACCTCTCCGGACCCTTTGCCGGTGGTGGATCGGACCTGCACTATCTCGGCGCCAAGATCGTCATCGATTGGTTCAACGCGCATGGCGGCATCGACGGATACAAAGTCGATCCGATTTACGTCGATGCGCAGAGCAAACCCGACGTCGCGATTAACGAATCCGTCCGGCTGATCGAGCAGGAACACGTCGACATGCTGCTCGGATTCTTCTCGTCGGCTGAATGCGTGCCGGCAGCCGCGCGCATCGAGCAGCTCAAGAAATTCATGTGGATCACCACCTGCATAGCCTCGCCGGTGCTAGAGGGGCGCAATCTGCAATATGTTTTTCGCCCGCAGCCCTTTGGCAGGCAATGGGGCCTGGCGTCGACGGAAATGGTGGCCGCTTATTCCAAAACGCAACTGGGCAAGGACCCCAAGGATCTCAAGGTCGCGATCATCCATGAGGACGGCCCCTACGGCACCGACGTTGCCGTGGGAAATCGCGAGGGCGCCAAAAAGGCTGGCTTCCAGGTAGTGGCCGATGAGGGATATTCGGCCTCGGCTCCCGATCTGTCGTCGCTGGTGACCAAGTTGAGGCGGGGCCAGCCGGACGTGATATTCCATACCGGCTACAACCCCGACATCAGCCTGTTCTTGCGCCAGGCGCGGGAGCTCGGTCTGAAATTCTCCGCCCTGGTGGGGCATGGCGCCGGCTACACCGTCTATTCCAAGCTCAAGGAGAGCGTTGGAAATGACGCCAATTATTTCTTCGACGTCGATCCGATTTCGATTTGGCAGACCAACGAGAAATCCCTGAAACCGGAGCTGATCCCGATTATCAAGCTGGTGGGCGATGCCTATCAGACGGCCAAGCCCGACACGATCATAAAGTCGGCACATGTGGGCATGGCGGCCTCAAATACCTACGCCTTCCTGACCGATGTCTTGCCACGCGCCATCACGAAATACGGGGGCATCACTGCCGATGATCTGCGCCAAGCTGCCCTCGACACCGACTTGCCCGATGGTTCGACCATGCTCGGCTTCGGCATTAAATTCGAGCCGCCGGGCGAGTCGATGGCGGGTCAAAACGAACGCGCATACCCGGTCGTGGTGCAGTATATCGACGATCAGAGCTATGTCGTCTGGCCCAAAGCGCAGCAACAACGCGAACCGGTATTGAAGCTGCCGGCGAGCTCGCCCTACTCGCCGAATTAGCGGCTAGGAAGCACGTCGAAGCCGACGCTTGCGCGCAACGTAACCGTGCATTCTATCGGGCACCGCGCACGTGAAACTGCCAGGGTCCAGGCCGCGGCGCCGTGCCGATCAATGCGGGGCGCTGCGGCGGAGTTGCGCCGGCCGCGGCAGCGCCTGGCCTCTGTCGCCCATCTGGTCCTGGTCCGCGCGCATGGGGCCCTCCGTTCGCCGAAGGTTTCGCGGCGGCCCCATCCTTCCCCGCGAGGCCTCGTGCCACGCCCCACAGCGCCGCCTGGGTTCGGTTAGCGGCATGGGTCTTCTGCAGGATGCGGCGAACATGAATTTTCACCGTTGACTCCGCGATATGGAGCTTGTTGGCGATGACCTTGTTCGACTGGCCATTCGTCAGGCAACGGAGAATGTCGATCTCTCGCACCGAGAGCTTGGAATTCTGCAAGTCGGCGCTGCCATTGGAAAGACGGCGCAACGTCGGAGGGAAACCGGGTATTAACATCGCAAGATCTGAGGGAAATACCTTCTCGCCGGCGCACACCAGGCGTATCGACTCCTCGAACGCGTCGGGTGAAATCTTCTCGAGGAGATAGCCGCTTGCGCCCGCGGCAAAATATTCGGAGAGGAGCCCCACATCGAGCTCAGATACGAGAAACACGACCTTAGCAATGGGCGCCCAAACCTTCACATCGGCCACCGAGATCGTCAAATCGTTCCCAGCCGACAAATTGATGAGAAGTATCTCCGGAGTGATCCCGTCTGCAATCTGGGCGCGCAACTCCGCGATGTCGGTGGCTTGCTTGACCGGATGAAAGCCCATCTCGCGCAGTCGGCTCGCCAGCCCGGCGCGGAGCAGCAGATTTGATGCTAGAACAGCCACGCTCGCCATTTTCGCCTCCCGACTTATGTTACCGCCGCCGCTTTTCCTTCTATCGGGACTTTCGTTTCCAGCGCACGCAAGCAGAGGTCGACATCGGAAACGACGGCTGACGGTAATTCGATCCAGGCAAGGCTGCTAATCGGATGCCATGAACGCCAAATTAGCAGCGTGTGAGCACTAAACGTTAGCGCCGGGTGTACACAAAAGAAAATACCCATTGTGGATAACGTGCATCTGTCTTCAGTAGGACCTGACGTTCGCATGTAATTGTAGAGGACGGCGCCTGGGTGGTTTGCCGACCCGCTGGTGGGGCGTGCTTTCGGCCTGCTGGAGCCCCGTTTGCCGCATCGAGCTATCGGATGGCGGCGCTGACGTGATCACAGCAAGCGGCTGAAACGCACGCATTATCGATGCGAGCCGTGCGCCGTCCACCGCACATCCAGCCAAATCTCCGCCGCGATGATTGAAACGCGTAGCCATTCGATTATGGAGCTTACGTAGTCATTGCCGAACTAGCCTCCGTTCGGAGTATCGCCTCTCAATTCGATTTATTGTCATTCATTTTGACTATGCGTGAATACGCCCAATGCGCGTTTGCCCGCGTTAGCAATCGACATGATGTTAACAGCGTGAACGACGCGGCGTTAGGGGCGTAAACGTCTCGACTTTAGCGACCGAACAGCCGCGTTGACAGCACCCGTGAGCGACATGATGCGTGCAACGTGTTCATCAACGGCATCAGGCGAGGTCGGGCGATGTTTCCAAGCACTGCAAAATCATGGCGGCTAGCGGCGGCTTCCGGAGCGCTGCTGGTTTTGAGCACAACCGTTCATGCCGGTTCCCCGACGCAACTGACTGACAGACAGCTTGATGGCGTCACCGCCGGCGCTTTCGTGGTTTTCTCGTCCGCAGACGGTCAGTCGACGGGACTGATCACCATGGGGTCGTCGAACGCCAATTCCGTTGTCGGCTCTAATCCAAGTGTCGTGAACGGATTCGGATCCGAGGGCGGTATCGCGACCGGCGAAGCGACCAGCTTCGGAACCGACGGTAATTCCACGAGTGCTCCACCGGCGACATCGGGCACCAGTGTGGTCACCGGCGGCACGCCAGAGGGCAACTACAACATCGTGATCTCCGCCAACCGGACCTCAAGCGCGGGCGGTCTGACGATCCAGGGCGGGTTCACGTCTGTCTACAACGCCGTAATACCGGGACTGTAGCGCCCGGGGAGACGTCGACGCGGAATTTATTTCGTAAGCGGACGCGCCGATGTGGTTTGCGACAAGCCTAGTGCGACCAGGCTCGGGACGATCCCGAACCGCCGCACCAACAGTAAGGAGGAGTGCATGAGGAAGTTTCTTCTTGCGCTGGGCATGGCGCCGCTTATGGCCGGCACGGCCATGGCAGCTCAGCCACTCAGCGACAACCAAATGGACGGCGTCACCGCCGGGTTCGCGGCGTTTTCGACCGCCGACTCACAGGCGCTCGGAAAGATCGTCGCCTCGGTGACGGCAACCGTCGCCCAAGTGAGCGCGGTCACGAACTCGACCGGTCAGCCGCTGATGGCGACCTTTGGCTCGACGACGCTAACCCTGTTCAAGTCGATTTCGGGTGCGCAGTCGGCGTCGAGTGCGACGAACAGCCTGCCCACCGTATCGATTGGGCTCTCTCCAAACTAATGCTCTAGCCTTGGAAGGATATCGAACATGAAGACGAAGTTCTGCTCTCTGCTTGTGGGCGCGTCGCTCCTCGCGCTCGCCGGCACCGCTCAGGCGGGACAGCCGCTCAGCGACAACCAGATGGACGGCGTCACCGCCGGTGCCGCCTCGAC
>Ga0187765_10000471_pt1 | contig 14821 bp, 12 predicted proteins | sample 0216_QUI02_MP05__3_FD_133018 | JGI IMG/M metagenome (GOLD analysis project Ga0187765, IMG submission 133018) | Tropical peat soil microbial communities from peatlands in Department of Meta, Colombia - 0216_QUI02_MP05_10_MG | ecosystem: Environmental > Terrestrial > Soil > Wetlands > Peat ...
AGACCGATGAAATCGGCAAGCTCCAACGGTCCCATTGGATGATGGGCGCCGAGCCGCATTGCGGTGTCGATCGACTCGACGCTGCCGACGCCTTCGTAGAGGGTGTAGATCGCCTCGTTGATCATCGGCAGCAGGATGCGGTTGACGATGAAGGCGGGGAAATCCTCCGCCACCGCGATCTGCTTGCCGAGCTTGGCGATAAAGTGCTTGGTAGCGTCGAAGGTCGTGTCGTCGGTGGCAATGCCGCGAATGACTTCGACCAACTCCATCAGCGGCACCGGATTCATGAAATGAATGCCGATGAAGCGTTCCGGCCGGTCGGTTGCCGCCGCCAGACGGGTAATCGAGATTGACGACGTATTGCTGCCGACGATGGCCTCCGGCTTGAGCGACGGGCAGAGCGCGGCGAAGATCTTGCGCTTGGTTTCTTCCTGCTCGGTCGCCGACTCGATCACGAGATCGCAATCGCCGAGCTCGTCGAGGCTGGTCGCCGGTGAAATACGCTTGATGGCCGCCTGCCGTTGTTCGTCGCTGATGCGCTGGCGGCTGACCTGTCGCGCCAAATTGCCGCTAATGGTCGCCAGCCCCTCGGTGATGCGATCGGCGACGACGTCATTCAACAAGACGTGAAAACCGGAGAGCGCGCAGACGTGGGCGATACCGTTGCCCATCTGGCCGGCGCCGATCACGCCGATCTTGCGAAATGGAGGGGCCGCGTTATTGGTCTCGCCCGCGCGCGCAGGCTGCGCACGCGGGATGGTTCGTTCTTTGGGGCGTTCCTTGACCTCGACCATTTCGATTCACCTTAGGCAACTTTACGACGATCTCGCGGAAGGCGCTAGATTTCCTCAGCGCTTAACCTTGCCCAGCTCCGCCGCAAGCTCCGGCAGGGCGGTATAGAGATCGGCAACCAAACCGTAATCGGCGACCTGAAAGATCGGCGCTTCCTCGTCTTTATTGATCGCCACGATGATCTTCGAATCCTTCATGCCGGCCAGATGCTGAATGGCGCCGGAAATGCCGACTGCGATGTAAAGGTCCGGCGCCACGACCTTGCCGGTTTGCCCGACCTGCCAATCGTTCGGTGCATAGCCGGCATCGACGGCGGCGCGCGAAGCGCCGATGGCAGCACCAAGCTTATCGGCCACCGGTTCGATATACTTGGTGAAGTTTTCGCGGTTTTGCATGGCGCGGCCGCCGGAAATGATGATTTTTGCCGAGGTTAGTTCTGGACGCTCGGATTTTGAGAGTTCCTCACCGACAAAGCCGGAGAGGCCGGGATCGGCCGTGGCCGCCACCGGTTCGATCGGCGCCGCGCCGCCCGTGCCGGTCGCCTGGAACGCCGCGGTGCGCACGGTGATCACCCGCTTTTTTTCAGGCGAGCGCACAGTCTGCACGGCATTGCCGGCATAGATCGGGCGTTCAAAAGTGTCGGGCGCTACCACCTTCGTAATGTCGGAAATCTGCATCACGTCGAGCAGCGCTGCGACCCGCGGCATGATGTTCTTGCCGGTCGTAGTGGCTGGCGCGATGAGCGTGTCATACGGGCCAGCGAGCGCGACGATCAATGCCGCGGTTGGCTCGGCCAGCATATGCGCATAAGCGGGCGCGTCGGCGAGCAGCACCTTGCCGACGCCGTCCAGCTTGGCCGCAGCTTCAGCCACCGCTTTGCAGTTTTGCCCAGCGACAAGAATGTGTACTTCGCCGCCAATCTGCTTAGCCGCAGTCAGTGCTTTGTTGGTCGCGTCCTTGAGCGAGGAATTGTCGTGCTCGGCGATTAGAAGCGCGGGCATATTTTACTCCGCTCGTCCCCGCGCCGGCGGGGACCCAGCGCAATATGCGATCAGGACGGCGTCTGCCATCTGGATTCCCGCTTGCGCGGGAATGAGCGGATCAACTGTCAGACCGGTACCGCGTCGGCGCATCAAACCGCTCCCGCCTCCTTGAGCTTCTCCACCAGTTCGGCGACGCTCTTGACCTTGACGCCGGCCTTGCGCACCGGCGGTTCGGCGGTCTTGACCACTTCAAGTCGCGGCTTGATGTCGACGCCGTAATCGGCGGCCGTCTTTTCGTCGATCGGCTTCTTTTTCGCCTTCATGATATTCGGCAAGGATGCGTAGCGCGGCTCGTTGAGCCGCAGATCGGTGGTGACGATCGCGGGGCTTTTAAGCTTCACCGTCTGCAAGCCGCCATCGACCTCGCGCGTGACCGTAACCGCATCGCCGTCGAGCGCCAGCTTGGACGCGAAGGTGCCTTGCGGCCAGCCGAGCAATGCGGCCAGCATCTGGCCGGTTTGATTGCAATCGTCGTCGATGGCCTGCTTGCCCATGATGATCAGGCCGGGTTTCTCGGCTTCGGCGATCGCTTTGAGGATTTTGGCGACCGCAAGCGGCTCGATGACGCCGTCGGCCTTGACCAGGATGCCGCGGTCGGCGCCCATGGCGAGCGCGGTCCGGATCGTTTCCCCCGCCTGCGCAGGTCCGATCGAGGCGCAGACGATCTCGGTTGCCTTGCCGGCTTCTTTCAGCCGGATCGCTTCCTCGACGGCAATTTCGTCGAACGGATTCATCGACATTTTCACGTTGCCGAGCTCGACGCCGGAGCCGTCCGGCTTGACCCGGATTTTCACGTCCTTGTCGATCGCCCGCTTCACGGGCACCAGAATTTTCATGAGAAAGGCTGCTGCTGTTGTTATTTTAAGCGCTCGCGGAATGGAGGTGTCCGCGCGCTGCTGCGGTGCGGCAAACTACCGGCGCCTACCCTGCCGGTCAACGCTGTTTAGCGGTTCTCGCCGGGCTTCCAGAGCACGTCGCCTAAGCCTCTGCCATTGGCGTAACGGCTGGCCACGAAAAGGTAATCGGACAGCCGATTGAGGTATTTGAGGACTTCGGGCGTGACGCTCTCGCCGGCCTTGTCCTTGAGCTCCGCAGTCAATCGCTCGGCGCGCCGGCAAACGGTGCGCGCCAAGTGCAGATAGGCCGCAGCGGGGCTGCCGCCCGGCAGCACGAAGGAGCGCAGCGGGGCAAGCTCGGCATTGAGCCGGTCGATCTCGGTCTCAAGCCAAGCCACCTGTTTATCGGTGGCGGTCAACCGCGCCCCGCCCGGACCCTTGCCCCGCCCCGGCGTGCAAAGGTCGGCGCCGAGATCGAACAGATCGTTCTGGATGCGCCCGAGAGCACCATCAAGAGCACGATCAAGGGCGACATCGCCGGCGGTGTGCAGCCGTGCGATTCCGATCGCGGCATTGGTTTCATCGAGCGTGCCATAGGCCGCGATCCGCAGATCGTATTTCTTGCGGCGCACGCCGGTGCCGAGCGCGGTGGTGCCGTCGTCGCCGGTGCGCGTATAAATTTTATTTAGAACCACCATCGCGTTGCTATTCCGCTAACTCTATCTCGCGGCCGCTACTTCGACATCAACCAGACCGTGAACATGATAACGACGATGGCTACGAATTGCAGCAAGACGCGCAGACGCATCAATTGCTGCGATCGATTGGGCGAGCCGCCGCGCATCATATTGATGAGACCAAGCAGCAACACGGCGGCGACGGCGCCGATCGCGATCGGAACCCCGATATGGGACATGAAATCGGCCATGCCGGATCATATCTAGCTTGGCTTGAGCGGGAGAGAAAGCCACCATCGTCATTGCGCGACCAGACCCGCGACGCGCGTCATACCGGATTGCGGCCAACGGGTCCGGCCCCCGAACTGGCCATCCCAACGACAAGCTGCGCGGCAAGTCCGCAATCCATAATCGCTGTCCGCGGATATGGATTCCGTGCTCTTCGCTTGCGCTCGGCACCGGAATGACGAGCGCGTGAACATGCGCTAAGACTTCAACGCAATTGTCCCAAGGAAACGCCCGCGATGATCGTCGATTTTCAGCACCATTTCACGCCGCGCGAACTGATCAAGGACGATCCAGGCGACCGCCTTGTCCTGCATTATGACGCGCTCGGCGCGCCGAGCTACACGGTGCACTCACTGCTCTACGACCTCGACGAGCACGTGCGCATGATGGAGCTAGCCGGCATCGACGCGGCCTGGCTCACCAGCGCCGCCGGCATGTGCGCCGATCTTGAGACCTCCCGGCTTGTCAACGACAAGGCCGCAAAGGCCGAGCGCGATTATCGTGGCCGCTTCATCGGCGCCGCGCACGCTCATCCGCTCGGCGGCGCCGCCGCGTTTAAGGAACTCGCCCGCTGCCGCCGTGAGCTCGGCTTCCAGGGAGTGGTGATCACCTCGGAGTTCGATGGCAAATTCATCGACGATCCGGCGCTCGAGCCGTTCTGGAACGAGATCGCCAAGCTCGACATGTTCGTTTTCGTGCATCCGGCGCTCAAGCTCAATCAGGCGCAGCAATTCGACGGCTACGATACCGCGCGCGCAGTCGGCCGCGAGTTTTCACTGATCATGGCGACGATCCGGCTCGTTAATTCCGGCTTGTTCGATCGGCATCCCGCACTCACCGTGCATATGGCGCATCTTGCCGGCGGCATCGCCTCGATGCTGGCGCGCATTCGCAGTTTTCAGGACAAGGAGTTTTGGGGCACGGCGGCCAACAAGCGGCACGGAATCAAAGGCAAAAAAGACTTCGACCATTACATCCGGCACAATCTGGTGTTCGACACCGCGGGCTTTGCCGGCGGCATCGGCGCCATCAAAGCGGGTTTGTGCGAAATTCCAGCTTCGCGCATCGTATTCGCCACGGATTATCCGCAGGAAATCCGAAAGCGCGAAGCGGTGCGCGATTTCGTCCACGAATTGCGCGCGATCGGCGACGATGGCGAGCGCATTCTGTCCGGCAATATTGGACTGCTCCTGAAGGAGCCTCCCTCACCGCTGCGAACAAAAATCGAAGAGCGGATGTGGTAACGAAGCGGCCGCTGCCCGGGCGCTCGCAAGATTTAAACTGCTCGTCGACTTCTGCGTCCTCGCTCGATCCTCATTTGGCATCGTGGAAAATGATGCCAAGCGTGTGGCGGTGGCCCGAGCGCAAGCGGCTTACGCCATGCCTCATGTTGACTCGATACATATTGCGCGTGCCGCGAACCGGACGATAGCGAACCGGAAAGAGTACGCATTCTCCCTGGATCAAGGCGACCACCTCGGCGCGCGACTGCATGCGCGGTCGTTGCTCGGTTAGGACGAATTCGCCGCCCTCAAAATCGCGGCCGGGCTGCGACAGCAGAAAAGTCGCCTGAAGCGGGAAGAGGTTTTCGCCGTAAACGTCCTGGTGCAGGCAATTGAAGTCGCCGGAATCGTACTGAAGAAGAAGCGGCGTAGGCTTTTTCTGCCCCGCGGCGTGGCATCGCCGCAAATAGGCGGCGTGACTTGAGGGATATTCCACCTCGATGCCCATTGCTTTGTTCCACCGATTGGCGAGCTGCGCCAAGGGTGGATAAAGGGCCTCGCGCAACGTGGCGACGATCTGGGGCAATGGATAGGCGAAATATTTGTATTCGCCGCGTCCGAAACCATGCCGCGCCATGACGATACGGCTGCGAAATAACTGATCGGAGCCGTAGCTTTCCGCGAGCGCGCTGCATTCCTCAGCCGTGAGCAAGGGTCCGGTTGTCGCGCAGCCGTGATCGTCGAGACCGGAAATGATCGCCGCCCAATCCAGCGCATCAACGCGCTCGCCGACCGGCGGCGACTTTGGCTGTGCGAATGATCGTTGCGTTTGAACCATTGCCAGGAAGGTTCGACTCTGAGGCTGGCGTTGAAACGAGCCCGCGAAAACTAGGTATGGTCAAAATAACCGACCCGACACCCGAAACCTGCAAGATGCCAAGCGGATCTCTCAAGCCTGGCTTCATCGTTTATGCGCTGTTTACGCGCTCGCGAGGTGTTTCTCGATCTGGTCGAGCGGGAATTTAGTGAGATCCTTGTCGATCTCGGCGATGATTTTCCTTTTCACGTCGGCGTGAAACGACTTGCGCAGATCGGCGAGCGCGCGCGGCGGCGCCACCACGACCAAGGCTTCGACGCTGCGCTCGCGCACGACCTTCTCCAGGATCGCGGCGACCTCGTGAGCGAATCTGCGCTCCTCGGCTTTGTGCCAGTCCGTCTGCTGGACGCTGGAGCGGCCCGCGCCGACCGACGAAAATGAGCGGCCCGGACGGTCGGTCCCCTGTTCATGGGTTGGCGGATTTCGATCGGTGAAGACCTGCTCGGTTTTCAGATTAAGCAATTCGGCATCGCCCTCGTTGCGGAGGATCAGCGCCTTTTGCCCATCGCCAACGAATACGAACGCGTTATGCGGGATTCTAAGCATCGGAGACATCCAATCCTGTTGAAATGGGTGCTGGAAGACCACCGAAAGTAAAAGTGACCGGACGTGGAAACCTTGACTAAAGTCAATTCAGTCGGCGCAGCGAGCGTTCCGCTGTCTGATGGCCGCGGGGGCAGATGACCTTAATTCGAGCCATCCAGCAGCCGCCGGGCGATCACCTGCGCCTGGATCTCGGCCGCGCCCTCGAAAATGTTGAGAATACGCGCATCGCACAGGATCCGCGACACCGGGAATTCCACGGCAAAACCATTTCCGCCGTGTACCTGGACCGCGTTGTCGGCCGCCGCCCAAGCGACGCGTGCGGCCAGCAATTTCGCCATGCCGGCTTCAAGGTCGCAGCGCCGGCCGGAATCCTTCTGCCGCGCGGCATAATAAGTCAGCTGCCGCGCGACCATGATCTCGGCCGCCATCATCGCAATCTTGTCGGCGATGCGCGGGAAAGCGGCAATCGGCTCGCCGAACTGTATGCGGCTCGCGGCATAATTGAGCGCCTGCTCCATCGCCGCCTGCGCCACCCCGATCGCGCGCGCCGCGGTCTGGATGCGCGCCGCCTCGAATGTCGCCATCAATTGCTTGAAGCCGAGGCCTTCGATGCCGCCGAGCAGGTTTTCCGCTTTGACCGCAAATCCGTCGAAGGCGATCTCGTATTCCTTCATGCCGCGATAGCCGAGCACTTCGATTTCGGTGCCGGTCATGCCCGGCGCCGGGAACGGATCGGCATCGGTGCCGCGCGGCTTTTCCGCAAGCAGCATAGACAGTCCGCGATAGCCGGTCTCGGCCGGATTGGTGCGGACCAGAAGCGTCATCAGATCGGCGCGGACCGGGTGCGTGATCCAAGTCTTGTTGCCGTAGATTTTGTAGACATCGCCTTGTCGGACCGCCCGGGTCTTCAGCGAGGCCAGATCCGAACCGGTATTCGGCTCGGTGAACACCGCGGTCGGCAGCACCTCGCCGGAAGCGATCTTCGGCAGCCATTTGCGCTTCTGCTCCTCGGTGCCCGAACCAAGAATGAGTTCGGCCGCTATCTCCGATCGGGTGCCGAGACTGCCGACGCCAATATAACCGCGCGACAATTCCTCGGAGACGACGCACATCGACTCCTTGCCGAGCCCCATGCCCTCGTAATCCTCGGGGACGGTCAGGCTGAAAACGCCGAGCTCCGCCATCTGCGCGATGACGTCGAGCGGAATATATTCGTTGCGCAGATGCCAGGCTTGCGCGAATGGCGCCACGCGATCGTCCGCGAACTTGCGCATTTCCTCGCGGATCGAATCCAAAGTCTCATCGAGGCCACAGGCGCCGACCGTCGCATCGTGCTGCTGGCGCATCAGTTCAACCAGGCGGGCCCGCCGCTGCGGTGTATTTCCAGTGGCAATGAGATGTTCGACCGCCGGATCGATCCGCGCGGCGACCGCGGCCGCGGCCAGGCCGAGATCAGCAAACCGCACGATCTCGCCTTGGCTCATCGGGATGCCGCCGAGCACCTGCGCCAGATATTCGCCGGCGCCGATCCGCACCAGCAATTCCTCGATTTCGCCGAAAGCGCCGGCGTCCCCGAGAGTTCGCGCGTATTGCGCGAGCTGACGAACGGCTTCGACATAGGTGGCGAGCCAAGCCAGGCCGTGCGTGGCACGCTGCTCGCTGTCGAATCGGCGCGACATCAGGCGACCCTCGACGGTCACGCGCTCGCTGACCGCGCGCCGCGCATCGCCCAGGAGCGCTTCCAGCGCGGTGACCGCATCGCCAAGGATCGCGATCACCTGAGGTTGCTTCTCGGTCAGCGCAGAAGGCATGGTTCACCCCTTACTTTGGCGGCGACAGACCCCCGAAGACCTTATGCGTGCAGTGCACAAAAGCCAATCTGGCAGCTTGCCGTGCCAGCCATTTGTCGTCGGCGAACGCGGCCGCAATCGATGCTATGCAGGCAGCCGATATAAGGGCCGCTTGCGGAGGCCACCCGCCATTGAACGCGATCCGGGACTGCTACCGCGTCGCTTTTGACGCCTTTTATCGCTTCAACGCCGACGACGGCTGGGCGATCGCAAGCCATATTGCCCTGTCCACACTGATGTCGATGTTTCCCTTTCTCATCCTGATCACCGCGCTGGCCGGCCTCCTGGGCTCGCAGAACCTTGCCGACGAGGTCGCTCACCTGATCGTCGCCGCCTGGCCGCCGGAAGTGTCGGGCGGCATCGCCGGCGAAATTCATAAAGTACTGACCAGCGCGCGCGGCGATATCTTGACCATTGGCGCCGTATTCGCGCTGTACTTCTCCTCGAGCGGTATTGAGAGCCTGCGCATCGGATTAAACCGCGCCTATGGGCTAGCCGAGACGCGGCCGTGGTGGCTGTTGCGGCTGGAATCGATCGGTTATGTGCTGGTCGCGGCTGCCGCGCTGTTGGCGCTTTCCTTTCTGGTCGTGCTCGGACCCTTGATGTTCCGCGCCGCGGTGCCCTTCCTGAATTGGCTCGAGCCCCTGGAACGTCATTACAATATCGCGCGGCTGAGCGTGGCCACCTTCGTGATTACGGCAGCGCTGGTGATCCTGCACATGTGGTTGCCGGCCGGACGCCGGCGCATCGAGGAGGTCTGGCCGGGTATCGCCGCGACGCTGCTCTTATGGCTCGTCTGCGGTTTCATATTTGGCCGCTACCTTGCAGATTTTGCCTACACCTACGTGACCTATTATGCCGGGCTTGCCTCCGCGATGATCGCCCTGGTCTTCCTTTATTTCAGCGCGTGGATTTTCATCTACGGCGGCGAACTCAATGCGGCGATCGCGCGCGAACGCGTTCGAATCGCGGTTCGCCGAGCAGAGCAGGTGGCGCCACGGAGCCAACCGGAGGAAAAAGAAGGACTCTGAGCAGCGCCCTCGCGCTCAGCAGCCTTGCGCTCAGCGGCCTTGCGCCTCCATCATGTCATCGAAATTGCGCAAACCCTGCCGCGGCGCATTGACCAGCACCGCCATGTTGCCCGGCTTGTGGCGATTGGTGCGCATCAGCTCGTGCGCATAAGGAATCTTCTCCCACGGAAATACGTCACTCATGCACGGATCGACCCGGCGGTCGATGACGAACTGATTGGCGGCGCTGGCCTGTTTTAGATGGGCAAAATGAGAGCCCTGCACCCGCTTTTGACGCATCCAGACGTAGCGCGCGTCAAAGGTGATGTTGTAGCCCGAGGTGCCGGCGCAGAACACGACCATACCGCCGCGTTTGACCACCAGGCACGACACCGGAAACGTCGCTTCGCCCGGATGTTCGAAGATGATGTCGACGTCGCGCTTGCCGGTGATATCCCAGATCGCCTTGCCGAAACGGCGCGCTTCTTTGACCCAAATATCGTAATCGGGCGAGCCGACCTTCGGCATTGCACCCCAGCATCTGAAATCGTTGCGGTTGATCACGCCTTTGGCGCCGAGATCGAGCACGTATTGGACTTTGGCCTGATCCGAGACAATGCCGATCGCATTCGCGCCGGAAGCCGCGACGAGCTGCACGCCGAACACACCGAGACCGCCGGAGGCGCCCCAAACAAGCACATTGTCGCCGGGCTTGAGCGTGTGCGGCGGATGTCCGAACAGCATGCGGTAAGCAGTCGCCAGCGTGAGCGTGTAGCAGCCCGCTTCCTCCCACGTCAGATGCGCCGGCTTCGCCATCAGCTGGCGCGACTGCACACGGCAGAACTGCGCGAACGAGCCATCCGGCGTCTCGTAACCCCAAATGCGCTGCGACGGCGACAGCAGCGGATCGCCGCCATTGCATTCCTCATCGTCGCCGTCGTCCTGATTGCAGTGGACGATGACCTCGTCGCCCACTTTCCAGCGCTTGACCTTGGAGCCAACCGCCCAGACCACGCCTGAGGCATCCGAGCCGGCGATATGGAAAGGGTGCTTGTGGCCGTCGAGCGGCGACACGGGCACGCCGAGACCCGCCCAGACGCCGTTGTAGTTGACGCCACCGGCCATGACATAGACAAGCACTTCCTCCTCGGCGATCGGCCAGGTCGGAACCACTTCACATTGCATGGCCGTTTCCGGCGGGCCATGGCGCTCCTTGCGGATCGCCCAAGCGTGCATTTTTGGCGGGATATGGCCGAGCGGTGGCACTTCACCGATCTCGTAGAGATCTTTCAGCGGCGCGGCTGACGGCTTTTTTTGCGCAACGGCCATGAGCTCTCCCCATGCACCGGCACCGCCGGCTCGAGCGCTGAAAGCGGGTGAGCACGGCTGCGGTTGTACCCACAACACTTTGCCGCAGTTTATGTTGCATTGCAACAAGAACGGCGTCACACTGGCGCGCGCTCAAAGTTTGCAGGCGACGGCGCGATCGATGCAGCGCAATGAAAAAACAGCTGATTCGGCGCCAAGCGGTATGGACCGCGGCAACGCCTTTAGCGCCAAACCGATGCGTGACAAGCCCTGGATATTCCGCACCTATGCCGGACATTCCACCGCCGCGGCCTCGAACGCGCTCTATCGCACCAATCTGAGCAAAGGCCAGACCGGCCTGTCGGTCGCCTTCGACCTGCCGACCCAGACCGGCTACGACAGCGATCATCCGCTCGCCAAGGGGGAGGTCGGCAAGGTCGGCGTGCCGATCTGCCACCTCGGCGATATGCGCGCGCTGTTCGACGGCATCCCGCTCGGCGCGATGAACACGTCGATGACGATCAATGCCACCGCCGCCTGGTTGCTTGCGCTTTATATCGCGCTCGCCGACGAGCAAAACGCGCCGCGCGCCAAGCTGCAGGGCACGACACAGAACGACATCATCAAAGAATATCTATCGCGCGGCACCTATGTGTTTCCGCCCGCGCCCTCGATGCGGCTGACCAAGGACGCGATCCTGTTCACGACCAAGGAAATGCCGAAGTGGAATCCGATCAATGTCTGCTCCTATCACCTGCAGGAGGCGGGCGCGACGCCGGTGCAGGAAGTTGCCTTTGCGCTTGCAACCGCCATAGGCGTTCTCGATGCCGTGAAGAGTTCAAGGCAATGCGCCGAGGACGAATTCGGCGACGTGGTCGGGCGCATCTCGTTTTTCGTCAATGCCGGACTGCGCTTTGTCACCGAAATCTGCAAGATGCGCGCGTTCACCGAATTATGGGACGACATCACCCGCACCCGCTACGATGTGCGCGATCCCAAGCAGCGGCTGTTCCGTTATGGCGTGCAAGTCAATTCGCTCGGGCTTACCGAACAGCAGCCGGAGAACAACGTCGCGCGCATCCTGCTTGAGATGCTAGCGGTGACGCTGTCGAAAGACGCCCGCGCTCGCGCGGTGCAGCTGCCAGCCTGGAACGAAGCGCTCGGCCTGCCACGGCCGTGGGATCAGCAATGGTCGCTGCGCATGCAGCAAATTCTCGCCTATGAGACCGACGTTTTGGATTATGGCGACATTTTCGACGGCTCGCCGGTCATTGCCGCCAAGGTCGCCGAACTCAAAGCTGCCGCCCGCGATGAGCTCAATCACATCGAGGCGCTGGGCGGGACCGTGGCGGCGGTGGAATCCGGCTATCTCAAGCAGCAGCTCGTGGAATCCAATTCGCGCCGCGTCGAAGCGATCGAGCGCGGCGAGCAGACCGTAGTCGGCGTCAACCGCTTCATCGAGACCGAGCCGTCGCCGCTGGCGGCCGCCGCGGGCTCGGTGATCACCGTTGCCGCCGAAGCCGAAGCTGATCAGATCGCGCGGCTCAAGGCATGGCGAGACGAGCGCGACGATCGCGCGGTCGCGGCGGCGCTCGAGCAATTGCGCACGGCGGCCAAGAGCAGCGCCAATATCATGCCGGCCTCGATCGTTTGCGCCAAAGCCGGCGTCACCACCGGCGAATGGGGCGCCACGTTGCGCGCTGCATTCGGCGAATATCGGGCGCCGACCGGGGTCGGCACGGCAATGCGCAACGACGCCGAAGGCCTCGACGAGATTCGCGCCGAGGTCGATCGCGTTTCCAAAAAACTTGGCCGGCGGCTGAAACTCTTGGTCGGCAAGCCGGGGCTCGACGGCCATTCCAACGGCGCCGAACAGATCGCCGCCCGCGCGCGCGATGCCGGCATGGATGTGGTGTATGACGGCATCCGGCTGACCGCCGATGCCATCGCAGCGGCTGCCCGAGACAAAGACGTGCACGTCGTCGGATTGTCGATCCTGTCGGGCTCGCACCTGCCGCTGGTGCATGAAGTGATGGCGCGTCTGCAGGATAACGGCGCAGCAGCGGTGCCGGTCGTGGTGGGCGGCATCATCCCGCCAGGAGATGCCCGCACACTGAAGGATGCCGGCGTCGCCGAAGTCTACACGCCGAAAGATTTTGCACTGAACCGGATCATGTCCGATCTGGTGCGCATCGTCGAAAACGCCGTCGATCGGCGCAAATAGAAACGCGCCGTCCCGCCTCCCGTCATTTATCGTGGAATCGAATTGAGCCGGGGCTGGCAGATCTGCCGCTGCGCCATCTCACGCCGTTACGATCGGTCCCGCAGCGCTCTTCGCAAGTCGCCGACTCGAGTTGTTGCGCACAACGCGAGCGGCCCTTCCAATTCTCGGGCCTGGGCAAAAACCTCGTTCGCCAGCCGCATGAACAGGCGCGCAAAATCGTGGTGCCGTTCACAATGGGCCCGGTTCGCGAGTTCGAGCATGCGCTTGCCGCGCATGCGCAACCGGGCGACGTCGCCGCTTACTGCTATTTCGCGCGATCGACCCGTCATTTGAGCCATTTGAGTAAGAAACTCACTTTGCGGCGTCCGGTTCCTAACACTTTGCGGGCCAAGCACTGGCAAGGCGGCTTCGACATGGGCTTGGAGCGATCGGAGCAGTTTTGGAGAATGCGGGCATCAAATCGAGTGACTACGGCGTGCTCAAAGCGCCGAAGGGTAACCCCCCGGCCGCGGATCTTAAGGATAGTCGAGTTAGCCTTTGTGGCATTGTGCGAACGACTATGACCGCGCAACATGGTCAACGCCGATCGGGCGACGGCGACTTAGGTGTGTCGTGCTCCCATGTGAAGGACGATAGTTTCGATGCTTGAGAGTTTGAGCGAACAAATTCGAGACTGTTACGCGCGTGCCGAAGACTGCACGCGAAAAGCTGCCGCCCAAACGGATCCGCGGCTCAAGCAAGATTTTTTGGACATGGAACGGCGCTGGCTCACCTTGGCGAAAAGCTACGAATTAAATCAGCGGCTGGCTGATTTCTCGAAAGAGGCCGATCGAAAATTGGAGGGCCCTCCGCCAAAGCCGAAGCAATGAGTTACCTCCGCGGCGGCTCCTTGCTGTCGCGGCCACGCAGCTAGCCGCCCTTCCCAGCGCGTGGCATAGTTGGCCTAGACCGGCGCAGAACGGTCAGGGGAGGAAGCCATGAATTCTCGGGTTATCCGCAGTACGCTTGTCATCGCAGCGGCGCTCGGCTGCAACGCGCTTTCGGCGCAGGCCGCGCCCTTTTTGATCGTTGGCGACGATGAAAAGGCCAGTTTTGTCGACGGTAAGACTATTGTATCGCCGCCGGGAAAAGATTCGGTGCTGATTGTCGACGTTGCAAATCCTCTCGATCCGAAAATCGTCGCCAATCTTCCGCTGAAAAATTCAGTCGTTGGACCGCCGGTGAATCTCGCGATCGATCCGACCAATTCAGTGGCGATCATTGCTGACTCGATGAACGCGGTCCAGGACGGCAACAATTGGAAACAGGTTCCGGACAACAAAATCTACGTCGTCGATCTCAAGGCAAAACCGGCGAAGCTCGTTGCCACGATTGAGGGCGACAAGCAGCCGTCCGGTCTTTCGATCAATCCGGCCGGCAATCTCGCACTCGTCGCCAATCGCGCCGCCAAATCGATTTCTGTCCTGTCGATCCATGGCACCGACGTCAAGCTTATCGGCAGCGTTGACATGGGAGACGAAGTCTCCAGCGTTGTCTTTACGCCGGACGGCAAGCATGCGCTGGCGTCGAAGCCTTCGGCCAACAAAGTCGCCCTGCTTGACGTTGACGGCGATAAGGTGACCTACGCCAAGCGCGATCTTTTGATCGGGTTATTTCCGTACAATGTCGTCGTATCGCCGACAGGCTCGATTGCCTTGACCGCGGACAACGGCAATGCGGGCAGCTCTGATGGCAACGTAGATACGGTCAGCGTCATCGATTTGACGGAACCCGTGCATGTCATCGATCACATAACGGTTCCCGACAGCCCGGAAGGTCTGGCGTTTAGCCCGAAGGGCAATCTCGCCGTGGCCGTCGAGGCGACCGGGTCCAATCACCCCAAATCGGATTGGTACTATCACCCGCATGGCACGGTGACGGTGCTCAAAATCGACGGCAAGAAAGTGACCCGTTTGAACGACATCGAGGTTGGCGCTTTGCCGGAGGCGGCTGCGTTCACGCCCGACGGCAAATACATTTATGTGGGCAACTACACGGATAGGGATTTTTCCATCCTGCGCGTTGACGGCACTAAAGTCACCGACACCGGGAAGCATTTCAAAGTTCCAGGTCAACCCGGCTCGGCGCGCATGAGCGAGCACTAGGAA
>Ga0187765_10000472_pt1 | contig 14816 bp, 9 predicted proteins | sample 0216_QUI02_MP05__3_FD_133018 | JGI IMG/M metagenome (GOLD analysis project Ga0187765, IMG submission 133018) | Tropical peat soil microbial communities from peatlands in Department of Meta, Colombia - 0216_QUI02_MP05_10_MG | ecosystem: Environmental > Terrestrial > Soil > Wetlands > Peat ...
GCTGAAGCCCGGGGCGAGCCCGACCCGGATGAACGCGGTCGCGAAGAACGCGTTGGACAGGAACAGCGACACCATCCAGCAGGTCGAGGACACGACGCCGACCTCGGGGCGCAGCACGCGGGTGACGAACATGTAGTCCCCGCCGGTGCGCGGCAGCATGCTGGCCAGCAGGCCGTAGGAGTACGCGAACGCGAGCACCAGCGGGATGTCGAGCGCCAGGGCGAGGATGAAGTTCCCGCCGGGAAACAGCGAGAACGCGAAGAAGACGCCCGCCGACAGCACAAACGCCGGGTGCGACGGGATGAAGTTGAAGATGAGCGAGGCCCGCTGGGGCACCGCTCGGACCAGGCCGGTCGCCTGACGGGCGAACAGCTTCGGCGTGGTCTTGACCGGTGTCTGGCCCGCGTCCATGTCATTCAGCTCCTTACTGAGGAGACCTCGCCGAGGTGAACGGGATCAGATCATGGATCCTCTGGGCCTTCTCGCGCTGCGGGCACCCGTGACGGCTTGGCCCGGCGGGCCTCGCCTTTTCGGGGCATACGCGCCCTCCTGTCACAGAGGCGCGCTCAGCGGGCCGAGCAGTTCGCTGCCGCACCTGAACTGCGGGGTGAACCCCAAAGTTCCATCGGTGTGCGCATATGTCAAGACCCTGAGCGTCTGCTCAACGTGGGATCGGCAGGCGCCCAGCTGGTAGGGGTTACGGTGGTGATCGACCCGGCCGATGCCCGGCTAAATGGGGACGGGGCCGAAGGAGAGAACGCATGAACAGGCGGCTGCGGGTTGGCGTGGTGGGCACCGGCACCATCGCCCAGGTGATGCACCTGCACTACCTCGGCGAGCTGGCCGACTGTTTCGAGGTGGCCGCGGTGTGCGACGTGGTGCCGGACAACGCCAGGGCATGCGCCCAGCGCTACGGCATCGGCGCCGTGTTTACCGACTGGCGTGAGCTGATCCAGGCTCCGCTGGACGCGGTCCTCGTGCTGACCTCGGGCAGCCACGCCCCTATCGCGGTGGCGGCGGCGCAGGCCGGGCTGCACGTCCTGGTGGAGAAGCCGATGTGCTTCTCGGTCGGGGAGGGGCAGGCGATGATCGCCGCCGCGGAGCAGGCGGGCGTGACGCTGATGGTCGCCTACCCGAAGCGCTACGACCCGGCGTACGCACGGTTCCGGAAGGAGGCCAGCGAGCTGGCCGAGCCCCGGCTGCTGCGCGTCACGACCTTCGAGTCGCCGTTCCTGCCGTACATCGAGCACCTTCCGCTGCCCCCGCGGGGGGCGGTGCCGGACGAGGTGGCGGACCGGCTGCGGGCCGAGACCGAGGCGAGCATCCGGTCCGCGATCGGGGACGCGAGCGAGTTCGAGCGCCGGGCCTACCACATGGTCCTGCTGGACACGCTGGTCCACGAGCTGAACACGGTGCGCGGGCTGCTCGGGGAGCCCGACCGGCTCGACTACGTGGACCTGCGGGGAAACAGCCTGGTGGCGATGCTCTCCTTCGGGAACCTGCCGGTCGCCATCCACTGGCTGGACCTGCCCGGCATCGCCCGCTACCAGATGGAGTTCGCGCTGTACGCCCCGGACCGCCGGGTGACGCTCTCCTTCCCGTCCCCGTTCCTCCGTAGCGAGCCGGCCACCATCGAGATCGAGGGAGGAGACCCGGGCACCACCCGGTCGTGGCGCAGCGAGGAGATCGTTTCCTACCAGAGCGCGTTCAAGCAGGAGCTCATCGCCTTCCACCGCTGCGCCGTCACCGGCGAGCGGCCGGAGACATCGGGCCTGGACGGGCTGCGGGACATCGCCCTGTGCCAGGCGATCATCGACAGCCACCGCCGGGCCGCACCGGTCGACAGCCCCACCAGCACCGGCTGATCACCCGCCGGATCGCCCGCGTTCGGCCTGTTGCCGCGTTGCACTTCAGCCGATGACCGGCCGAGACTGGGAACGACCCGACCTTGCCGACGAGCGGGGAGGATGCTGTGAGCGAAGTCGACCGGCTGGAAGCGGCGACCCGCGAGTGCCGCGAGATGATCCGCGAAGCCCACGCCGCGACCAAGGATCTGCGGAGCGCGGTGCGCGAGGCCAAGAGCGAGATACGGGCGCTGACCAACGACGAGGTCGCCGCGCATATTCAGGCCGAGGTATCCCGGCAGCTGGAGGTGATGAGCGAGCAGATCAGTGAGGCCATCACGGCGGCAACGCAGAAGGTGATCGCCGAGTTCGACCGGTTCGGTGAGTCGCTGCTGGGCAAGGAGGCCTACTGGGAACGGGCGAGCGGCCGGCGTTCCGCTACCCGGCCCGACACCGACGTGGTCGCGCTTGATGTCCAGACCGGTGACGACAAGGCCTGATGCGGTCGTTCCGGGGGCGCGGGTTACCGCAGGACCTCGTCGAGAACGGCGAGAGCGCGGTCGATGTCGTCGCTGCTGTTGTCAAAGCGCGGGTCGCCCGGGGTGAGCAGGCGCGCACCGCGCTCGCGCAGGCGCCACCACCGACGCCGGCACCAGGCCGGCCGAGGTGGTGTTGAGGTAGGTGAGCCGTCCGAAGGCAGGGAAGTCATCACGGCGCAGCCCTGGCACAGACACGGCACGCTCCCGTCTCGCTGGATCTGCTCAACGACAAGGGTGCAAGGATTTACCTCCATGACACGGAATATCGATGCGACCTGATCAAGCGCTGCGCTACGACGTCAACTGCTCGATCATGTTCACCGAGCTCGCGCTGCTGCAGCGGCCGGCGGCGGTCCGCGCGGCCGGCTTCGGGGCGGCGGAGTACTGGTGGCCCTTTGCCATAGCGGTGCCGGCGGACCGGGAGGTCGACGCCTTCGTCAGCTCCCTGCGCGATGCCGGGATCCAGCTGGTGAGTCTTAACTTCTTTGCCGGGGACATGGCCGCCGGTGACCGCGGCCTGCTCTCCTGCGCTGGCCGCGGTGCGGAGTTCCGGGACAACGTCCAGCTGGTCGCCGCCGTTGGCGAGCAGCTGGGCTGCCGTTCCTTCAATGCGCTCTTCGGCAACCGCGATGATGTCGCGGCGCCGCAGCAGCAGGACGAGTTGGCGCTAGGCAACCTGGTCTACGCGATGGACGCGGTGGCCCGGATCGGGGGAACGGTCCTGGTCGAGGCGGTGAGTGGGGCGGACCGATATCCGCTGCGCACGGCAGCCGACGCCATGGCGGTCATCGACCGCGCCAACCAGGCAGCGGGGGCGGCCAACTGCCGGTTCCTCGCCGACCTCTATCACCTGACAGTCAACGGGGACGACGTCGCGGCCGTCATCGCGGCACACGCGCCGGCCATCGGCCACGTGCAGATCGCCGACGCGCCGGGCCGGGGTGCGCCCGGCACCGGCCAGATCGACCTGGCCGCGCACCTGGGCCAGCTCGCTGACGCAGGCTACCAGGGCTGGGTGGGGCTGGAATACAAGCCGGCCGGGGCTACCGCGGACAGCTTCGGCTGGCTGCCGCGGGAGCAGCGGGCGGCCCCGATCGGCAGCACACCCAGCACAGAAGGAGCGGCGAAGACCGAAGGGGCGGCCAGCACCGAAGGAGCGGAGCGATGACCACCGTCGCGTTCATCGGCCTGGGCATCATGGGCGGCCCGATGGCCAGGAACCTGGTATCGGCCGGCTACGACGTGGTCGGCTACAACCGCAGCCGCGCCCCGGTGGAGGCGCTGGCCCGACACGGCGGCCGCGCCGCGGGCAGCGTGGCGGAGGCGGTGAGCACGGCGGAGGTAGTGATCACGATGCTGCCTGATTCGCCGGATGTGGAGGCCGTTGCCCTGGGCGACATCGGTATCCTCACGCACGCCGCGGCGGGGACGCTGCTGATCGACATGAGCTCGATCCGCCCTGATGTGGCGCGCCACCTGGCGGCGGCCGGGGCCGAACGCGGCGTGCGCGTGCTCGATGCGCCGGTCAGCGGCGGCGAGCAGGGCGCGATCGAGGCAACTCTGTCGATCATGGTGGGCGGGACGGCAGGTGACTTCGAGGCGGCCCTACCGGTGCTGCAGGCACTCGGGAAAACCGTGGTGCACGTGGGGCCGGCGGGCTCCGGTCAGACGGTCAAGGCGGCCAACCAGCTGATTGTGGCGGGCACGATCGAGCTGGTCGCCGAGGCGATCGTGTTCCTGCGCGCCTACGGCGTAGACACCGAGGCGGCCGTCCGGGTCCTGGCCGGTGGCCTGGCCGGCAACGCGATCCTGGACCGCAAGGCCGCCGGGATGCTCGCCGGGAGGTTCGAGCCGGGATTCCGGATCGAACTGCATCACAAGGACCTGGGCATCGTGACGGCCGCGGCGCGCGAGGCCGGCGTCGCCATCCCGCTCGGCGCCGCGGTGGCCCAGCTGATGGGCGTGATGAAGGCGCAGGGCCACGGGGACCTGGACCATTCAGCACTGCTTCTGCTGGTCGAGTGGCTCTCGGGCCGCCCGGCAGGCTGACCGGCTGGGCCAGGCGGGTCAGCCCAGACAGGGCGAACATGCCCCGCATGAGAGCCGCCCGGGCGCGAACCGGCCCGCGGCTACTGCAACACTTCGGCAGATGACAGACAACCCACCCACCTTAACTGCGCGGCATTGCCGTTAGCCCCTGGCCAGAAATCCTCGCCGCGCCTATCGTGGAAAAGGTCTCCTGGGAGGGGGCAGGTGACTGTAGAAACCGCTGCCGAGCAACGTCTGCGCCGACGGATCGCGGACGGCAAAGTCATCGTCGTGGTGGGCGCGGGGGTGTCCATCGGTGCCACCATGCGCGACGACGACACACCCCATCCGTACGCCTCGTGGGCCGGGCTGGTCAGTGCCGGGGCTGAGGAGATGGGCGCCTACGGGGCGCCGAAGCAAGTCGTGGCCTACGCTCAGTACCTGCTCCAGGAACAGAAGTTCGAAGAAGTCGCCGACCTGATCATCGAGAACCTCAAGAACTTCTACGCCGACTGGCTGCAGAGTTCTTTCGACGCCCAGAACTTCGCCATCACTAATCCCGACGTGCCTGAGGCGCTGCATGCCCTCGGCTGCCCGATCCTCACTACGAACTACGACGACGTGCTGGAGCGGGTGAGCGGTCGCGGGACGCTGGAATGGCGCAATGCCGAAGCGTGGCCGCAGGCGCAGAAGGACCCGACCCGCTACGTCCTGCACATTCACGGCACCTTCACCGATTCGGCATCCGTCGTGTTCAGCAGGAAGGACTACGAGGAACTCGTCAAAGACACCAAGTACCAGTCACTCTGGCAGGCCTTGGCCACCCAATACAGCCTGCTGTTCGTCGGGGTCGGCAAGAGTTTCGACGACCGCAACTTCACCCGGCTGGGCGGCTACCTCAAGGACGTCCTGGGGCAGGCCGGCCAGGAGCACTATCGCCTGGTATACGCCGGTCAGAACGACGGCGTGGACCGCGAGGGCTTGTTCGAGCAGAAGATCCTGCAGATCGAGTACGGCACGTCATCCGGTGACCTGGCGGAGTTCCTCACCGGCCTGGTGCCGTCGGTGCCCGACAGTACCGCCATGCCCGAGCTACCGCCCCCCGCGGTCCTGAGCATCGACGTCGACGACCGCATGGTCCACGCGGCCCTGCACTCGGACACGGCATCCCCCCAATCGGCGGACGAGCCGTGCGGGCTGAACGCGATCGCCCTGGAGACCCTGTCCCTGTTCGACGAGTGGATCCGCAGCGACCCGCTGGGGGGCTCGGGCGCCGACGAGCGAGAGGGCCTGCGGATACGGGTGATCCAGCAGATGGGCCGGATCTTGTTCGACGCGGTGTTCCACGGCGGCGTCCGGCAGCTGTACCAGGACGGCCTGCGCTACCAGGCGCAGCTGCGGGATGGGCTGATCAAGGCCGGACAGCCGGACGCCTGGGCCCCGCTGGAAATCGTGCTGAGGATCAAAAAGAAGATCGTCCCGCTCTTCCAGACCATCAACCAGATTGACCTGGACGACCTGCCCTGGGAGCTGCTGTGGGAAACCAGCAGCGGACACTTGTCGGCCTCGAACAAGGTGGTCCTGGTCCGCGGCACCGAGGACCAGGCGCGCCGGTTCGAGGAATGGCAGCCGCCCAACCGGCTCAACGTCCTGGTTGCGCTGGCGCAGCCGGAGGAACTGGTCAGCCAGGTGCGAGCCAGTTGGCCGGGCGGCAAGGGCTACGACACCGTCATCGCCGACATTCGTTCGGCGATCGGCGCCTGGGACTCCCCGGGGGACGCCGACCGTAGCAGCGATCCGGCCCAGGGTAACGGCGGCGGCGCGGCGCGGGGCCGGGTCCATGTCTTCGAACTGGACGACCCCGGTAATGAGCATGGCCATGACCTTGACGACGAGGCCGGTGACAACCGGGAGCAGGGGGCGGCACGGCGCCGGTACCGGGTGACCTGGGCGCGGTTCAAGGCGGCACTGGACACCAGCGCGCAGCCGGACGCCGACTCATCCCAGCACGTCGACGTCGTGCACTTTATCGGGCACGCCGGGGTGAACGGTCTGTACCGGTACGTAGCCTTCGAGGCCCCGGAGCCGGACGCAGGGCGAAGCGGAGCGGCCGACGCAGCCATCCCCATCGGCAGCACGCAGTGGGTGTCATTTGAGGACATCGGCACATTCATCCTCAATCTCGACGAAAAGGACCGCCCGACCCTGGTGATGCTGCACCTGTGCCAGGGGCCCGCAGGCGGGGTAAGCGGCCCGGTCGGCCCGCTGGATCTGACCCGGGCGAGCTTCAGCCAGCTCGGCTACCTGCTGATGCAGGCGCAGATTCCCCTGGTGGTCGCCATGCAGTACCCAATGTGGCCCGATGCTGGGGCGCTGTTCACCAGCACCTTCTACAGCAAGGTCCAGACCGCCACGGTGCCGCAGGCAGTCCAAGCGGCACGCAACGCCGTCTCCCGCGCAGGGGCGGGAGCGAGTGGCCCGGTCGGACCGGTGTTCTTCATGGGCGCCAACGTCCGCCAGATCCTGGTGCCGCAGGCGGCCGCGCGCCGAGGCAAGGCGGCGGCGCCACAGGCTGCCGGAAGGAGTGGCCCCAGCAAGCTGGTGTCGCCTGGCGCCCCGACGCACGGGGCAACGACGCCCGGCAGGACCCCCGCCGCCATCGGCTCGGACCGGTTCCAGCAGGATCCCCGCGACGGAGGCGGCTCCAATGGAGTCTGACGGCTCCCTCGATGCGGGCGATCTGGCCGCCGAACTCAGCCAGGCCATCGCCAGGCTGAGCCGCGGCGGGGAGGCGATCGCCGACGCGCTTGCCCGGGGGCCACGCATCGACCCTGTCGCTGGCAAGGACGCCCTGGCCAGCGTGCGGCGGGCCGCCAGGCTGCTCGATCGGGCCAGCGCGACGCTCAGCGCAGCCGATTACCAGGAGGCCACTGCCCCAACAGCCGATCCGATCGATGGCTGGGCCCTGGCGGTCGCCACCGCCATCGAGCAGGCCAACCCGGAGAGCCTGAGTGAACTGGCCGGGCAGACCCCTCAGGGTCTTCCCCCGATGATCGTCACGGCGGCGCAGGCCGCCGTGACCGGTGACTGGGTCACCGGCCGTCTGCTGGCCGACTATGTCTTGGGCCGTATCGTCGGCATGGGCGCCAGCCCGGAGCTCGGTCGTGCGGCCGGCGCGACCGCGGTGCTCGCAGCGCGGGCCTGGATGACGACGGCCGATGCGCCGCAGCGGTGCCAGGGATACCTCCAGCTGGCGCAGAGCCACAGCGGCACCACGGCTCGGCTTGAGGCCGCACTTGCCCAGATGCAACGCGCGACCGGGGATTCGGGACTCGCCCAGGACTCGGCGGTGCATTCGTGCAGCCTGGACTCGGGCTATCCACGGGGACACGTCGAGCGCGCGCTGGCCCTCGTGGCGGTCGGTTCCGATCCCAGCGAAGCGGTCCATACCGCGGCGGACACGGCGAGCGTCCGGAGCCACCCTTACGAGGCGCTAACCGATCTCGTGGGCGACGTGCCGGACGCCGTACTCCTTTGCCTGGCCCAGGCCTGCCAGATCCGCCGTCCCGAGCTGGCCCGCCGGGTCCTCGACGAGATGCTCACGGCCGGGGAGCCGTATGCACTGCCGGGCGAGGACAGGCAGGAGACCACCCTGAGGCAGGTCGAAGCGTACCGGTTGCGAGCGGCTCTGCCCGGGACGCCGGGCGCCGACGGGCCCGACGCCGATACGGGTACGGCGGACACCGCCGCGGACCTGTATTACGCGGCGGCGCTGGTTGGCGAGTTCGACGAACAGTTGTGCTATGACCTGCTGATACAGGTAGTAACTCACGACCCCCAGCACCGGAACGCGCTCTTCCTGCTCAGTGATCTCCTGCGGGCCCGGGCCGAGCAGGCCGTCCCGCCGGACGCCAGTCTCCTGGACGAGGCGGCCGGTCAACTCAAGCGCGCGGAACAATCACCGATGCTGCCCACCGATGTGGAGTGGGAGCGACTGATCCTGGCGAACATGCTGATGGGCCAGGCGTCCGCGCGACCGCAGGACGCGCTGGACCTCCTACTGCAGGCCGCGCTGCAGCTGGAGCGGTCAGTGCTAGATGGCACTGCGAGCGTATGGCTGTATGTCGCCCAGTCGCGAGTCTTCGGCCGGCTCGACCTGTGGGCGTGGGCGGGGGCGGCGGTGGAGCGAGCGGCATCGCTGTCACCCGACGCGCCCGACCTGCGGGAGCAGCAGGTCCTGATCGATGTCAACAGAGGTGCCTACCAGACTGTGCTCGAGCGGACGGCCGAGGAACCACTGTCGGACTGGTTGCGTGCTGTGCGCGCGATCGCCGTTGGCCAGCAGGGGGACGCCCTCGCGGCGGTGGGGTTGCTTGCGCCGCTGGTCTCAGAGGCCCACGCGCCGGCCTGGTACCGGCTCGAACTGGCGCGGGCATATGACCTGGCCGGACAGCACGACGACGCGCGGGCCCAGCTGGAAGAGATCATCGCTTCGGAGCGCACCGAGTGGTCGACCGACAGCGAGCGGGCCAGAGCGCTGCTGCGGCTGGGACGCCTGAAGGAGGCCGAGAAGACCCTGCAGCAATGGTGGCCCGACCCGAGCGAGCAGGCCGGGCGCCAATGGCGGCTCGCGCTGTGCCGGCTCACGCGTGAACCCGACCGGGCCCGCGGACCACTCCTGGCCGGCCTGGAAGCCGAGGCGATGTCCGACTCGCTGGCCACCGTAGCCTGGGAGCTCGATGCCGTCCGCGAGGTCGCGGAAGGGCTGGACGTCAAGGATCCCCGGCGGGCCGAGGCGCTGGCTGGGCTGCGGGAGGCCCGCAGCGTGGCCGACCGGCGCCTACGCGACCTCCACCCCGATCCGGACCTTCGAGCGGAGCTGCAGCGATGCCTGCAGCTATGGTCGACACCCCGGGACAGTTCAGACAGCTCCCCGGGCGAGGCGCCCCCCGCAGCCCACACGCTGGTGGCGGCCCTGACCGCCCGGTTGGCCACCGAGCAGTCCACTGACGGCCGTGACCTGGCGCTGTACGCGGAGCTGCGCGGCACCGCCCTGGACGACGTCGTACCCGACATCCTGCGGCGCAGGTCGGCCGCGGTGCGCGCCGAGATCGGCGCGGCGGTCTCCCGGGAGGACCACGAACAGGCGCACATGCTGTACCAGGTGCTGGTTGCCACCGCGGGGGATCCGGTGACTGACGAGCTGGCCGCATTCGGGGTCGCGCTGGCGGTCCGGCGAGGCGACCTGCCCGGGACCAGCGAGGCATGCGCTCAGGCCCTGGCGGCGGCTCCCACCCCGGCCGATGCGGCCCGGTCTGTGCTATCTGCTGACCTGCCGGTCGACCAAGAGACGCTGCTGCTGGGCTTGGCCGCTGCGGCGGAAGCCGACGCAACGAGGGGGGCCAGGGCGAGGAAGGACAGCAGCGCGCTGGGGACGCCGTCACCAGCGTCGGCCCTGCTCGCGGCGGTCAGCGCCGAGGTTGGCCAGCGCGCGATCGAAGGTCTCGGCCGCCCCGTACCAACCGCTTTCGAGACAAGGCGCTTGGTCGCTGAGCTGGGGGTGGCCCTTGTCCCCGAGGACACCTCATCAGCCTGGAAGCTGTTCAGCCAAGACATCCCTGAGATCCGCGAACGGATTAGGGACCGCCTGGGACTGGACCTCCCCGGCGTCCTGGTCCGTTACGGTGCCCTGGACCAGTACGCATTCAGAGTTCTGCTGGACGGTCTCGAGGTAATGACAGGCGAGCTGGTACCGGACGAGCAGGCCGGCGGGCGGCCGGCACCGGAGCGTCTTGAGACGCTCACCGAGGCGATCGAGCGGACGGTCCTGGCGGCACCCGGCAGCTTCCTGACCCTGAACCAGCTCGAACCGCTGGTGCAGCAGGCCCCTGCCTTCTGGGCAGACGCCACGCCCAATCCCCGCGCCGTGTCGGAACTCGCTGGACTAACCGTCTCCCCGGAGACCGTAGCCCGCCTCACCGGCGTACTGAGCGCCCTGCTCGACGACGGCCTGCACGTGCGGGAGATAGCGGACCTCGCGACGCTCGTTCAGCGTGCCGGTGGCCTGCACGACGACCGTGCTGACGTCGTGCGCAAGATCAGAAGTGAGGCTGCTGGCCACCTGGTGGCCGGACGGCCAGGATCGCGGGGAATGCGCCTGCGTGAGGACCTCGAACAGGCGGCGAGAGCCGCTGCCGAGACCGCGCCGACCAAGGCGAGCGGTGCCGACGGCCGCGATGGTACGCCACCCGGGTCAGGAGCGATCGTCGATCTGCTGATCAGGACGTGGCCTGAGGTACTGCAATCCTGCCGGGCCACCGAGATGCCGGTAGTGGTGTTGGCCGACGAACCGACCCGCGCCTGGCTGCAGCAGTTGCTTCGGGACCATCTCCTTCCAGGGGTGGCCGTCACCGCGGCCGAGGCACCCGGCCTCGCGACTGAGGTGCCGTCGGCGTGGCGCTCGGCCGCCCCGGTGACTCCGCAGGTGGGACCCCGACCGTTGCCGAGGTTACAGTGACGTCGCATCCGCATGATCCGCAGGACAGCCCCGCGTCCTCACCGCTCGAGCCGCCCGCCGCGCCGCCGATCGCGCAGCAGGCCGATATCCTCTTGCGCCCACCGATGGACGACCTCGCCGCCGCGCTCGCCGTCCCCGGCGTGGCGGGCGGCGGGGAAGGCCCCGGCTGGGCCGAGATCAGCGTCGCCGGTCACCCCATCCGGCTCGGTGTGGAGACCCTGCGGCAGGCTGCGACCGTCGCCGAGCCGGATCAGCCCCCCTCGATCAACAATGAGAACGACTGGCGCAGTTGGCTGCTGGGTGCCGCTATGGCTCGCGACCGTCTGCCGGCCGCACGCCGGGCCATCGAAGAAATCGCCGTGGCAGCGACCGCCGCCGCACTGCCACGACCAGTGCCCGACGCCCTGACCGGGCCACCGCGGATCGTGCTGCGAATCGGCGCACAATGGTTCGACCAGCTGGTTCAGGCTGCGCCGAACGACGTGGCGGTCATCACCACGGCCAGGGATGAGCTGGCCCGTTCATTGGGCATTCCCATGCCGGGAGTGGAGATCCGGGCCGAGGAACTGCCCCCGCACGTGTTCGGTTTCTGCCTGGGTAACCTGGTGTTGCCACTGCGCGCCACCTGGGTATACGACTCTCCGTTGACCGCGTTCAATCGGATCGCCCAGGGCCTGGTCACCGATGTCAGGCGCTGGGCCGAGGTTCTCGTCGACCCGGATACGGTCGAGCAGACCATGAAGGTGATCGGTGAGGTGCTGCCGAACACGGTGCGCGCGGTCCGGGAATTGGTGGAACCTCAGTGGCTACTGGAGGTGACCCGGGCGCTGCTCAGCCAGCGCATCCCCGTCGCGGCGATGGAGCCGCTTCTGGAGCGGCTGGTCAGCGCCGCGATGATCCCGGTTACGCACGATGAGCTGGTGGGCTACCTGCGGGCTGGCCTGGCACGCCAGATCGCCGCGGTGGCAGGGAACGGCAGCCGGGACATCCGCGCCTATGTCCTGGCCCGGGCTCCGGAGCCGGACGAGCCGTTGAACGACGTCAGCATTCTTCCCCCCTCCACCGACCCTTGGCGAGATACCGTGCTCGTGACCCCGCCAGGATCGGCCGTAAGGGTTCGCGAGATGACCCGGACACAGCTTCCCGACCTGCTCGTCATCGCCCGGGACGAGCTGCCGACGGCCTGTCAGGTCTCCGCACTCGCCGTTCTGGGCCGCTCCGACGATGAGTGATCCCAGGCCACCCATGTCCCGGGGCTGGCGTCGACAGAAGCCGACAGAAATGGCGTATCGTGCTGCGGCTCAGTTCTGGCTAGTCCGCGCGGTCGGGCATATCAGCGCCAACGGAGGAGGGCAAGCGGTGCCCGGCAGCCAGATCAGTGTGCATCAGGCAGGCGTGCGCGCGAGCAGCTGGGTCAGCAGCCGGGTGGTCGCCTGAGGCCCGTTGATCTCCAGCCAGGAGACCCTGCGGCCCTGGGCGCTGACGCCGACGACCAACGGGGTGGCCAGGTGGCATGAGCACAGCGGCGGCCGGATGACCCAGCCGGATCGTCCAGGCATGCTGAGCGGGCTGGCCAGCGCGAAGGGATAGAAACTCCCTACCTTCTGATGCATGTAGGCCACGAAGGCGGCCGCTCCCGGCGGGGTCCGGAACTGCAGGGAACGGCTGACCACGAGCGTCAGCCGCCGGGACTCACCCTGGAAGGTCCGCTGCCAGCCGCCGACATAACCCCATCCGGCCAGCCGGGCGGCCAGATCGGGCGCGGTCGAGTCCTTCTGCACGTCGTGGCCGCTGAGCGGCTGCGTGGCGACGGCCAGCCCCGAGACGGCCCCGGCCGGCAGGACACCGCTCGGGGCGGCGGCGCGGGCCGGCGAGCTCCCGCATGCGGTGATGGCGAGGATCAGCGCCAGCGCGGCGGCCGCTGCCGCCAGGGTGGCCTTCACGTCGCGGCGCCGGAGGGCTGCTGGTTCGCGGTCACCCCGTCCCCGAGCACGCGCAGTGCGTTCGCCGGCAGGTGGCACGTGACGGAAAGCCCGGGGGACCATGCCGACGCCGTGTCGTCATCGCTGTTCGGCACCAGGACGGTGACCGTGTCCCCGCTGGCCAGGTGGACCGCGAGCTGCATCCCGCTGCCGAGGTAGACGACGTTCGTCACCATCCCCGGTATCCGGTTCGGCCCGGTCGCGCCGGCGGGCTCAAGCAGGACCCGTTCCGGCCGGATGACGACCTTCACCTGGCCCCGCCGGGAGATATCGCCGCGGCGGACCTCGACCGAGAACCCGTTCGCCAGGCGCAGGTGGGCGGTGTCGCCGGACGGGCCGGCCGCGGAGGCGTCCATCAGGTTCGAGACGCCGAGGAAGTCGGCGACAAAGGCGTTGGCCGGTTCCTCGTAGAGGTCACGCGGCGACGCGGCCTGCTCGATCCGGCCCCGGTTGATGACGGCGATGCGGTCGCTCATCGTCAGCGCTTCCTCCTGGTCGTGGGTCACGTAGACGAACGTGATCCCGACCCGCGTCTGCAACTGCTTCAGCTCGACCTGCAGCTGGCGCCGGAGCTTGGCGTCGAGCGCGCCGAGGGGCTCGTCAAGCAGGAGCACCGCGGGCCTGAGCACCAGGGCGCGGGCCAGGGCGACCCGCTGCTGCTGCCCACCGGACAACTGGCCGGGCTTCCGCGCCGCGAGGTCGGAGAGCTGCACCAGGTCCAGCGCCTCGCCCACGCGGCGCCGGACCTCGTCCCTGCCGACATGCGCCCGCCGGAGGCCGAACGCCACGTTGTCGAAGACCCGCAGATGCGGGAACAGCGCGTAGCTCTGGAACACGGTGTTGACCGGCCGCTTGCTGGGCGGCGTCCCGGCCATGTCCCGGCCGTCGAGGAGTACCCGGCCGGAACTCGGCTGCTCGAAGCCGGCGATCAGCCGCAGCGTCGTGGTCTTACCGCATCCGGACGGGCCGAGCAGCGAGAAGAACCCGCCCGACGGGATGTCGAGGTCGATGGAGTCCACCGCGGCGAGCGGCCCGAAGTGCTTGGTCAGCGAGGCCAGGCTGACGTGCCCCGTTCCCGGTTCCTGGCCCGGCCGTGCCGCGCTGTCCGTCATCGTGGCCGCCTAGCCCGGCTCGGCGGTGGCGAGCACGGGCTCGGCGACCTCGCCGTCCGGGCCGACCGGCGCGCCGAGGGGGCTGACGTTCGCCCCGACCAGCCTGCGCTCGGCCCACCGGCGCCCGCCTTCGGCCAGCACAACGAGCAGCAGCGACCCCGCGATGATGATGGCGCCGATGGCGATGACCTCTGGGAGCAGGGCCGGGGTCCGGGCGCTCGCGTACAGGAAGATCGGATACGTCGGCTGGCCGGATGGGGCCAGGAACGACGCGATGGCGAACTCGTCGAAGCTCGTCACGAAGCAGATGATCATGCTCGACACGAGAGCCGGGGTGAGCAGCGGCAGCGTGATGTAGCGCAGGGCGGCGAAGCTGGACGCGCCGAGGTCGAGAGCCGCCTCGTTCATGGCCGGGTCAAGCGACCGCAGCCGGGGCAGGATGACCAGGATCGCGAACGGCAGGGCGATCACGGAGTGCCCAAGAACCACCGCCACCAGGGTGGGCTGGGCGCTGACCTCCTGGACCAGAATCAGCAGCCCGACCGCGAGGCAGATGTACGGGACCACCAGCGGCAGCAGCAGCACCGCGAGGACCAGCGAGAGCGCGCGCCCGCGCAGGGCCAGCAGGCCGAGTGAGGCCATGATGCCGAACGCGGTCGCGAGCAGCCCGGAGACCAGGGCGATGACCACGCTCCTGATGAGCGCGGTCGTGAGCTCGCCGTTGCTGAACGCCTGGTGGAACCAGTGCGTGGTGAAGCCGGACAGTGGCCGCGTCGGGCTGGTGCTGTTGTTCA
>Ga0187765_10000474_pt1 | contig 14784 bp, 11 predicted proteins | sample 0216_QUI02_MP05__3_FD_133018 | JGI IMG/M metagenome (GOLD analysis project Ga0187765, IMG submission 133018) | Tropical peat soil microbial communities from peatlands in Department of Meta, Colombia - 0216_QUI02_MP05_10_MG | ecosystem: Environmental > Terrestrial > Soil > Wetlands > Peat ...
CCGTGCGGAACCCCGGCACCTCGTCGACGTTGACCGAGCCGCAACGCAGCTCGCGGATGCACCGTGTGACTGCGGCGAGGTCGTTCGAGACGACGCCCGCCGACAGGCCGTAGGCGGTGCCGTTGGCGACGGCGATCGCCTCGTCGAGGTCGCCCACGCGCAGCAGCGGGATCGCGGGGCCGAACGTCTCCTCGCGGACGAGCTCGTGGTGCGCCGCGACGCGGTCGAGCACCGGCGGAACGAGCTGCGCGCCGTGGCGCTCTCCCCCGAGGAGCAGCTCGGCGCCGTCGGCGACGGCAGCTGCGACTCGTTGCTCGACCAGCTCCGCGGCGGGCTCGTCGATCAGCGTCCCGATGTCGGTGTCCTCGTCGAGCGGATCGCCCACCCGAAGCTGCCCTGCGAGCGTGGCTACTGCGGCGACGAGCGCATCGGCGACGGCCTCCTCGACGATCACCCGCTTGACGGCGGTGCAGCGCTGGCCGCTGTTGCGGGTGGCCCCCGCGACGGCGAGGTCGGCCGCGCGCTCGATCTCCGCGTCCCGGAGCACGAGCAGCGGGTCGTTCCCGCCGAGCTCGAGCACCGCGCGCCGGTAGCCGAGCCGCCCGGCGATCTCCTTGCCGACCGCGACGCCGCCCGTGAACGAGACGACCTCGACGGCCTCGTGGGCGAGCATCTCGTCGAGGATCTCCTCGCGATCGCCGGTCACGACCGCGAGCGCATCCTCGGGATAACCGGCGTCGAGGATCGCGCGCGCCAGCCAGAGCGCGGCGAGCGGCGTCTTCTCCGACGGCTTGAGAACGACCGGGGCGCCGGCCGCGACGGCCGGTGCAAGCTTGTGCGCGACCTGGTTGAGTGGGTGGTTGAAGGGTGTGATCGCCGCGACGAGCCGCACGGGCTCCCGCATCGTGTGGGCCCGGCGTGCGCGGCCGTGCGCCGTGACGTCGCACGCGAAGGTCTCACCGTCGTCGCGAAGCGCCGCATGCGCGGCGAGGCGGAAGACGTCGGCGGCGCGCCCGGTCTCGTGCCGCGTGTCGGCGAGGCTGAGGCCCGATTCGCGCGTGATGAGACGCGCGAGCGGCTCGGCCTCGGCGGCGATCCGGGCGGCGACACGCTCGAGCACCTCCGCGCGCTCGTGCCGGTCGAGCCTCACGTGGGCGGCTCCGGCGAGGTCGAGCGCGGCGCGGACGGCGGCGCGGCCGAGCAGCGGTGCCTCGCCCACGATCTCGCCCGTATACGGGTACGCGACCGGGAAGCGCCCGTCGCCCGTCTCTTCGCGGCCGCCGACGAGGCACGCCGGCCGCAGCACATCTTCGGTGGCGAACGCGGTCACGGGTCCTCACCGAGGAGCAGGAAGTGCACATCCGCGTTCGAGGCGCCCCGCGCGAGCAGATCGCGCTTCGTTCCCTGCGGCCGCTCGGAAAGGAGGATCGGCACCGACCGCTCGTGCCTGCCGCCGTGGGACCGGAGCGGCCCGCGCAGCGCCGAGAGGTCGTGTTCGCCGGCGCTGCGTCCGAGCACGGTCTCCGCGTCTGCGAGGACGACGAGATCGCCGATCCGGTCGGCGGGCAGCGCGAGCGCCGCGGTCGCCTCGTCGCGCGTCAGCACCTCCTCGACCCCCTCGACGGCCGCGACCGCCCCTCGAGCGCTCTCCAGCTCGTCCTCGTCGACGTGGATCCAGCAGGCCGATCCGAGCGCGGCGTGGTGCACGACGTAGGGATCCGTGATCGGCAGCACGACGTGCGCGCCGTTGACGCCGGCGTGCTGCAGGACGTCGCCGAGGTAGCGAACATACGGCTTCGGGTTCATTCCGTGGTCCGCCACGAGGCCAAGCCGCCAGCCGGCGTCGAGGTAGTCGCCGACAAGCTCGTCGAGGCGCGAGAGGTAGGCGTCGCTCAGTGCCTCGCCCGGGCCGGCGGCGTGCTGGACGAAGTCGGTGAGCGAGACGTAGAGGAGGTCGATCTCGAGCACGTCCGCGAGCGCGAGCCCGAGCTCGAGCGCGTAATGGGAGCAGTCCCAGTCGTAGATCCCCGGCACGGGACGGTTTACGAACCTCGAGACCCGACCGTGGCCGGACAGCTCGAGCTCGCCCGCGCGCTCGGCGGAGACACAGGGCACGGCGCCTGCGCCGAGCAGTCCCCGCAGCTTGTCCTTCGTCGTCACCGTGAGCACCGACACCCCGCACTTCTCGAAGGCCGCGTGGATCGACGGCGCGCGCAACACCGAGGCGTCGGTCAGCTGCATCTCCTGCCCGTCGGGCGCCAGGTAATGGTTGCCCGGCACGCCGTGCACGGCGGGCAGCGCGCCCGTCACGATCGACAGGTTGTTCGGGTTCGTGAAGCTCGGGAGCTGCGAGCTGCCGGCCGCGTACACGCCCTGCTCGGTGAGCTCGCGAAGTCGCGGCACGAGGTTCCGTTCGAACGCATCGTCGAGGTACCGCGGGTCGACGCCGTCGAGGCAGACGACGGCGGTTCTCGTGGACGGGAAGGCGTACGTGCGGCCGTTGACCTCGACCGCCGTCATGTCCCGAGCTCGGTCAGCGCACACTCGAGCGCGGCGACGAAGCCGTGCATGTCGGACGGTTCGAGCTCGCCCATGCACGCGACGCGGAAGATCTCGGCGGCGAGCGCGCCCTGCCCTGCGTAGATCACGAACCCGGCCGCCCGCAGCCGCTCGTGCAGCGCGGCGAACGAGACGCCGTCCGGAAGCCGGACCGAACGGATCGAGTGGGAGCGCGTCGATGACTCGACGAGCTGCTCGAGCCCCAGCCGCCCGAACGCCGCGTCGACGATCGCGCAGCGCTCCGCGTACCGGGCGCGCCTGCCGGCGACTCCCTCCACGAGCTCGCGGTCGAGGGCGACGTCGAGGGCGGCGAGGGCGGGAATCGCGGGTGTGAACGGAGGCGAACCCGACACGTCGACGTCGAGGTACGCGCAGAGGTCGAGTGCCACCGACGACGGCTCGACGCTGCGCGCGCGGCGGGATCCCGCCGGCGAGACGAGCACGAACGCAGCGCCCGGCAGCCCGTGCAGGCACTTGTTCGACGTGCACGTCATGAAGTCGATGCCGTCGCCGAGCGCGACCTCTTCGACCCCGAACGAAGAGATCGCGTCGACGACGCTCAGGACGCCGGTCGCGGCTGCCGCGTGCGCGAGCTCGGCGAGAGGGTTGAGCAGGCCCGTCGTCGTCTCGTGGTGGACGACCGCAAGCGCATCGAGACCGGGCTCGGCGGCGAGCGCGTCCGCGACGCGCGCGACGTCGATCGGCTCCGTCCACCGGCCTTCGACGGCAATCGTCTCGATGCCCGCGCGCCGCGCGGTCTCGCGCAGCCGCTCTCCGTAGACGCCGTTCACGACGACGAGCAGGCGCCGGCCGGGGCGCACGACCGCGCGCAGCGCCGCCTCGTTCGCCGAGGTGCCCGAGCCGGAGAGGAGCGCGATCGGCCAGTCGATTCCGACGCCGGCGAGCGTGCGGAGCTTGCCCCGGATCCGGCGGTCGAGCTCCCGGAACTCCGGCTCTCGATGGCAGAGGTCCGTCCCCGCGGCGGCCCGCTTCACCGCGTCGCTCGTCAGCGCCGGCCCGGGGTTGAGCAGGACGAGCCGTCGCTGTGAGCCGTCCGCTCCGTAGCGCGCCGCCACGAGGGTGTCGAGGTCCTCCCGTGCGACGAGCGCGTCCGGTGCCGCGGCGCTCAGCGTCTCGGCGCCTCCGACGGCGACGACGGCACCGGCGCCTGCGGCGCGGGCGACGGCCACGTGCGAGGGGGTGGAGCAGAGCACACCGATCCTGCGGACGTCCGCGACTCCGGCCGAGCGCATCGCGTCGAAGATCGCGAAGGAATCGGTCTCCGCGAGCTCCACGACTCCGGCGGCGAGCGGCGGCGCAGGGGCGAAGCCGAGCCAGACCTCGATGGCCGGCCGCGCGGCGAGCTCAGTCGCGGTTGCCGTCATCCGTCATGTGTCTCGGGTAGACCGCCCATCACACGTACCGCGTGACGCGAGCTGCTGCTGTTCTCGAGCACGAAGGAGACTGCGTCACCGAGGTAGCGGTCGTCGGACCACTCGAGCGGGGCACCTTCGGGCGAGGTCGTGCGCCGCACCTGGCGGAGGAGCGGCGTACCGGGCGCGACGCCGAGGAGCGCGGCGTCCTCGACGTCCGCCGGGATCGCCGAGACGTAGTGGCGTGCCTGAGCGAAGACGACTCCGTGCTCCGCGAGACGTGCATAGATCGAATCCGCTTCGAGGTCGACCGAGGCGACGAGGCGTCCGACGCTCTCCACGAACGTCGTCCGCTCGATCATCACCGGAGCGCCGCCCAGCATCCGGACGCGCACGAGCGAGAAGACGGGGTCGCCCTCCGTGACGTCGAGACGCCGTGCGTCGGCGCCGTCCGCGTAGCGGCGGACGAGCTCGACGACGCGGCCGGAGGGCTCCTCGCCGAGCGAGCGAGCCCAGGCGGAGAAGCTCAGGAGCTCGGAGAAGCTCTGTGCCCGCGGCTCCGAGAGCACGACACCGCGCGCCCCCTTGCGTGAGGCGACCACTCCTTCCGCACGGAGCGCGGCGAGAGCCTGGCGGACGGTGCCGCGCGAGACGTCGAACTCCTCTGCGAGCTCGCGCTCGGACGGGAGCTGCGCCCCGGGCGGGTAGACGCCGGTGCGGATCGAGCGCCGCACCGCCTCGGCGATCCGGCGGTGCATGGGCGAGTCAAACGCGACTGCTGACATGTCTAGACATGTTTAGGGGCCATGAGTGGCTCAGACCTTAAAGCGAGCATCGGAAGATGGGCAACGTGTCTAGACAGGATGCTCCAACCTTGCATCCGGATGGTCATCGGCCTGTAACCCAATCGTGTTCCGGACAGTCGTAGGTTCCTTGCCGTCGATCCCCGTGAGGAGGAGAGAAAGCATGAGAACGACCCGTGCGGTAGCCCTGACGGCGACGGCGACGGCGCTCGCGTGCGCGGCGCTCGTCGTCGTCACCGGCGCTTCGGCCTCGAAGTCGAACGCCTGCCCCGGCGGTCAGGTGCGATTCGGCGTCGAGCCCTACGACTCCGGGCCGAAGTTCACGGGCGCCTACGAGGCGCTCACCAAGGCGATCCAGACGAATCTCGGCTGCACCGTGAAGCTGATCGTCACGAACAACTACACCGCCGAGGTCGAGGCGATGCGGGCGAAGAAGCTCGATGTGGGTGAGTTCGGCCCGCTCGGCTACATCTTCGCGCACAAGATCGCGAACGCCCAGCCGGTGGCCGTATTCGGGACCGCGAAGCGCAAGCCTGTCACGTACACCGCCGCGCTGTGGGTGCCGGTCGGATCGTCGATCACGGACGTCGCCGGTCTGAAGGGCAAGACCGTCGCGTTCTCCGATCCGGCCTCCACGTCCGGGAACCTCCTGCCCCGCTATGCACTCCTCAAGGCAGGCCTCAACCCGGACTCGGACGTGCGGATCGAGTTCGCGGGCTCGCATACCGCGTCGCTGCTCGCGCTCACGAACGGCAAGGTGGACGCCGGCGAGGTGAACAGCCAGCAGCAGGCGACCGCCGCGGCCGCCGGCCAGTTCGACCCGTCGAAGTACCGTGTGATCTGGCGGTCGGCGCCGATTCCCAACGACCCGATCACCGTACGCGGCGATCTTCCGGCAGCGTTCAAGTCGGCCTTCAAGGACGCCTTGCTCAAGCTCACGCCGTCGCAGCTGAAGCTCGTCGACACCGAGCTGGGCGTCGACTCCGGGCCGATGATCCCCGGTCCCGACAGCCTCTTCCAGCCGATCCGCGACGTCGTGAACGCGGAGCATCTCGGCATCAAGGACATCGGCTGAGCTCCGAACCGATCACCGCAGGGCCGGTCGAGTTCCCGTTCACGACGAGACCGGCCGGCGCAGCTCCCGCCCTGGCCGTCCGCGGGCTCCGCAAGAGCTTCCCGGGCGGCCAGGCGGTGCTCCACGGCGTCGACCTCGACGTCTGGCCGGGCGAGCTGACGGTGGTCCTCGGCGCGAACGGCAGCGGCAAGTCGACGCTGCTCCGCTGCGCGGTGCGGCTGCTCGACCCGGACGCGGGCAGCGTCGTCCTCTGCGGGGCCGAGCTCGTCGGCGCCCGCGGGCGCGAGCTTCGCGAGGCGCGGCGGCAGGCCGCGATGGTGTTCCAGCAGGTGCTGCTCGTGCGTCGCCGCTCGGCGGTCGAGAACGTCGCCTACGGCGCGCTCGGCGAGCTCCCGCTCCATCGCTCGCTCTCCAGCCGCCTCTTCCCGGCCGAGCTCGCCGAGCGCGCGCACGCGTCGCTCGCCCGCGTCGGACTCGCCGACATGGCATGGAAGCGGGCGGACACGCTCTCCGGAGGCCAGGCGCAGCGCGTCGCGATCGCGCGTGCACTCTGCCAGCGGGCGCAGCTCGTGCTCGCCGACGAGCCGGTTGCGAGCCTCGACCCGCGCGCCGCCGAGGAGGTGCTCGTGCTTCTCGGCGAGATCGCGCGCGTCGAAGGGCTGGCGACGCTCGTCGTCCTTCACCAGCCCGAGCTCGCCTTCCGCTACGCCGACCGGGTCCTCGGAATCGTCAGCGGTCAGATCGTGTTCGACGCGGCGCCGGCGTCGCTCGACGAACAGCGCGTCGCCGCGCTCTACCAGGGAGCCGTGACGTGAGCGAGACGACGGTGGAGGGGACCCTCCCGGGCCGCTCGTTCACCCGCCCGCGCTCGGTACGACGGCGGCTGCTCGGCGTCGTCGCCGTGATCGCGGGCACGGCGCTGTTCGCGCACGCGTGGCGGGACACCGGCGCCTCGTTCACATCGCTCTTCAGCGGCTTCCACAACACCGTCAATCTCCTCGGCCGGTCCGTACCGCCCGACGGGAGCGTTCTCAAGGACTCGATCCGTGCCTCGATCCTGACGTTCGACACGGCGTTGCTCGGCACGGCGGGCGCGCTCGTGCTCTCGCTCCTGCTCGTTCCGCTCGCGGCACGCAACATCACGCCTCACCGGTTCGCGTACGAGGCCGCGCGGCTCGTGATCGGCGTCACGCGCGCGATTCCCGACTTCGTCTTCGCGCTGATCTTCCTCGTCGCCGTCGGCCTCGGTGCCTTCTCGGTCGTGCTCGCCATCGCCGCGCATTCGGTGGGGGTGATCGGGAAGCTCTATGCGGAGGCTGTCGAGGACATGGACATGGGGCCGGTCGACGCTCTTCGCGCGGCAGGTGCCGGCCGGCTGCAGGTGTTCCTGCACGCGGTGCTGCCCGGAATCGCCGCGACGTTCACCGGGCTCGCGCTCTACCGTCTGGACACGAACGTCCGCTCGGTCCTCTATCTCGGCGCGATCGGCGGCGGCGGCCTCGGCTTCCTGCTCTACAACTCGCTGCAGCTGTTCCAGTACCAGCAGGCGACGACGGAGCTCGCCGTATTGCTCGTGTTGTTGCTCGTCGTGGAGCGCGTGTCCCTCATGATTCGGCAGAGGATCGTGTGAGCGCAGCGGCTGCTCTCGACGGTGACGTCGTCACGGTCGAGCTCGCGGACGGAACGCGCGCGGCACTGCACGTACTCGCTCTGCGCGACGGCTGCCCGTGCTCGGAGTGCCGCCATTCGGTCAGCGGCCAGCGGCTGTTCGAGTCGTCGCGCGTCCTGCCGGCCGCGGCGGCGACGGCGGCGTACGTCTCGGATGCGGGCTCGCTCGAGCTCGACTGGAGCGACGGGCACCGCAGCTCCTTTCCGGCCGCCTGGGTCCGCGGCGAGGCAGCGGCGGCGTCGCGCGGCCGGCGTGCGGCACGCGGCCTGCAGCTCTGGAGCGCGGAGCTCGGCGGCGCACCTCCGGAGCATCGGTGGCCGGACGTCGCAGAGGACGGCCCGGCGCGCAGGGACTGGCTGCGTGATGTCGCGACGCTCGGATTCGCCGTTCTCCACGGCATCCCGCAGGAGCCGGGTTTCGTGGAACGCGTGACCGGCTTGTTCGGAGCGGTCCGCGAGACGAACTACGGGCGTGTGTTCGACGTGGCCGTCTCCGTTGGGGCCACGAACCTCGCCGACACGGCGCTTCCACTGAGCCCGCACACGGACAATCCGTACCGCGAGCCGACGCCGACGGTCCAGCTGCTTCATTGCCTCACGTCGGACGTGGAGGGTGGGCACACCGTGCTCGTCGACGGATTCGCAGCGGCGGAGCGTCTCCGCCTCGAGGCTCCGAGCCTGCTCGCCACGCTGGCGCGCGAGCCGATCCGCTTCGCGTATCGCGACGAGAGTGCGGAGCTCGAGGCGGACGTCCCGGTCGTGTCGCTCGATGCGCTCGGAGACGTGGTCGCTCTGCACCTGAACAACCGCTCGAAGGGCGTCCCGCACGGAGATCCGGCGCGGGTGGGCTCCTGGTACGAGGCGTACTTCGCGCTCGTCGCGCTCGTCGAGAGCCCCGAGCTGCAGGTCGTGTTCCGCCTCGAGCCGGGCGACCTGATCGTGTTCGACAACCTCCGGATCCTCCACGGCCGCACCGGCTTCGCCGGCGGGGGCACGCGCCGGCTCCAGGGCTGCTACGCGGATCGCGACGGCCTGCTCAGCACGCTCGCCGTCCTCGAGCGAGAAGCCGCGTGAGCGACGTCATCGACGAGATCTTCGCGCGCTTCCGGGAAGGCGGAGCGGCGACGTATCTCGGTGAGCCGGTGACCGTGAGCGCGCACATGCTCCAGTCGGCGGCGTGCGCGGCGCGAGACGGCGCGCCGCGCGAGCTCGTCGCCGCGGCCTTGCTGCACGACTACGGGCACCTCATCCACGATCTTCCCGAAGACTCGGCCGAGCACGGCGTCGACACACGGCACGAGGAAGTGGGCTTCGCCTTTCTCGAGCGCTGGTTCCCGCCCGGCGTGACCGAGCCGATCCGGCTGCACGTCGCGGCGAAGCGCTATCTCGTCGCCGTCGACCCCGGCTACCGCAGCACGCTCTCGTCCGCGTCGCTCCTGAGCCTCGAGCTCCAGGGCGGCCCGATGTCCGCGGTGGAGGTGGAAGCATTCGAGACGGGGCCCCACGCTGTGGCCGCCTGCCGCCTGCGCCGCTACGACGACGCCGGCAAGGATCCCGCCGCGGTGACGCCTCCGCTCGAGTCGTACAGCGGCCTGCTCGCGTCGCTCCTGCTCTGAGGCGTTGCGCTATCCGAGCCGCTCGGCAGCGAGCCGGGTGCCCTCGACGCGGGCTCCGATCTTCGCGAAGGCGGTGGCGCGTGCGGTCGACGTGTCGTCGGCGAAGGGGGCGAACCCGCAGTCGTCGGTCGTCCCGAGCTGGTCGAGCGGGATGTACTCAGCTGCTTCGAGGACGCGGTCGCGCACCTGTTCGGGCGTCTCGACCGCCGGGTCGATGGGGTCGGTGACGCCGACGAAGATGCGCTGGCCGGGTCTCAGGTTGGCGCGGATCGTCTCGAGCACCGCGCGCCGGTCGGGCTCGCCCGCGAGCTCGAGGTAGAACCTGCCCGCGTCGAGCCCGAGCAGGCCCGGCAGGAGCCCGGCGTAGTCGACGTCTGCGCTGTGCGTGGAGTCCTGGTCGCCGCCGGGGCAGCTGTGGACGCCGATCCGCTGCCGCTCCTCTGCCGTGAAGCGGCCGATGACGGCGTTGTTCAGGTCGAGGAACTGGCGCAGCAGCCCGCCCGAGGGATCGAGCTTCAGCGACAAGCGCCCTTCGGTGAAGTCGATCTGCACGCTGTCGGCGCCGCGCTCGAGCGAGCGCCTGATGTCCGCCTCCGCCTCGTCGAGCAGATCGGCGATGAACTGCTCGCGCGAGTAGCCGTCGATGCCGTCGGCCGGGTAGAGAAGGCTGAGCGCCGAGGCGGAGATCACCGCCTGCTTGACCGGCCGCGTCGCGTAGCGCTGCGCCCTCTCGAGGTATGAGTCGGCGTGGATCCGGTAGCGGAACGGTCCCTCGGTCAGGGACGGCAACCGGCGCGTGTGCCCGTCCGCGAAGGGGATCACGACGCCGTTCGCGCTCAGGGTCGCGAGCCCGTGGATCGGATACGTGACGAAGCTGGGCTTGAGCTGCTCCCCGTCGGTGATCACCGGCGAGCCGGTCGCCTCGAGCTCGCCGATCGTCTGCTCGAGCGCCCCCTCGAACAGCGCGTCCAGCTCGTCGCCGGAGATCCGTCCCTCGGCGGCACCGCGCATGCCCTCGATCAGCTCGGGCGGCCTCGGGACGCTGCCGATCGGCTCGGTCGGGATCGGCATGCGACCATGCTCGGGCGCATCCCTCGCTCAGTCAAGCCGGCCGCCCCCCTGTTGTTCCGTCTCTCGAAGCGGAACGGTGGCGCCCTTGCTGCCGGCTCCGTAGTCTGCGTCCGAGCAGATGTCCGCTCTCCGTGCCATCTCGACGGCTCCGGCGTCGCCGCCGGGAGGGTCGTAGGCGATGCTCGAGGCCGCCGGCCTCTCGCCGAGCGAGGTCGCAGCATGGAAGGAGAGCGCTCCCATCGAAGGGGCTGCCTTTCCGGCGGCGGCGCGTGCGGCGTCCGAGTTCCTCACCCACGGCGAACGGCTGCTCCGGCGCCTTCCTCCCCGCCGAGGCCGGAGCGAGACCGAGGCAGAGGCGGCCGCCCACCTGGCGAGCGCCCTCGACGCCGAGCGCTCCCGGTTCATGCGCACGCACACCGCCGAGGTCTACGGGACGCTCACCGGCGACCTGGCCAGGGCGCTCCGCGACGAGGAGCTCGTCTACGCGGCAGCCGAGCGCTTCCCGGGACTCGTCCCCTCGCGCGAGGACATGGCACGCGAGCGTGGGCTGGCGCTTCCCGACAAGGAGGGAATCGAGATCGCGCAGGGCCTCTTCCTCTCGTTCGTGCTTGCCGACCCGCGCTGTGGCGCGCACCTCGTCTGGTCGATGCTGCGCCCGACCGAGGAAGCGCTCGAGCGGCTCGACGACTTCCGCTCGAGCGGCGTCGCCGACCTCGGCCGCACGTATCTCGAGCGGCGCGGGAACGCGGCGTACGTCGAGATCCGCAACGAGCGCCACCTCAACGCCGAGGACTGCGACACGCTTCCGACGACCGAGGTCGCCGTCGACCTCGCCCTGCTCGATCCCGAGGTCGAGGTGGGCGTGTTCCGCGGCGCCGCCGTCGCCCACCCCCGCTACGCCGGTAAGCGCGTGTTCGGCGCAGGGCTCAACCTCACCCATCTCTACCACGGCCGCATCGACTTCCTCTTCTTCGTCACACGCGACCTCGGCTACGTGAACAAGCTCTTCCGCGGGCTGAGCGCCGGCGAGCACCGGCCGGGCGAGCCCGAGGAGACGACCGAGAAGCTCTGGATCGCCGCCGTCGAGACGTTCGCGATCGGCGGCGCGTGCCAGATCCTGCACACGGTCGACCACGTGATCGCGACGCGGGGCGCCCGGCTCTACCTGCCCGCGCGCAAGGAGGGGATCCTCCCGGGCGCATCCAACCTGCGGCTGCCGCGCTCGGTCGGAGACCGGCTGGCACGGCAGGCCATCCTCTCCGGGCTCGAGTTCGAGGCCGGAACGCCGCAGGGCGACCTGCTGTGCGACGAGGTCGTCGACTCGGCCGAGGAGATGGACGGCGCGATCGCCCGGCGCGTCGAGGCGCTGACGAGCTCCGGCCTCGTGAACGCGGCGGGCAATCGCCGCGCGCTGCGGGTCGGAGCAGAGCCGCTCGACCTGTTCCGGCGGTACATGGCGACGTTCTGCCGCGAGCAGGCGTACTGCCATCTCAGCCCGGCCCTCGTGCGCAACCTCGAGCAGCAATGGAACGCCCACGAGCGCCGTCTCTGAGCCCGTGATCTGGAGCCCCGCCGAGCGGCTGCCGCGAGAGGAGCTGCGCGCGCTGCAGCTCGCGCGGCTGCGAGCCGCGTTCGAGCTCGACGTCGACTCGCTCGAGCGGGTGGCCGAGCTGCCGTTCACCGACAAGTCCCGGCTGCGGGACGCCTTCCCGTTCGGGCTGCTGCGCGTGCCCGTGTCGGCGCTCGCCCGCGTCCACGCGTCGAGCGGGACGCACGGAAAGCCGACGGTCGTCGGCTACACGCCCGCCGACCTCGAGGCCTGGACCGAGCTGATGGCCCGCTGCATGACGCTGGCGGGCGTGCGGGCCGGGATGCTCGTCCACAACGCGAACACGTACGGCCTGTTCACCGGCGGCCACGGCTTCCACCAGGGTGCGGAGCGGATCGGGGCGCCCGTCCTGCCCGTGTCGGGCGGCTTCACGGTGCGTCAGGCGATGCTCCTCCACGACCTCGGCGCGCAGGTGCTCGTCTCGACGCCGTCGTACGCGCTCGTGATCGCGCAGGCCGTGCGCGATGCAGGGATCGAGCCGGCTTCGCTGAAGCTCGAGCTCGGGCTGTTCGGAGGGGAGCCGTGGACCGACGAGCTACGTGAGGAGATCGAGCGGGAGCTTCCGGGTCTGCGGGCGGTGAACTTCTACGGACTGTCCGAGATGTGCGGGCCCGGGGTCGCCGCGGAGTGCCTGGAGGTCCGTGACGGGCTCCACGTGCACGAGGATCATTTCCTCGTCGAGGTGGTCGACCCGGAGTCCGGCGTCCCGCTCGACGAGGGGGTCGAGGGAGAGCTCGTGTTCACGACCCTCGCCAAGGAGGCGATGCCGCTGCTGCGCTATCGCACCGGCGACATCGGCTCGCTGACGCTGGAGCCCTGCACGTGCGGCCGCACGACCGCGCGCATCCGCGGGCTGCGCGGGCGGCGCGACGACATGATCACCGTGCGCGGCGTCAACCTCTTCCCCTCGAACGTCGAGCATCTGCTGCTCTCCGTCCCCGACGTGGCGCCCCACTACCAGCTCGTCGTCGAGCGCTCCGGGATGCTCGACGAGCTGACGGTCCAGTGCGAGCCGGTGTCCGCGGCGGCCGACGTCGCTGCCCTGCGGTCGACCGCCGAGACGGTTCTGCGCGAGCACACGGGGATCCGGATCGAGGTCGAGGTGCTGCCGCCCGGAAGCGTGCCGCGCAGCGAGGGCAAGGCGGTGCGGGTCGTCGACCGGCGCTGAGCGGCATCGAGCGCGGACGGGTCAGGCGAGGTCGAAGCGGTCGAGGCTCATGACCTTGTCCCAGGCGGCGACGAAATCGCGCACGAACGTCGCCTTCGCGTCGTCGCACGCGTAGACCTCCGCCAGGGCTCGGAGTTGCGAGTGCGAGCCGAAGACGAGGTCGACGGCGGTGGCGGTCCACCTTGGCGCGCCTGTTCGGCGATCACGACCCTCGTACACGTTCTCGGCCGAGGCGGACGGCGTCCACTCCGTGGCCACGTCGAGCAGGTTCACGAAGAAGTCGTTCGTCAGCGTCTCCGGCCGGTCGGTGAAGACGCCGTGGCGGGAGTGCCCGACGTTGGCGTTCAGGGCCCGCATGCCGCCGATCAGAACCGTCGTCTCGGGCGCGGTCAGTGTCAGCATGAACGCCCGGTCCAGGAGCCCGTGCTCGAGCGGGAAGGTCTCTCCCGGGCGGAGGTAGTTGCGGAACCCGTCGACGGTCGGTTCGAGCACGGCGAACGACTCGACGTCGGTCTGCTCCTGCGAGGCGTCCGTACGTCCCGGCGCGAACGGGACCGTGACGTCGTGCCCCGCGTTCCTCGCCGCCTGCTCCACGGCCGCGCACCCGCCGAGGACGATCAGGTCGGCGAGCGAGACCGATTTCCCGCCGGACTGCGAGCCGTTGAAATCCTGCTGGATCTGCTCGAGAGCCTGCAGCGCCTCGGCGAGCTCGGCCGGCTCGTTCGCCTCCCAGTCCTTCTGCGGTGCGAGGCGGATCCGCGCCCCGTTCGCTCCGCCGCGCCTGTCGGTGCCGCGGAACGACGCCGCCGACGCCCACGCGGTGGAGACGAGCCGGGAGATGGACAGGCCCGAGGCGAGGATCTTCTCCTTGAGAGCCGCGATCTCCGCCTCCCCGATCAGCTCGTGGTCGACTGCGGGGACGGGGTCCTGCCACGGCTGCGGCTCGGGAACCCACGGGCCGAGGTAGCGGGACACAGGTCCCATGTCGCGGTGAAGGAGCTTGTACCAGGCCTTGGCGAATGCGTCGGCGAGCTCCGCCGGATGCTCGTGGAAGCGCTTCGCGATCGGCCCGTAGACCGGGTCCAGCTTGAGGGCCAGGTCGGTCGTCAGCATCATCGGCGCGTGCCGCTTCGACGGATCGTGCGCATCCGGCACCGTGCCCTGGGCCTCGGGATTCGTGGGCGTCCACTGCTTCGCGCCGGCCGGGCTCGTCGTCAGCTCCCAGTCGTACGCGAAGAGGTTCTCGAGGAAGCCGTTGTCCCACGTCGTCGGCTCCTTCGTCCATGCGCCCTCGAGGCCGCTCGTGAACGCGTGGGCGCCGGTGCCGCTCTCGAAGCTGTTCTTCCAGCCGAGGCCTTGCTGCTCGATCGGCGCGGCCTCCGGTTCCGGCCCGATGTGCTTCGGGTCGACGGCGCCGTGCGTCTTGCCGAACGTGTGGCCGCCGACGATGAGCGCAACCGTCTCCTCGTCGTTCATCGCCATGCGACCGAACGTCTCCCGAATGTCCACGGCGGCGGCGAGCGGGTCCGGGTTGCCGTTCGGCCCCTCCGGGTTGACGTAGATGAGGCCCATCTGCACGGCGGCGAACGGATTGGCGAGGTCACGGTCGCCGCTGTAGCGCTCGTCTCCGAGCCAGGTGTCCTCGGGCCCCCAGAAGATCTCGTCGGGCTCCCAGATGTCCTCTCGCCCGAAGCCGAAGCCGAACGTCTTGAACCCCATCGATTCCATGGCGACGTTGCCGGTGAAGATCAAGAGATCGGCCCAGGAGATCTTCCGGCCGTACTTCTGCTTGATCGGCCAGAGCAGCCGGCGCGCCTTGTCGAGGCTCGCGTTGTCGGGCCA
>Ga0187765_10000475_pt1 | contig 14768 bp, 17 predicted proteins | sample 0216_QUI02_MP05__3_FD_133018 | JGI IMG/M metagenome (GOLD analysis project Ga0187765, IMG submission 133018) | Tropical peat soil microbial communities from peatlands in Department of Meta, Colombia - 0216_QUI02_MP05_10_MG | ecosystem: Environmental > Terrestrial > Soil > Wetlands > Peat ...
CGGCCAAGAACGTCAAGGAATTGATCGCGCTCGCAAAGCAAAAGCCCGGCGAGCTCAACTACGGCACGTACGGCATCGGCTCGAGCGGCCATCTCAACATGGAGAAATTCGAAGCCGAAACCGGCACCAAGATGCAGCCGGTCCACTACAAGGGCGCGGCGCCTGCGCTAAACGACGTCATCGCTGGCCATATCCAGCTCTGCTTCGTCAGCGTCGGCAGCGCGGTGCCGCAATGGAAAGCCGGCAAGGTGAATTTCATCGCCGTCGGCTCTCCCAAGCGCATGGCGCTGCTGCCCGAAATACCGACGATTGCGGAGAGCGGCGTGCCGGGCTTCGAGGCGATCTCCTGGTTCGGCCTGTACGGTCCCGCCGGCATGCCGCCCGATGTCGTCGCCAAGATCAACGGCGAAGTGCGCAAGCTGTTTGACAGTCCGGATTTCAAGAAGAACGTGCTCGATACGCAATATTTCGAGTCGATCGTCGGCACGCCGCAGCAACTGAGCGATTACATGAGAAGCGAAGAGCCGAAATGGCGGAAGGTCATTCACGACGCCAAGATCACGCCGATCGAGTAAGCAGGTTGCAACGATGGCTGCGAAGAAACCGCTCCCTGCCGATCTCGCCAAGTTCCGTGATACCTACGTCGAGCTTTTCGGCACGTTGCCGCCGCTGCCGGCCGCGCGTTTCGATTTCTCCGGCGACGTCAACCCCGAATTCCTGCGCCTGTCGGAACAGCTGCGCGCGCATGCCTTCTATTCCGACGTGATCGACGGTAAGACCACGCAGCTCATTCTGTTCGGCATGCTGCTGGTCGAGCACAATCAGATGGGAGCGCAGGCGCACGCCACGGCGGCGCGTCGGCTCGGCGCGAGCTGGGAGGAATTGCACAAGGTGGTGGAGCTGGCTTCGACCACCGGCGCCTTCGGACCCGCCAACCAGGGCAGTACGCTGCTGAAGACCCTGCGCGACAAGGAGCAGGGCGCGTAAATCCGGCTGCGTTCATATCTGCTCAGCATTTCAAGCCATTGTGTTCCCGCCCGTCCGGCGCGATCTTGGCCCGGCGCGGATGATTCAGTTCGCGCTCATGAGGCAAGTTGACGGCAATGAGTTTGCGCAAAGGGGCCGCGCCCAAACGCAAAGGTGACGAGCAAAGTGCGGCCGGACACGCCTTGATAGGCGAGAAGCCTGTTACGCCGTCTCCGACCACGCGGCTGAGCCACGCCGAAGTCCGCAGGATTTTCTTCGGCCTGATGCTGACGGCTTTCCTCGCAGCCCTGAACCAGACCATCATCGCCACGGCGCTGCCGACCATCGGCCGGTATTTTTCGGATTTCGAAAATCTCTCCTGGGTCGTGACCGCCTATTTGCTCACCTCGACGGCCGTCGCGCCGCTCTACGGCAAGCTCAGCGATATTTATGGCCGCCGCGCCATGATGCTCACCGCCGTCGGCATATTCGTCGCCGGCTCCGCCGTCTGCGGCGCCGCGCCCAATATGCTGCTGCTCGTTCTCGGCCGCGGTTTGCAAGGTCTCGGGGGGGGCGGCATTCTTCCCATTGCGCAAGCCATCATCGCCGACGTCGTGGCGCCGCGCGAGCGCGGCCGCTATCAGGCCTATATGGGCGTGGTCTGGATGAGTTCCGGCGTCGGCGGTCCGGTGCTGGGCGGCGTGCTGTCCGAGCATTTCCATTGGTCGCTCGTGTTCTGGCTCAACGTCCCGCTCGGACTGATTGCCGCCTGGCTGACGCGCACCTATCTCAAGCGCATCCCGCGTCACGACCGCCGGCACGACCTCGATATCCTCGGCGCCGGCCTGATGATGGCGTCCGCCATTCTGCTTCTGCTCGCGCTCAGCTGGGGCGGAACGCGCTATGGTTGGTTCTCGGGCGCAATCCTCGGACTCATCGCCGGTTCGTTCCTGCTGTCGCTCGCCTTTGCCTGGCGGCTGGTGCGCGCGCCCGAGCCGTTCCTGCCGCTGTCCGTGCTCGGCAATCCGGTGATGCGGACGGCCTCGGTCGCCAACTCGTTTGCCATGGCGACGTCGATCGGATTGACCATATTCACCCCGCTCTATTTCGAGATTGTTCAGAAGCTGAGCGCGACCGATTCCGGCTTGGCTCTGATCCCGCTCGCGCTCACCACGCCCGGTTCGCTCATATCCGGCCGCTTCATGTTGCGCGGTCATCACTACAAATGGGTGCCGATGACCGGCCTCGGCTGCAGCATCGCGGTGCTGGCGCTGCTGGTCTGGAATCCGGCACCGTCGCTTCCCGCCGTGATCGCCATCCTCAGCATCGTCGGCACCGCCATCGGCATGACTTATCCGGTCGCCACCGTGTCGATCCAGAACGCCTTGCCGCCGCATCAGGCCGGCGTCGCCATGGGCGCGATGAATTTCTTTCGTTCGCTTGCGAGCGCCTTTGCCGTCGCCGTCATGGGCGCGATCATCCTCGCCGGTTTCGGCGTTGCGCCCGAGCGTGGCACCTCGGTCTCCGTCATGGCGGCGGCCGTCGGCGCGCAGGGTTTCGACGTGGCCGGCGTGTTCCGTTGGGTATTTTTGGCGGCGCTGGTATTTCTCGCTTGCAGCCTTGCCGGGCTTTTCATGATGGAAGAGCGGCCGCTGCGCGGATCGGCCACTTAAATCCAGAGCGGATTTGTCGTCGAAACAGCCGGATTCGGCCTGACGATTTTCATTAACTGTGCGCGTAAAGCGAAAATTAGCGCATTTCGGTTGGTGTGCTGGCTACGCTGGAGGCTTCGCGATCATTTGGCGGCGCCTGACGGATTTGCCGATGCTGATGCTGAACGCGCCGAATCTGATCGACGAGCTCGAGCTCACCATGCGCCATGGATCGGGCGCGCAGCGCGCCGAGATCCTGCAACGCGTCACCCAATTGTTTCTGCAGAATGCGAATTCGTACGGCGCCGAGCACGTCGCGCTGTTCGACGACGTGATGCTCCGCCTGATCGAACGCATCGAGCAGCATGCGCTCATTCGGCTGAGCGCCGAGCTCGCGCCGATCGGCAATGCCCCGACCAACGTCGTCCACCGGCTGGCGCGCAGCGACGATATTGAGGTGTCCCGGCCGATCCTGCGGCAATCGCCGGTCCTGACCGATGAATTCCTGGTCGAGATCGCGCGGTCGAAGGGCCAGGAACACCTCGCCGCGATCGCGGAACGCGCCCGCGTGGCGGAGAAAGTCACCGATGTCCTGGTCGAACGCGGAAATGCTGCCGTTACAATGAAGGTTACCGGCAATGCCGGCGCGCGATTTTCCCGCAAGGCCTTCCAGCAGGTCGCCGACCGCGCCTATGCGGATGCGGGCCTAGCCGAAATCTTCATAGGCCGATCGGACGTTCCCGCGGACGTGTTCGAGCATCTGCTCAGCAAGGCGACCGAAGTGGTGCGTCAGCGGCTCATGAAGAACGCCGACCCGGCGATGCGCGCGCGCATTCATCAGACCCTGAGCAACATCGCGCAGCAGGTCACCAAGGCCGCGCCCCGTCGCAATGGCGGCGCGGACGGGCGCTCCGCGGCCACGTTGAATCACCAGGATCTGCCGCGCATGAAATCGCAGCTCGGCGAATTCGCCCGTGTCGGAGACCGCGCGCAAACCATCGAGACGCTGTCCGCACTGAGTAAGTTGCCGATCGAGACGATCAAGAGCCTGCTGCGTGCCGAGGCGGAAGACGGCGTGCTCATCCTGTGCAAGGCAATCGGGCTCGGCTGGACCGATGCGAAGCACGTGCTGGTCTTGATGACCGGCGCGTCCGCCGAAAGCGGCGTAGATTCAAAACGTGTATTCGACAAATACTACAACTTGAGCGAGGAAACGGCGCTGCGGGTGATCCGGTTCGTGAAGTCTTGCAAAGCCGTTTCCAAGTCCGATTTGCAGCGGATGCTCTGATTGTCGTCGCAATGACACAAACTTGTTACTAGAACAAAAGTGCATAGATGGAACGGCCTTAAAGATCAGAGGATTAGGTATTTCACTAAACAAGTTATCCACAGGATACCAACAGGACTCTCCACAGTTGTTGAGATCGATTTGTCGATCTGTTCGAGACTAAAATCATATTTATCGGAATATATTCCTTGACAGCGTCGCGCTGCTCCCGTAGAGAAGGCGCACGTTCCACAACCGCGCCCGCGGCACCCGGTTCAAACGCGGAAACGGGCAAACCACCACGGCATGTCTGCTTCACTCTGAAAGCGACCATTTGCGGTTCGTCGACCGAGCGACGCAAAGTGCCAGGCACGTCGAATTGGTTCGCTCGAAGACAGCCGCAACTACTGTCCAATGCAGCCACCACCCCGCGCGGAATCTCCGTCTCCCTGCAAACCCTGGCTGCTCAATTTCCTGAGCGCCTCTTCTTGGGTCGCGCCGACGGCCCAACCACACTTCTTGGTGCTTTGATTACATGCTTCCGCGATATAGCCGCAGCCTCGGTTGAATGTGCGCACAGTACTGCATTTCCATTGCGGACTTTGGTTCGTGTCTGACATCGCAGTACTTAAAGCATTCGATCTTGCCTCTGCTTGGGTGGAACCGGAGCCATACCCCGTACTGACTCCGTCGCCACAGGCACTGCCGTTTCCCGCATAGCAACAAGCTACGAGAGCCCCCCATGCTTCTTGGGCCTGCAAATCAAACGTCGTGAGTGTCGAGAAAACTAGAATCGCGGCAAGTCGCGAGAAAAAATACGTGCGCATTGGTGTCCCATGAGTTCCACGCGCCCCCGACAGGATTATACGCAACCAGGCTCACAATCGGAACATGTCGTCGCTCAGGGTCAAACGCGCGATTGAGTTGCCGGAAGTCACTGATTTCATGTCTGCTTCGCGCTAACAGCCGCCGTCTGCGACGAACCGGCAATCCAGTGCAGTTGGCGGCGGGCCCGAACCGGCCGCCAACAACGCGACACGCCGCGGCTTCCTTGCGGGCAGCGGAGTTCCCTCATGGCCCCGACCAGAAAGCAGGTCCCGCGCGACAAGATCGCCGAGGCCAAACATCTCTATGAACAGACCCTCGTGCCGGTGCGCGAGATCGCGGCTCTGCTCGGTTTGTCCAGCCGCACATTGACCAGTCGCGTGCGCGAATGGGGCTGGAGGAAGCGCAAGACCGGTGCGCAGGACGTGATGCGCGTCCGCCGTTCCGCCGCCGGAGCGTTGACGGTCGTGCCCGAAACGAAACCGCGCAACGGCGGCGGCGCGCTGCCGCAGTCGCCGCAGGAGCGAATGGCGCTTGCGCAGCGCATCCAGGGCGTGGTCGAGCGCGAGATCGCGGCGGTTGAGCAAATCCTGTCGACCTTGGGCGCCTCCGACGCTTCCGAGACGGAAGGCGCCGCGCGCACGCTTGCGAGCCTTGCCCGCACCCTGCGCGAACTTGTGCATCTCGACACGACGCCGCCGTCGCCCGAGCCCGTTGATGATCAGTCCTTGCCCCGAGATCTTGACGAGCTTCGACGCGCGCTTTCGCGCCGACTGGATCAGCTTGTCGCCGAAGCAAAGGCTCTACCTCCTGACGAAGGCGGGCAGCAATGAGCTGAATTTTCTCGATACGCGGTTCGGCGTGTTCGCCCACGCCCACCAGAAGCCGCCGGCCGCGCCGTGGTCGACCTGGCTGCTGCTCGGCGGCCGTGGTGCCGGCAAGACCCGCACCGGCGCCGAATGGGTGAGGGCGCTGGCGCAGGGCCTTCCGCCGTACCACACGGAAAAAGTCAGTCCGATCGCGCTCGTCGGCGAGACCGAGCACGACGTGCGCGAGGTGATGATCGAAGGCGTGTCCGGCATTCTCGCCGCCCATGCGCGCTTCGAACGGCCGAGCTGGATTTCCTCGCGCCGCCGGCTTGAATGGCCGAACGGCGTCGTCGCGCAGGCGTTCTCGGCCGAGGATCCGGATTCGCTGCGCGGCCCGCAGTTCGCCGCCGCCTGGTGCGACGAGCTCGCCAAATGGCGCCAGGCCGAGGCGGCCTTCGACATGCTGCAATTCGGCCTGCGGCTCGGCGAACGCCCGCAGCTTCTGATCACCACCACGCCGCGGCCGATCGCGCTGCTGAAACGCCTGATCGCCGACCCGGCGACGGTGGTGACCCGCGCCGGCACCAAGGCCAACGCGCGCAACTTGTCGCCGCTCTATCTCGACGCCGTTCTGGCGCGCTACGCCGGCACGCGCCTCGGCCGCCAGGAGATCGACGGCGAGATCGTCGAGGAGCGGCCGGATGCGCTGTGGTCGCGCGCGCTGATCGAGAATTGCCGGGTCGCAAATCATCCGCCGCTCAAGCGCATCGTGGTGGCGGTCGATCCGCCGGCGTCCGCCAGCAGAGGCGCCGATGCCTGCGGCCTGGTCGCGGCCGGCATTGCTGAGAATGAAATCGCGTATGTGCTGGCGGACGAGACGGTGTCCGGCCTCTCGCCCGCCGGTTGGGCCGCCAAGGCGATCGCGCTCTGGCGCCGCCTCGCCGCCGACGCGCTGGTGGTCGAAGTGAACCAGGGCGGCGACATGGTGCGGGCGGTGATCGCCGAGGCCGATCGCGCCGTGCCGGTCACCCCGGTGCGTGCGCGGCGCGGCAAATGGCTGCGCGCCGAGCCGGTGGCCGCGCTCTACGAGCAGGGCAGGGTGAAACACGCCGGCGTCTTTCCGGCGCTCGAAGATGAAATGTGCGACTTCGGCCTCGACGGCTTGTCGTCGGGCCGCTCGCCCGACCGCCTCGACGCGCTGGTCTGGGCGCTCACCGAGCTCTGTCTTGCAGCGAAAGGCGAGCCGCGGGTGAGGGGGCTGTAGTCGCAGTCCGGATTCTTCACATGACTTGTTCGGCCGAAAGGACGGCGCAGTCACTGTAACCAATTTGAACGGCGAAGATATTTTCGGCTCGAATTCCACTTCGCCAACCTACCGTGACATCGATCTTCGTGAAGCCACAGACCTTCGCGATCGCTCCTTGCTGTCAACCCTGAATTGGCGGCTCGCAACAACGACGGGTTCAATCCGAATGACGGCTTCTATCATGCTGAAACAACTGTCCTGCTGCGAGCAGCAAGAAAAAATGGTGGGACTCTCGCTGGACTGACGCTGGAAGTCTTCGGCGATACCAAAGTGTGCAATAGTTGCGTACGGGTGCTACCTTTCGTTGGAATGCAGCTTGGCAATCCAACAGTGACATTCGTCAATCCCGACGGGACAAGACAAACAATGCGCGACGGTGTTTGGTTAGAAAAAGGCCAGCGATGAGGAAGCGCACCTATTTCGACTCCTATTGGGGTGATGGATGGCCGGAGCTGAAATGGCTGGCACCATATTTCCTCACCGCTGCTGGACGTCGCCAGTTCTTCTCGGGTGGCAACGATAGTTGGGGACTCTCTGCAGACGGCGTCGACGGCACCGAGAACTTACCGCCGTTCAAGGGTCGCGTTGACATAGAGCTAATGATTCAAGGCAATCCGCAGCTTGGCGTGATATTGTGCTATCTCAAGCTTGGGCCAAAGGGTAAGGGCGGATCCTGGTACTCAAAGGGCGACATGACGCGCTTGCACGAATGGGTGCGCTCGACGCATGACGATCGCCGGCCGGTCGGTTTGTTCATCCCATGGGAAATAGCCTGGAAAGGCGTCAAGGAATTCGTCGAGCACGAAGCCGCCCTACCTACAAGCATCGAATGGATCGCGGCGAAGGACCTCCCGCCGAATACTTTTCCTGGTCCTGATGTCCACCCGAATGCGCTGCGGCCCTGATTCCGCGTGCGGGGTTTAGACATGGCGAGCCTGGAAATGGCAACATTTCATCCGCCATTTCGCTCCGCTCGATGTGGGCTGCGGTAGCTGCACTCCGCAGAGCTTCAATGATCTTGCGATCTGGCCGTGCGCCGTCGGCATCGCGCGCGCTTTTGGAGTTACCATGTTCAATTTTCTGAAAAACCTCCTCCGTCCGCCGGAGGAAAAAGCCTCCCGCACCGCGCAGCTCGTGCAGCTCGCTTACGGCGCAAACGCGCGCTGGACGCCGCGCGACTATGCCGCGCTCGCGCGCGAAGGTTATATGCAGAACGCCATCGTGCATCGCGCGGTCAAGCTCGTGGCGGAAAATGCCGCCTCGGTCGCCTATCTGGTCTACGAAGGCGCGGCCGTTCGCGATCAGCACCCGCTGCTCGACCTGTTGGCGCGGCCCAATCCGCACCAGGACGGCGCATCGCTGCTTGAAGCCGTTCACGCCAACCTGCTGCTCGCCGGCAACGCCTATGTCGAGGCGGTCGCGCTCGATGGTGCCGTGCGCGAGCTCTACGCGCTGCGTCCCGACCGCATGCGCGTCGTGCCCGGTCCCGACGGCTGGCCTGCGGCCTATGAATATTGCGTCGCCGGCGAAGGCGTGCGGTTCGACCAGAGCGTCGCGCCGCCGCCGATCCTGCACCTGACGCAGTTCCATCCGCTCGACGACCATTACGGCTTGAGCTCGCTCGAAGCCGCCGCCGTGGCGGTCGATACTCACAACGCCGCCGCACGCTGGAACAAGGCGCTGCTCGACAATGCGGCGCGGCCCTCCGGCGCGCTGGTTTACACCGGTCCCGACGGCGCAATGTTGTCGGACAGCCAGTTCCAGCGGCTCAAGCGCGAATTGGAAGACACCTATCAAGGGGCGCTCAACGCCGGCCGGCCGCTGCTGCTCGAAGGCGGGCTCGACTGGAAGGCCATGTCGCTCTCGCCCAAGGACATGGATTTCCTCGAGGCGAAACACACCGCCGCGCGCGAGATCGCGCTCGCCTTCGGCGTGCCGCCCATGCTGCTCGGCATTCCCGGCGACAACACCTATTCCAATTATCAGGAAGCCAACCGGGTGTTTTGGCGCCAGACCGTGCTGCCGCTCGCAAGCCGCATCGGCTGCGCGTTGACGCAATGGCTCGCGCCCGTGTTCGGCAACGATGTGAAGCTTGTCCTCGATCCTGACCGCATTCCCGCGCTTGCCGCCGACCGCGCGGCGCTCTGGGACATGGTCACCAAGGCGCCGTTCCTCACGCTCAATGAAAAGCGCGCGCTCACCGGCTTCGGCGCCATCGAAGGCGGCGACAAACTTTGATTCCCTCTCCCCGCACGCGGGGAGAGGGTGGCCCGAGCCCTATAGCGCGGACACGCGCGTCTTCGACGCGCTATGGGCGAGGGCCGGGTGAGGGGGCCGTGCGATCGTGAGCATTCTCGATGCCCCCTCACCCGACTTGCTCGCTGCGCTCGCAAGTCGACCTCTCCCCGCCTGCGGGGAGAGGTGAAGAAAGCGCTCGCGTTCGCTCGCGACCCTCCCCAAGTAGGGGAGGGATAAGGAATAACGATGGACGACTTGATCCGCATCTTCACCGAGCGCGGCGATCTCGCGCATCTCGCGCTCTTTCTGTGGGCCGCCACCGCCTCGACGCTGGCGGTCTTTTCATTGCGCGGGCTGATTACCGCCACGCGTTGCCTTGATGATTTCGTGCGCGAGCTCACGCGTTTCAACAACCGACTGCGACGTCGCTTATCCGGAGGCAAATGATGGACACCTTGCACACCGTGCTGCGCACCATTCGCGGCGAAACCAAATCGCGCCGCGACCACCTCAACGTGTTCCGCGAATTCTTGAATCATCTCGACCGCATCGGCCGCCGCAGCCCCCGCCCGCGCGACCCGAAGCAGAACGGCAAGCCGAACGGCGCGCGGCCCAACAGCCGAAGCGGGAAGTAAAGCACCAAATTCGAAGGCGTCTTTATCGCCCCTCTCCCCGCACGCGGGGATAGGGTGGCGAGCCCCGCCGTAGCTCCGAAGGAGCGAAGGCGCGGCGAGCCGGGTGAGGGGGCCACGCGATTGCGCTCAAGCTTCAACGCCCCCTTACCCGACCGCCTTCGCCTTGCTCCGGCGATCGACCTCTCCCCGCAAGCGGGGAGAGGTGAAGGATTCTCATGCTCGCACCGATCTCAACGCGCCTCTCCGTCAGCGACGGGGCGGTCGAAGGCTATGCCAGCCTGTTCGGCGAGGTCGACCAGGCGCGCGACATGGTGATGCCCGGCGCATTCGACGCCTCGCTGAGAAGCCGCGGCGTGCGCCGCGTGCCCATGCTGTTCCAGCACGACCCGGCGGAACCGATCGGCGTCTGGCTCGACCTGCACGAGGACTCGCGCGGCCTCTACGCGCGCGGCCGGCTCATCCCCGAGGTGGTGCGTGCGCGCGAACTGCTCGCGCTGCTCGATGCCGGCGCGGCGGACGGGTTGTCCATCGGCTTTCGCGCCGTGAAGAGCCGCGTCGATCCGCGCACGCGCATCCGCAAATTGGAAGCCATCGACCTCTGGGAGATCTCGCTCGTCACCTTCCCGCTGCTTCCCGGGGCGCGCGTCCGCGCGGTGAAGGAGGGGCATTCCTCCCGGCCGCTTCCTGCCGCGCGGGCGCGCAGCATTTGGGCGGCGACGGGTTTCGCGCCCGCGCCGCAGGCAGCAGCAGCGCAGCTTCCGAGTCTGACCGATGCGCAGATTTCTCGCCGCGCTTGAGGCCGAGATCGCTCGGCTGATGGCATTCTGCTCTCAACGACCTCGAAACTGCTGCGCGACGTTATCCGCTGGCGCAGCGCAAGGCCAACTTCAATCCGGCCGAGCCGCGAGATGAGTTTGGCAAATGGACTCTGGTGTCGGGGAGCAAGCCAGGCAGAGGGCATAATCAGGGCCCGCCACTTGAGCCGCCGCCGACCCGGAACGACCGTCTTGCGATTGCGAAGGAATTCGCCAGGCGCATGGCGGCACTCGGACGCCTTGCCCGCAGGTTGACGATTGTCGGCCTGCTGCTCGAGTTTGAGCCGGAAATAAAATCTTATCTTGACGCTCCGGAAAGCTTAGAGGAACTGCAGCGAAACGCGCAGGGTCCATCGCAACTCGGGTATGAAGACCATCATATTGCTGAACAACAATCTGCCGAAGACTACGGCTTTCCCCGTGATATGATCGATGCGCCGGACAATATCGTGCGCATCCCCACCTGGAAACACCATGAAATCAATGGGTGGTATGGAAGGCCAAGCCGCAATCCACCATTCAATGGATTGTCACCACGCGAATATCTGCGGGATAAGGATTGGCGCGAGCGAACTCGGATCGGACTCGATGCTTTGATAGATCGCGGGGTCCTGAAGCCATGAAGAAGGTCGTTTTGGAGCAGATGAGCGTCGATGAATTAGTAAATCACTTTCTGGCACTGACGCTCGACCAGGGCCAGGCGCTCTATTACGAAGACAATCCAAAATACAACGCACTCTTTCGAAACATGATATCGGTGGAACAGGAGCTGAAAAGCCGCGCCGGTGATCAGAGGCGAGCGCTCGCCAAGTTTCTGAAGCACTCCAACTTGCAAGTCCGACTCATGGCTGCTCTGGCGACATTGCCCGTTGAGCCCGTTCAGGCGCGAGCGATGTTGCAGAAAATCTCCGACGCTAACATATATCCGCAAGCTGCTGACGCGCGCGGCATGCTTAGAGAGCTCGAAAAAGGCCACGTCCCAACGTGATCCGGCTCCAACTAGCCGCATATCGCGACGATTAATGATGACGACGATCTGAATTCCAGAAGCACGTAGGATGGGTTGAGCGTAGCGAAACCCATCGAACTGCAAGAACGTTTACGTGGGTTTCGCTGCGCTCAACCCACGCTACGGGCTACGGGCTCGTGCGTATTTCGCGCTGGAAGCATTGGGATCTCAATAGCTGGTATGAAACTAAAAACCTAGAGTATGAGAACATGACACCGCGTGAATAGAGGAGCTATTGGATCGTTTCCTGGAGCGAAATAAAATACTTAGCAATCAAATGACACCGGATCAGGCGCGGTCGTTCATCCGTGAGATAATAACATCCGGAGATCCAAGAATCCGTCCGTTCGTTCGGAGATTGATATTTCGAGAATTGCAATATTGGTACCGTCAAGGGCGACGCGGTGAAGAATGAGAATACCACCATGACGAAAGAAGACGAACTTCGAGATCAAATTTGGGAGGATTTGTATAAGCGTGTTCTCGATCTGCTTTCCCGTTACGGCAAAGAAAGCGCTACTGGCGATGGCGATTTTTTGGTGGTTGATGACAACTATAGTTGGCGTCGGCAGATTGTGAACATCTTCACTCTGAAAATGCTAACCGCAAACATTATTGCTGAACTTCGCAGCCTCCTCGACAAATTGCCGGATTGGGAAATCGTGTATGCCCTTGATATCCCCGGCAAGGAAAAAGAATGGCCACCGATGGGTGTGACGATCCGCAAGAAGGAGATCATCGACGGCTTGCAGCGCAAATATCTTCCCGACTCATTCCGATCATTCGTCATCCCTGGAAGCCGGCCAGGAACCGGATATGACTGAGGATCATGCTGTCTCTTTGTTGCGTCTTCGGCGGCGTGCAGGACTTCGACGCCATCAAGCTGATCAAGTTCGCGGTGTCGTAACGTTCGCTGTCTGGCGCGCGGCGTTGCCGTCAGTGTCCCTCTCCCCGCTTGCGGGGAGAGGGTGGTCCGAGCCGAAGGCGAGGACCGGGTGAGGGGCCAGCGGCCTTCAGCCGATTACATTCCGAGATATTTCCGAAAGTGCTCCTGGTCGAATCCGATACGCTCAAATCGGCACGTCCATTACAGATGCGGATGGACTGCCGTACTACAGACCTGGTGGGCACCATGAGATGTCGTCCTTGCTTCTCACCGGCCCAGCGCTCGAGCCTGTCACGCTCGCCGAGGCGAAAACCTTTCTGCGCGTCGCCCATGACGACGACGATGACGTGATCGCCGCGCTCATCGCCGGCGCCCGCGTGCACATCGAGGCGCAAACCTGGCGGCTCGTGCGCGATGTCTGGCCGATCGACGGCCGCATCATGGTGCTGCCCGCGCCGCTGCGCGCGCTCTCCGCCGCTCGCATCGTCAAGCTCGACGGTACGCAGCACAGCATCGATCCGGGCCAGTTCGCCGTCGACAAGGCGGCGGCACCCGCCGTTCTCGCATTAGAGCCCGGCACGCTGCCGATCTCCGACCGGCCGGTCGCCGGCATCGAGCTCGATATCGAGGCCGGCTACGGCGATTCCGCCGCGGCCGTGCCCGAGCCGCTGCGTCAGGCGATCCGTCTCCTGATCGCGCACTGGTACGAGAACCGCGGCGTCACCGCCATCGGCCACGAAGTCGCCGTGCTGCCGCTGACCGTCACCGCGCTGCTCGCGCCTTATCGGGTGCTGGCGCTATGACCGCGGCCGGCGATCTGAAATATCGCCTGGTGCTGGAAGCGCCGGTCGAGACTGCCGACGGGGCAGGGGGCGTGACGCGCGCTTATGCTCCCGCCGAAACCGTATGGGCTTCGCTCGACGCCGTCGCCGACCGCGCCGATACGGCGGCCGCGGGCAGCGGCGCGATCGTGACCCACCGCATCGTCATCCGCGCCGGGCCGCAGGTGACCACGCGTCACCGCTTCCGTCTTGGCGCGCGCATCTTTCGCATCGTCGCCGTGCGCGACCAGGACGACGGCCTTTTCCTCGCGATCCACGCCGAGGAACGCATCGACTGAATCATTTCACCTCTCCCCGCCCGCGGGGAGAGGGAACAACGGCGCGACAAACCAAGAGACATCCATGCCCACCGCTGCTTCCGCCGCGCTGCGCGCCGCGATCTATGAGGCGCTGATTGCCGACAGCGCGCTTACCGCTCTGCTCGGCGGCCCCAACGTCTATGACGAGCCGCCGCGGCTTGCGTCCTTCCCCTACGTCACGCTCGGCGAGACGCGCGTTTCGGATTTTTCCGCCGGCGGCGAGTCGAGTCTCGAGCACCAGCTCACGTTGCACGCCTGGTCGCGCCAGGGCGGCCATCGCGAGGCGCATCTGATCACCGGCGCGTTGCTGCAGGCGCTCGACGACGCGCCGCTGACCCTCGCCGGCCACCATCTCGTCAACTTGCGATTTTCGCTCGCCGACGTGCGCCGCGAGTCCGACGGCCGGACCTATCACGCCATCGTGCGCTTCCGCGCCATGACCGAACCGGCAACATAATTCGCCTCATGGTGAGGAGCCCGCCGTAGCCTGCAGGGCGTAGGCGGGCGTCTCGAACCATGAGGCTCACTCTCATCCTTCGAGACGCGCGCCTGTTCGGCGCGCTCCTCGGGATGAGGGACGACCTCAAAGGAAACTCATATGTCAGCACAGAAAGGCAAGGATCTGCTGGTCAAGATCGCCGACGGGTCTTCGTTCACCACCATCGCCGGCCTGCGCTCGCGCCGGATTTCGTTCAATGCCGAGACCGTCGACGTCACCCACGCCGAATCCGTCGACCGCTGGCGCGAGCTGCTCGAAGGCGCCGGCATCAAGCGCGCTTCGATCGCCGGCCGCGGCCTGTTCAAGGACGAGTCGTCCGATGCGCTCACGCGGCAGACCTTCTTCGACGGCGCAGTGAAGACCTATCAGATCGTGATCCCGGATTTCGGCACCGTGCAGGGCGCGTTCCAGATCACCACGCTCGAATTCGCCGGCGAGCACAACGGCGAGGTGACCTACGAGCTGTCCTTGGAGTCGGCCGGCGCGCTCTCCTTTACCGCCGCGTAAGTTCACCTCTCCCCGCGTGCGGGGAGAGGTCGCGAGCGCAGCGAGCGGGTGAGGGGGCTTTCCCGCGAGTCCGAACGTTTCGAACCGCCCCCCCACAAGCAGCCCGCCTCTTGCGATCGCCCCCCGCTCCCCCCCAGCGGCGCGGCGGGAAAACGGAAGACAACGATCTTAGCTTCAATGATAACGACAGGAATGCATGTTCGCCATCCCTCC
>Ga0187765_10000476_pt1 | contig 14749 bp, 16 predicted proteins | sample 0216_QUI02_MP05__3_FD_133018 | JGI IMG/M metagenome (GOLD analysis project Ga0187765, IMG submission 133018) | Tropical peat soil microbial communities from peatlands in Department of Meta, Colombia - 0216_QUI02_MP05_10_MG | ecosystem: Environmental > Terrestrial > Soil > Wetlands > Peat ...
TGAGCGGTCCTTGGGGCGACGCTCTCCCTGAGCCCGCTTTTCTGCCGAGAGCAGTCATTTGCGTGTCACCGCCGCACGTCGGCTATCTGCCAGACTCGGTCATTCAACGATCACCGGCTCAGGCGCCTTCCTGACTCCAAATCGCACGCTGCCCGCCCGGGCAAGCGATGTTCGTCAGGATGCCAACCAATGGCTGCTCGTCGTAGTCGGCGCCATCGAATTTACCCAACCCGTAGCGGGTTTGCACCGACAGTAAGCGCTCGGGGAAGGTCAGGCCCGGCACGCGGTGCAGGCTGATCAAAGTCAGACCGCCGCCGCCATGAGGCTCGCCACGCTCACGGTCCCGTCGGCAATGTAGTGGTTGACGCGCTCGACGGGCAGATGTTGTCCCGCTTCATACGAGGTCACGTCTTCGATGACCCGGTATTTCATCAGCTCCGCCACAATGTAGTCCCGCTCAGCATTGGTATCATCATCAGTGGCGTGGGTAACCTGGAATGTCAGTTTCGTCAGGGAGATGCCGGTATCCCTGGTCCCGGCGCCAACCCAGAGAACACGGGCATCCTCCGGTGGGCGGTCGGTGTTCAGCCAGAAGTCGGCGGTGCCCACCGTCTCCTTGGCACGGGCAAGAGCCAACGCCCAGAATCGGATGTGATGTCGCTTGCGCGGACTGTCATCGATCGCCTTCTGGAAGCCGATGTCCTGACCCCGTCCGAACAGATAGAGCGTGCTGAATGGTGCAGACGGATAGGGCGAATTGCAGACGAACGCCACGATCATGCGCCACGAGCTTGCCAGCCCCAACCGATCAGCTTGAGACCATCCGGCGGTTTCGAAGGCGGATCGAAGCTGTTGCAGTGTGCCTATCAGCACGAGATTGACGGGGTCGCCAGGCAGACCGTCGCCGGTCATAGTGAAACGAGGTACATGTCCGCGTTGCAGGATCTTGAGGCCCATGCGAACGGTTCGTGGAAGAATGACATAGGCCGCGAGACCGTACGTGACGCCCAACGCCAGAACCCAGGGCAGCCTGTGGTCGGCAAATTTAAAGACGACAAACACGACCAGCCAGACACTCGTGATCCCCAGGCCAAAGACCAGCAAGCGCTGGAACAATCGTTTGAGCAGTCTCATCCTATAATCTCGGGGTCACGGCGACAGGCTTGCGGGACAGTCATCAGCGGTAGTCCAGCGCCCGAGACTTCGCCCCGCGCCTCGCCCTGCTCCGTTGTCGGAGGTGTTCGCCCTTTGCCCATTGCGACAGCCCCGTCAGCGTATCGACGGTTCGAGATCTCGACATGGAGCTGCGGGTCCAAACGCCTGCGGGCATGCGGCTGCGCGACAACCGCCTCGCGATCGTCACTATTGAACAGCGTCTATGGCACGTGTCTTCCGGCGACACGTGCTGCAACTCAGGTCATTTAGTTGCTCGGAGCTCATCACCCGTCCGCTCCCGTGGTGAGAATTCGATGATAAATCCCTTGGCCGGGCGCCTGAATATCAGCATTTGCAAGGAAGTCGATCCAAACACACGGCTAATTTCTCGGAGGGCGAAGAACGGGATCAAGCCGACAAATGCAATGGCCCCGACGGAGAGGATTCCCTCGAGCCCTCCGCCGCCAAAGTTAGGGATGCTCTCGATGGCCGTCTTCCCATGCCACAACCCCTCGATCACATTTTCGATGACGTGGAAGCCTATAAGCACAATCCCGAACAGGAGCGACTTCAAGAGGATCGGATAGACGAGCGGGTACTCTTCGAATCTGCGGCCGAGGTGCAGACCCTCGGCGACAAGCATCACCTTGGCCAGGATCAATGCGTTCACCAACGCCCAGCCATAGCGGGTCAAATCAGAAACGTCGTGCTGTCTGAGGACGACCGATTCGTGCACTCTCAAGAGCCCGAGAAAGACGAAAAGATAGAGAAACATGAGGAAAAACTCTTTGGCCTCGTGGGCGGCTTTAGCCTTCACATTGCGAGCGCGCTTCTCGCCAGTGTGACGGCCGGCAGCGGCGCTTTCGCTACCGGCGTGCCTCGGATCATGAGTCATTGGCTGCCGCCTTCCTGTCGTCGATTTCAATCGATTGGAGCCGGGGGAAACTTTAGCACTGTCCGGTACATTTTTCGCTGGTGACGACGCGGGCGGCGATGCTTTAGGACCTCGGCGGGCTCGCCCAAACGCGCGATCACCTTGCCGCGCCTGTTGTGGTGGTCGAAGGCGGCGGTCGCAATGTTGTTGAGGTCCATGATCGTCTCGGCCGCAACTCGCGAATCAATACAACTCAGCAGTACGGCGGCCGGATATTGACCCTCGGCACTAGCGCGCTGCTCGGCCAGAAAGTTGTGAGCTTCAGGTTTCCCCGTATAGAAGCGCTCATTGGACATAGATGCGGTAGAGATCGCCGATGCCCTGCGTCTGAATCAACGAAGATATCGAACTCCCCGCGATACCGAGCGTTTGACGATCGACTTGCGCCCAATCGGGATCAAGCCGCGCATTACGGATAACATAAACGCGACGCTGAGCCTACGATGTCGCTATCGGACTCCATCATTGCGACAAGTTGGTGGCTGTGGTCAGCAGCTTCAGTGGTGCAGGTCGCGGACCATGTGGCTTAGCGAGGGCTCGTCCAACGCCTGCAGCACTTCGCTCAATTTCTTGTCGTCCGGCACGCCGGGCGCAAAATTGGCGCCATATTTCTTACGCAAGGTGCCGATGAGCGTATTGCCGTGCTTTCGGCTGATTTCACCGTTCTTATCGCGATGCCGATGATCCAATCCTGACTGTGTCATTGTCGATCTCCCAATGCATGTTTTGCCAACGCACAACTCCGTGCCCTGAGCAACTTCAAAGATGCCATTGCCACCAAGAGCCAAAATTCAGGTTCGTCGCCCGTCACAGGGCGAACGGCGCGTCGGCGAATTCTGCCGTCAGGCCGCGCGCCTGATGGCGTGCCACGCGACTAGCACGACGATTGCGCCGCCTATGGCGACGACGAGACTGTAGAGATTGAGGCCGGTCACGCCGCCCTCACCGAATAACGACATGATCCAACCGCCGACGATCGCGCCGATCACACCGAGCACTAAGTCTATAACGAGACCCTGGCCGGTGGCGTTGACGACCTTGCTGGCGATGAATCCGGCGACGATGCCCAGAATTACCCATGCTAAGATGCCCATGGCATTTCTCCCAGAAGGCCTAATGGTAACTTCGCTGCGAGAGCTGCTCGGCGGCCGTCGAGCTCTACCAACCACCTCTCGCTTGCGCGATTTTCCTCACCTGGTTTGCAATGTTCGGTTGCGCTCACCGATCGATCGATACTCAAATACCAGTGCTACTGCAGCCGACCTTGATGTGGATCAATAGGGGCGCGTGAACGAACAGTATTGACGCGTCAGAGAAACTAGGCAGAGCGCGGTGTAAGTCCAGGGTTGCTCGTGGAGCAGATGACAATGGACGCGATTAATTTCCTTAATTGATGCGAAGATGTTGAATGCGGTGTTGGTCATGCTGGCCGTCACCTCGATTCTTGGGCCAGTCCTGACCGAGATGTTCGCGCCCGGGATGGTCGAGGAGCATACGCCCGCGGCCGCGCAAGTCGCGGCAGCCCGAGCAGTGTGCAGCTCTGGAAGCGCAGAAGAGATAAGACGCTGCCCAGAATCAAAGCGAGTATGAAAATACCGAGGCCCCGCGAAACGTCAGTCTGAACTCGAAATGCTCCAGAGTGCCAGTACTGAGTGATCTTCGTGTTCGGTTCATCGATGTCCCTGGCTGGATGCGAAATGGGATGACGACGTTCAGAATTGCGATTACGACCGCGGTGATGGCCTTTGTTACGGCTCTCACCGCATCTCTGATGTTTATCCAGATCGCGACGTTTCACGCAGCTGCAAGAGCCGCGGCCTCTGCCGCGATGGATGCTGCCAGCGTGAACACCCTCAACCGCATCGAGGACGAGGTGTCGGAGCTAAGCTCCATGCTTCAAGTCCTGTCGTCAAACCCCTCCGTTTCCAATCCGGATAACAAGGGAGAGGTCGATGACGCGATCGTTCTTTTTAAAGCTGCTCTGCGCGAGCTGCCGCAAGCGGACAGCCTCTACGTCGGCTATGACAGCGGTTATTGGTTGCAAGTCCGGCGTCTCGATGCGCTAAACCCGGCCGAGCGCGAGAAATTGGAGGTGCCCAACGGGGCCTTTTACAACATCAATTTGGTCCGACCCACCGCGGGCGAGGCGCTTCCGATGCGTCGGATCTTCGAAGACGCACAAGGCCATCAGATCGAGCAGCTCGATCTGCCTGATTACGGCTATGACGTACGAAAGCGGGATTGGTATCGCAATACTATGCAAGCTGATCGGGCTCTCGTTTCTTCGCCCTATGCATCATTCAGCATAGACACACCAATGATCACTCTGAGCGCGCCTCTGCGGGTGCATGTGCGGGGAGTCATCGGCGCCGACCTCAAGCTCGACACGTTCAGCGAGTTGGTCCAAGCGCAGCGACCCGGAGAGCATGGGGTAGCTGTCATCTTCGATTCATCCGGTGTGCTCATTGCGCATCCCGACTTTTCGCGGCTCGTGGACTATGCGAGACGGCATTCCTCCAACCCACAACTTCCCCAGATAAGAGAAGTTGAGACCGGTTTGGTCGGTGCGGTCATGCAGAATTGGGATGGCAGTGACCACTATGAAGGTCGCGTTCGGGATGAGGGCGGACGAACTTACCTCTTCCGCTTGAATAAATTTTCCAAGGGCGACGAATTCAGCGGCTATTCCCTGTTGCTCGCCAATGAAAATGACTTTGCGCAGAACGTACGGGGCCTACAGATCAGGGGAATTGTCCTTACACTGATTGCCGGTGCTTGCTTTGTGCCGATGGTCTGGATCTTCGGTGGTCGGATGTCGACTTCGCTGAGGCGCATAACCGCCCAAGCTGGCGCGCTCCGGACGCTGGCGGCGCCCGATGACACGTCGGTCACATCGCACATCGCGGAGATAAACGAATTGGGCAAAACGATAGCAGTGGCCCGACGCAGCATCTGGTCCTTCGCTCACTTTGTTCCAAAAGATCTCGTGAGAGGAATCATGGAGGGCTCCATCTCGACCGAGCTTGGTGGGGTGAGGCAGGAGGTCACCATCTTATTCACGGACGTCTCGAACTTTACCGGGATTGCTGAAGCGGCTGAGCCCGACAGTTTAATGCGCCAGACGTCACGGCATTTCGCCGCGCTGACGGAAGCCTTTCTCGCCGAGGGCGGCACCGTGGACAAATTCATTGGGGATTCGGCGATGGTATTTTGGAACGCTCCCCATTTGCAGCCCGATCACGTCGCGCGCGCCTGTCGCGCTGCCCTCTCGGCAAAGACGGCGACCGACGTTCTCAATACTCAATTCGAAACCGAGGGCTTGCCAAGATTTCCGGTTCGTTTTGGTATTCATGTAGGAGAAGCCGTGGTGGGAAATGTGGGTTCCGCGGAGCGCATGAACTACACCGTGTTGGGCAACAACGTGAACCTTGCGGCGCGCCTTCAAGGGTTGAACAAAGATTACGGGACCACGATCCTCGTCAGCGAGGCCGTACGCGAGCGGGTCGAGCATTACTTTCGATTCAGGCTTATCGCCTCGGTGATCGCCAAGGGAATGACGACCGAGACGCGGGTTTATGAATTGGTGGAATCAATTTCCTAGAAACTTTTTAGTTGGGACAAGTGGAGACCCGCACCGCGTTTGTTGCAAGATTCAGACCGGCAGCTTGGTCCGCGAGGATGTCTTGGCGCACAGTTTTTTGATCGCGTCTGCGCCAATGACGTCGTGGGAGCCACATCGAATGAGCCTGAAAACCTCGCGGTTCTCGCCCAGAAGCGTGCGAGCCACGTCGATCGCGGCGTCCAGGTCACACGTCAACTGAACACGCATACGGTCACTGGCCCCATAGTGCACATGCCACCCCAATGAGGCCACGACCGAGCGCATTGGGTCGTGATCCAATGGCTTCGCCATGCAGCTCTCCCCGGACCCGCGTTTTGGCGGTATCCGCTTGATCCGCGAACGTGCTCGTTCCTCTAGTTCTTCTGCAATGCGGCGCGTTGCCGATAGACCAGCGTTGTACCTCGCCAGACTTCGAAGCCATGGGTCTCGCCGCAGCGTCGGCGATACATCGCTTCCGCTATCAGTCGCGCTTGATCATCGGTCTCGGCAGGGAAATCCTCGGCCGTGTCGATCGCAGTTGGCGCGCCGAACTGAAGCGTCGCCGGTCGAAGGAAATAGCAGTGATAGTGGGTCATGCACGTCCTTCTTCGCATGGCTCACAAAGATCAAACGTTCAATTGGCTAGCGGAAACTGCAATCCATGAATCAATATGGCGCTACGATCCAGATGTTCCATCAACCAAAGGGCTAAGACCACGGAGAAAATCTCAAAAATATCAATCGAACGTCGCGATGGCCGGAAGTTAAGAATGAGTTGATGTCATCGGGCGATCCGCCACGGTTTCGTGTCTAGGTTCGGAGCCCGGCTGGTCGCGGCCGATGGCGAGTAAGTCACTGGTCGGTATTCGCCGTTCGCGAAGCGGCTTCAGCGCTTGCGATCGTTTCGACTTGTCTCGCCAAGTAGCACTCCGGCGATGACAGCCGCCACCAGTAGGCTGCTCTTGTGTTTCCTCGCGAAAGACTCGCTGGACGTGAGAAGAGCCTCGAGATCCCTGGAGACATCTCGGCCCTCTGATTTGGGTGACTGGGAGCGCGCCATGAAGTGGCCCACGACCAATGCGATCAGAGAGAGCAACAACAGCACACCGGCCATGATCAGCGCGGCCGCCGCCCGGCCCAAGACAGGGAGAGCGAATGCCCAGAGCGCCACGAACGCGAAAACGAGCGCCGCCACCGCGGTGATCGCCGCAACGATATTCAAGATGACGACGGCGAAGCCTCTACCGCCCTGGCGGCGGCCGATATAGGTCGCGGCAATCTCCACCAGTGCCGCAGCAAGGCGCAAGGGGTCAGACATGATCCAGTCGGCGCTATCGTGACAGAAGCCTACCGGTTATCAGTCCGATACCAAAGGCGATCGCGAGGCTCATCAGGGGCTGTTCCTCGACCTGATGACCGATCGCCTTGATGGCGCGGTCCCCGTCGGCCGCGACATTACGATAGAGCTTGCGAGCCTCATCACTGATTCTTTCTATTCCTTCCCTCGCGGTGTCCTTTGCAACGCCGGCTCCGCCGCTCTTGATGTGCTCCATCAGCGCTACGATATCGCGCTTCAACACGGCAACGTCGTCAGCGAGCGTTGTGAGATCGACATCGCCCGATGTCTTGCTGGTCATGATTTTGCGCCTCCGATTTTTGATGCTTCCGCTGCAAGCCGGACATGGCCGATAACCCGCTGTGGCGCCGGCCAACACAGCCACCACTCTATGACGCCCGCACGATCGAAGCATGATCTAAGTCAATGATCGTGCGAGATTGACGCTTAGATACAACGTGGCTTCGATCATCTTTGTGATGATCTGGCCCTCAGGCCCAGTGAATCTGCCACGGGTACGAGTACTTCATCAAGTGAACCGACGGCGACAATCAACCTTCATGCGCGACTACCCGAGTGCCGCGACACTCGCAGGCACGCTCATTCCCGGGCTGCCCCCGACACGTCTCTTGTGAAGCGTCGAGCCGCACAATCAACCCAACCAAGCTGATGCCGCGTCACAGCAGCTCGAACTGAGCCTCCGTCGGTTTACCGCCCCGCGGGCCGTTAACGGGGATCATGTCCTGAGGGCAGGCCGAAAACGCGATCACCAGACCCATCTCAGCGCGGAGCGTCACGTACTGGCCCGGCTTTGCAACTGGCGGTAAGAACTGAATTTCTCCGGTTACGGGATCAGGCGGCGTATTCTGGAACAGATTGAACGGACACGGTGTCTCGAGTGGCTCGAGACCCAATTCGTTCAGCGCCGCAGCCAAATTATCCGTGCAATTGTCGTGGTGCTCCTTACATCCGAGCTCTTCGTATCTGTAACGGTCACACGCGGCGAGCAGCATATCGTGCACGCCCGCCGTTGTATCCTCCAGTACCGTAAGAATGGGACGCCTCTTATTGGTGACCAAGCTCTGGCCTACCTTTGGCCTCAACGATTTGAGTGACACGCGGCAGTGCTCCATTGACATGAACTCCTTCATGTCCTGTCTGTTGAAAGCCCAGGTGTCGACGATCTGGTAGCCATGCGTATTAATCACGCGGATCATCTGACCATTGTTCACGAACGACGCCTTCCCATGTCGCGCGGGGATCGTTATCAGTGTCGCCATCGCAGATAATCTCCTCCTCGATCGGCTTCGAACCTACGATATGAAAGAGCCAGTTCCACGGCAAATGGAACTGAAACCCGGCGCCCGTGAGAGTGCGTCCGCGACGACGCGAGTCTCTGCGTATTAACCCGGCCAGGATCGCATCGGCCTTAGCGATTTCCACTTTCGTCAATGGTTCGCCGCGCTGGGCAAGAAGAAATAGGTCAGCCCAAGAACCAGGTAAACGAGGAGAAGCTGCATACCTTTGAGCCAATCGGATCGTCCGTCACCCGCTACTTGACCCGTGATCAAGACAGATAGAAGCACGATCAGGACGAGACCGGCAGGAAAAGCCAGATCCATCGCGGCTGGACCGATGACGAGGCTCGCGAGCACCAGCACCGGCGCCACGAAGAGCGCCACTTGTACGCTCGATCCGAAAGCGATCGAGAGCGATAGATCCATGCGATTTTTCAGGGCTGCGGTGATCGCCGTTGCGTGTTCGGCGGCGTTTCCGAGGACCGCAACCAAGAAGACGCCGACGAACGCGTCACTGAGACCAAGCTCTTGTGCCGTCGGTTCGATCGCACCCACCAGGACCTCGCTCATCCACGCAATCGCCGCGGTGGCCGTGGCCAGCACAACAGCCGCACGGCCCGCAGAGCCCGGTCCTTTCCTTTCCTCGGCTTCGTAAGTTCCCTTAAAAAGAGCGGGGTGCGTAATCAACGCGAAGACGAGATAAAGCGCATATCCCAACAGGAGCACGATGGAAATGGAGACACTGAGTCGGCCGAGCCCTTGGACCGTCGCACCAGTCGCTGCCCGAAAGGCGGCGGGGAGGATCAAGGCGATCGCCGCGAGCGTGAGCATCGTCGCCTGGGAGCGCGCTCCAAGAGGATTGAAGTGCTGCTCGCTGTGGCGGATCCCCCCGGCCAGCATAGCGGCGCCCAGGACCAGCAGAATGTTGCCCACGATCGATCCGGCTATCGATGCCTTCACGACGTCATAGAGACCGACACGCAGCGCAGCGAGCGCGATAATGAGTTCGGCGGCGTTGCCAAACGTCGCGTTGAGAAGCCCACCAACTCCTTCGCCCACGCGCTCCGCGAGCTCCTCCGTGGCGCGGCCCATCAAGCCTGCAAGCGGCAGAATGGCGAGGGAGGAGGTGACGAAGATCAGGAGATGCCGCTCGGGCCCTAGAAATTCCAAGGCAATCGTGATCGGCACGAAAGTCAGAAGCCAATTCATCATGACGGATCGGATGCTTTTTCCGAAGAAGCTTGGTCCTCCCAATCGATCCAATCGACGGCATGAGTATGGAGGTAGCTGCTAACGGCGGCGCCGATAGTTGGAAAGAAGAACCCCTCCCCAATCCGCTCGAAAAGACCGAACCGCCTGAGCTTGTCCTTCACGGGATCCTTGAGCTCGGCGAAGCAGAATTTGATTCCCGTGCGGTGCAGAGCCTCATCGAGCTCGACGAGGATATCCGCCGCAGTTACGTCCACGCTGGTAACCGGCTCGGCGGCGACGACAACCCAGCTCAGTTGCGTTGACGATTTATTGACGGCGTCGAGAACGCGCTCCTTGAAGAGCTCGGCGTTGGCGAAGAACAAGGGTGCATCCCAGCGGAAGAGGACGAGACCGGGTACCTGACGGGCGTTGGGGTAGCGCGTAATGTCGTGGTAACCCTTGACACCTTGGGCGCGGCCCAACACCGCGGAATGCGGGCGCCATCCGTCCCACAGAAACTCTATCACCGCGATCACAATCGCAAGACCGATCCCCGGAATAGCGCCCAGAACCGCGACACCCGCGAAACAGGCGATCGAGAGCCAAAATTCCCAGCGCTGGATGCGGTAAATGCGGACGAGGTCGGTGACCTCGATCAAGCCGATAGCCGAAGCAATTACCACGGCGGCGAGCGCCGCGGTCGGCAGGTTCCGAAGCAGGGTCGGTGCGAGCAGCAGCAGCAGGGCGACGACAAGCGCGCCGACAATCCCGCTGAGCTGGGTGCGAGCACCTGCGGCCTCGGCCACGGGAGTTCGTGACGCGCTGCTGCTGATCGGAAATCCCTGGAAGAATCCGGCGGCGAGATTGGCGGCTCCGAGTCCCATCATCTCCTGATTGGGATCGACCTTCATATCCAAGCGTGCGGCATAGACGCGAGAGAGGACGCTTGTATCGGCGAACGATACCATCGCGACCGCGAGACCGCCGATCAGAACCGGGACGAGATCGTCGTAGTTGATCCATGGTATGGACAAGATCGGAAGGCCTTGGGGAAGCGGACCCAGCACCGAAACCTGAGCACGCGCGGCAAGGTCCAGCGCGCCAACGATCACGGCTGCGCCCACAACTGCGATCAGGACGCCGGGTACGCGCTTGTTGTTCTTGAATAACAGGATCACCGCCAAAGTCGCGGCGCCGATCGCAAAAGCTATCCAATTTGTTTTTCCATCCACCACTGCCATGCCGATCATCCAGAGCTTTCTCAGCGGTCCCTCGCCTTCGACCGAAAAGCCCAGCAGTTTGGGCAATTGGCTAATCAGCACGGTCAGCGCAATTCCGTTCATGTAGCCATAGCGGATCGGCTTGGAGAGAAGCTCGGTGATGAAGCCGAGGCGCGTCGCGCCCGCGAGGATGCACACGATGCCCGAGACAATCGCCATCGCGCTGGCCAAGGCAATCGCACGAACGGGGTCTCCGCCGGAAAGTGGGGCGACGACACCGAGGATGACGGCGGCCAGCGATGAGTCTGGGCCGAGCACCAGAATGCGGCTAGGGCCGAAGACCGCATAGGCCAGCAACGGCACGATGGTCGCGTAGAGGCCGTATATGCCCGGCACACCAGATGCTTCGGCATAAGCGATGCCGACGGGCACCAGTATTGTCGCCAACACCACCCCGGCGGCGACGTCATGAGAGAGCCAAGCCGCCTTATAGCGCCGCAGTGTGAGCAGCCCCGGCAGCCAATTTACCAAGCCCATCCTTTTGGTATGTCCAGGATTGTCGACGCTTCTCGAAATCAATAATGCGCTTCGTGGGCCGTGTCGATATAGAGGACGTCGCAGATAAAGATGGATCGCAGAACTGTTACTTGGGTCTGGCAAACCGCGGCCACGCAGGACATCTCATCAGATCGCTTTCGTGCCATTTTGGGAGTTGGACCGGCAAACTCACCTAGGTCAATGGCGGTGGCATGTGCACCCGAAATGGCTGCCCGGAAACGGCCATTGGGGGGTTGCTTCAACTCTATTGATTTTAGGTCCAGCAAAATGCGAAGAGTCCCTTGGGGGGAGGCGCCCTATGGTCAGAAGACGGAGGCTCTCCAATGAACCCAGAATCAAAATCATCGGGACTGCAACAGGTCCCTGATTTCACTGATCCCGTAGCGATGTGGCAATCGACTTTCGAGCGCATGGGGGGATGGGCGAAACCCGACATGGGCGCATTAGAAACCCTGCAGGGTGCTGCCCAAACCTGGATGACGCATCGTCTCGAAGATTTTCAGAAGGCGGTCGAGACGTCCCGCAAAATGGCAGAATGTAAGGACCTCGCGGAAGCGGCCGCCATTCAGCAGAAATGGCTCGCGGAGTCCACGCAGCGCCTAGTCGCGGATTGGACCGCGTTGATGACACCCACAGCGTGGCAGAGCATACGCGGCACCCCGAGGAAGGCAGCGGAGTAACCGCTCCACTTTCGACAGCGGACGTACCTTCAGATCCATTGCCGCCTTTGGTCAGGGTTCACGTGAAGCGCGAAGGCTTCCCGCGGGCCCGCGCTTCCGCGCGCTCATTGCGCAGCATCGCCAGGCGCGCTCCAACGCCATCTCGCTCACCATCTCGCCGCAGGCTTTGGCGCTTGAGGACGAGCTGCGGCCTTCCTCCATGCGGGCGCCAGCGGGCTGTGTTCTTGGCTTCCTTTCGCCGTGATCTAGTTCATGAGTGGAAATCCCATCAGTCATCGAAGCAAGCAAACGGGGAGGAGGAGATGTTTACACCCATTTGTTGCGGCTCGTGGTACGGCGCGGGCTCACGGTACTCCGGCGACACGAAGGGAAGAGCACGCTCCCTACTGAAGACGATGTTCAGCCTGTGCCTCGGGATAGGTCTCGTACCACTGCTCGGCTGGCCAGCGCTCAGTCAACAGATAGTCGGGAAGACGTTGTCTGTGGGGCTGGATGCGCCGCTCACTGGGTCGGAAGCCGAGGAAGCGATAGGGGAGATGGATGGTGCGCTCCTTGCCATTGAGGAGGCGAACTCAAAGCACCTCGTGCCGGGATATACGCTTATCCCGATCCAGCGCAGCGATGCGACGACGACGGCGGGCGGATACGATCCCGCTCAAGCAGCAGCGAATGCAAGGACGTTCGTGGCAAATCCTTCGGTCGTGGCCATTGTCGGACCAGTCGACAGCGGGGCTGCAAAAGCGATGCTTCCTATTCTTGCTGGGGCGGAGCTCCCTATCGTCTCCGGGAGTACTACGAGTCCCGATCTCACCAATCCCCAATTCGCACCCCAGTTCAGGACGAACGGCGTCAAGGTCATCTATTTCCGGACCTGTTCAAATGAAGCGTTTGTTGAGCCAGCAATGGTGAACTACTTTTACAGTAAGCAAAATGTCAGGAGTGTCTATGTTGTGGACGACGGCGGTGCGGGAGGCGTCGCGCTCGCGGACTCATTTGAAACCGCTGCGAAGAAGAAGATGGGGAAAGTATTGGGTCGCGACTCACTTAATCCAAACGAGGCTGACTACACAACGCTCCTAACGAAAATCAAGGGGCTTGGACCAGACCTCCTTTTTTTGGGTGGAATCACGTCGGTTGGAGCCAAGCTGGCCAAGCAAGCGTACGACATCCTGCCAAGCAAGGTTCTAAGGGGTGACGGGGGTGGCATCTACGGAGGGGACTTTCTAAGTGCGGCCGGTTTCCCTCCCGCCGAGGGTTGGTTCGCGAACTCTGCCGCCCCACATGTCTTTGATACTCCGGCCGGGCAGGATTGGGCGCGCCGATTTGTTGAACGGTGGCACAAGCAACCCAGCGACTACAATTTGACCACGTACGATGCGGCGCTTGTAGTGGTTGATGCAATTGCGCGAGTTGTCAGAAGTGATCAACCCGTCAGCCGCGCCAACGTTAGCGCCGCTATCCGGATGACGAACTTGAAGACGATACAGGGCCCGATTGAGTTTGATGAGAATGGTGACCTGCGAGACCCGGTCATCAGCGTCTATCGCGTGACTCATGATGCGGCGTATCCTGACGCTGACGTAAGACAATTCAAATACATAGGGACGGCCAGCCCTTAGCACCGAACAGGTTGTGACGAGCCCTCTGCGTCAGAGTGTGGCGACCGTCGAACGGCATTCGCGTCGTGACAGCTGTAAATCGGCTCGGCGTTTGATGCCCGTCCGACGCCGAAGTTTGAGCCTACCTCGATCCGGCCGCGGGATTTGCGATCTCGTCATCTCGAGATCACGGCAATTCATAGATGCTCAATGCGTTTGTGCAGCGTCCAGCCCAGCCACCGGGATAGTACGTGGACCAGGGCGCCGAACCTGAAGTAAGCGATGGACGTCGTCGAACCGGCGCGTCGCGAGATATGCCTTCAGCAAGGTGAACTCGACGAGATCTATCTGCGCGCGGCTGCCGCAGATGCGTTCGCGCTCGTCGAATACTGACTCGATTGCATCGATGGCTGTCGGGAAGTCTTCTCGTTGGAACGCCAGGAACGCGCGTGCAAGGGTCGGTACGGTCGAGCCTGCGGAATATTGCCCGGCGTGGACCATCTCGTCCATTTCGCGCGCACGCGCCTCAGCGGCGGCGGCGTCGACAACCGCGTCAATGAGGGCAATATGCCAATCGGCGAACGGCACGCCAGGGCGTGGGAAGGCCCGGTGCGCGAATTCATGCAGCGCCCCCCAGCGAACTTCATCCCGGGGGTGGCCGGCCAGCTCAGCGCGCCACAGATAGGATGGGGCGTCGAGCAGCTTCACCAGGGCTGGCCCCGGATAGTCTTCCCTGGCAAACGCCTCGCTATAGAGACGGAAGCCTTCGTCGACATCACCTTGCTCCAGACGTTCAAGCGCGAGGTGCCAGCTCAGATGTCCGCGAAAATATCCATCCCGCGGATAGTCCTCGAGCCATGAGCGAAGGAACGAAATGGCGTCATTGGTTTCGCCGTTCTCGTAGTAGAAATGTGCCATCGCATGCGCCGCGGAGGCGTTGCGGGGATAGTCGGCAATCGAGCGCTCGATCCGCGGCCAAGCCTCCGTCTGATGACCGAGTTCCGAAAGCGCCATGGCGTAGTGACCGTTGAACCACCAGTCGTCATCGTAATGGGTCGCTAACGCTGCCAAAAAATCCAGCTGATCCTGCTCCCGGTGAGCGCGACCGGAGGTGCCGATCAAACCGGTTTGATTCGCTGCGGTGCTGGCAACCAGCGCATCGCGCGGCCAGGTCGCAA
>Ga0187765_10000477_pt1 | contig 14677 bp, 10 predicted proteins | sample 0216_QUI02_MP05__3_FD_133018 | JGI IMG/M metagenome (GOLD analysis project Ga0187765, IMG submission 133018) | Tropical peat soil microbial communities from peatlands in Department of Meta, Colombia - 0216_QUI02_MP05_10_MG | ecosystem: Environmental > Terrestrial > Soil > Wetlands > Peat ...
CACATCCTCGGGCTTGAGCCCTGTCAAAGGATAGGCGTTGCGGTCGGCACGTGCCTGCGTTTCAGCCTTCAGCTCGTCGATGGTACGCGGCGGCGCTATTTGCGCCAAGGCAGCGGCGCTCTGCAGCAATGCCAGCACGGCGATAACGGCGACCATCCGACGGAGCATTGCGTTCCCCCTCGCAGTGCCGAGATTCAACCAGGCACTTAGACGTCGAGCTGTTCTTCCGCCAGGGGCTTGCGCGCTTCCACATTGAAGCGGCCGTCGTAGATCGGCCGCCCGCCGGTCGTGGGCCCCTGATACTGCACGAAGAGCATGACACCGCCGGTCTCGGTGCTGAGGTCGTCCTCGTAATGGGGATCGGCGTGGAAGACCATGCTGCCGGGGCCATAGGTCTTGCCGGCAATGGTGAAGACGCCTTCAAGGATGTACCAAATCTGCGCGAATTCGTGGCGGTGCAGCGGGTGATGCGCACCCGGCTCATAGCGCACGAACCCGGCATTGGGCGCGGTCGGTGCCTCGGGACTTGGATGGAACAGCATTTTGCTCCATTGCCCCGGAAAACGCAGCATCTCCCACTCGCGCTCGTTCTCGTGCACTACGACCATGCCATGGTCGCCGCGCTTGCGTTGACTGCTGCTCTCGGTCATGGAGGACTCCATTACGACATGCGAAGGACAATCCTTTCACAAGGTCGACCAAGAGACAAATCCGCACCTAGCTGTCGCTGGGGTTCCTGCACTCATCCGCAGCAACTCCTCGATTGCCTCGCGTCGCTCGCATTGACGTGCCTGCAAAGGTGCTCCGCCTTGTTTATAGAAGCTACCCCATGCTAGCTTGACCCCGCGACGAGACAGGGAAGCCGGTGCGATGCCGGCGCTGCCCCCGCAACTGTAAGCGGCGAGATCGCGGCCGAAGCCACTGAGCCCCATAAGGGCTTGGGAAGGCGCCGCGATCGACGAGCCCGAGCCAGGAGACCTCCTCGTTGCCATTGACCGCAACCATCCTCGGCGGGAGGAGAGGGAGATGCTGGGATCATCACAAGAACCATCGGCGGCATTGGCGCCGGTAACGTTGGTGTTGGGCGGCGCGCGCTCCGGCAAGAGCCACTACGCCGAAGCCCAGATCGAGCGCGCGGCGGGTGGAGGCACTTATATCGCGACCGCGACCGTCGAGGACGACGAGATGCGGGCGCGCGTTGCGGAGCATCGCGCGCGGCGCGGGCCGCAGTGGCGCACCGTCGAGGAAAATCTCGATCTCGCCGACGCGATTGCGTTATCGGCGGAATGGCGCCGTCCGATCCTGGTGGATTGCCTGACACTTTGGCTCGCAAGCCTGATTCGCGCCGGAGGAGATGTGGCGGCGGAGACCGACCGCCTCGTTGCCGCGCTTGCCGCAGCAAATGTGCCCATCGTTCTTGTGGCAAACGAGGTCGGGCTGGGCATCGTGCCCGAAAACGGGCTCGCGCGAACCTTCCGCGACGCCGCGGGCCGGCTCAATCAGCGGATGGCGGCGCTCGCGGATCGAGTGGTGTTCATGGCCGCGGGACTGCCGATGCTGCTCAAAGACGCCGTGCCGTCGGAGATAGCACGATGAGCGCGCGCATTCCCGCGACTGTCATCACGGGCTTTCTCGGCGCCGGAAAGACGAGCCTGCTGCGGCACCTGGTGACGCACTCGGGCGGCCGGCGGCTTGCGCTCATCATCAACGAATTCGGTGCACTCGGGATCGACCGCGAGATTCTTCTGGGCTGCGGTGTCGAGGGCTGTCGCGAGGAAGACGTGGTGGAGCTCGCCAACGGCTGCATCTGCTGCACGGTGGCCGAGGATTTCCTCCCGACCCTCACCAGCCTCCTCGAACGCGACGAGCCGCCCGAGCATATCCTGATCGAGACCTCGGGCTTGGCGCTCCCGAAGCCACTGGTGCAGGCCTTCGCTTGGCCCGAGGTGAAGGCGCGGGTTACCGTCGATGGTGTGATTGCCGTGGTGGATGCGGCGGCGCTCAGCGAAGGCCGCTTCGCCGACGACCCCGCCGCACTGGCGGCCCAGCGCGCCGCCGATCCTGCGCTTGAACATGACAATCCACTTGAAGAAGTGTTCGAGGATCAGCTTTTGGCCGCCGACCTCGTGATTCTCAACAAGACCGACCTGCTGGAGAACGCCGCGCGTGCCAGGGTCGAAGCCGATCTCGCGGCCAAATTGCGGCCGGCCAGCAAATGGATCCCGGCGCGGCACGGCGCGGTGGCGCCGGCGCTCCTGCTGGGCCTCGGCGCCGCGGCCGAGGATGATCTCCCGAACCGCCCCTCGCATCACGATCTTGAAGCCGAGCACGACCACGAGGATTTCGAGAGCTTCGTCGTGGCATTGGGTTCAGTCGCCGATCCCCGCGGATTCCTCACACGCCTTACTGACGTAATCGCGGCGCACGACATTCTGCGCCTCAAGGGATTCCTCGACGTGCCCAGCAAGGAGTTCCGTCAGGTCGTGCAGGCGGTGGGCGCGCGCACACAACATTATTTCGACCGGCCTTGGTCCTCGGACGAGAAGCGGCAGAGCCGCCTCGTGGTGATCGGCCGCAGGGGGCTCGACCAGGCCGCGATCGCGGCGGCGATGGGGTCATGCATCTCCTAGCGGCCGAGCCTGGGACAATCCTCGACGGCACGGCCGCGATCGATCTCGGCCAGACGCCGGCGGAGATCGTGGTCTTGAGCGCCGCCGACACCGAGATCGCCTGCCTCGCCGCCGCACAAACATCACTCCTTGCCGAAGACGCTACGCGGCCGCGGCTTCGGCTCGCGAACTTGCTGCGGCTCAGGCACAACTACTCGGTCGACCGATATGTCGAGCGCGTCATCAGCGGTGCACGGCTGGTCGTAGTGCGGCTCTTGGGCGGGCGAAGCTATTGGCCTTACGGAATCGACCGGTTGTTGGAGGTCGCGCATGCGCGATCCATAGTGGTGGCGCTGCTGCCGGGCGACGACCGAGACGACGAGGAGCTGAGCCGCCTCTCGACCGCGCCGCCGAAGGCGACGCGCCGGCTCTGGCGCTACCTCGCCGAAGGCGGGCTCGGCAATGCCGAGCAGTTCCTGCGCTATGCCGGGACCTTGCTCGATCGAGCAGAGATTTGGCGCGAGCCACAGCCGTTGTTGCGTGCCGGTCTCTATTGGCCAGGCCGTACATCGCCTTCAATCGATGACATCCGCCGGGAATGGCGCGAAGAAGCACCCATTGCCGCGCTGGTGTTCTACCGCGCGCTGGTCCAAGCCGCCGATACCAGGCCGGTCGATGCGCTGATCGCGGCGCTCGCCGCGCGCGGGCTCAATCCGCTGCCAACCTTCGTGCAGAGCCTGCGCGACCCGCAGGCGCGTGCGATTCTGGAACAGGCTCTCGCCGCGGCCCCGCCCGCGATCGTGCTCAATACGACGGGGTTCGCGGTGGGATCGCCCGGCGCCGAGGCCGTGCCCTCGCCCTTCGCACGATATGATTGCCCGGTGCTCCAGGTGATCTTTGCCGGCAGCAGCGCAGGGCGCTGGCGCGAGGGCACCCGCGGTCTCGATGCGAGCGACGTCGCCATGAACGTCGCACTCCCCGAGGTGGACGGCCGCATCGTTAGCCGCGCGGTTTCGTTCAAGGGTGAAGCTCTGCGCGACCCGCATACCGAGGCGGACCTGGTGCGTCAGGCGCCGGTCGCCGATCGTGTCGCCTTCGTCGCGGATCTCGCCCGCAATTGGGTCAAGCTGCGCACGGCTCCCGTTTCCGAGCGGCGGATCGCGCTGGTGCTCGCGAATTACCCAAACCGCAACGGCCGCATCGGCAACGGCGTCGGCCTCGACACGCCCGCGAGTGTGATTGCGATCTTGCATGCCCTCCGGACCGCGGGCTATCGCGTGGAGAACATCCCCGGGGATGGCGATGCACTGATGCGGTTGATGCTGGAGGGGCCCACCAACGCGACGACGCATCACTGGCGCGAGAGCGACGAAGGCCTGATGCGCAGCGATTATGCCGCCTATTTCGCGACATTGCCGCGCGCGGTGCAGGACCGCGTTGACCAGCGCTGGGGACCGGTCGAGCGCGATCCTCTGTTTCGCCCGAGCGAGCTTGATTGCGGCCGCTTCGCGCTGCCCGCGCGGCGCTTCGGCAACGTCGCCGTCGCGATCCAGCCCGCGCGCGGCTACAACCTCGATCCCGTCGCGAGCCAGCACGATCCGGCGCTGGTGCCGCCGCACGCCTATCTCGCCTTCTACGCTTGGCTCCAGGACGGCTTCCGCGCGCACGCCGTGGTGCATGTGGGAAAGCACGGCAATCTTGAATGGCTGCCGGGAAAGGCGCTGGCGCTCTCCGCCGAATGCTTTCCGGAAGCAGCACTCGGGCCGGTGCCCCATCTCTATCCCTTCATCGTCAATGACCCCGGTGAGGGGAGCCAGGCGAAGCGACGCGCACAAGCCGTGATCGTCGATCATCTGACGCCGCCGCTCACCCGCGCCGGGAGCTACGGCACCCTCGCCGAGCTCGAACGTCTGATCGATGAATATTTCGAGGCGAGCTGCGGCGATCCGCGCCGCGTCAAACCTATTGCCGAGCGGATTCTGAGCGCTGCGCGCGGCAGCGGTGTCGCCGAGGAATGCGGTATTGCGGCCCACGAGAGCACCGAGAGCGCGCTCCCCAAGCTCGACGCCTATCTTTGCGAGATCAAGGAGCGACAGATCCGCGGCGGTTTGCACATCTTCGGCGCTTCGCCCGAGGGGGATGCCGCGCGCGAGATGCTGCTGGCGCTGGCGCGGCTGCCGCGCGGCTCGCGGCCCGAGCAGGGCTCGCTGCTGCGGGCGTTGGCGGCCGATCTCGATCTCGGCTTCGATCCGCTCGACGCCGATCTTGCTGCACCCTGGCTCGGGCCGCGTCCGGAAGTCCTTGCGACGGCGAGCGACACCCCCTGGCGCAGCACCGGCGATACGGTGGAACGACTGGAGGCGGTGGCTGCGCGGTTCATCGTCGAAGCGGAAGAGGCCGATCGCGCGCCGCTTGACGCGCAACCGGGTCGGGGGCGGGTCCACATTCGCCCCATCCTGCAGGAGATTGCAACCCGTCTTGCCCCCGCGCTTGCGGTATGTGGTAGCGCCGAGATCGAGGGCTTGCTGCGCGGCCTCGACGGGCGCTTCGTGCCGCCGGGACCTTCGGGGGCGCCCAGCCGCGGTCGCCCCGAAGTGCTGCCGACCGGACGCAACTTTTATTCCGTCGATACACGCGCGCTGCCGACCCCGGCGGCGTGGACGCTCGGATGGAAATCGGCGCAGCTTCTTATTGAACGCTACACGCAAGACCATGGCCGCTACCCGCGCCGGCTCGCGCTTTCGCTCTGGGGCACCGCCAACATGCGTACCGGCGGCGATGACGTGGCGCAGTCGTTGGCGCTGATGGGTGTGCGGCCCCGCTGGGAAGCGAGCACCGGCCGCGTCGTGGGTTTCGAAATCCTCCCGGCCGAGATGCTGGACCGTCCACGCGTCGATGTGACCCTGCGCGTCTCCGGGTTCTTCCGCGACGCGTTCGCGAACCTGATCGATCTCTTGGACAGCGCAACGCGGGCGGTTGCGGCGCTCAACGAGCCCGAAGCGACCAATCCGCTCGCGACCAAGATAGCGCACGACCGAGCCCAACTGTTGGCGCGTGGGGTTCCCGAGCCCGAGGCCGAGCGCCGCGCTGGGGCACGGGTTTTCGGCTCGAAGCCCGGCGCTTACGGTGCGGGATTGCAAGCGTTGATCGACGAGCGCACCTGGGAGAGCGAAGGCGACCTTGCGGACACCTATCTCGCCTGGAGCAGCTTCGCTTATGGCGCCGGTGCCGAGGGCGCCGAGGACCGCGAAAGTTTTCGCGAGCGTCTCGGTGGCGTCGAGGGAGTGGTGCAGAACCAGGACAATCACGAGCACGACCTGCTCGACAGCGACGACTATTACCAATTCGAGGGTGGTCTTGCGGTCGCGGTCGCGAAGCTATCGGGCAAACGACCGGCGCTCTATCACAACGATCACTCGCGCCCCGAGCGCCCGCAGATCCGCACCCTCGCCGATGAGATCGGCCGCGTCGTGCGGGCGCGCGCCGCCAACCCAAAATGGATCGCCGCGATGATGCGGCACGGCTACAAAGGCGGCTTTGAGCTCGCGGCCACTGTCGATTACCTCTTCGCCTTCGCCGCCACCACGCGCGCTGTCACGGACCGTCAATTCGATGCGCTCTACGACGCTTATCTTGGCGATCCCGCCGTGCAGGAATTCCTCCGTGCGAGCAATCCCGACGCGCTTGCAGAGATGGCGGCGCGCTTCGTCGAAGCGATCGAGCGCGGGCTCTGGAAGCCCACGCGCAACAGCCTGCGTCACACCCTCGATGATCTCGCGCGGGAGCGCCGAGCATGAGCACCGACGAAGAGGAGCTGAACCGCCGCCACGCCGAGAAGGCCGCCAAGCGCAAGGCGGTGCGCCAGCGCATCCTTGCCACGAAGACAGAAGAGCGCGGCCTCATCATCGTTCACACCGGCACCGGCAAGGGTAAGTCGACCGCGGCATTCGGCATGGTCGTGCGCGCGCTGGGCCACGGCATGCGCATCGGCATCGTGCAATTCGTGAAGGGGGCCTGGGAGACCGGCGAGCGCGAGGTGCTGAAGCGCTTTCCCGAGCTTGTAACCATGCGCGCCATGGGCGAGGGCTTCACCTGGGAGACGCAGGACCGCGCCCGCGACATCGCCGCTGCGCGAGCTGCGTGGGATTTGGCAAAGGCCATGATTGCCGACCCCGCCTACAAGCTGATCCTGCTGGATGAGCTCAATATCGTGCTGCGTTACGACTACCTGCCCATCGCCGAGGTGGTGGAGGTGCTGCGCCGGAAGCCGCGCGACCTGCACGTGATCGTGACCGGACGCAACGCCAAGCCGGAGCTGATCGAGATCGCCGATCTCGTCACCGAGATGACCTTGGTCAAGCACCCGTTCCGCGCGGGGGTCAAGGCCCAGGCAGGGATCGAGTTCTGACCGCCATGGCCAGCGCTCCGCCCGCACGCCGCACGCCGGCGCTGATGCTGCAGGGAACCGGGTCAGACGTCGGCAAGTCGCTGCTTACCGCTGGGCTCGCGCGGCTCTTCACGCGGCGCGGCCTCACTGTCCGGCCATTCAAGCCGCAGAACATGTCCAACAATGCCGCGGTCACCGTCGAGGGCGGCGAGATCGGCCGCGCTCAGGCCTTGCAGGCACGCGCTGCTGGAATTGCGCCTTCCGTGCACATGAACCCCGTGCTGTTGAAACCGCAGTCGGAGAGGGGCGCACAGGTAGTGGTGCAGGGACGCGTGGTCGGCGCCAGCAGCGCGCGCGACTATCAGCGGCTCCGCCGCGAGTTGCTGCCGCGCGTCATCGAGAGCTTCACGATCGTCGCGTCCGGCGCCGACTTGGTCCTGGTGGAAGGCGCCGGCAGCGCCGCCGAGGTAAATCTCCGCGACGGCGACATCGCCAATATGGGTTTCGCCGAGGCGGCGGATTTGCCGGTGGTGCTGATCGGCGACATCGAACGCGGCGGCGTGCTGGCGCAGATCGTCGGCACGCATTTGCTGCTGAGCGAGGCCGAGCGCGCGCGCCTCAAGGGCGTCATCGTCAATAAGTTCCGCGGCGACGTGGCGCTGTTCCAGGGCGGGATAGAGACCATCAAGCGAAAGACCAGCCTCGATTGCCTGGGCGTCGTACCTTACTTCGCGCGCGCGCACGAGCTGCCGGCCGAAGATGCGTTGGCGCTCGACCGGATCGAACCGTCGCAGCGCGCCGGCAAGCTGCGCATCTTGGTGCCGCGCCTCCCACGCATCGCCAATTTCGACGATCTCGACCCGCTGCGCGAGGAGCGTGACGTGGCGGTCGAGCTCGCGCCACCGGGGCGGCCGCTGCCGCTTGCGGATTTGATCCTGTTGCCGGGCTCGAAGGCGACGCTCGCTGATTTGGCGGCGCTGCGCGCCGAGGGCTGGGACATCGACATATCAGCGCATCGCCGGCGCGGCGGCGCGGTGCTCGGGCTCTGCGCGGGCTATCAAATGCTGGGGCGGCGAGTTGCCGATCCCGGAGGTATCGAGGGACCGCCGGGCGCGGCGCCAGGCTTGGGTCTTCTCGATGTCGAGACCGTGCTCACCGCCGACAAGATGCTGACGACTGTCGTCGGCATGGACCTCAAGACCGGTACGGCGATCAAGGGCTATGAGATGCATGTGGGCCGCAGCACCGGACCCGATACGGCACGACCGATGCTCCGCTTGGGCGACCGGCTCGACGGTGCGACGTCGCGGGACGGCCGCGTGATGGGCTGCCACGTCCATGGCCTCTTCTCGTGCGATCCGTTCCGCCGCGCCTTCATCGCCGCGCTTGGCGGCAAATCCGATCAGGGCCTTGTCTACGAAGCGCAGGTGGATGCGGCGCTGGACGCGCTCGCGGATCACCTGGACGCTCATCTCGACGTGGCCGCGCTGCTGGAGATCGCGCGTGCGCGATGATTTGCGCGTCGTGCGCTGCGGAACCCCTCCCGCTCTGTGGGGCGAGGGGGCTTGTTCGGTAGACTGCGCGATCGAGGGTCGCTTAGCCGCGGCGCGCCACCACTGCCACCGCAATTACCACCGCCTGCACCACGCAAGCGGCGCCATAGAGGCGGAGTGCGCGGCGGATGTCCGTGGCGCTCGCTTCCTTGCGTCCTTCTCCCATCCAGGCATCGGCCACGATCTCGCCGCCGTAACGCCGCGGCCCCGCGAGCGCAAGGCCGAGCGCGCCCGCTATCGCCGATTCTGGCCAACCCGCGTTGGGCGAGCGGTGATGCCGGGCATCGCGAAACGCAGCGCGAACGGCACCGCCACCGGTCATGCCGGGCAGGAAAAAAGCGGCGATGGCCAACAGTGCGGCGGCAAGGCGGGCCGGCAGCAGGTTGGCCAGGTCGTCGAGGCGTGCCCCACCCCAGCCGAATGCGCGGTAGCGATCCGAGCGATGACCGATCATGCTGTCGAGGGTGTTGACCGCCTTGTAGGCGCAAATCCCCGGCAGCCCCAACAGCAGGAACCAGAAGACCGGCGCCACCACGCCGTCGCTGAAATTCTCCGCCAGGGATTCGATCGCGGCACGCGCGACGGCGGCCTCGTCGAGGCTCTGGGGATCGCGGCCGACAATGCGGCTGACGGCGCCGCGGCCGGCATCCAATCCGCTCCGCTCCAGCGCCGCGGCCACCGCGGCCACATGGTCCCAAAGGCCGCGCTGGGCCACCAGCACGGCCACCACCACGGGGGTCACGAGCCAATCGAGGGGTGCCTCCGCCGCGAGCGCGCCAAGCCCCGCGGCAAGACCGACAACGAGCACCACCGTGAGGATGCCAAGCGCACGCCGAACCCGATTGTTGCGCTCGGCGAGATTGAGTCGGCGCTCCAACGCCGCGATCATTTGGCCGATCAACGCCACGGGATGCGGGAGGTAGCCGTAAAGCCAGGCGGGATCACCGATCACCGCATCGATCAGCAATGCCGTCAGCAACAGCAGCAGCGGGTCGGTCGATCCTGGATCGGGGCGAAGGAGCGGCAGCATTGGGCGCGAGCATCAAGCGATGATCGTGCCGTCGTCAACCAGAAGAGGACATGGGGATGAGCAGCAGCGCGGTGATGTTGTGTGGCCACGGCAGCCGGGATCCGGAGGCGATACGCGAATTCGAGCGGCTGGGTCAGGCGCTTAGGCGACGGCTCGCGCCGCAGGAGATGGAGCTTGGCTATCTGGAATTTGCACGCCCGATCATCCGCGACGGGCTCGAAGCCCTGAAGCGGCGTGGCGCCACCCGCATCATCGGAATCCCGGGCATGCTCTTCGCCGCGGCCCACGTCAAGAACGATTTGCCCTGGGAGATCAATAGCTTCGCCGCGGCCAATCCCGCGATCGAGCTGCGCTTCGGGCGGGAACTCGCGATCGAGCCGCGGTTGCTTCAGGCCGCGGCGGCGCGGATCACCGATGCGGAAGCCGCCGCGCCCGCCAACCGATCGCGCGGCGAGACCCTGCTGCTGGTGGTGGGGCGCGGCACCAATGATCCCGACGCCAACGGAAATATTTGCAAGGTCGCGCGCTTCCTCTGGGAGGGTATGGGTTTCGGCTGGGCCGAGAGCGCCTATAGCGGCGTCGCCACGCCACTGATCGAGCCGGCGCTTCGTTGCGCACTCAAACTCGGTTTCCCGCGCATCGTCGTGTTCCCGTATTTCCTGTTCACGGGCGTGCTGGTAAAGCGCATCTACGCCGCAACCGACCGCGTCGCGGCAGAGCACCCCGGGATCGAGTTTTTGAAGGCAGGCTATCTCAACGATCATCCGCACGTGCTCGACTGCTTCATCGAGCGGGTGCGTGAAGCCGAGGATGGCGTATCCGCCATGAATTGCCAGCTCTGCAAGTACCGCACGCAAATCGTGGGCTATGAGGCGGAGCTGGCGGCGCCGCAGATCGGGCATCATCACCACGTCCGCGGGATCGGCACCGATGCCGATCATCACCGTCATCATGATCATCATCACGACGATCACCCCCACGGTGACCACGATCATCCGCACCTGCATCCACACGACCGCGACTGAGCAGGGATGCCCACCCCGGTCTTTGATACCTATGTGATGGTGGATTGGAGCGCCGCATCGGTGCCGCGTCTCGGCGCCGACAGTATCTGGGTGGCGGCGCTCCGGCGCGGGCACCGCGGAATCGAGACTGTCATGCTGGAAAATTTGGCGACGCGGCATGACGCGCTCGCGGTACTGCGCGGATATTTCATCGGCGCGCTCGCACGCGGCGAACGCGTGCTGGCTGGCTTCGATTTTCCATTCGTCTATCCGAGCGGCCTGGCCGCTCGCCTCGGCCTTCGCGGCGCGCCCTGGCGCTCGATCTGGAACGAAATTACGGCGCTCATTCGCGATGACAGCGAGAATCGCAACAATCGGTTCGCCGCCGCCGCGGAACTCAACCGCCGGCTGACCGGAGCGGCCTATCCGTTCTGGGGCTGTCCCGCCGGTGCCGCGACACCGACCCTGCAGCCCCGACACCACCGCCGCCACAGCGTCGATGAATTTCCCGAGCATCGCCTGGTCGAGCAGCGCATGCGGGGTCCGCAGCCCGCCTGGAAGCTCGCGGGCACCGGTTCCGCAGGCGGGCAGGCACTGATGGGCATTCCGGTGCTGCACGCGCTGCGCGACGACCCGGAGTTGAACAATCGGCTCCACGTCTGGCCGTTCGAAACCGGGCTTGTGGGGGCGACCCCGCCTCGTCACCCTCTGGTGGTGATGGCCGAGGTTTATCCATCAATGGTCTCCGCGCCGAAGCGCGGCGGCGAGGTCAAGGACAAGGCGCAGGTGCGAAGTCTCGCGCATCATTTCGCGACGCTCGATGCGCGGGGTGTCCTTGGCCCATTGTTCGCGGGCGATTCCACGCTCTCACCGGACGAACGACGCCGGGTCGAGCAGGAGGAAGGATGGGTGCTCGGCGTCGCGGGCGATGTCGTGCGCCGTGCACCAGCAAAGCCGCCGCGCTATCGCTATCTCAGGGATCCCGAAGCAATCTACCGGCGCTCCTTCGCGCTGATCCGGCGTGCGGTGGATCTCTCGCTGGTGCCGGAGGATTTGCGTCCGCTGGCCCTGCGGCTGATCCACGCGAGCGGCGATCCGGTGCTCATCGACGACCTCCGAGCATCGCCGGGCGCGATCGCGCATGGCCGCGCGGCGCTGGCGGCCGGCGCCTCGATCCTGGTCGATACCGAGATGGTCTCGGCGGGGATCATGCGGGCGCAACTGCCGCATAAGACGAGCGTTCGCTGCGCCCTCGGCGACCGCCGCGTCGCGGCGCTCGCGCGGCGTCTGCGCACCACGCGCTCGGCGGCGGCGGTCGAGCTGTGGCGCCCGCATCTTGAAGGCGCCGTGGTGGCAATCGGCAATGCACCGACCGCGCTTTTTCGCTTGCTGGAGCTGATCGGCGCGGGCGCGCCAAAACCGGCTCTGGTGCTGGGCTTTCCCGTGGGATTCGTCGGCGCCGCCGAGTCGAAAGCGGCACTTGCGGGCAATCCTTTCGGTCTTGCCTACGTGATATTGCTCGGCCGGCGTGGCGGCAGCGCGCTCGCGGCGGCCGCCGTCAACGCGCTCGCGGGAGCGCCGTCGTGAACCCCTGGCTCGCCGTGATCGGCATCGGCGCCGAGGGGATCGAAGGCCTGATGCCGGCGGCGCGTGCGCTGGTCGATGCGGCCGAGGTGCTGGTGGGGAGCGCGCGGCATTTGGCGATGATCCCACCCGGCCCCACGCCGCGCATGACTTGGCGAAACCCACTGGTGGAGACGATGCGCGACATCGCGGCGCATCGTGGCCGCCGCGTGGTTGTGCTCGCGAGCGGCGATCCGCTCTGGCACGGCGTCGGTACCACCCTGCTGCGCCATTTCGAGCGTGACGAGATGATCGTGCTGCCGCACTCGAGCGCCTACAGCCTCGCCGCGGCACGCATGCGATGGCCCCTTGCGGAGTGCACCACCCTGACACTGCACGGCCGGCCGATCGAACGACTGGCGCTGTTTTTGACCCCAGGCGCGCGGCTTTTGATCCTGAGCGAGGACGGCTCGACGCCGGAGCGAGTCTCGGATTTTCTCGCGGCGCGCGGCTGGGGTGAAAGCCGGCTCACCGCGCTCGAAGCCATGGGTGGCGGCGCCGAGCACCGGCGCGAGGGACTTGCACGGGATTGGCTGCACGGGCGAATCGCCGATCTCAACACGCTAGCGGTCGAATGCGTGGCGGGACCTGGAGCGCGACCGCTTTCGCATATGGCGGGTTTGCCCGACGACGCCTTTCGTCACGACGGGCAGATCACCAAGCGCACGGTGCGTGCAGCGACCCTGGCGGCGCTCGCGCCGCTGCCCGGTGAACGGCTCTGGGACGTGGGCGCGGGCGCGGGCTCGATCGCGATCGAATGGCTGCGTGGCGGTGGCGGCAGCGCCATGGCGCTCGAACGCGAGCGCTCGCGCACGGCGCTCATCGCCGAGAACGCGGCACTGCTGGGTGTGCCCGAGCTTGCAATCGTGACCGGCGAGGCCCCGGCCGCGCTCGCCGGCCTGCCGGCGCCCGACGCGGTGTTCCTGGGTGGCGGACTCGCGACGCCGGGACTTTTCGAAGCCGCATGGCGCGCGCTGAAGCCGGGCGGCCGACTCGTCGCCAATGCAGTGACCCTCGAGGGCGAGGCGCGGCTGCTCGCGTGGCATCAAGCTCATGGCGGGCGCCTCATTCGCGTCTCGGTCGCGGAGGCGGAGAGGCTCGGCGCGCATCATGCCTGGCGTATGTTGATGCCGGTGACGCAGCTCACGCTGGTCAAGGTATCGCCATGAGTCTTGCCCATTGGGTCAAGGGTGGCCGCGGCTATGGGCTGTTGCTGCTGCTGTGTCTCGGGCTTTACCTTCCCGGCCTTGCGGCGCTGCCGGTGACCGACCGCGACGAGGCGCGTTTCGCGCAGGCGAGCCGGCAAATGCTGGAAAGCGGCGATTTCTTGCGTATCCGCTTTCAAGACGAGGCGCGCAACAAGAAGCCCGCCGGAATCTATTGGCTGCAATCCTTGAGCGTTGCGCTGCTGGGCGATCGGGAAAGCACTGCGATTTGGCCCTATCGAGTGCCCTCGGTCATCGGCGCGATAGCGGCGGCGCTGTTGACCTTCGGCTTCGCCGCGCGCGCGACGCCGCGGGAAGTCGCATTTGCGGCAGCCGCCCTGCTCGCGGCGTCGCTCGGCGTGACTATCGAAGCGCATCTGGCCAAAACCGATGCGGCGTTGCTCGCGACCGCCGCGGCGGCGCAGTTCTCGCTCGGTGAGATCTATCGCGCGAGCCGCTCGGGCAAATCCTGCGGCAGGGGACTGCCACTCTTGTTCTGGGGTGCCCAAGGCGTCGGCATCCTAATCAAGGGTCCGATCACCCCGCTGTTGAGCCTGCTCACGGTCGCCGCACTCTCGATTGCCGATCGCGATTGGCGCTGGCTCGTGTGGCTTCGGCCACTCCTGGGGCTCCCGCTCGCGGCGCTGATCGCCGGTCCCTGGCTCATCGCTATCACGCTCGCCACCGATGGCGCGTTCATGAGCGAGTCGGTCGGGACCGATTTTCTCGGCAAGCTCCTGCACGGCCAGGAAAGCCACGGCGCGCCGCCGGGAACCTACCTTGCCATCATTCTGCTCAGCTTCTGGCCAGGGTCTGTAGCGCTGGGCGCCGCGGCACTCGTAGGCTGGCGCCAGCGCACCGAGCCTGCGACCCGATTTCTCCTGGCCTGGATCGTGCCGTTCTGGTTGGTGTTGGAGGCCGTTCCGACCAAGCTCCCCAATTACATACTGCCGGTCTATCCGGCGCTGGCGCTGCTCGCGGCCCGGACATTGCTCGATCCCGCCATGGCGTCGCACTGGCGCCATTGGCTCGCGCGTGTCGCCATTGCGCTCTGGGCGGTGCTGGCGCTGGCGATACCAGCAGCGCTGCTGATCGCGCCGTTGGTCCTAATCGGCCGTTTGCCCGTCATGACCGTCCTTGGAACAGCCCTGAGCATCGCATTGGTGGCCCTATTCTTGCGAAGCCTTCGGGAGGGACTGCCACATCCGTTACCCGCGATCCTCGCCGCGCTCGTGCTCTGGCCCACGGCCTTCGCCTGGACACTCC
>Ga0187765_10000478_pt1 | contig 14653 bp, 17 predicted proteins | sample 0216_QUI02_MP05__3_FD_133018 | JGI IMG/M metagenome (GOLD analysis project Ga0187765, IMG submission 133018) | Tropical peat soil microbial communities from peatlands in Department of Meta, Colombia - 0216_QUI02_MP05_10_MG | ecosystem: Environmental > Terrestrial > Soil > Wetlands > Peat ...
CAGCAACGCGCTGGTTTTCGACCCGGCCGCGCTCGCGACGCCGCCTAAGAAACCGCTGCGCTTGCCGGGCGCGTCCGACAAGACCTATGACGTCAAGCGTACCGAGAAAGCGGATGGCTCCGCCACCGTGGTGCTGAAGCAACCGCTGCCGGCCGGATGGGAAAACTCGGTCGGCGCCAATCTCCCAGCTTCCAACACAGACGCAAGCGCCGGCTTCGATCACCCGCTGCCGTCGACGCGCGATGGCTTTGGCGCCGGCGCGGCCTGGGCCTCGGTCGGCGTGCCGAACATCGGAAGCGTCGATGCGCGCGTCGACCCCTCAAATGAGCAAGGCAAAGTTGGCGGCACGCTCAAGCAATCTATTCCGCTCGGCGGACAATTCGCGGTGACCCTGCAGGACACTTATTCAGTCACCGGAACGATGGCCCAGCCAGCCGGACCGGCCGATTTGCCGCTGATGACGCTGCCCGCCAATCCCGCTTCGTCGACACCGCAGGTCTTTGGCAACGAAAAGGCGGTGAAATTCAATATTCTTCCGACCGGCACCACGCTCGGGGCCGGGGTGACGACGGCCAGCAATGACCCGGTGACCCACAACACCCTGAGCGCCGAACAGAAGCTCTATGGTCCGCTACAGGTGACGACCGCCGTCACCGACTTCGGCCAGACCACCACAAATAAAAGCATTACCGCCGGCTTCAAGCTCCATTGGTAGCTACCGGCCGGTAGGTCATGCGCCGCCCCGCAAAAGGCGGTGCATAACCGGGTACCGGCGAGACCCGGACGCAAAGTTCCATCAACCCGCCGCGTCCTTGCCCCAAGGCCGCCCAAGTCGCATGCGGCAATCAGCGCGTGACTGGGCAGTTTATGCGCAATCGTTTTGCGCTTTGGAGGAATTCAACATGACGGCCATCAGACCCGATCGGCTTGGTGCGGACAGGGGCCCGGAAAAGACCGGACCGGAGGCGTTTGCTCCTAACCGGAAATCACCGGAACGGCTGAGCGAAGTCGACCAGGCTGCGGCGACGGCGTTCGAGGGAGAGATTCGTGAATTCGTGCGGCGCGACGTCGCGTTTCTGCGGCGTCACCAGCGCTCCAGCGAAACAGAGCAGGCGCCTGAACCGATCGTCGACAATCTGAATGTGCTGATCCGGCGTGTGTCGGGCGCGTCCATGGAAGAGATCGATCGCGTCATTCTCGAACTGCAGGGCGTGCGCGAAATGCTCCGCAGCGAAGGCGAGCGCGTTGGCCGGGAAATCGCCGGCTATGCAAGCCTCAGTCACGCGGCAATGACGGCGATGAAAGTCATCGGCGACAGTCTCACACAATGGAAAAACGCGCCGAGCAATTCGGGCGAGCGTCCCGCCGGCTGATCCCATTCCTGCAAGATGCCGTCGCCGGACGATCCGGCGACGGCATTTTTATGACGTGATCTGTCCGACCACAGTCCGTGTTGCCGGCTCAACAAGCAGGACCTTGTTCTTCGCCTTTACGAAATAGAGCCGAGCGACTCCGTCGATGCCGCGCACGCTTTCGGGCAATGGATGCATGCCGTTGAGCGCCTGGTCGGGTGACAATTCGCTCGCCGGCTTGAGGGCGTCGGCATCCGTTACCGGCTTTTCCTTCTCGGCCATCACCGCATCGTAAATTTGCCTGCGCTGCTGATCGCTGAGGGGCAATGGGATCGCCATTGTCGGAACGTGATCGAGAATATCGTTTCTCCTGGAAAATTTTGCGGGGATCGTCTGGCCGAATGAACCGATCGGCCCGGATGGCGGCGGCTCCGCAGATGCCTGACCGTCAGGCGAGGGCTGCGATCCTGAATTTGCATCGCGGCCGCCGGTGCCTGTCGTCGCGGATGAAGCATCACCAGTCGATGGCTGCCTGGAGATCGGCGCCATCAAGGCCGCGCGGGCTTCCTCCGGCGTCGGCATATCGATGACGCCGGCCGACTGCGACGACGGTTGTGCCGCCATGCCTGTATTAATTTGTCCCGTATTGGGGACGAGCCCGGGGTTGGTCGCGTTCTGGGCGTGACCCGACATGCCCATTGGCGGAAGGGCGAAGGCCGCGGCGACGGCCGTCCCCAGAACGAGCAAATACCTGCTTTTCATAGCTGGCCTCCTTCGGCTGTGCGGGAACAACAACCGAGAGGCGGCATAGGTTGCATGACATCAGCGGCCGGAAATCCGGCCGATAATGCTCACGCGCAGATGCACGGCCCGCAGGCGGCGCGCAGCATTATTTCACGGGTAGTAGCTGAGTTCAGCTGGCGGCGGCGACCTTGGCTTTAGGGGCGGCCTTGCGCGGCAGCGGATAGTCGGCACTGTCATAAAGCTGCCGGATGCCATTGCCGTCGAAACGCTTCTCTTCCACTTCGAGATAGGCGCCTAACAGCAACTCTGGCGGCAATTCCTCAATGGCAAAACGGATGGCTTCCGCGGCCGTCGGAAAGCGCTTGTAGCCGATCGGCCGGCGCGACTTGCGGCTGCGGCTGGGAAACAATTCAGAAGGCGCACGGTAGTTGATCATCGACATAATCAGAAGCTCCTTGAGCACTAATATGGCCCTTGGCAGCGAGAAAATCCAGCACTTACCAGCACGCGCATAACAGCCCGGCAGCCTCAAGGTAAACGCGTGGTAGCAAAAAGTATGGCCCGGCGCGCATTGCGCCGGGCCATTGTCAGCCGGTTGGGCCGTGCTATTCGGCTAATTCTTCGACGACTTCGCTCGTAGACGGGTCAACCAGGACAACACGGTCGTTTACCACCATGTATTTATACGACCTGATCGCGGGCACTTCGACAGCAACGTCCTGCGGCACTGTATAGAGCTGGACGCTTTCCGGCACGCGGGTGCCGACTCGGTATTCGACGGTCGGCCGTGCCGGGCTCACGCGTTCGCGCACGATGCTCCGATAAATCGTACGCCGCTGCACCGGGGTCAATTGCAGAGGTTGGGTGGTCACCACCGTACGTGATTCCACCGGTTCACGGGTGATGACTGTGGTCTGCGCACTCGCGGCGCCCGCGCTCGCAAGAAGCGCCGCCACGATCGCGGCATGGCGAAAATATGTCATAAGTTCCTCCTCCTGAGTTCGGTCCAAAACAGCAAACGCGAGGTCGCGCGCAACGGTTCCGGGCCCAAAGGCAACAATGCGCTTCACAATTTCAGTCATTGTGTGTGCGGCGGTTCACTCATTAACTTCATCTTCGCCTGCAACACGTCGATGCGCTGTTCCGCCTCAGATTTAGTCAAATTCGGACTGAACGCTTCAGGTTCGTAAGCATCGAATGCAAGTCTGCGAAGCAGCGCTGCCTGTTCGGCGCTCATCGGGGTGACTGCTTTCGGTGCTTTCGGCATGCCAGCATAATCGCGTGCGTGCCGGTCGGGTTCCTCGCGCGCAAGGGCGGCAACGTGGTTTGCTCATATTTGCGGCACCAACCGCCGGTAAAATGGCGCGAATTTACGTGCGCAGAGACTCCGACTGCGATACTTGAATTGCAGACTTTGATTCGATCGATGAGGCTCAAGGGATGATTCTCGAACCACTGTTCGGGTTGTCGCTTGTGTTGAGTGTCTCTCTCGATTTGCAACCTCCTTCGGCCGAGATGGGCACATCGGTGCCAATGTTGACCCGCCAGAGGGACGCGAAATTGTTGCTGTTGGTGCGCGAGGCGACCGACTGCATCGTGCACCGAGTCTTGGCGGATCCGCGTTACAACGCCGATCTGCGGCCCAGCGAAATCAACGACCTGATCGTGGATTCGATGGCCGGCTGCGTTAAACCGGTGCGGGCCATGATCGACGCGCACGATCGCATGTATGGCAGCGGCTCAGGTGAAGCTTTCCTCCTGGGCCCTTATCTCGACATATTGCCGGCAGCGGTCGTCGGCCAGGTCAAACTCAAAGCACATGACCGGTGACGCTCACGGCGTCTGCGCTGCCAATACCGGCCGCAATACCAGAGTGATTGGCAGAGTCACGAGCACAAGCGCTGCAACAACGATCAACGCTGTCGTGATTCCGACAGCATCGCCGAGCAGGCCGTAGATTGCGGGTGATACTGCACCTGCGCCGATCGTCCCCGTGTAGAAAATGCTGAACGCGCGCTGGCGCCTTGCGGGCTCGACCAGATCGGGGACCGAACCATACAGCACCGACGACGTTCCATTGAGCGCGATCCCAACGACCGGCAACAATACAAGAGAGGCCTCGAGCGGCAGCGGCAGCAGCGTGGCGATGCCAAGGGCGGTCACCGCTTCCGTCAACCACACCGTCGCGACAACGCCAATGCGCGCGCCAATAAATGCGCAGACAAGCTTGCCGGCCGCCCCGCCAGCGAACACTAATGTGAGCGCGAGGCCAACGGTTTGCAGACTGGCGCCCTTTGCGGTGAGCACGAAAGGAAGAAATGTCAGAAACGCCATGCGCGTGGCGCTGTCGATGATGCCAATCGAGAGCAGCAGTGGAAATCCATATGCGTGTGCAACGCCGTGCCGGCCCGCCTTCCGATCGCTCTTGGGCTGGCGCGGCTCGCGATCCATCAGGCGCGGTATCGCGATGAAAATCGCCAGCGCCGCCACCGCACCCAGGCTTCCGAGCAGCATCAGTGCCTGACGCCACGGCAACACCACGAACAGCAGCGCCGCCGCCGCCGGCAAAGTCATTTTTCCGATATCGCCGGCGAAATTGTAGGTGCCAAGCGCCTTCAGCGAGCGCGGCCCGGCAAAGGCGTGGGCGATCAGCGACGATGCCAGCGGATGCTGCGTACTGGCACCGAGGCCGCCGATGAACAATGCCGCAACCAGAGTGATCATTCCGGTACTGAAGCCCGCGAAAACGTAACCAAGACCGGCAAGCGCGGTGCCCAATGCGAGCACGGTCGCCGCGCCAAACCGCTCCGCGAGGAAGCCGGCCGGAATCTGGAAGCCGGCCAACGTGCCGGAAAACACCGTTTTCATCAGGCCAAGCGCGGCAAATCCGAGCCCGAACTCGCTCTGCCAGATCGGCAACATGACGTAGACGAGGTCAGTATAGCCATCGTGCAGCGCATGTGCGCCGCAGGCCACGCCCAGCGCGCGATGCTCATCTCTTTTTGTGCCGATAGCGGCCGCGGTCATGGAGTCACCGGACGACGTTCGACGAACGTTGTGCTGATGAACGATATCACGGGCTCGCCATTCTGGTTGATTCCCGTTGAGCGGATGCTGACGAGGCCAACGCCCGGGCGGCTTTCCGAGACCCTCGCCTCGATAATTTCGCTCGTGTAGTCGATGGTGTCATCGACATAAACGGGCTTGAGCCATTTCAACTCGCGGAAGCCCAGCGCCGGTCCCATGGCGGCAACCGGCTCGCCACGCGCGCGCGCTGCCTCCGAGATGCGACGGCGAAAATCGACCATCAGCCGCATCCAGGCCACCGCAGTATGCCAACCGGACGCGCAAAGTGCGCCGAAATGCGAGCGCTCTGCTGCGCCTTCGTCCAGATGAAAGGGCTGGGGGTCAAATCGCGCGGCAAAGGCCTTGATCTCATCCGCCTTGAAGGTGTGGCTACCGACAGGCATACGCTCACCGACCACAATATCCTCGAAATATTTCACGGGCTTGCGTTCCCTTCGCGCCGCGCGACCATCAGCGGACACGTGAGTGTGGTCAGCACCGTGTCACGCTCGTCAAGCAACTCATGCAGGCACTTCACAAAGCCGAAATCCGGACGGCTTTTGGAGGCACGCGTTTCCAGCACGGTTGTACGGACGCGCACCTGTGTGTTCGGCCGCAAGGGCTTCAGCCAGCGCACTTCGTCGATTCCGGGCGCGCCCATCGAATGGGTATGGTTCACGAAGCCGTCGGCAATAACACGCATCAGCAGGCAACAACTGTGCCAGCCGGACGCGCCGAGTCCGCCGAGCATGGATGCACTGGCCGCCGCCTCATCAAGATGCATCGGTTGCGGGTCGAATTCGGCGGCAAAGGCGACAATTTCCTCGCGCGTCACAACGCGCGGGCCATAAATGGCCACCTCGCCCGGTTGGATATCTTCCCAATAACGCTTCGCGTTCATGCGATACGCATCATCCGCGAAAGCAGTTCTTCGCTCAATACATGCCAAGGATGATGAGGTATGCGTTCAGGTCGCAAACCTGAAATGCATCACATCCCCGTCGGCGACCACGTAGTCCTTGCCCTCGAGGCGCATCTTGCCGGCTTCTTTTGCGCCGGTCTCGCCGCCATTTGCGATGAAGTCGTTGTAACCAATGGTTTCCGAACGGATAAAGCCGCGTTCAAAGTCCGAGTGGATCACGCCCGCCGCCTGGGGTGCCTTGGTCCCTTGAGTAATCGTCCAGGCACGCGCTTCTTTCGGCCCAACCGTGAAATACGTCACGAGATGCAGCAGTTCGTACCCGGCACGCACCAGGCGATCGAGCCCGGTTTCCTTCAGGCCGACCGCCGCGAGATAGTCCGCGCGCTCTTCCGGCGGCAACGTCGCGATCTCGGACTCGATCTTGGCTGAAATAACGACCGCAACCGCGCCCTCTGCTTTAGCTCGCTCGTCGACCTTGCGGGAGAAGGCGTTGCCCGTCGCAGCCGAGGCTTCCTCGACATTGCACGCATAAAGTACCGGCGCCGAGGTCAGAAGCCCTAGCGAGTGGAAAAGCTTTTCTTCCTCCAGCTTACGTTCGACCATACGCGCTGGCTTGCCCTCACGCAGCAAGGCAAGCGAACGCCTGACCAGATCGAGCATCTCCTTGGCCTGTTTGGCGTCTTCGCCTGTGCCCTTGGCCTTTTTCTCGAGATTGTCGACGCGCTTTTCCAGACTATCGAGATCGGCCAGCATGAGTTCGGTTTCGATGGTGTCGATGTCCGCGATCGGATCAATCTTGCCTTCCACGTGGGTGACGTCGCTGTCCTCGAAACAGCGAACCACGTGCACGATGGCATCGACCTCGCGGATCGTGGCGAGAAACTGGTTACCGAGCCCCTCGCCTTTGGAGGCACCGCGGACCAGACCCGCGATATCGACGAAGGTGATGCGCGTCGGAATAATCTGTTCGGACTTTCCCAGCACCGCCAGTCTGTCGAGACGCGGATCGGGGACAGCGATCTCGCCCACGTTGGGCTCAATGGTGCAGAAAGGATAATTCGCCGCCTGCGCCGCGGCTGTTTGCGTCAGCGCATTAAAGAGCGTCGACTTGCCGACATTCGGCAAGCCAACGATGCCGCATTTGAATCCCATGGCTGTGTCGTCTCGTTATTTACATCGCTATTCAGAGCCGGGCGGCTCGTCTTCTTCGTCGAAGCCCTTGGCTTCCATGGCGAGGTGCACCTTGTTCTGGAACGTCGAATCCTTGCCCTCGACCAGGAGCGCGGCATTATCCGCCATAACCTCACACAACGCTTCAACCCAGGCCCACTCGCTCTTTGCAAAATCGCCAAGAACGTGGATCGGTACCAGTTCTTTCACTTCGGGCTTTCCGATCCCGATGCGCACCCGCTTGTAGTCATTGCCGATATGGGCAGTGATCGAGCGCAGTCCATTGTGACCTGCGTCGCTGCCGCCAACCTTCACGCGAACTTTCACCGGCGGAAGATCGACTTCATCGTGGAACACCACGATGTTCTCGGGTTGCAACTTGTAGAAGTGCGCCGCTTCGGCCACCGCTCGTCCAGACTCGTTCATGTACGTGCCCGGCAACAGCAGCAGCACGCGCTCATTCGCGACATTGCCTTCCACCGCGACGCCCTGAAAACGGCGTCGCCACGGCGAAATGTCATGACGACGCGCGATCGCTTGTACCGCCATAAACCCGATGTTGTGGCGGTTGCCGGCGTGCTTGGGACCGGGATTGCCGAGGCCGACGAAAAGCAGCATGGCGTAAAACGGCGTCGCCGCTCTTGAGCGAACAGGGCGCGGGAAAGCGCGGCGGCGCAAGCGCCGCCTGCGCCTTACTTCTTGTCGGCCTTCGCCGGCGCAGCGGCGGCGGCCGGTGCGGCACCGCCTGCGGCGGGAGCAGCCCCCGGCGCGGCGCCTGGCGCGGCTCCTGGTGCAGCACCTTCCGCGCCCGGCACAGCAGCAGCGGCAGCAGCAGCAGCAGCAGCAGCAGCAGCGGCCTCGGCAGCAGCTTTCATTTCTTCCGCGTAGCCGGACGGCGGCACGACGGTGACCAGAGTCATATCCGGACGCCCGATCACGCGAACGTTGGCAGGCAGCGTTACGTCGGTGAGATGCTTCGAGTGATTGATGTCGAGGCTGGAAATGTCGACATCGATCGATTCCGGAATCGATTCCGCCGGGCACATCACATCCACAGTGTGCGTGACAATGTTGACCGCGCCACCGCGTTTGACGCCAGGCGACTGGTCGGCATTGAGCACATGCACCGCGACTTTCACGCGGATGGTGGCGCCTTCGGCCACGCGCAGGAAATCCACGTGCATCGGCAGATCCTTGATCGCGTCGAGCTGGAAGTCGCGCGGAATCACCCGGTGCTTGGTGCCGTCCACATCGAGATTGTAGAGCGTGGTGAGGAAGCGCCCGGCATAGATGCGCTGGCGCAATTCGGCATGGTCGAGAGTGACCATCAGCGGGGGTTTGTTTTCTCCGTAAATCACGCCCGGCACTCGGCCGGCGCGACGTGCAGCCCGGGCGGCCCCCTTGCCGCCTTTCGGACGTGCCGTCGCTTTCAATTCCTGGACGGTCGCCATCTTGAATTCCTCATATAAGCCAATGGAAAAGGCGGCATTTTGGGCCGCCTGCGTGCGCGGCAAGCCTCCAGGGGTGCCGGGGGCCGCGAACAGGGCGCGTTATAGCGGCGGGGGCCGGAAAGGGCAAGAAAACCCCGTAACGGCGTTTCCGGAGCCCCGCTTGCGCGGAAAGACCCCGGACACCGTCAATTCGCGAGTATCGGTTCAGAAACCGGAACTAGTTGCGTACGCAGTGCCCGTGCGGGCCCCGGTGCCAACCACGGCCGCAATGACCGGCGACCGTTGTCACTTGATCAATCGATTGCTTGGCGCTCTTCAGTGAAGCCGCAGGCATAGCCTGGGCGCCGAATGCAACAAAGGTAAACATCGCGGCAATTGCCGTCAGCAAAGCAAGCTCCTTGCGCATGTCGATTTCCCCCAATCATCGCCCCGGGCTGACAATACCATCTCTAAGCCTCCCTGAAACCGGGGGACTCACGGCAGCCGCAAGTTGCTCATAGACAAATAGCGGAGACGTTCCGAGTTACTTTGCCATCGGCCCGGTGCTCTTCCTGGTCGGCTTATCGCTTTTTGCCTCAAGGGCCGCGATGCGCGCTTTCAGCGTCTCGTTTTCTTCGCGGGCCAGCCGGGCCATTTCCTTGACCGCCTCAAACTCCTCGCGCTGAACCACGTCGAGGTCGCGCAGGATACGTTCGGCCTGATTGCGGAACAGGGTGTCAAATTCGCGCCGCACGCCCTGCGCCACGCCGGCGGCATCGTTCATTAAACGTGCCATCTCATCGAAAAACCGATTGCTGGTCTGGGTCATGCTTTGTCTCCGTCTGCAATCCTCATGTATAAACCCGTCGCAAAAGCGGTTCCGGCAAATTTGGACCGTCCGTTAACAATGGCGGTGGAGTCATCCCGCCGCAAGGCCCGGCATGCTACCACACTCCGGCGCCGCGCTCCGCGAATCGGACACAACAATGCCTGTGCTTGTCATCCCCTACCCGGCTTTTGATCCGGTGCTGGTACACCTCGGCCCGTTTGCGATCCGCTGGTACGCGCTCGCGTATATCTTCGGGATCCTGATCGGCTGGGGTTACGCCCGCTACCTGATTCAATCGAAAAATCTTTGGGGCGGAAAAGCTCCGATGACCGTCACGGACTTCGACGATTTCGTGTTGTGGGTGACGGTTGGAATTATCCTCGGCGGCCGCACGGGATATGTGCTGTTTTACAATCTGCCGCATTTTGCTTCGCACCCGGCGGAGATCCTGCAGCTATGGAATGGCGGCATGTCGTTTCATGGCGGCTTCACGGGTTGTGTCGTTGCGGTCGTGCTGTTCGGATACAAGCGCGACATTCCAATATTATCGCTGGGTGACATCACCTGTGCCGTGGGACCGATCGGTCTATTCCTCGGCCGCATTGCCAATTTCATCAATGGTGAGCTTTGGGGCCGTCCGGCCGACGTGCCGTGGGCAATGATATTTCCGGGCGGCGGGCCGCTGCCGCGGCACCCGAGTCAACTTTACGAGGCGGCGCTGGAAGGGCTGGTGCTGCTGGCGGTGCTCGCCCTGCTCATGCGCGCCGGCGCACTCAAGCGGCCTGGCCTGATCATTGGCAGCTTTGCCGTCTGCTACGCCGCAGCGCGTACTTTTTGTGAATTCTTTCGCGAGCCGGATGCTCAACTTGGATTTCTGTGGGGCGGCGCCACGATGGGCCAACTGCTGTCGGTACCACTGTTTCTCGCCGGAGTCGGATTCATCATCTACGCGCTCAAGCATAGGCCGCTTCGGAGCCGCTAGTGGACGAACGTCTGCCGCTGGAAAGCGAAATTCGCCGCCGCATTGCTGTGGCGGGACCGATGCCGGTTGCCGAGTACATGGCGCTGTGCCTGTTTGATCGCGAGCACGGCTACTACACGACACACGACCCATTCGGCGCGCGTGGCGATTTCATCACCGCGCCGGAAGTCAGCCAGATGTTTGGCGAACTGATCGGTCTCTGGATGTCGGCCGTCTGGAAACAAATGGGTGCGCCAGAGAACGTGCGCCTGATCGAGCTCGGTCCCGGCCGCGGCACCCTGATGAAGGATGCGCTGCGCGCGCTTCAAATCGTGCCGGATTTCCGCGCAGCAATTGTCGTCCACCTCGTGGAACTCAGCCCGCTCCTGCAAGCCCAGCAGCAAACAGCGGTGGAGGGCGCCGGCGTGCCGGTTTTCTGGCATCCCGCGCTCGCCGACGTGCCCAAAGGCCCCGCGATCCTCATTGCGAACGAATTTTTCGACGCGCTGCCGGTCCATCAGGCAATCAAGACCGATCGCGGCTGGCACGAGCGCCGGATCGAGATCGATGCTTCCGATCAACTTGCCTTCACCATCGCACCAGAACCGATCCCGTTTTTCCAGTCATTGCTGCCGCCCGAATTGCAGGCGGCGCGCCCCGGCGCAATCTTCGAATGGCGGGGCGACAATGAGGCAGTGGAGGTCGGCCGGCGTGTCGCGGACGGCCGCGGGGCAGCACTCGTGGTCGACTATGGTCACACCGAAAGCGGCGTTGGCGAAACCCTGCAAGCTGTCGGTCAACACGCCTTCGCCGATCCGCTGACAAAGCCCGGCAACCTTGATCTTACCGCCCACGTGGATTTCCAGTCTTTGATACGAGCCGTCGAGGCGATGGGCGTCGCCAGCTTCGGGCCCATAGACCAATCGGAATTTCTCCGAGGGCTCGGTATCGAACAGCGCGCGGCCTCTCTTAAGGCCAAGGCCGCGCATGCTGAGGATATAGACCAGGCGCTCGCGCGACTGATCGGCCACAATCGCGCTGCAATGGGTGAATTATTCAAGGTTGTTGCCTTTGTACATCCTTCTATAGGAGCACCGCCCGGCTTCGAAGTTAGATGAGCTAGCCGCGCGCCTTCGCGCGCATTATCTATTGACCGACCGAGGTCATTTAACGTCTCCACGGTGGCCGATGCTGCAGGCTTCTTCACTCGCCACGATTTCGCGTATACGGCACGCGTTTTTCACGCGCTCCGGTGGCGTATCGCAGGGCGTCTATACCTCGTTGAACGGCGGTGTTGGCTCCAGCGACGCTCCGGACAAGGTGGCCGAAAACCGTGCCCGCATGGCGGCCGCACTCGGCGTAAACGCAGATCGTCTGCTCACGCCTTATCAGATACATTCGCCCGACGTTGTCGTCGCAGACGAGCCATGGACGCGCGATAACCGCCCGCGCGCGGACGCCGTGGTTACGCAGCTGCCTCATCTTGCGATCGGAGTCTCGACGGCAGACTGCGGACCATTGCTGTTCGCCGACAGCGAGGCTGGAGTGATCGGTGCTGCCCATGCCGGGTGGCGCGGCGCTCTTACCGGTGTGATCGAAGCGACCGTGGCGGCCATGGAGCGCTTGGGGGCCGATCGCGGCAATATCGTCGCCGCGCTTGGTCCCACCATTAGGCAACAGAACTACGAAGTCGGTCCCGAATTCGTTGAGCGTTTCCTGGCTGCGGATCGGTCCAATTCGCGTTATTTCGGACCGTCCGGCCGCGCCGGCCACGCCATGTTCGATCTCGCGGGCTATATCGGGGAGTGCGTTCAGCGCGCCGGCATCGAACAGTTCGAGGATCTCGGCTTGTGTACCTATGCGGACCCCGATCGATTTTTCAGCTATCGACGCACCACGCGCAGCGGCGAACCCGATTATGGGCGCCACATAAACGCGATTGCACTTGTCGATTGATCCCCCGTCACATCGCCACGCCGCTTCGCGCGGCTGGACTCGCGGTCATCATTGCCGCTAACCTTTGGCCTGGCCCAGGGGACTAGAAGACAAAAAAACAGGGCCACAGGGGTGTCTATGGAGTGGAGTGGGCGCCGCCACGCGGCAGGCGTGGCGTGCTTTGTCAGAAGCCCGGGTAGCCTGTTCGCGGTCACCTGTGCGGTGATGCTCGCCGGTTGCAATCCGGACAACCAGGCCGTGTCTGCGGCGCAACCACGCGGCGCGACCGTTGCCTTCGAGTCCGTTGACGGCCTGCCTCCCGGCCAATTCCGCAAATTCGTGCAGGACCTCAATGATGAAGCTCAGTCGCGTCGTCTTGCGGTGATCTCACGCGAACAATCTTCCACCTACCGGGTCCGCGGCTATCTCGCCGTCAAAGTGATGAAACATCAGACCACGGTCACATGGGTGTGGGACGTCTTCGATCAGGATGAACACCGCGCCCTGCGCATCAGCGGCGAAGAAACAGCGAAGGTCCGGCATCGTGACGCATGGGCCGCGGCCGACGATGCGATGCTGGGCCGGATCGCCCGCGCGAGCATGGAACAGCTCGCAGACTTTCTGACGTCGCCCGAGGTTGCGCCCGGCACGGCGCCATCTTCAACCGAGCCCCAGGTGGCCATGACCAATTCTGGCGAATCCACACCCGAGGCGGCCGGGATATTCCGCGTTTTCCAAGCGCAGGCCGACCCAGCCTCAACGGGTGCGGCCGTTACGGCCCCCGGCGACGGAGAGGCGAGCCCGGTGCCGCTTCCACGCCGTCGTCCGGCCGCAACACTGTCGGCACGGGACAGCCTGACGGTGGCGGACACAAGCCGCTAAAGGGTGATTCATCGTATCGATGAAAGCTTCGGACAAACGTTTGCAGCCGTATTGCCCGCCTTTGCCTGCCTTGTTATGACCACGCCGCCGTTGAGCGAGCGAGGGCGAGGTTTACTGGATGGCGGGCAAGAATGGAGCGATCAAGCTCGTTGCCGGCAATTCCAATCCTGCGCTGGCACAGCAGATCGCTGAATACCTCAAGACGCCGCTGACGAAGGCGGTCGTGCGGCGCTTCGCCGACATGGAGGTGTTCGTCGAAATTCAGGAGAACGTGCGCGGAGCGGATTGTTTCGTCATCCAGTCCACATCGTTCCCTGCCAACGACCATCTAATGGAATTGCTGATCATCATGGATGCGCTGCGTCGCTCGTCAGCGAGGCGTATTACGGCGGTGATTCCCTATTACGGTTATGCGCGACAGGATCGTAAGCCCGGCCCCCGCACGCCAATCTCGGCAAAGCTGGTTGCCAATCTGATTACGCGCGCCGGCGCCGACCGCGTCATGACGCTCGACCTTCACGCCGGGCAGATTCAGGGTTTCTTCGACATCCCGACCGACAACCTTTATGCCTCGCCGGTGATGGTGCGCGACATCAAGGAGCGATTCCAGCTTGACACCGTCATGGTGGTGTCGCCCGACGTCGGCGGCGTGGTGCGCGCGCGGGGACTGGCCAAGCGCATCAACGCACCGCTCGCCATTATCGACAAGCGGCGCGAACGCGCGGGTGAATCGGAAGTGATGAACGTGATCGGTGACGTCGCCGGCTATACTTGCGTGCTGGTTGACGACATCGTCGATTCCGGCGGCACGCTGGTGAATGCCGCCGATGCCTTGCTCGAAAACAAGGCCACGGCGGTATATGCCTACATCAGTCATGGCGTGCTCTCGGGCGGCGCGTTCGCCCGCATCGCGAAATCGCGGTTAAAGGAGTTGGTGATCACCGACTCGATCCAGCCGACCAAGGACGTGCTCGGCGCCGGCAACATCCGCATCCTGTCGATCGCCTCGTTGATCGGCGAGGCGATCGGACGCACCGCGACTGAAGAATCGGTGTCGAGCCTGTTCGACTGACTCCCGGTCGACAGTTATCCACCACTGATTCAAAGTGCCACAGCATTGGCTGTGGAGAGTCGAATCGGCGCCGTTGCCTATGTCAGGCAAATCACGGCTCATTAGCTCTTGACGATGCCTTTGGCGGAAGGAATCGGGCGGGATATAGTCGAATCGGTCTGTGATTCGGTCTTCTCGTCAAGGCATCCCCGTAACCCCTGCGTCGACTTGCGGTCCTGGCCCAGCCCGGGTCTAGCCCGCGCGCGTGCGGTGGCGTGCGTTTCCCTCGCTCCCATCGGGAAAGCGGAGAC
>Ga0187765_10000479_pt1 | contig 14644 bp, 12 predicted proteins | sample 0216_QUI02_MP05__3_FD_133018 | JGI IMG/M metagenome (GOLD analysis project Ga0187765, IMG submission 133018) | Tropical peat soil microbial communities from peatlands in Department of Meta, Colombia - 0216_QUI02_MP05_10_MG | ecosystem: Environmental > Terrestrial > Soil > Wetlands > Peat ...
GGCGCGCCACGCGAATGGCGGACACTGCGTGAATGGCCGACCGCTGCCTACTCGCACACCGACCTGATGGTCGCGCTCGGATCGATCGAAGAGCCTGCGCGCGCCACGGACCTGCTCTCGCGCTTGCCTCCAGAAACGCTGGGCTGAGCCTTTCCCCCACATGTCCCGAGCCACGACACCGCCCGAGCGCCCGGACGCCCTTGCCGGAATTCGCATCATCGAGTGCGGCGACTTCGTCGCGCCGAGCTACGCGACCAAGCAGCTTGCCGACCTCGGTGCAGAGGTGATCAAGATCGAGGCGCCCGGCCGCGGTGATTCGACGCGTCTCCGCGGACCGTTCGTCGGCGGCCGGCCCGACCCCGAGCGCAGTGGCCTCTTCCTCTACCTGAACTGCAACAAGCGCGGCATCGCGGTCGACCTGAGACGCGACGAAGGCCAGGAGGTCCTCTCCCGGCTCGCCCGCACGAGCGACGTCGTGCTGCACAACCTGCCCCCGGCCGAGATCGCCGCGCATGGGCTCGACGATGCGAGGCTGCGTGCCCAGCGCCGCGAGCTGGTCGTGACCTCGATCAGCCCGTTCGGCCTGAGCGGCGCGAACCGCGACCTGAAGGCGCACGATCTCAACCTGTGGTGCGCAGGCGGCGTCGCGACGCTCAACGGGGGCGGTCCGGGGACCGACGATCTGCCGCCGCTCAAGGGTTTCGGGCAGCAGGCGAACTTCCAGGCCGGGTTGAACGCGGCCGTCGCCTCGCTGGGCGCGCTGCTCGCTGCGCTCTCGACCGGCGAGGGCCAGCTGGTCGAGATCTCGACACAGGAATGCCTCACCTCGATCCTCGAGATGACCTACGAGTTCTATCCCTACATGGGGCTCGTCGCGTCCCGCCTGGGCCAGAAGCCGATCGCGCCGCTCGACTTCCTCGAGTGCAAGGACGGCTGGATCTTCATCTGCTGCGTCGAGGAGCACCAGTGGCAGCGCTTCGTGGAGCTGATCGGCAGCCCCGAGTGGGCTTCGCTCGAGCTCTTCGAGAATCGCCTCTCGCGCGCCGCGAACTGGGACGCGCTCGCGATCTTCCTCAACGACTACACGCGCGAGCAATCCGTCGACGAGCTGTATCATCGCGCGCAGGCGCGGCGCATCCCCTTCGCACCGGTCTCGACGATGGGTGATCTGCTCGACTCGAAGCACCTGAAGGCACGCGGCTTCTTCGCCACGATCGACGACGGCTCGGGGGGCATGGTCACCATGCCGGGCGCGCCGTACCAGCACGCCGCGTCGCCGTGGCGGCTGCGCACGCGTGCCCCGAAGCTGGGCGAGCACACCGACCAGGTGCTCGGCGAGCTCGGCTATGCGCGCGCCGAGATCGAGCGCTTGCACGCCGCGGGTGTCGTTCAGTGAGCGGAAGTGCCGAGCAGAGCCGTGCCGCCGGCACCACCGGCGCCAGGCGGGCCCCGCTCGCCGGAGTGCGGGTCGCCGACTTCACCTGGGTCTGGGCGGGCCCGTTCTGCACCTTGCAGCTCGCCCACCTCGGCGCCGAGGTGATCCGCGTCGAGAGCCAGGGACGGGTCTGCGTCACGCGGCTGCTGCCACCGTGGCCCGAGGGACAGCCCGGCATCAACCGGTCGGGCTACTTCAACCAGTACAACCAGGGGAAGCAGAGCCTGGCCCTCGACCTCAAGCAGCCGGATGCGCTCGAGGTCGCGCGCGACCTGATTCGTTCGAGCGACGTCGTCGTGGAGAACTTCGCCGCCGGCGTCATGGATCGCCTGGGACTCGGCTACGAGGTGTGTCGTTCGCTCCGTCCCGACGTCATCATGATCGCCCTGTCGGGCTACGGCGCTACCGGTCCGGAGAAGGACTACGTCTCCTATGGACCGGCGCAGGTCCCCCTGTCGGGCTTCTCTTCGGTGACCGGCTATCGCGACTGGCGTCCGATGCACATCGGGATCTCCTACGGCGATCCGACGTGCGGACTGCACGGCGCGGTCGCCGTGCTCGCCGCGCTCATCCACCGCCGGCGGACGGGTGCCGGGCAGTACATCGATCTCTCGCAGTGGGAAGGCACGATGGCTCTGCTGCCCGAGGCGATCCTTGCCCGCACCATCGGCGGCGCGGCTCCCGAACGCGACGGAAACCACGACCCGCTGTGGGCGCCGCATGGCGTCTACCGCTGCGAGGGGAACGACCGCTGGGTGTCGATCGTCGTTGCGGACGAGGAGGAGTGGCGCGCGCTCGCCCGCGTGATCGACGGATCTCAGGGCGGGCCGCAATCCGCGAGGCGGGAGAGCACGCTGGCAGGCGACGCGCGCTTTGCCACCGCGCCGGGACGCAAGGCAAACGAGGACGCTCTCGACGAGATCGTCTCGGTCTGGTGTCGCGCCCGGTCGGCCGAAGAGGTGACGCGGCTCCTCCAGGCCGCCGGTGTCGCCGCCTTTCCGGCGATGACCGCCGCCGACCTGCACGACGATCCACACCTCGGCAGCCGCGACTACTTCGTCGAGCTGCCGCACCCCGAGGTCGGCGTCAAGCGTCACATGGGAATTCCCTACAAGCTGCACGGGACGCCGCTCGGTGTTTCGCGCGCCGCGCCGTGCCTCGGGCAGGATACCGACGACGTCCTGACGAGGGTGCTCGGCTACAGCAGCGAACGCATCGCCCGGCTACGCGCTCAGGGCGTCCTGTCCTGACCGGGCGCGGTCGATCCCAGCCGGACGATCTCGACGAGTCCCCGCCGGTTGTCGGCCCGCGCGATCCCCCAGGCGAGCGCGAGCGCCAGGTAGGCGAACGCGTAGACCGTACGGGCCCACTCGTCGGTGATCACGAGCTGGGTCAGGAAGAGCAGCGCGAGCATGCCGGCCTCGAGCAGGCTGAAGCGAAAGTTCGCCAGCACGACGAGTGCAAAGAGCGACTGCGCCGCCGTGAGCAGGATCTCCTCCACCTGGCGCTTGTCGAGGTGCATGCCGGCGCCACCACCGCCCATCGAGTAGGCGATCGGCAGCATGCCGATCAGCAGCGTCCACTGGTTCACCTTGGAGGAGACCAGCGCGCGCATGCCGGCGTTCGGCTTGCCGTGCCAGGCAAAGATGATCGCGACGATGAACTCCGGGGACTCCGAAGCGAGCGGCGCGAGCCACTGTACGAGCACGAACTCCTCGATCGCGAAGCGACGCCCGATGGCGAGCAGGCCCTCGGCGAAGGGCTCGGCGGCGGTGTAGATGGTCGCACCCGACAGCACGAGGAGTGCGGCGACCGCCCCGCGGCGGCCACCCGTTCCGAGCTGGGTGGCCAGCGCTTGCGGCAGGCCTTCGAGCTCGACCTCTCCGTGCGCCGAGCGCGCGGCCGCCACCATGTACGCGGTGAACAGCGCCAGCAAGACGGCGGCGTCGAGCAGGTGGATCGAGCCCTTCCAGGCGAGCAGGAACGCGTACACGGTCGCGACCGCGAGGCAGGCAAGCTCGAGAGTCTGGCCGCGGTCGAGCTCGATCTCGCGTCCGCCTCGGGCAAGCCAGAACGCCGCGACCACCGCCGGCCACCCGAGCCCGATGAGGAGACGGTTGGCACCGGTCATGTTCGCGGTTGCGAAGCTCGTGTACGCGGGGTCGGAGCCGGCGCGGTAGGCAAAGTACATGTCGACCGCGTACTCCGGCAGAACGGCGATCAGCGCGAGAAAGGCGAGCGCCAGCGCCTCGGGGACGTCGACCTGACCGGTCTCCGCCGCCCATGAGAGAAGAAACGCCGCGCCGAAGATCCCCAGACCGGCGGAGAGCGCCTGCCACTCGTGCGACAGCTCCGGGAAGAGCGCGCGCAGCACGAGCCACTGCGCCGGCAGCAGGGCGGTCAGGAGGATCGTCTGGATGGCGCGCGAGAGAGACACACGCCGGAACGATCAGCCGCTCACCAGCTCGGTCGTCTCGCCGACGATCTCGGGCGTCAGGCGCAATGTCAAGTATTGCCCGTTGCGCCACGCCGCCATCTGGTCGGTCAGGTGCGGGCTCGCCGCCTGGCCCGACTCGCCGGTCGGCAGGGCGAGCTGGATCTCGTCGGTGGAGAGATCGGCGATCATGCGCACGGCGGGGCTGACGGTCACGGCAAAGGGCGGTGACGGCTCGACGAAGCGGTGCTGCAGGACCGTGAACGGAGAGCCCGGGGATTCCCACGCAGGAGGAGCGCCGGCAGCGAAGCTCTCGTGGAACGCAAGCGGGTGCCGGGGGGCATAGGGATGGAGCGCTCCCCACGACCAGGTCGCGGGATCGGGGCCGCGGTGTTCGCCGAGCCACGCAGCCGCGCGTGCCAGGACGCGCACCAGGAAGGCGTCCTTCGCGCGCTCGTCGGCAAACCAGGGCGAGGAATCGGCACCCAGGATCCGGGAGGCGCCCCACCAGGCGAAGCGCCAGTGGCGAGCCAGCGGTCCGTACTGCGGCTCCGGGAAGAGCTCGGCAAGGGCGAACTTGAACATCGCGACGTAGAACAGCGCGGCCCCGGCGCTGTCCTCGCTCGCCGTCCCGTCCCACGCGGTGAGCTCGGTGCAAGCGGCGCGCAGGACAGGATCCGGCTCCGACTCCCGGCCGGCGACCGCGCGCCGAAAATGCGACAGGAGCTCGTACGCCGCCAGATCCTTGACGTCCCGCTGCAGGGCGCGACACTCGGCCACCCCGAGCGGCGCCTTCTCGCCGAGAACGCCGCGAATGCGCTCCGCTCGATAGGGATGGTCGGCGTACGCGTGCACTGGGTAAGAGACCGCCGCCGGCGCGACGTGTGCCTCGTTCGCGCTCAGCACCACCCCGGCAGGCGGATCACGCCGCACGGCGATCTTCGAGAGCGGCGCGACTCCGGTCCACTTCGCCTCGCCGCGGTGGCCGAAGACCGGCAGGCGCGCGACCGGGTCGCGGAGCGGAGCGCCACCCACTCCCCAGTGACCCACGGCCCCGCTCGAGTCGGCGGCGACCAAATTCAGCGCGAGCGGGCCGCGATCGATCATCGCCGCCGCGGCGCTGATCTCGTCGAGCGATCCGGCGCGGCCGAGGAGAAGCCAGCCGGCAAGTGCCGAGCCGTGACCATTGACGCCCCAGCGGAGCGCGATCGCCGGCGTGCGGGCCGGCGCGGGGCCGCGAAGCTGCTCGACGAGCGACGAGACCAGGGGACCGTTTCGTGTCTCGCAGACCTCGAGCTTGACGCTCGTCTCGTTGCGGACGCGGATCACCTCGCTGCGGCGGCCGAGCTTGCTCCAGCCGGTCTCGGTCCGGAAGTTGCCGATCCCGTCGAGCTCCTCGATGACGCAGTCCGCGTCGTCGAGGGTGAAGTTGGTCACTCCCCAGGCGCAATGCCGGTTGCGTCCGATGAGGACGGTCGGCCCGCCGACGTTGACCGCTCCTGCGATCGCCAGGCCCGGGGCCTCGAGGTGAGCGAGGTACATCAAGCTCGGCAGCGTGCTCGCCATGTGCGGATCGCTGGCCACCAGCGCACCGCCGCTCGCCGAGCGCGTTCCGGCGATCGCCCAGTTGTTGCTTCCCGCCGGCCCGCCGCCGGGGACGGCGAACAGCGTGTCGAGAAGACGGAGATCGATCCGCCGGTAGGCCGACAGACGCTCCTCCGCGACCAGCGCCGTCTCGAGGGCAGTCGGTGCGATCCAGCGCGCGCGCTCGAGACCCGCGCCGGCGAGCGCGCGCGCCACCAGCAACTTCGCCGGCCAGCTCTCGAGCGAGAGCACCCAGGCAAAGAAGAACTCGATCGCGAGCGAGTCGGCGATCGTCCACGGCTCGAGCTCGTACGCCAGAAGCTCGCACTCCGGCAGCCTGCCCTCGGCGCGGATCATGTTGACGCCGGCAACGAACGCGGCAAGCACCTCCCGCGCTGCGCCCTCGAGGGCGCCCGCCGCGGCCATCGCGCGGCGCGGAAGGCCGAGGGTGCGGATGAGCGCATCACTCCCGACGAACGGCGATCCGAGGATCTCGGCGACTCGCCCGGTGGCCAGCCGGCGCAGCAGATCCATCTGCCAGAGTCGGTCCTCCGCCATGCAGGCGCCGAGACCCGCGTACGCGTCACGCTCGTGCTTCGCGAAGATGTGCGGCACGCCCGCGTTGTCCCGCACCACGCGCACGGTCCCGCCCAGCGCCGCAAGCGTCTTGCGCGGATACGGATGCACGACGGGCGTCCGCTTGCGCTTGGGTCGCTCGTCGTCGGAGGGCGCATCCTCGTCCAGATCGCTCGGTGAAGGATCGTACCAGCTCGAACCGCCGAAGAGCTTGCCGCCGTCCAGTGGATCGCGCGGATCGGGTCGCTCGCGAGGCGGCTGCTGTCCTGCCTCGGTTCGCGGACGCCAGTACGAGACACCGAGGCTCCCGGGGTCGTCGTTCGTGGTCGTGGCCGGAGACGGGCGACTTGACGGGCCCGTGCCGCGTCGATCCTCGGGCTCGCTCATGCGAAGATTCTCACGCCGTCCGAGGCGGCGCGATCGATCGAGACGGGAACGGCAGCACACCGGGCGCCGGGTTTCGTCGTCGCGCTAGACATAGCTGTGCAATACCAGACGGAGCCCCACGCTCAACGCTTCTTGCCGCTGGAGCGTGCCGGCACGACCAGTACCGGGCAGCTGGAGCGGCGTACGACTCGCTCGGCGACGCTGCCCAGCAGCAGGTGCACGACCCCGGAGTGCCCATGCGTACCAACCACGATCAGGTTCGACCTGCCCTTTCCTCCGGCGCGAACGATCTCGTCGGCGGGCCGTCCGATCCGCACCACCGCCGCGGCGCCGGGCAATGCGCCCAGCTTGCGCTTGCGCAGGCGCTCCATCTCACGCCTCGCGGCGCGCAGGTGCTCCTCGAGAATCGACTGGGTCGCGATCGGCGCCCCGCCGAGGTAGCCTACGGTGGCATAGTCGACCGGCTCCACGACGTAGAGCAGCGTCAGCTTGGCCCGCGAGTCTCGCGCGAGGTCGAGCGCGACGTCGACCACCTGGCGCGACGGTGCCGAGAAGTCGATGGCGGCAAGGATTCTCTTCAGCTTTGGCATCGCGGTCCGTCCTTCGACTCGCCGCGAAGCGTCGGGCGAGCCAGAGATTGCGGTCGAGCGCTCATAGCTATCAATCGCCACGCCCTGGGTCGAGATCCCGCGGCGCTTCCACGTCTCCATCGCGGAGGCTAGAATCTTCACAGGCGGATGGCGGGCCGGCCGTGGCCGCCGAAGGTGCAGGGAGGAACCCAATGGAGGTAGACGAGACAGTCCAGCAGGCGCAGGCGATCTTCCGTTTTGCCGACGAGGTCAATCGCCGTCTTGCCGAGCACGGGATTTCGGGCATCGAAGACCTCCTGAGCCTATACGCTCAGTTCAAGCGAGCACTCGGGACACTGGGCCAGAGCGAGCTCGAGTGGGCCGCGTCCGAGGCCGACCGCCTGATGAATCGACTCAAGCAGATCTGCTCGGAGCTCGAGCACCTGCGCACCCTGAAGGCCGAGTTCGAGGTACGCCACTAGTGTCCCGGTCGGTGATACTAGTGTCCCGTCTCCGAAATCGCGCGCACATCCGGACGCCGATGCATCGCGGCTGGCTGCGTTGCGCTCCCTGCGACGGAGGGCGTGGCTACGTCTCAGTCGCGCGCCTTGCCAGCCGCGCGCCTCGTCGCCCGGCTGTACGCGCGATTTCGGAGACGGAACACTAAGAGCCCGCCCCTGGAGACCGTGAAGCAAGAACACACTCACTGCACCGACAACATCGAGCTCCTTCTTGCGGTGCTGCCGCCGGCCGTGCGGACCGCTCTCGAGAGGCATCCCGACCTCGAGACGCTGGTCGAAGTGGTGCTCGACCTCGGACGCCTTCCCGAGGCGCGCTTCCCGGACAACACCGTCTGGCTGGGTGACGTCGCGGTGACCCGCGAGGACGTCGCCCATGCAACCGCCTGCCTCGGCGCCTTCACCACCGACAACCGCGCCGGCATCGAGCGGACGCTGCATCGCATCTCGGCGCTGCGCAATCGCGCCGGCGACGTGGTCGGCCTCACCTGTCGGGTCGGCCGGGCCGTGTTCGGGACCGTCGAGATCGTCCGCGACGTGATCGAGTCCGGCAAGAGCACGCTGCTCCTCGGTCCGCCCGGGGTCGGCAAGACCACGCTCCTGCGCGAGGCAGCGCGGGTTCTCGCCGACGAGGCCGGCAAGCGCGTGATCGTGGTCGACACCTCGAACGAGATCGCCGGGGACGGCGACATCCCCCATCCCGGCATCGGCCGCGCTCGCCGCATGCAGGTACGCAGCCCCGCCCGGCAGCACGCGGTGATGATCGAGGCGGTCGAGAACCACATGCCCGAGGTGATCGTGATCGACGAGATCGGCACCGAGGCGGAAGCCGCCGCCGCTCGCACCATCGCCGAGCGCGGCGTTCAGCTCGTCGCGACCGCGCACGGCCACTCGCTCGACAACCTGCTCTCGAATCCGACGCTCGCGGACCTCCTGGGCGGCATCCAGCCGGTCACGCTGGGCGACGAGGAGGCGCGCCGGCGCAACACGCAGAAGACCGTCCTCGAGCGCAAGCAGCCGCCGACCTTCGACCTGGTGATCGAGATCCAGGCCCGCGACCGCTTCGCGATCCACGACGACGTCGCCGCGGTGGTCGACGCGACGTTGCGCGGCTATCCGCGCGCACCCGAGGTGCGCGTGCGCTCCGAATCCGGGGAGATCGAGATCATCCGGCCGGACCGCGAGCACGAAGCTCCCGCCGTTCCGACCCGGCGGCGCAAGATCCTGCGGATCTATCCCTACGCGGTCAGCGAGGAGCGCCTCGAGCGCGCCATCCGCTCCACCGCGGCGCCGGCGACCATCGCGCGCTCGGTCAAGGACGCCGATCTGATCTTGACGTTGCGCACCTACGCCAAGCGCCAGCCGCCCAAGCTGCGCGAAGCCCTCGCGCGCGATCTCCCCGTCCACATGCTGCGCAGCAACAGCGCCGCGCATATCGAGTCGTTCCTCTTCGGGCTGAGCGGAGAGCAGAACGGGGGGCGAGACGAAGCAGGAGCCGCAGAGGCCGAAGCCGCCGTGCGCACGGTCCTCGCGCAAGGCGAGGCGGTGGAGCTCTCGCCCCAACCCCCCGGCACTCGCCGCCAGCAGCACGAGATCGCCGAACGCTATGGCCTCAGCTCGGAGAGTCGTGGGCGCGAGCCTTACCGGCGGGTGGTGCTCTATCCGGCGCGCAGCGCCAGCTGATCGACGCTCGCACGCTCCGACACACAGCGCGCGAGCGGTTGATTTTCCACACGGCGAAAAGGGGGCTCGCCTCAGGCAGGCCACTCGGCTAGAAGATGGCGCCGAGCCACGCTCGAGCGGAGGTCCGCAATGCAGCCGACGACGGACGAGATCCTGAGCAATCTGGTGCGCCTCGAGGAGCTTCTCGGTACGATTCCCGAGGCGCCCGATGTCGCATACCTCGAGATCGCTCGCTCCGTCAGCTTCGCCGACCCGATGCTTGTCGCATGACTCCCGGCCGGTTATGTTACCGGCACCGAAGTGAAAGGCCCCTCTCCCAAGTCGCGTCCGGCCCTCGGTGAAGTAGCCGTCAGCGTCGTCGAGACCGCGGTCGAGATCGCCAGCTCGGTCGCTGCCGCCGGGCAGGGTGTGTTCCGGGCGGCACTGAAGCTCTACCGCCTCGCCCAGGGGGTGGTCGCGCCCTCGGGCGAGGACGAGTCGATGCCCGGCGCGACCTCGCGCCCCGCGCGTGCGTCCGGATCCGCAGCGGCGGCGAGCACCCGCGCGACGAGCGGCGCGATTGCCCTCGACAGCGATGCGATCGAGCCGTCGCTCACGACGGCGCACGGCGCCGCGGCCGGTCTCCCGCACGCGCCGACCATCGAGCCCGCGTCGGGCGATCGAGCATGGCCCGCGGCCGACCGCGAGATACCGTCCACGAGGGTGTCGAGCAGGCTCGATCTTCCCGGCCACTACGACCTCGACCGGCTGGTCGCCGTCCCCCGCGATCCGGATTGGCTGTTCGCCTACTGGGAGACGCGCGACGCGACGCGGAGGAGACTCGAGGCCCGCCTAGCGGGACAAGGAGGAGCGCCGCCAACCAAGCACGGGCTGCGCATCGCGATCCTCGGGGCCGGCGGGGCAGACACCGAGACCCTCAACTGGACGGTCGAGCTCCCGCCGGGAGCGACCAGCCGGTACGTCGAGATTGGACGGCCGAGCGCGCGGCTGCGCGTGTCCTACGGAATCGTCGTGGGCGCGGGCGCGGCCTTCGTGCCTCTGCTTCCACCGGTCGAGGTCAACATGCCTTCGCGAGAGCTCGCCCCGGAGATCGACGCGCGATGGGCGCAGCTCGGCGACCACGGGCTCGCACCCGAGCCTGCTCCGGAGCAGCCGCAGGAACGGCTACGCGAGATCAGCGAGCGGCTCATCCGGCACGCGCACGGCGCGAACGCCGAGTCTTCCCGTGAGTGGCCGCCGACGCATCGTCTGGTAGAATTCGACTTCGGAAGCCACGCGTCGCCACGGAGCTGATCGGCGGCTCGATCGCCCACGAGCGGCCACGCGCAGGCGCTCGGCACGCGACCCCCCGAGGAGAAAACCCCCAGCGAAGCATGTCGTCGCCACGCGGATATCTTGCGCTCGTGCTGCACGCGCACCTGCCCTTCGTCCGGCACCCGGAGTACGAGGAATTCCTCGAAGAGCGCTGGCTCTACGAGGCCATCACCGAGACCTACATCCCGCTATTGACGCTGCTCTCGGCGTTGCACCGCGACCGCGTCCCGCACCGCCTGACGATGTCGCTCACCCCGCCGCTGCTCAACATGCTCGCCGATTCGCTGCTCCAATCGCGCTATGCCCGACACCTCGACCGGCTGATCGACTTCTGCGAGCAGGAGGTATCGCGGACGCGCGACGACGGGCAGTTCCATCGCCTTGCGGTCTTCTATCGCGACCACCTGCGTCAGATCCGGCGAACGTTCGTGGACGTCTACGCCGGCAACCTGATTCCCGGCTTCCGGCGCATGCAAGACGAGGGCAACCTCGAGATCATCGCGTGCGCCGCGACGCACGGCTTCCTGCCGCTGCTGGCCGTCAACGAGAAGGCCGTGCGCGCCCAGGTGCGAGTCGGGATCGACGAGTATCGCCGCTTCCTCGGACGCGATCCTTCGGGCTTCTGGCTTCCCGAATGCGCCTACTATCCCGGGGTCGATCGCTTCCTCGGTGAAGCGGGGATCCGCTACTTCCTGATCGAGTCGCACGGATTGCTCTACGCCACCCCACGTCCCGTCTACGGGCTCTACGCACCGATCCTGACCCCGAGTGGCGTCGCGGCGTTCGGGCGCGACATCGAGTCGTCCCGGCAGGTGTGGAGCTCCGTCGAGGGATATCCCGGTGACCACGACTACCGTGACTTCTACCGCGACGCCGGCTTCGATCTCGACTACGAGCACGTGCGGCCCCTCTTGCCACCCACCGGCGAGCGAGTCGCGACCGGAATCAAGTACTACCGCATCACCGGCAAGACGCCGCACAAGGAGCCCTACAACCTCGACTGGGCGCGCGCGAAGATCGACGCCCACGCCGGGAACTTCATGTGGAACCGCGAGCGCCAGATCGAATGGCTCGCCGAAACGATGGATCGCCCGCCGATCGTCGTCGCGCCGTACGACGCCGAGCTATTCGGGCACTGGTGGTTCGAGGGCCCGGACTGGCTCGAGATGCTGATGCGCAAGGTCGCCTACGATCAGAGCGTGTTCCGCATGACCACACCCGGCCGCTACCTCGAAGAGCATCCCGTCAATCAGGTCGCGACGCCGGCATACTCGAGCTGGGGCCACAAGGGCTACAACGAGGTCTGGCTCGCGCACGAGAACGACTGGGTCTACCGCCATCTGCACGTCGCCGCCGATCGCATGTGCGAGCTTGCCGATCGATTCCCGGAAGCGACCGGCATGGTCCGCCGGGCGCTCAACCAGGCGGCCCGCGAGCTCCTGCTAGCGCAATCGAGCGACTGGGCGTTCATCATGTCGCGCGGGACGGTCGTCGACTACGCGGTGACGCGGACCAAGGATCACATCGCGCGCTTCACGAAGCTCTACCGCGACCTGCTCGCCGGCGAGCTCGATCCTGCCTGGCTCCAGGAGATCGAGTCGCGAGACAGCATCTTCCCGACCATCGACTATCGCGTCTATCGCTGAGAGCCTGAGCGCGCCCGTGGTCGCGCCAAGCGGAAAAGCAAGAAGAGCCCCGCGGCGACGCCACGGGGCTCTTCATCGAGCGGTGCGATGTCTCCCCGCACCCGGGCAAGGGCGACGATCAGGCTTCGAGGAACGCGTCGAGACCTGCGCTGCCGCACAGGTCGCGCAGCCGGGTCAGCGCCTTCGCTTCGAGCTGCCGGATGCGTTCCCGGCTGACCCCGTAGCGAACGCCGATCTCCTCGAGTGTCTCGACCTGGTCGTCGTCGAGACCGAAGCGCAGGCGGATGATCGCCTGCTCCCGATCGGGGAGCTCGGTCAGGACGTCCTCGAGGTGACGCGAGAGGTCGCCCGCGAGGCTCTTCGCCTCGGGCCGGTCTCCCTGCTCGTCAGGAATCACCTCCGCGAGGGTCCGATCGTCGTCGTGCCCGAGCTCCATGTCCAGGGACAGGACGTGTGCCGGCTCGGCCATCATCTCGAGCTGGTTCTGCTCGATCCCGCCCGCCTCGACGATCTCGTCCTTGGAGGGCGCACGATGCAGCTTGCTCTCGAGCGCCTGCGACAGACGGCCCACCTTGCGTCTGAGCTCGTGCCAGTGAACCGGGGTCCGCACTACCGAGCGATCGTTGTCGATCGAGCGGGCGATGTACTGCCAGATCCACCACACGGCGTAGGTCGAGAACTTGATGTCCTTGGTCGGATCGAATTTCTCGACCGCGCGCAGGAGGCCGAGGGTGCCCTCCTGGATCAGGTCGGGAAGCGGCAAACCACGACGGGCGTGCTTGCGCGCGATCGCAGCCACCAGGCGCAGGTTCGCGCGCAGCATCGAATCCCGCGCCCTGCGATACGCCTGAATGCGCCCGTCGAGCTCGCGGGCGAACTTGCCCACCCGATCGCGCGCCAGGCGCGCCTTGCGCAGCTTCGCCGGGCTGCGCGCCAGGCGACGGGCGCGCTCGACGACGAGCAGGATCTCGCGCTCGCGGAACTCCTCCGTGGGTCGGATCACACCGCGGCCACGCTCCGTGAGGGTCACGTTCACGATCCGGGGGTGGCGCCGCAGCCAGGATACGACCGACTCGCGTGCGCGGCTGATCTCCGTCGTCAGGGTACGCTCGGCCTCCCGGTCGAGGAGCGGTGTCTTTGCCAGGTCGGCATAGAATCGACCAAGAACGTCGAGGTCACCGAGCGCTGTCTCAACCGCGCTGGCCTCCGCCTCGACCTCTCCGACCTCTTGCTCGGACGGCGCGTTGGTCTCCGTGGTGGGCTCGTCCGGCACCGAACCGGCCCACTCGGTCGGTTCTGCTTCCGTCTGGTACATCGCTGCGCTTCGCATCGCCTTGTCTTATCCTCAGATTACCTCGGCCATTCCGCGGTGCGGCTCAACCGGGTAGACATTTCCCTTGGCAAATCAGATTTGCTCGAGATTCGCCCGGGGCGCTATGAATTATGGTCAATTTGGGAGTGGCGCGAAGCCGTCGAACTCGAGCGCCGAGCTGCTAGACGAAGTCCAAACTCGACATATTCACCACCTCCCGTCACCCCAAAGACGGCTCAACATAGCAACGATGACTCGGTGTGTCAGCAGCTCGAATGCTCTTTTTTCGCATTTTTTTCGACAATTGGCATCGCTGCCGTAGCCGAGGCCGTTCGAGCTCCGCCCGTCCAAGAGTTTGCTGCGGCCTCGACCCCGAGGAAGCATCGCCGCACGATTCTTGTAGCGGGTTGCAAAACCGCGCGCCGGGCGGTGGTTGCGCACTCCCGGCGGCCCTTTTCTGGATGGGCTGCGCGCGAGCATAGATGGCACGAAGGTTGCGGGAGGCAACCCCACCGGCTTCGATGTCCGTTTGAGCGAAGTCGTTTCTGTCGCCGAAACTGGCGGGCCCTCGTCCCCCCCGCCACGCCCCTCACCTCCTCCGGCGACAGACGAACGGGGCGCCCGACAAACTCGGGCGCCCCGTTCTCCTTCGCGCCAGCGCCGACTCGACGACTCGCCCGCTGCTAAGGACCGCTACGGACCTCCGGCAGCCCCGCTGAACCGAGAACCGCGGCGTCGGCGCGCACCCGGTTGCACCCCGCTCCGGGCGAGGCTACCAGTGCCCGGAGTCGTCCGGAACGAGCGCTACCAAGAGAGAGATCGCCATGGCGGAAAAGAAGATCAGCAAGACAGCGCGCGCCTCGACGCGCGGCAAAGTGACACTGAAGGCGTGGCACGTGAGCCGGGAAACCGGCAAGGCGGTTAGCCGCGTGAAGCTGGTCAACCACATGATCGACGGCAAGCCGACGACCCGCTTCGGCTGGGTCGGCGAGGATGGAGAAGTGCTCCTCGACCACCAGGTCGAGTATCGCTTCGCCGAGGGCGCCCGGCCGACCGAGTAGCCGCCAACGGGGGCTCTCCCCCAGCGCCGCAGCCCGGTTCTAGCCCGGCTTGCTCTCGTTTCCGAGAAGCGCCGCCAGCGCGCGCTTGTTCACCTTTCCCGGTCCGACGCGCGGCAGCTCGTCGA
>Ga0187765_10000480_pt1 | contig 14643 bp, 14 predicted proteins | sample 0216_QUI02_MP05__3_FD_133018 | JGI IMG/M metagenome (GOLD analysis project Ga0187765, IMG submission 133018) | Tropical peat soil microbial communities from peatlands in Department of Meta, Colombia - 0216_QUI02_MP05_10_MG | ecosystem: Environmental > Terrestrial > Soil > Wetlands > Peat ...
AGAGGACGGAAATCCCGCCGGCTCGATGATGTGCGCCTCGATGCCCAGACACCCGCATAGCCGCAAGATTGTCCCGGTATTCTGCGGAATGTCGGGTTGGTACAGGGCAAGGCGCATTGCCGGGGCAAACTCATTTATCCCGCGCCGATAATAACTTTGGCGCTGGCGTGGAGGCCACCCTTGCGCTGTTCCGGCAAGGGTGCCAATAGAACGCCGCCGGAATGCGTCGTCCCGGGCCTTCCCCAGACCGGGGGCGAGCAGTCCTTCCGCCGCCGAAAACCCGCTCTCCAACGAGCCGGAGAGGGGGCCAAACGCGGGCGGTTGCAGCGCGGAAGGGGCGGTCGGCAAGACGATGAGGTCGGGCCTGTGACAGCAACTACAATGGCGGAGCTTACGCGCCGCGGTTTCTTGCCCAAAGCGCCCGCCGGTCTCAAGACCCGTTCGCAGGCGCGTTCCTAGCGTGGTGCTCGATTGGGCAAACAGGGTTCAATGATGAGCGGAGATTCGATTTATCAGCCGCAAAGCGCGTTCATGAAATGGATGGAGCGCCGGCTGCCCATCGCCAGTCTGGTCTATTCATCCTTCGTGGCCTATCCGACGCCGCGCAATTTGAATTACTGGTGGACCTTCGGCGGCATCCTCACCTTCATGCTTGGCGTGCAGATCGTCACCGGCGTGGTGCTGGCGATGCATTACACCCCGCATGTCGACTTCGCCTTCAATTCGGTCGAAGGCATCATGCGCGACGTCAATTACGGCTGGCTGTTGCGCTACATCCATGCCAACGGAGCTTCGTTCTTCTTCGTCGCCGTCTACATCCATATGGCGCGAGGCATGTATTACGGCTCGTACAAGGAGCCGCGCGAGGTGCTGTGGATCCTCGGCGTGATCCTGTTCCTGTTGATGGTGGTGACCGGGTTTATGGGCTACGTGCTGCCCTGGGGTCAGATGAGCTTCTGGGCGGCAACGGTGATCACCAATCTGTTCTCCGCGATCCCGGTAGTCGGCAGTTCGATCGTTACCTGGCTGTGGGGCGGGTTTGCCGTCGGCAATCCGACGCTCAATCGCTTTTACTCGCTGCACTATCTCTTGCCGTTCGTGATCGCCGGCGTCGTCGTGCTGCACATCTGGGCGCTGCACATGGTCGGGCAGAACAATCCGACCGGTGTGGAGGCGAAATCCGACAAAGACGTCGTTGCGTTCACGCCCTATGCCACGGTGAAGGACGCATTCTTCATCGGCGTGTTCTGCATCGTCTACGCCTGGTTCATCTTTTACATTCCAAATTACCTCGGCCATTCCGACAACTATATCCCGGCCAATCCCGGGCAGACGCCGACGCATATCGTTCCCGAATGGTACTATCTGCCGTTCTACGCGATCTTGCGCGGCATTCCCAACAAACTCCTCGGCGTGACCGCGCTGGCCGCCTCGATCATCGTACTCGCTTTCATGCCGTGGCTCGACACTTCGCGTGTGCGTTCGGCCAATTACCGGCCGCTGTACCGGCAGTTCCTGTTCATTTTCTTTGCCGCGGTGATCGGGCTTGGCTATCTCGGTTCGCAGGAGCCGACCGGCGGCTACGTGATCGCGGCGCGTATTCTCACCGTCTACTATTTCGCGTTCTTTTTCGTGATCCTGCCGCTGTTAGGACTGTTCGAAAAAACCAAGCCGCTGCCAAATTCGATCTCGGAATCGGTGTTGCGGCACGGCATTCCAGCCGGAGCATCGGCGCCGCCTCCAGGCGCGCGAGCTTGAAGGAGCCGCTCCGATGAAGCGTCATTTCAGGCTTGCCTTTGCTTTGGCGCTTGCGGGCGCGCTCTGCCGCACCGGCGCCGCAACGGCGCAGGAGGCCGATGCGCCACCGCGCCAGCATTGGTCGTTTTCGGGTCCGTTCGGCATCTATAACCAGGCGCAGCTGCAGCGCGGCTTTAAGATCTATCAGGAGGTCTGTGCGAACTGCCACAGCTTGAAGCTTCTTTCGTTCCGCAATCTGGCCGATCCGGGCGGACCCGGTTTCAGCGAAGCGCAGGCCGCCTCGATCGCGGCAGGTTTCCAGGTGGAAGACGGCCCGAACGATCAGGGCAAGATGTTCAAGCGCCCTGGCAAGATTTCCGATTACTTCCCGCCGCCGTTTGCCAACGAACAGGCCGCACGCGCCGCACTCGGCGGCAAATTGCCGCCGGACATGTCCACCCTGGCCAAGGCACGCAGCTACGAGGCCGGCTTCCCGTGGTTCATCTTTGATGCCTTCACGATGTATCAGGAGGACGGTCCTGATTACATCCATGCCATCGTGAACGGCTACACCGACGCTCCGGCCGGTTTCGTGCTGCCGCCGGGCGGGCAATACAACAAATATTTTCCCGGCCACGCCATCGGCATGCCGAAGCCATTAACCGACGGTCAGGTTGAATATACGGACGGCACGCCCACCACGGTGGACCAATACGGCCGCGACGTAGCGGCGTTTCTCATGTGGGCCGCGGAGCCGACGCTCGATGCCCGCAAGCGGCTTGGCTTCCAGGTCATGATCTTTCTCGTCGTGTTCACGGCGCTGCTCTATTTCACCAAAAAACGAGTTTGGCATTTCGTTCTGCACGATCGCGAGCTGGAAAAGCCGCGAGCGCCAACCGAGTACCAGACTTGAGCGCCGGCGGCTTGACGATGACCAGTGTCGAGCTTGAGAACGATCTGAAAGCCGCGATTCGTACGGTGCCGGATTATCCCAAACCGGGAATCATGTTCCGGGATATCACCACGCTATTGGGCAACGCGCGGGCGTTTCGCCGCGCCGTGGACGAATTGGTGCAGCCGTGGGCCGGCAGCAAGGTCGACAAAGTGGCCGGCATCGAAGCGCGCGGTTTTATTATCGGCGGCGCGATCGCGCATCAGGTGTCGTGCGGCTTCGTGCCGATCCGCAAGAAAGGCAAGCTGCCGTTCAAGCGCGTCAGCGTCGGCTATTCGCTGGAATACGGCATCGATGAAATGGAAGTGCACGAGGACGCAATGGTGAAGGGCGAGCGCGTCATCCTGGTCGACGATCTGGTCGCCACCGGGGGCACGGCGGAAGCGGCAGTGAAGCTTCTCAAGCAGATCGGCGCCGAGGTTTTGGCCGCCTGTTTCATCGTCGATCTGCCGGAATTGGGCGGCGCCGAAAAGATCAGAAAGCTCGGCGTGCCGGTGCGCACGCTCATAAGCTTCGAGGGGCATTAGCCGGTGCGCTCATAAATCGACATAAGTCGAAATGGGCGACGATTGTTCAATGTCCGTTTCGCCGCCAAAAGCGGACAGTGGAACTCAGTCTCGAAATGTTCGCTGGTGCCGCAAGCAAACACGCAAGATTCTTTAAACGTGGACCTGCCGAATGCGCCGCGGCGGCGGCGTTCCTAAAGGGTGTCAATAATGCTGACACCCTTTAGCGCCGCGCCGCGTTCTAACTAGCCGTTACAGACATTCCGTAGGGAACACCTGTCACCACCCCCATCGACGCCAGCCCAAACCTCCCCAGCCGCCGCCCCAACCGATGCCTGCGCTGAAGAGAGGTCGATTCCAGCCCCAGCCACCGCCCCAACCGCCGACGGCTGCGCTGTACAGTGGTCGATTCCAGCCCCAGCCTCCTCCCCAGCCGCCGCCCCAGCCGACGGTTGCGCCGACGACAGGTCGATTCCAGCCCCAGCCTCCTCCCCAACCTCCTCCCCAGCCGCTACCCCAGCCGACGGTTGCGCCGACGACAGGTCGATTCCAGCCCCAGCCTCCTCCCCAGCCGCCGCCACCCCAACCGGATCCGTAAGCGTAAGGGCCAAAGTTGCGATGGTAGAATCCGCGATAGCCGAGATTGGCGCCGACGCCAAAGGTGCGCCGGACCATGCGGCGATGAACGCCAGCAACCGAGAACGGCGTGAGCGGTCGGCCGATAATGGCATGCGCCTTTGAAACCGTGGGCGTGACGCCATCCAAGGTGAAGGGCAGCGCAGTGATGAGCAACGCCGTAGGAATGAGAAGCTTCTTCATGAGTCCTCCTCCATTCGTTGTGCCCCTGATCGTCCCCATTGGGTGGAACGTTAGCTGACGACCGCTCCTTCACTCTTTGATCCTGCTCAAATTGATTTATGTGGAACTTGGAGAGCACTCGCATGCCGTAATCCGCATCATCATCCCGGCCAATCCGGCCGAAACCCTCGCAATTGAAGCGATCTATTGCTTGGGGGAGGCCGTGCCCGATTTCGATGTGGCGTCCGCCTAAGCTAGCGGCCGATTACTCCATCGTTGAACGAGGAGCAGACATTCGCGTGCGAGATAGCAATGTCCGCTCGAGCACTGACGGCGGCCATTGCCGCAGACAGTCATGAGTCTGCGCTGCGCGATCAGCCGATTTGTCGAATTGGCGTTTGCGCGCCGCGCAGCGAGGATTCAAGCTTGCCGATCAGGAGCTGCAATTCCAGCTCGCGAAATTCCGCGAAAACCTTATTGATCCAGCTATGCACCTCAGTCGGTCCGCCGGGCTGCTGCGACATATAGGTGGAAAACGAAAAGCCGGGCCGATCGATCACCCCGCGCACGATCGCGGAGAGGCGCGGAATGCGGATCGTCTGGTATTTCGGCGATGACGGCGGGAAGTCCTGCGCGATGACCATGAACGAAGCGGCTTCGTTGTGTACCGGGACAAAAACGGTCTCGCCAAGACGCCGGCGCAGCTCGGCATAAGTTTGCGCGGTGATCGGCGCCTGGTCGGTGATGAACAACACGACCGGCTGAATCGATTTTTGTCGCGCTTCGTCTTCGAAACCGATCTCCGCCATCACTTTGAAGAACTGATCGAACAGTCCGTGGCCGAGATCGATTACCGTTGTGCGCCAGTGATCGGCAAGAATTCGGTCGAACAACGCCATCTGGCCGCGTGTGTCGGCGATGTCGATCGGCCAGACCAAGTTCGGAAAGCAGCCGGCGAGGGCGGGCTCGCGTGGATCAAGATCATAACCGACCAGAGGGCGCCCGCCGATCCGCAGGAAATCGATCAATAACCGCGCCAGCAGTGTTTTCCCGAGTCGCGGGTGACGCGAGGCAACGACGTAGAGCTGCGTCTGCTGCGGCATTCCAGCGAACGTCCTTTGATCGGCACGGACGCGAACTTCGGGTTCAAAACGCGGCACCAGAAAAATTGACTTGCTAGTGTCCTTGTCGATTCCAAAATTCGTACGGGCGCGGCGCCAATGTTTACGAATTTCGGAATTGGGACACTAGCGCTACTTCTGCCGCAAGCTGTGAACAGGCGCACAAATTACAGCGTCGCGGCCAAAGGCCGATTACGATCGGCCGCCGGCTTGCGCCCGCGCCGGCGTGGTCTCGGTCGCGGCCTGGAACAGATCGAGTAGCTTTACCCGATCGTACTCGGCCCACACATTGCCGAGCCAGTGCCTGACATAGCCGCGCAGCACGAAAGAGTAATTGGCGGTTTCACCTTTGCCGTCCTTGTTGCCGACGAAGGTGAGGAAGGGAACCGATGCGAGCTCCACCTGCTCATAGGCCATTTCGTTGAGTTTCGGGATTTCGATCACGACCGCATCCTTAAGCTTCTTGAAATAAGAAGCATGCGTGGCCTGATCCCACTCGAAGAAATTGGTGTTGTTGATGAAGTTCTTGACCAGGAAGTATTCGGCGTCGCCCGTGAATGGCGCGGTCTCTTCGATCTCATTCAAGGAGGCGATCGAGGAGCCGAGGATGTGGAACACCACGAAGGTTATCTGTCCTTTTTTGACCGCGTCGAGAAAGCCGATATCGCGCAAGGCGTGCAGTGTTGGCGACATCAATCCGGCGCGGACGTCGACGACGGTCACCGTTGCATCAGTGGTCGACAGCGTGTCAATGATCCGCATCTGATCGGCGACCGCGGTGGCGTCGACGATTTCGCTGACATCGCGATGGAAGCGCTTGAGCGTTCCCTTCGGAGTTTCGGTATCGAATGCGCGCGTCGGCACATGATGCGCGGTGAAATAATCGAGCAAGGTTCGGGCGACGGTCGTCTTGCCGACGCCTCCCTTATCCGCGCCGACCAAAATCAATGCTGGTTTAGCCATGATCCCACCCCTCACCACAAAACTGGTCGCGTCTCCATCCGCGACGATTTTTACACAGAGGTTAGAAAGTTGGAAAGCGCGATCGCACTCGCGCAGCGCGACAGCGATGCTTTTGCGCAAACTGTAACCGCCTATGGTTAACTGCGGTGCGGTCCCCACGGTCCCGGCGCCGGAGCGGGTTCCGCTTCCGGTTGCGACCACGGTCCGCGATCTTCATTTGTGTCGTTTTCCGCCGCTGTTTGCGAATTTGTTTGTTGTTCGGCCGATTCCCACGGGCTTTTGGCGCTGGATTCATCGTCGGCATTGTCGCCACGGGGCGGCAGCGCCAGAGGACCCGGATCGTGTCCGCCGGCAAACTTCACAATCGCAGTTATGCGACTCTCAACACTGGGGTGAGTATCAAACAACTCACCGAATCCTTCACGCGGATTGTCGATGCACATTTCCATAATCGAGGAGGTGGCGCCCGGCAGCTCGCCGCGGCCCTCGATCTTGCGCAGCGCCGAAATCATGGCGTCGGGATTCTTCGTCAACTCCACACTTCCGGCGTCGGCGAGGAATTCGCGCGAACGCGACAAAGCAAGCCGGATGAGAAAGGACAACAGATAGGCGACGACGAGAAGCCCGATCGCGACCAGGACCGCCACACCGGCGCCGCCGCCGCGGCGGTCGTCGGAGCGTGCGTCGCGAAAGCCAAAGCTGTTGTAGAACCACAGTCGAAAAACCAATTCGGTAAAAAACGAAATGACGCCGACGATGATCACGGCAATCACCATCATGCGCACGTCGCCATTGCGGATATGGGTGAGCTCGTGGCCGAGCACGGATTCGATTTCGGCGTCGTCGAGCCGGTCGAGCAATCCGGTCGTCACCGTGATCGAATATTGCTTGGCGTTCATTCCGGTGGCGAAAGCATTGAGCGCGTCGGATTCGATCAGTTTCAGCTTGGGCGTAGGAATGCCGCGTGAGATGCAGAGATTTTCCAGGATGGTGTAGAGCCGAGGGTCGTCGCCGCGTTCAATGTCACGGCCGCCAGTCACCGCATCGATCATATTTTGATGAAAGTAATAGGCGATCACGATCCAGGCCGCGGTGCCGATGGTAGCGAACGGTGCCGCCTCGAGGAGATTGATCCAGGCGATCTGCATCAGTGTATTGAGATCGGCGTCGAGCGATAGCGCCGCCGCCAGCAGCGCCCCCGCATAGATCAGCACATAGACCAGAAAAAACAGCCCGATCAGGAGCGCAATCGAACGGCGTCGGTTCGATTGGATATGGCTATAGAGACCATAGGCGGCCATCGGGAGTGACTAGCCGAAAGGAGGTTAGAACTTGACCGATGGAGCTTCGCCGACCGCCGCGCGCTCGTCACCAAGATCGAAAAAGTTCTTCGGCGCAAAACCGAAGGAGGAGGCGAACAAAGCCGCCGGGAAGCGCTGTATACCGGTATTATATTCCTGCACCGCATTGTTGAAGAAGCGCCGCGACGCCGCGATCTTGTTCTCCAGATCGGTCAGCTCCGCCTCCAATTGCTGGAAATTGGCGCTGGCTTTCAGATCGGGATAGGACTCGGCCACGGCAAAGAGCTGCCGCAGCGCTCCTGTGAGCATATTTTCGGCCGCGGCTTGCTGCGCCGGGCCTTGCGCCGTCATCGCGGTATTGCGGGCCTTCACGACTTCGTCCAGCGTGCCGCGTTCATGCGCAGCATAGCCTTTGACCGTTTCCACCAGATTGGGCACGAGGTCGTGTCGCTGCCGCAGCTGGACGTCAATATCGGCGAAGGCCTGATTGACGCGCTGGCGCATCGACACTAGGCCGTTGTAGACGCCGATGGCCCAGACGACAAAAATGACGATGACCGCAAGCACGATCACGGTCGAAGTGGACATTGCAGGCTCCTCTCTACCCGGCAGCTCAACCGCTCGCATCCGCGATTCATAATCTAGCCGGCAATATAGGGACTGACCCGGCCCATCGCGAGAGCTCGGTCCGCTGCAACACCGCGTCAAAAATGCGGAGCAACTAGCTAGGCAGGTGTTAACTTGGTCGGGCGCGGCAGATAATAATCGCGGCCAGGGCGGCAGCGGAAAACGCCAGAGAGAGAGGGACCATGCAGGGCAAGATCGCGCTCGAAGAACATTTCGCCATTCCGGACACGCTTGAAGATTCCCACGGCTATTTTCCCGATCGGGTGTGGCAGGAAGTCAAAAGCCGCATCATGGATATTCATGAGCGCCGCCTGCGCGAGATGGATCAGAACGGTATCGAGCTGATGCTGCTGTCATTGAACGCGCCGGCGGTGCAGGCGATCCCGGATGGCAAACGCGCGGCCGAGGTCGCCCGCAAAGCCAATGATTATCTCGCCGAGCAAGTGGCGAAGCGCCCCGATCGCTTTCAGGGACTGGCGGCGCTGGCGATGCAAGATCCTGAAGGCGCGGCGCGGGAGCTCGAGCGCTGCGTCAAAGAGCTTGGCTTTCGCGGCGCACTGGTCAACGGCTTCTCGCAAAGTGGCAGCGCAGAGCAGGTGGTTTATTACGATCTGCCGCAATATCGTCCGTTCTGGGCCATAGTCGAGCGGCTCGATGTGCCGTTCTATCTGCATCCGCGCAATCCGCTGCCGCGCGATGGCAAGATATACGAGGGCCATTCCTGGTTGCTCGGGCCGATTTGGGCGTTCGGCCACGAGACCGCGGTTCACGCTCTGCGCTTGATGGGCTCAGGCCTGTTCGATGCCCATCCACGGCTCAACATCATTCTCGGTCATCTCGGCGAGAATCTGCCTTACGCGATGTGGCGGATCGACAATGCCAATGGCTGGATCGAGAACCGGCACAGCTATCCGGCGAAGAAACGCATGCGCGATTACTTCTGCGACAATTTCCATATCACCACGTCCGGAAATTTTCACAGCCAAGCGCTAATCGACGCGATCCTGGTGCTTGGTGCGGACCGCATTATGTTTTCCGCAGACTGGCCGTTCGAAAATATCGATCACGCGGCGATCTGGTTCGACTCCTGCCCGATCAGCGAAATCGATCGGCGCAAGATCGGACGCGACAATGCGCAAAAGCTGTTCAAGCTGAAGCACTGAGGGAAGTGAAACTCCTTCACCTCGTGAAAATGGAGCGCTACGCTTGATGTCGGCTCATTCCGCCGACGCTACTCACTGGCCGACTTTGATCGCGACTTGGAGATTTTCGCTGCCGGTGCCGAACCGTACGCCGCGCACCGGCGCTGCGCCGATCGAATCAAGTCCGACTGCGACGCGCACATAGGCCTCGGTCGGACACAGACCATTGGCCGGATCGAACCCGACCCAGCCGATATCGCGGATGAAAGCTTCGGCCCAGGCGTGACCGGCCTCTTGCTCGATCCGGCCGTCGGCCATCCGCAGGTAGCCGGCGATGTAGCGCGCCGGAATGTCGAGATGGTGCGCGGCGGCGAGGAAAATGTGACAGAGGTCGCGGCAAACGCCGCGTTTGAGCGCGAAAGCCTCGCTTGCGCTCATCACCACCTCGGTCATTGCCACGTCGAACGTCACTTCACGATGTAAGCCCTCGAGCAAAGCGTGCGCCTGTGCCAGGGCATCGCCGTCGCAGCGACCGCGCGCGCGTTCGGCAAAATCGCGGATGGCGTCGTCTGCAGCGGTCAACGGGGTCGCGCGCAAAAACAGGCGCGGCGGGAATCGCTCGACGGCGCCGCTGATGACTCCATGGGTGTTCTGCGTTTCGATCTCGCCATCAACATCGACGTGGAGCTCGGCCAACGGGCCGACGGCGCTGAACACGTGGGTGACGTTGCCGAAGGCGTCTTCATGCGGCGTAAGGCGCGCATCCGCCGACACTTCGATGCGCCAACGCACGACATGCTGGCCGTCGAAGTCGCGCGGGGTAAGGCGCAATAGCTGGATCGCTCCAGCCGCCGGAGGATCGTAGCGATAGACTGTACTGTGGTGAATTCGCACGTGCATCGCAGAGAAATTTCGGAACTGGCAAGTGCGCCGTTGGCGTAGATCCGCGCGGCGGCGATTTAGGTTAAATATTGCGCGGCAACAGCAGAACCAAGCCGGTTATTATCCTCAATGAAGGTGCCGATGAACTCGTGCAAACCATTCTGGAAGATTTCCTCAATCTTGCTGTTCATCAGCCGCGCCCGCACGGTCCGAGCCTGGCGCTGCGCCGGTCCCTGCCGTCCATAAGCGGTCGCGATATGGTCGAGGTTTTGCACCAGATTTTCGTAGCAGCTTGCCAGCGAACGCGGCATTTCATCCTTGAGCATCAACAGTTCGGCGACGAGCCAAGGTTTGACGTTCTGACGGTACACCCAGTGGTAGGCGGTCAGCGCTGAGACCGAGCGCAGGATCGAGGCCCATTGGAAATAATCAAGCGGACCCCCTACCTTGGCGACGGGCGGCAGCAGCAGGTGGTATTTGACGTCGAGGATCCGCGCGGTGTTGTCGGCGCGCTCGAGATAGACGCCGAGGCGCGAGAAGCAATAAGCATCGTTGCGCAACATGGTCCGATAGGCCGAGCCGTCATAGCGCAGCGAGGAGCCCATCACCCAGCGCAGAAAGCGCGCAAGCTCCTCGCGCGATGAAGGACCCTTGCTCCAGTTCTTCAGCTCGAGCCAGATGCCGTTGATGGTGTCCCACATTTCCGTCGTCAGCGCAGTGCGCACCGCGCGAGCATTGAGCCGGGCAATCTCAAAGCAGTTGCGGATCGACGACGGGTTATTGGTCGAAAATGCCAGAAAGTCGGTAACCGTTTCTTCGTTGGCTTCGTCGTAAGCGGCGAAAAACGCATTGACGCAACCGGCACTGACGACCGCCGATTGCCATTCATTGGTCGCGCCGCCATAGCTCAAAGGCAACGTATTCAAGCGCAGCGTGGTGTCGAGAATGCGCGCCAAATATTCGGCGCGCTCCACATAGCGGGCGAGCCAATAAAGATTGTCGGCGGTGCGTGACAGCATCGCATCAACTCCACAATCGAGAACTCCACACTCTAGAACTCCACACTCTGGACTTGCGGGCCGCGGCTCCCTTTATTCGTCCAATATCCAGGTGTCTTTGGTCCCGCCGCCCTGGCTGGAATTGACGATCAGCGAGCCGTCCGCAAGCGCGACCCGGGTCAGGCCGCCGGGGACGATGCGCACGCCGTCGCGGCCGCTCAGCACAAAGGGTCGCAGATCGACATGACGGGGGGCTAGCCCGTTGCCGGTACAGGTCGGGCAGGTTGAGAGCGCCAGCGTCGGCTGGGCGATGAAATTGTGCGGCGCCGATTTCAGCTTGCGCCGAAATGTGGCGATACTCGCTTTCTCGGCCTGCGGGCCGATCAACATGCCGTAACCGCCGGAGCCGTGCACCTCTTTGACCACCAGTTCCTCGAGGTGATCGATCACGTAACTTAAATGCTTCGGTTCGCGGCAGCGCCAAGTCGGCACATTATTGAGGATCGGGCTCTCGCTGAGATAAAAATCGATGATCTCCGGCATATAACTGTAGACCGCCTTGTCATCGGCGATGCCGGTGCCGACCGCATTGGCCAGCGTCACATTGCCGGCGTGGTAAGCCGACATCAGGCCGGGCACGCCGAGTGTGCTGTCGGGGCGAAAGACCAACGGATCGAGAAAGTCGTCATCGATCCGGCGATAGATCACGTCGACCCGCTTGAGCCCTTCGGTCGTGCGCATATAGACCACATCATCGCGCACCGTCAGATCGCGGCCTTCGACCAATTCGATGCCGAGCTTGTCGGCAAGAAACGAGTGCTCGTAATAGGCGGAATTGGCGAGCCCCGGTGTCAGCAGCACGACGGTCGGATCGCCGGGCGCGCTGGACGGCGCCACCGATTTAACCGTGTCCAAAAGCTCGTCCGGATAGTTCTCAACCGGCGCGACGCGATAGCGCGAGAACAGTTCGGGAAAGAGTCGCAGCATGATCTCCCGATTTTCCAACATGTAGGACACGCCGGATGGCGTGCGGACATTGTCCTCGAGTACGTAAAAGGTTTTTGGATCCACTCGCACGATATCGATGCCGGCGATGTGGACGTAAACGCCATGCGGCACGGTCTGGCCGTTCATTTCCGGACGGAACACCGGGTTCTGGAAAACCAGATCCTCGGGCACGATGCCGGCCTTGACGATCTCGCGCTTGCCATAGATGTCGTTGAGGTAGGCGTTGATCGCGTTCACCCGTTGCTCGAGTCCGCGATGCAGAAGCTGCCACTCTTCGGCGGCGAGAATGCGCGGGATGATATCGAACGGGATCAGCCGCTCGGAAGCTTCGGCATCGCCGTAGACGGCAAAGGTGATGCCGATACGGCGGAACACCAGTTCGGCTTCGCGCCGGCGCAAATTGAGGAAGTCCGGCGGGACGCTGTCGAGCCAGCGCGACAGTTCGGCATAGGGCGGCCGGACGGCGCCGCTCATCCCGCCCGTCTCCGCGCTTTCCCTCATTTCGTCGAACATGACGATTCCCGGACCGCTCGCTTTCATGTCGGCGGACAGATGCGAAGCAATCTCCGCGCCAAAGCCAAGCCAGGGCAGAGCGCGTTTGTGCACCGTTCCCGGCCGGATGCTGCTCAAATTTTGGGCTGTCTGATTATGGCCGCGGCGATCACGGCTTGTCACCCCACGATGCGGGCGATAGTGTTTTTTATTTACCGAGCTTGCGCCTTGCTTAGGCGCTTGCTTTCGCACTTGTTTGGGGGTTGCCTTGATTTATTTCCGCGCGAAGACCGCCGCGGTTGCGGCGTTCGCTTTCATATTGACGCTCACCGCGAGCGTCTCACAGCCGGCCGGCAAGCTGTCGATCACCGTCACCGGAGCACGCAACAGCGACGGCGTGGTGCGCTGTGCTCTGTTCAATGCGCCTGCGGCTTTTCCGAAAATCGGCCAGCAATGGCGCGGCGCGATCGCGCCGGTCCGTGCTGGTGCGGCCAATTGCGTGTTCAGCGGCGTCCCGGCGGGAACTTACGCCGTCGCATTCTTCCATGCCGAGCGTAATGAGACGCAGCTGACGACGGGCATGTTCGGCAAACCGCGCCAGGGCTACGGCTTTTCCAATAATGCCGCCGGCAGTTTCGGCCCGCCGAGTTTTAGCGCCGCGGCGTTCCGCTACGACGGCGGCAACTTGATGCTGCAGGGCTCGCTGACGTACTAGGGCGCGAGTTAATTGCCCAAGCGGGATGGCGCTCGAGCTTTTGATACATTTGCGTGTCCGGTTCATGTGTGTCCGGGCGAGGCATCGGTTAATGCTACGGCGAATACAAGCCTCCTACCTTTGATCATGACGGTTACGTTGTAGTGTCCGGCCGGCATGGTGATGTTGTTGCCATAACGGGTGGAGTCCGGGCCTTTGCCGATCTCCTGCATCACAACTACCGGAACATCTGTCGGAGTACCCTTGACTCGACCTTTCGCGTCGGTCGGAACAAAACTGATTGTAACTGTCGCGTCGGTAATGACCTGACGAGATCGCCGGCGAAGAATGTGGACGGCGAGATGACGATTGGGATGGGAGGCCGCGTCCAGCGCGATCGGCGCGGCGCCGCCGACGATTTCCATGCCCGTTTTGACGTGTTTGTCCTCAACCTCCTGCTTGCTCAAGATCGGCTGCGGCTGCGTGATATGAAGTTCAACCCTGTAGGCCGCGACCGTTCGCCTCTGTGTGATGCTGCTCGCAGCATTGGCCGAGATGCTTCCGCCGAGTAGTGTGAAAGCAATAATCAAAGGCAATTTTGCAAATAGGCGCATCTTATTTCCTCCGTGGGGTTTATTGTGATCAGAGTGCGTCCAAAATAAACAGCTAGGGCCAGCCGATCGGGTTTCATCCGTGGAATTTTCGTCCAAGGCAGTTGATGGCATCGGACCAGCACGGCAGCCAAGCGCGAGAAAGGGCTTGCTGTCCAAAATTCTCGCCTGGCCGATCAAGGGCATATGGCTTCTGTTCCGGGTCTTGCTGATCGCATGGGCGACGCTCGCCATCTACTATTCCAATCTGCCGGTTGCCGCGTTGCGGCTCGCGCTGGCGATCCTCTTTGCGGTCTTGTCGATATGGCTGCTTTGGCTATCGCGCGCTCGGCATGCGTCCGTCCTCTTTGCCGTGCTGTTTCTCGGTGTGGCCGCCTGGTGGTTATCCATTTTGCCCTCGCACGATCGACCGTGGCGTCCGGAAGTCGCCGTAATGCCGCGCGCGACGATTGACGGCGACCGCGTCTGGATCACGGGCGTCCGAGACTTCGAATACCGAAGCTTGAATGATTTCACGCCGCGTTATGAAGAGCGAGAGGTACAACTGTCACATCTGACTAGCCTGGATTTTTTCGTGTCCTACTGGAGCGAGGGGCTGGTCGGCCATACTTTCCTCAGCTTCATCTTCGACAATGCGCCACCTTTAAGTATCTCCATTGAGACGCGGCCAGAGATCGGCCAAGGCTTCGATCCTCTCGCCTCCCTGTTCAAGCAATTCGAGCTGATTTACGTAGTCGGCGACGAACGCGACCTTGTGCGCGTGCGCACGAATTTTCGCAAAGAGACGGTGTATCTTTATCGCCTCAACGCA
>Ga0187765_10000481_pt1 | contig 14626 bp, 13 predicted proteins | sample 0216_QUI02_MP05__3_FD_133018 | JGI IMG/M metagenome (GOLD analysis project Ga0187765, IMG submission 133018) | Tropical peat soil microbial communities from peatlands in Department of Meta, Colombia - 0216_QUI02_MP05_10_MG | ecosystem: Environmental > Terrestrial > Soil > Wetlands > Peat ...
GTTCTTCAAGCGTCAACACGGAGCGTCGCCCATTTGGTTCCGAGATACGCCTCGATCACGCTCGAATTGCCTGTTATGTCCGCCGGCGCCCCCTCCGCCAGCACGCTTCCATGATTCAGCACCACAAAGCGGTCGACGAGCCGCACCATCGCGCGCATGGTGTGCTCGATGACCACGACGGTGACGCGATCCTGCGTGAGGCCGCGGACAACCTCCAGCATCTCCTCCACCTCGGGCGCACCCAGTCCGGCCAAGGGCTCATCCATCAGCAGCAGACGTGGACGCCCCGCAAGCGCTCGCGCCAATTCCATCAGCCTCAGCTCTTTCGTGGTCAGCCCCTGGGCTATTGCATCCATCCGGTGCAGGAGATTGACGCTCGCGAGCGCTTCGCGCGCCGCCGCGTAAGCCGCGATATCCGACGGCGCGTGCACATAAGCTCCGACCACCACGTTCTGCAGCACCGACATGCGCTGGAAGCTGCGCACGACCTGAAAGGTTCGTCCAATGCCAAGTCGGCATACTCGATTGGGTTTGAGTCCGGTGAGGTCGTGGCCCGCAAACACCACGCGGCCGCGATCGGGAGCCAGAAACCCGTTCAACAGATTGAAGAGCGTGGTCTTGCCGGCGCCGTTGGGCCCGATGATCCCCAGCAACTCGCCCTCGCGCACGTCGAAGCTCACGCCCTCGACCGCGCGTAATCCGCCGAATGACCTCGAGACGTCGTCCACCGCCAGCAGAGGTCCGTCGGCAGAAGCGTTCGCAGGCCGCATTGAGGTGTACGTCGGCTGCGCAAGAGGCTGAGCGTCCTCTGCCTCTCGGAGAGGTTGAGTGCGGCGCAGCCTGTCGCGGATCCGCCAATAGATACCCTCGGGCGCGAGCAGGATGACGAAAATGATGGCGATGCCCAGCACGACACCCTGAATTCCCGGTAGAAGGTCGCCAAGCTCGCCCTGGAGAATCTTGGAGAGCGGGATCAGCACCGCCGAGCCGATCACCGGGCCCCAGAGCGTGCCGACGCCGCCGAACAGCGTCACGATCAGCGCCTGCGACGAGGTGAGCAAGCCGAACACGTCGTCGGGCGTCACCACCAGCAGAACCACCGCATAGAGTCCGCCGGCCGCCGCGGCGACCGCGCCGCTCAGCATGATCGCCCGCATTTTCCAAGCCAGAGTGTCGATCCCCGCCGCTTCCGCCGCCGGCTCGTTCTGCTTGATCGCCAGCAGCGACATGCCGAAGCGCGAGCGCTCGATCCCGAGCGAGATCACCTGCGCCGCCACCATCAGCGCAACCGCGAGCACGAGATAGACGCGATAGTCCGCGAACTGCATGAACCACGCTGCCGCCTCGCGCTTCATCGGCAAGGTCACTTCTTGGTATCCGAGCCACTGGAACACGTAGAGGAGCGCTAGGGGATAGGCCAGCATCGAAAGCGCGAAGTAGTGGCCGCGGAGCCTAAAGGTCGGATAACCGATCACGACGGCGGCAATTGCGCCCGCGATCATGCCAAGGGGAATTCCAAACCACGGCGTGATGTCGAATTGCACCAATGCGATCGTGACGGTGTAGGCGCCGATGCCGAAGAACGAGGCATGCCCAAAGGAAACGAGGCCGCTGTAACCGCTCAGGATGTTCCAGGAAAGACCGAGTACGGCCCAAATCGGCACCACCGTCAGCATGAGCTGGTAATATGAATTGCTCACGGCCATGCCGAGACCGATCCACGCGAGCGCCACCAAGGCAATCATCAGCAAGGTGCGATAAACGCTCGGGCTTGCACCCATGGCTCAGATGCGCTCCGTCGCACGGCCAAACAGGCCCTGTGGCCGCACCATGACGACGAGCAGGAAAACCGCGAAAATCGCGGCGTTTTGCAATTGCGTGGGCAGCACCAACGTCGAGAGCTGCTGCACCAGTCCGATCGTCATGCCGCCCCAGAAGGCACCGAGCAGGCTGCCCATGCCGCCCAGCACCACGCCCGCGTACATGATGATCACGAATTGCAGGCCGACATAGGGCTGGAACGGGTTGTAGGTCGCGACTAGTCCGCCCGCGAGAGCGGTGATCCCGCTGCCGATTCCGAACGCGAGGCGGTGGGCTCGATCGACGTCGATGCCCATGTAGATCGCTGCCTCCGGGTTGTCCGCGGCAGCGCGCAGCGTCTTGCCGATGCGCGATCGGTTGATGAACCAGTAGAGGGCCGCGCCGACGATGAACGAAACGACGCACACGACAATGCGCTGCTGGTTGAGGAATAGCGCCGCGCGGGGATCGTAGAGCAACGGCACCTCGAAGGCGCGGATCGCAAGCGGCGTGCGCACCGATTGCGGCGTGGAGCCGAAGAGGATCAACCCACCGTTTTCGAGCACCAGGGCGATGCCGAGCGTGAGGATGAGCTGCGCATAGTGGCCCTCTCCCTCGCGGCCTACCGCCTGGGTTCCCGTCACTCGCGAGATCAGCGCGCGGTGCAGCAGCACGCCTCCCGCGAACACCACGAGTCCCGCCAATATCGAGCCAAGAAGCGGCGCCACCGCCGGGCCGAATATCGCCGCGAGCCCGAGGAAGACGACGGCATAGAGCGTCGCGTACATCCCGAGCATCAGGAAGTCGCCCTGCGCAAAATTGATCACGCGCATGACGCCGAAGATCAGCCCCAGGCCCACGCACATGAGCCCGTAGACGCTACCGACAAAAAATCCCGCGGTCAGCGATTGCAGGAACTGCTCGATGAAGATGCCAAGCGGCGTCATCGCGAAAAATGGCTCAGCATCGGCGCTCCCTTGATCACGGCCGCGCTCGTCGCGGCTCTTGCGCGCACCCTAGGTTTTCGGCTTTTCCGCTGTCAAGCCGCGCGCGGTTGGCAAGGCGCAGCGACGCCGATAGGATCGCTTGCATCCCACGATATTGCGGGGCTGCCCTTTGCGCGCGCATCGGATCGTCATATCTCGCCCGGGCGGTCCCGACGTGCTGACCGCGCAGACGCATGAGCTGCGAAACCCGGATCCGGATGAAGCACTGATCCGACAAACCGCCGTCGGGCTCAATTACATCGATATCCAGCATCGAACCGGCCGCTATCCACTCCCCTCTTATCCCAGTCCAATCGGGCTCGAGGCCGCCGGCGTTGTCGAAGCCGTGGGGACGCGAGTTGAAACCGTGCGTCGGGGCGACCGTGTCGTCTATTCGGCGCCGCCGATCGGCGCATACGCCGACTGGCGCTTGATGCCGGCGGATCGCCTCGTGCCGTTGCCGCCGGACATTTCGGACGAGACCGCCGCGGCAGTGCTGACCAAGGGTCTGACCGCGCATTACCTGTTATTCACGACCTACCCCGTGCGCGCGGGAGAGACGATTCTCGTGCACGCTGCCGCGGGCGGCGTCGGGCAACTCCTCTGTCAATGGGCGCATCATCTGGGCGTGCGCGTCATCGGCACCGCCGGCAACGACGCGAAAGCCGAAATTGCGCGGCAACATGGTTGCGATGCGACCATCGTTTACACTCGAGAGGATTTCGCGGCGCGCGTGCATGTGCTGACCGGTGGTGGCGGGGTCCCGGTAGTCTACGACGCCGTCGGGCGCGACACCTTCGAGGGCTCGCTCAACTGCCTCAAGCCAAGGGGCGTGCTGGTGAGCTTCGGCACGCCTTCGGGCCCGATCCCGCCCTTCGATCTCTTCCGTCTCAACACCATGGGTTCGCTCTATGTGACGAGCCCGGCTTTCGTGACCCACACCCAAGAGCGAAGCGAGCTGCTGGAGCGCTCGCGGGCATTGTTCGACGCCATCGCCCGCGGTGTCCTCCGGGTTGCGATTTCGGGTCGCTATCCGCTCGCGGATGCCGCGCGGGCCCATGAGGATTTACAGGGCCGACGCACAACCGGCGCCCAAATCTTGGTGCCGTAGTCAAGACGGATTGTCGGCTTCCCTCGCCGGAACTACTCTCACGCGAAACATGGATCGGGGCAAAACGACGCATGACCGAGAAACCTCTCCCCAAAGAAGACGCCGGGCTTGCCGGCAAGGTCGCGATTGTCACCGGTGGCGGGGCCGCCGGCGACGGCATCGGCAACGGCCGCGCGGCAGCGATACTGCTCGCGCGGGCAGGCACGCGCATGCTGGTGGTCGATCGCCAACACGCGCTTGCCGAGCGTACCGTGGCAATGATCGAGCAGGAGGGCGGCGTCGCGACCGCATTCACCGCCGATCTCACCCGAGAAGCCGAGGCGCGCGCCGCCGTCGCGGCCGCACTCAAACAGTATGGGCGGCTCGACTTCCTCGACAACAACGTGGGCATCGGCGGGCGCGGCAGCGTGGTCGATGTGAGTGCCGAGGATTGGCATCGCGTGATGCAGGTCAATGTCGAGACCATGTTCCTCGTCTCGAAGCACGCGATCCCCGCGATGATCGAGAGCGCCGGCGGCGGTGCGATCGTCAACGTTTCTTCGATCTCGGCGCTGCGGCCGCGCGGGCTCACGCCCTATACCGTCTCGAAGGGGGCGGTGATCGCATTGACCCGGGCAATGGCGGTCGATCACGGGCCGCAGGGGATCCGCGTCAACTGCGTGGCGCCGGGTCCCGTCTATACGCCCATGGTTTATGCAGGCGGCATGAGCGACGGCGCCCGCGAGCAGCGCCGCAAGGCCTCGGTTCTGGGTCGCGAAGGCACGGGCTGGGACGTCGGCATGGCCGTGCGCTTCCTGCTCTCGGACCATGCGCGCTATATCACGGGACAGACGTTGGTAGTCGATGGCGGTGCGACCCTGGTCGGCCCCTCCCGAGAATCCTCCCCTCGCTGACCGAGAGTCCCCGATGGCGCGCCTTCCCTATCTCGATAAATCCGATCTCCCCCCGGAACACCAAGACCTGCTGCAGCGAAACATCAACCTGCATCGCGCGCTAGCCCACAGCCCGCATGCAATGCGCGCTTTCGGCGGTCTCGGTCAGTTCATCCGGCACAAGAGCCGTCTGGACCCGCGCCTGCGCGAGCTTGCGATCCTGCAAGTGGGGTATCTCGCGCGCTCTCCCTATGAATATTCGCACCACATCAAGATCGGCCGCGAATTCGGTGTGCGCGACGCCGACATTCGCGCCATGATCGCGGAAAGTGACGGGCGACCGAGCCCACTCGAGCCCCTCGCCAAAGCGGTTCTCAAGGCGGCGCGTGACATGACCGCGGGCCGCGCGATCGACGAGCAGACCTTCGCAATGCTCCGCGAGGACCTCGGCGAGGAGCGCGTCACCGATCTGGTGGTGACGATCGCCTTTTATTGCGGAGTCGTGCGCCTGCTGGCGACGCTCGCGATCGACGTTGAACCGGACTATCGCCCCTATCTCGAAGAATTCCCGCTGCCAACGGATTGAGGAAACGACTATGCGCCTCAAAGGAAAGATCGCTATCGTCGTCGGCGCCGGCCAAGGTCCCGGCGAAGGCATGGGCAATGGCCGCGCCACGGCGCTCCGCTTCGCGCAGGAAGGCGCCAAGGTCCTCGCCGTCGATCGCAAGCTCGCTTCGGCTCAGGAGACCGTGGCGATGATCGCCAAGGAAGGTGGTCAGGCCGCAGCCTTCGAGGCCGACGTCACCAAGGAAAAGACCCTGGTCTCGATGATCGCCGAGGCGATCAACCGATGGAGCCGCATCGACATCCTGCACAACAATGTCGGGGTCAGCATCGCCGGCGGCGATGCTTCGCCGACCGAGATCACCGAGGAGGCATTCGATCGCATCGCCGCGATCAATCTGCGCGGCACAATCATGGCGACGAAGCACGTATTGCCGATCATGCGCCAGCAGCACGCCGGGGTTATCATCAACATTTCCTCGGTCGCGGCGCTGGAGAGCTATCCCTACGTCGCCTACAAGGCGACCAAGGCCGGCATGATTGCTTTCACGCAGCAGGTCGCGATCCAGAACGCGCAATATGGCATCCGCGCCAACGTGATCCTGCCGGGTCTCATGGATACGCCAATGGCGGTGGATACGCGCGCTCGTGCCAGCGGCAAGCCGCGGGCGCAGGTCGCGGCCGAACGCGACGCCAGGGTGCCGCTGCGCCACCGAATGGGCACGGCTTGGGACGTGGCCAACGCGGCGCTGTTCCTCGCCTCGGACGAGGCGAATTTCATCACGGGCGTGGCGCTGCCGGTCGATGGCGGTGCGCTGGTCAAGGTGGGCGGCGGCTAAATTCGTCAGTGCGACGCAACCATCCGCAAATCGTCGGTCATGTTTGCGATCACCGTGTCCCACTCGCCGCTGGCGTCCTGCCGGTAGAGGCGGAGCGTCGGATACCACGGGGAATCCGCGCGGCGATCGAACCAGCGCCAATCCGGTACCGAGGGGACTAGCACCCAGGCCCGGCGCGCGAGCGCGCCCGCAAGATGCGCGACCGCGGTGTCCACGGTCACGATCAGATCGAGCACCATCATGACGGCAGCGGTCTCCGCCATGTCGACGAGTTCTTCGCCCAGCGGCTCGACCGGGAGCCCGGTCGCGGCGATCGCGCGCTCGGCGAAACCCTTTTGCAGTGAATAGAGCCGCACGCCGGGAACCGCGGCCAACGGCGCCAGCGATTCGAGCTCGATCGAGCGCTCGCGATCATGGCGATGCTGCCCGCGTCCGGCCCATGCAATGCCCACGCGGTAGCCGCCTTTGAGGCGCCCGCGCCAGCGCCGCACCCGCTCGGGGTCGGCGCTCAGATAGGGAACCTCCGACGGAATGTTTTCGAATTCGGTGCCCAGCAGCAGCGGCAGGCTGCCGAGCGGTGCATGCGCCGCGAAGGCGAGATCCCCCTCGATATGCTGCGGTGTCTCGCCGCGCGGGATTACCGCGATGCCTTCGCGCGCGAAGCTGAACCACAGCAGGGTGTGCAATGGCCGCTGTACCTCGGCGATGATCTGGTGGCCGCGCCGCGCCAGCAGCGGCAAGTAACGACAGAATTGGATGGTGTCGCCGAGCCCTTGCTCCGCCGTGATCAGCAGCTTGCCGCCGACCATCTCCGGATTTTCGCCGCGCCATTCCGGCACCGCGAACTGCCGCGCCGCTTCGCCGAATTCCAGCCAGCGCCAACGCCATTCATATTCGCGCCAGCCCTCGGAATAGCGGCCGTCGGCCAGCAGCGCCAGCGCCAGATTCCAATGCGCGAGCGCGTAGTCAGGACGCGCGGCAATCGCACGGCGATAGCTCGCGATCGCTTGGTCGAGGTCGCGCAGCGACAGGAACGCGTTGCCGAGATTGAGCGCGGCCTCGGCGAAGTCCGGCGGAATCTCGACCGCGCGGCGCAGCAGGGCCGCGCCATCGTCCGCGTGCCTGTGCCTGCATTGCGCCAACAGCGTTGCCAGTACGTTCAGAACCGCGCGATCGTTCGGCAACTCTTCCAACAGCCCGCGATAGATCGTCTCCGCCTCGGCAAGCTGCCCGGCCTGGTGCAACTTCACCGCCTCACTGTAGCGGTCGAGCGGCGTCTTAACGTCGACACTCACGGCACCCACCCGGAAAAAGACAGATCGGGACCGGCGCTTTGCCGCCCAATCCGGCCAAACCCCCACAGCAGTCCCATTTGAGCTGCCGCACCCGACATGCGCACGCGCTCCTTGATTGGCAACCCCAATTTCGCAACTCGACTCCGCGAGCGTCAACCACGTGAATCGAGACTTGCATTCCCCCCGCGCGTCGGCTGCACTAGCCTTGATGGTGCAAAAGCCAACTCGCCCCATGGATGCGCTCGCGGCACTCTGGCGTGGTGCCGGCGTCGCCGGGGCCGCGCTCGACCGCGTCAATCTCACCGGCGCGGAGCCGGTGCTGCCCTCGTCGTTCGCCGTCGGCACGGCAGCGCAAACCAGCATCGCGGCGGCAAGTCTCGCCGCGGCGGAACTTTGGCGAATGCGCACCGGCAACGCGCAGAGCGCCGCCGTCGATATGCGCCATGCCGCGGTCGAATTCCGGAGCGAGCGCTATCTTCGCGTCGATGGCAAACCCGCGCGCGACCTCTGGGACGCGATCGCCGGCACCTATCGTTGCGGCGACGGCCGCTGGGTGCGCCTCCACACCAACCTGCCGCATCACCGCGACGGGACCCTGAAGCTGCTCAAGTGCACCCATGACCGCGCGGCGGTGCAGGCGGCGCTCGATCACTGGGAAGCGATCCAGCTTGAGACCGCCGCCGCGGAAGCGGGGTTGGTGATCACGGCGATGCGCTCTTTTGCGGAATGGGATGCGCATCCACAGGGTGAGACGCTGGCCCATCTCCCTGTACTCACGATAGAGAAGATCGGCGAAGCACCGGTAGAGAGATTGCCGGCGGCCGATCGCCCGCTCGGCGGCGTCCGTGTTCTGGACTTGACCCGCATCATCGCGGGACCCGTTTGCGGGCGCACGCTCGCGGCCCATGGCGCCGACGTGCTGCTGGTGACGGCGTCGCATCTGCCGTCGCTCGAGGTGCTGGTGATCGACAGTGGGCGCGGCAAGCTTTCGACCGCCCTGGACCTACGGCAGGCAACCGCGCGCAACACGCTGGCGTCGCTGCTGCGCCAGGCACAGGTTTTCGTGCAGGGATACCGCCCAGGCGCCATCGCCGGGTGGGGGTTCGGCCCCGAGCAGGCCGCGCGAATGCGGCCCGGCATCGTTTATGTGTCGCTCTCAGCCTACGGCCACGTCGGCCCCTGGTCCGAGCGGAGGGGATTCGATTCGCTGGCGCAGACCGCGACCGGCTTCAATCATGCCGAAGCGGAAGCCGCGGGAAGCGACGAGCCGAAGCCGCTTCCCGCGCAAATACTGGATCACGCTTCCGGCTACCTGATGGCGTTCGGCACCATGGTGGCCCTGGCGCGGCGCATGACCGAAGGCGGGAGCTGGCACGTGCGGGTTGCGTTGGCGCAGACCGGCCACTGGTTGCGCGGGCTCGGGCGCATCGAGGGCGGGCTTGACTGCGCCGACCCACGGTCCGCCGACGTAGCCGACCTCATGGAAGAGCTTCCGTCCGGCTTCGGTTCGCTCCGTTCAGTGCGCCATGCCGGTATTCTCTCCGCGACCCCGGCCCGCTGGACCCGGCCTTCCGTGCCGCTCGGGACCCACGCACCGCGGTGGGAGAGCGCAGCGGCGGCCTAATCCAGCACCTCCTTGTTCACGACGTTCTCGCGAATGGGTTTGCCGTCGAGCACGCTTAGGATATTGCGGACGGCGGCGATCCCCATGCGATCGACGGCCTCTAGCGTGACGCCGGCGACGTGCGGCCCCGTGACCACGTTCGGCAATTTCAGCAGAGGGTGGTCGCTCGGCGGCGGCTCGCGCTCGAACACATCGAGGCCGGCGCCGGCGATCTGACGGGCACTAAGCGCGCGGCAGAGCGCGCCTTCGTCGATGATGCCGCCGCGGGCGGTGTTGACGATATAGGCGCCGCGCTTCATTCGGCCGAGGCGCGCCTCGTTGAAAAGACCGGTGGTCTCCGGCGTCTTCGGGCAATGGATGGTGATGAAATCGGCGCGCGGGATCGCCGTGTCGAGATCGCGCACCGGCTCGCAGCCAGCGGCTCGGACCGCATTCGCATCGATGTAGGGGTCGTATACGAGGACCTGCATCTCCATCGCGAGGCAGCGCCGGGCGATGCGCGTGCCGATCCTTCCGAAGCCCACGACCAACACGGTTTTCTCGAAGAGATCGACGGGAAGCTGCTGGTACTTGTCCCACCAGCGGTCCTCGCGAACCACCGCGTCCATGGCGGCACCGCGCTTCGCCAGGGTCAGCATGAAGTACATCGCGTTTTCCGCCACCGACACCGAGTTGGCGATGCCCGCGATCATCAGCGGCACCTTGCGCGCGGTGAGCGCTGGCACGTCGACGGCGTCGTAGCCGACGCCGATCCGCGCCACGACCTCGATCTTGGGCGCCGCCCCCAGTGCCGTGGGACCGAAGGGCGTCGCCCCCAGCGCGATGCCGCTCACCTCGTCCAGGAGAGATGGCAAGTTTTCAGCTTTGATATCGTTCCGGAAAGAGACAGGCTCGATATCCTCGCGGCTCTCCGCCATTTTCCATGCCGCTGGCGATATGGTGTGCGGCAGCAGAATGCGCTTGCGGTTCGTAGCCATGCCTCGATCCTCCCTGTTTCTCCTGTAGAGCGGTTCTATAGAAGCCCGAGCGAGCGCAGCTCCTCCACCATCTTCGGCGGCAGGTCTTCCATGGGATCGCGGCCAACCCGGTCGGCCGGCGCGTCCTTGGCTTCGAGATAGCGCCAACCCTGAAATGGGCGCTTCGGCATCAGGACGGTCGGCACCAGCCTCATGTCGTATCGCGCGACGCAGAGCGGCTGTCCCTCATCGTCCTCCGTCGAGGTGAAGCCCTTGAGAAGCTGGCGCGCGCGCACATAGCCCTTGATCACCCAATAGATCGAGCCGCCGTCGAGCAGTTCCTCGGCGCGGCGCGGCGTGTTGCGGGTATAGAATACCGACTTGCCCCGCTCACGGCGGCGCTGGCGCTGTATTTTCCTCAGATGCTCGAAATCGTCGATGCCGACCGCGAGCTTGATCAGATGCACGGTCATCTTCGCTCTCAGGCCGCCGCCTTCGCTGCAAGTGCGCGGGCGACCTTGCTCGCGGGCTCACGGCCAAGTAGGCCCGAGACGAAACGGCCGGCCGCGGCAAGTGCCTGCAAATCGACGCCGGTGCGGATGCCAAGCCCGTTCAGGAAATAGAGCACGTCCTCGCTTGCGACATTGCCGGCTGCACCCTTGGCATAGGGGCATCCGCCGAGACCCGCGACCGAGCTATCGATCACGGCGACGCCGCGTTCAAGAGCCGGCATGAGATTGGCGATCGCCTGCCCGTACGTGTCGTGGAAGTGCACGGCGAGCCGCCCGGCCGGCACAGCCGAAATCACCCTGTCCAGCATCGTGGCGACGCGGTTGGGTGTCGCGGTGCCGATGGTCTCGCCGAGCGACACCTCATAGCAGCCGAGCGCGATCAGGCGCGCCGCAACATCTGCGACCGCAGCCGGAGCTATGGGTCCCTCATAGGGGCAGTCGACGACGCACGAGACATAACCCCGGACCGAGACGCGGCGCGCCTTGGCCGCTTCCATCACCGGAGCGAAGCGCTCGAAGCTTTCCGCGATCGAGCAGTTGGTGTTCCGGCGGGAGAAGGTCTCGGACGCCGCCGCAAAAATCGCGATGTCCTCGACACCGGCCGACATCGCGGCCTCGAATCCCTGCATATTGGGGACCAGCACGGGATAGCGCACGCCGGGTCTGCGCTTGATCCCCTTAAGCACCCGGTCGCTATCCGCCATTTGCGGAATCCATTTCGGCGAAACGAATGCGCCCGCCTCGATCATCGTTAGCCCCGCGGCGCCGAGGCGATCGATCAGTGCGATCTTGTCCGCGGTCGAGACCGTCTTGACCTCATTCTGGAGGCCGTCGCGCGGCCCCACCTCAACCATCCTGACCTCAGTCGGAAGCGGCATCGCTCACCTCCTCGGCCGCGAATTCAATCAGCGCGGCTCCCTCCTCGACCAGATCGCCAACGGCATAGTTGATGCGCTCGACCACGCCATCGGCGGGCGCTGCGATCGTATGCTCCATCTTCATGGCTTCCAACACCAGCAGCGCCGTGCCACGCGCAACCTTGGCGCCCTGTTTCACCTTGACCTCGACGACCCGGCCCGGCATAGGCGCGGTCAAGCTGCCAGACTGCTCCTCCGCCCCAAGGGTCGGCGTCGTGGGGTCGATGTAACGCAGGCGATGCTCGATGCCTTCGATCTGCACGGTTACGGCATCGTGACCTTCGGAGAGCACCGCCGCGCGGATTTCGTGCCCGTCGAGCCCCACAACAAGATGGTCGCCCACGCGGCGGACTTGTGCCGCGACATCGCGCCCATCCGCCTCGATGCGGTAGCCATCCCGCCGATAGTGCAGGCGCAGATGACGCTCCTTTTCGCCGTCGCGCCAGCGCAGATCCTGATACGTGGCGCCATTGAGACGCCAACCGTCGCGGCGCCGCCAGGGCGACCAGGGATCGCCGCCCTGGGCGTGCGCGGCTTCGATCTGCTGCGCTAGGACCCGAGCAAGGCTCGCCGCCGCCAAAGCAGCAAGCGGCGCCGGTGCCTCCCGCGGGATCAGATCCTCGTGGAAGCGATCGATGAAACCGGTGTCGATGGCTCCCCTTTCAAAGGCTGGATGCGAAGCGAGCCGCGCCAGGAACTCGCGATTGGTGACCAGCCCGGCGACGCGGTACTCTGTGAGCGCCGCGGCTAGCCGCCTGACGGCGGTCTCGCGATCCTCGCCCCAGACGATCAGCTTCGCGATCAGCGGATCGTAATGAATGGTGATGCGATCGCCCTCGCGCACACCGGTATCGACGCGAACGCCCGCGACTTCGGCGGGCGGCCGCAAGGTCGTCAAAAACCCTGTCGCCGGCAGAAAATTGTGACGGGGGTCCTCCGCATAAAGCCGTGCCTCGACCGCGTGCCCGCGCCGGAGGATCGCCTCCTGGTGCAGTGGCAGCGGCTCTCCCGCCGCGACCCGAAGCTGCCATTCCACGAGATCGAGGCCGGTGATCATCTCGGTGACGGGATGTTCCACCTGGAGCCGCGTGTTCATTTCCATGAAAAAGAAGGCGTCGCCCTCGACGATGAACTCGACAGTCCCGGCACCCACATAACCGACGGCACGAGCCGCCGCGATTCCCGTATCTCCCATCTCGCGTCGGCGCGCGTCGTCAAGGCCGATTGCCGGCGCCTCCTCGATCACTTTCTGCATGCGGCGCTGGATCGAGCAATCACGCTCGAAGAGATGGACGATGTTGCCGTGCCGGTCGGCGAACACCTGCACTTCGATGTGGCGCGGCTTCGTCAGGTATTTCTCGATCAGCACGCGATCGTCACCAAACGCGGATCTGGCCTCGCGCTGCGCGGTCGCCAGTTCCGTGGCGAACCGCTCAGGCGCGGCCACGACGCGCATGCCCTTGCCGCCGCCTCCCGCCGACGGCTTGATCAGCACGGGATAGCCGATTCGCCGCGCCTCATCCGCGAGCCGCGCCGGGCTTTGTTCCGCTCCGTGATAGCCCGGCACCAGGGGCACGCCGGTCCGCTCCATCAACGCCTTGGCGGCGGACTTGTCGCCCATGGCGCGGATCGCTGTTGCGGGCGGGCCGATGAAGACGAGCCCCGCGCGCTCGCAGGCCTCGGCGAAGTCAGGATTCTCGGCCAAGAATCCGTAGCCCGGGTGGATCGCCTCCGAACCGGTCGCGCGCGCCGCCGCGACGATGCGGTCGATTGCAAGATAGCTCTCGCTGGCGGCGGGCGGGCCGAGCGGCACCGCCTCGTCGGCCATCTCCACATGCAGCGCGCCTCGATCAGCCTCGGAGTAGACGGCGACGGTCTCGATGCCGAGATGCCGCGTGGTACGCGCGATCCGGCACGCGATCTCTCCTCTATTGGCGATTAGGATGCGCTTGAACATCGCGCCATCAACGCCAACGCGGCTTTCGCTTCTCGAAGAACGCGGCAAGCCCCTCGCGCGCCTCGTCGGAAGCGCGCGCCTCCGCGATCGCGCGCACGGTGATATCGATCACCGAATCCTCGATCGGCCGATCCGCCACTTCGGCGACGAGGCGCTTGGAACGCGCCTGCGCGCCGTTCGCACCTTCGAGCACCGCCGCCACCAACCGCTCGATCGTTGGGTCCAACTCGGCGGCGGGCACCACCTCATGCACAAGACCGAGGCGCCGCGCCTCGGCGGCGGTGAAACGTTCCGCGCTCAGGAAATAGCGCCGCGCCGCTCGCGGCCCCATGGCGCGCACCAGGTAGGGTGAGATCACCGCCGGCACCAATCCGAGCCGTGTCTCGGAAACACTGAAGATGCTGTCCTGATCCGCGACCGCGATGTCGCAACAGGCAACGAGGCCGATACCGCCCGCGAACACGGCGCCATGCACGCGCGCGACCGTAGGCTTTGCGAGCGTGTCGAGCAGCCGCATGAGACGACCAAGCTCGGCGGCATCGGCAACGTTTTCAGCATGGCTGTAGCCTGCCATGCGCCGCATCCACTGCAGGTCGCCGCCCGCCGAAAAGCTGGGGCCGGCACCGGTCAGCAGCACGATCCGCACCGCCGGGTCCACTGCCAGCCGCTCGAAGGTCGCGATCAGCGCCGCGATCAGCGCGTCGTCGAAGGCGTTATGCACCTCGGGCCGGTTCAGGGTCACCGTCGCGACTCCGCGGCCACTGACGGCGGTGAGAACGGTTTCGTTCGCCATGGCTTCGCTCACATCCGGAACACGCCGAATTTGGTCTTGGCGATGGGCGCGTTGAGACTCGCGGAAATCGCGAGCGCCAACACACGGCGCGTCTCGGCGGGGTCAATCACGCCGTCGTCCCAGAGCCGCGCGCTCGCGTAGTAGGGATGACCTTGAGTCTCGTACTGCGCACGGATCGGAGCCTTGAAAGCGGCTTCGTCTTCGCTGCTCCAAGACCCGCCCTTCGCCTCTAAATTGTCGCGGCGGATTTGCGCCAGCACCGAGGCCGCCTGCTCGCCACCCATCACGGAGATTCGCGCGTTGGGCCACATGAAGACGAAGCGCGGGCCGAAGGCGCGTCCGCACATCCCGTAATTTCCGGCGCCGAAGCTGCCGCCGATAATCACGGTGAACTTCGGCA